>Ga0070679_100004206_pt1 | contig 13276 bp, 10 predicted proteins | sample KBSC63BmetaG_FD_65652 | JGI IMG/M metagenome (GOLD analysis project Ga0070679, IMG submission 65652) | Corn rhizosphere microbial communities from Kellogg Biological Station, Michigan, USA - KBS C6-3B metaG | ecosystem: Host-associated > Plants > Roots > Rhizosphere | place: USA: Michigan... | reverse complement strand
CGCCGTCGCTCCTTGCGGGCGCGGGCCTGGTGCTCATCGCCGCCGCGTATCTGCTAGCATCGCGGACAGCGCGTTCCACATACGGGGACGCTAATTCTCCATATGGAACAGCCAAGAAGCACTAGACCGGCCAAGGCGCGGCTCTCGTCGGTCGCGAACTCGATCCGCCTGCTGAACTCGTTCTCGGGCGAAGAAGACGAGCTCGGCATCACCACGCTCGCGACCCGGATGCGCCTCGCGAAGAGCACCGTGCACCGGCTCGCCGCGACGCTGACCGCCGCGGGTTTCCTCGAGCAGAACCGCGACAGCGGGAAATACCGGCTCGGCATGGCCCTGTTCGAGCTCGGCGCGCTGGTGCGCCGGCGCATGGACGTGGCCAACGAGGGCCGCCCCAAGCTGCGCGAGCTGCTGGAGAAGACCGGCGAGACGGTCCAGATGGGCGTGGTCGACCATCTGAGCGTGCTCTACGTCTACGAGATGGAGAGCCCGCACGCCATCCGCATGGCGGCCGCGGTCGGCGGGCGCGCGCCGCTCCATTGCACCGCGGTGGGCAAGGTGCTGCTCGCCTACCAGCCCGAGGATTTCGTCGAGCGCCTGCTGCAGACCGAGCTCACCGCCTACACCCCGAAAACCCTGACCCGGCGCGAAGCGATCCTGAGCATGCTGTCCGAGGTGCGTTCCCGCGAGCACGCCATCGACGACGAGGAGAGCGAGTCGGGGCTGCGCGCGATCGCCGCGCCGATCCGCAACCACAACGGCGCGGTGATCGCCGCCGTCGGCGTGGCCGCTCCGGTGCAGCGCATGAACCGCCGCGCGTTGCAGACCTGCGTGCCGACGGTGATCGCCACGGCGAACGCGGTCTCGGGGCGCCTGGGTTATCAGCGCGAGCGAGCCAGGACGCCGGGCGGTTGACCCAGCCCAGGCACACGCTGCAGGATCATCTGTACGGCGCCGACCGCGAGCACCGTCACGACGAGGACTCGGACCACGAGCACGATCACGACCACGACGAGCTCCCGGGCGGCTCGCCCGAGTCGAACCCGCTCTGGGTCCACGACAACATCGCGCTGACGAGCGTCGGCATCGACATCGGTTCGGCGGGAACGCAGGTGATCTTCTCGCGCCTGCACATGCGGCGCCTCGGCGAGGACCTGCAGAGCCGCTATTTCGTAGTGAACCGCGAGACGCTGTACCAGTCTCCGGTTGCGCTGACGCCCTACCTCGACGAGCGCCGCATCGACGAACGCGCGGTCGGCGCGATCATCGATGCCGCCTACGCGGGCGCCGGGCTGCATCCGGACAACATCGATACCGGCTCGGTGATTCTCACCGGCGAAGCGCTGCGGCGCGAGAACGCCCAGGCGATCGGCGAGCTCCTCGCCGAGCTCGGCGGCGAGTTCGTCTGCGCGGCCGCCGGCCACCACATGGAGGCGATGCTCGCCGCCTACGGCTCGGGGGCCGCGAGGGCGTCCCACCAGCGCGCGGCGCGCATCCTCAACATCGACATCGGCGGCGGCACGACCAAGCTGGCGCTGCTCGAGCGCGGCAGCGTCGCGGCGACGGCCGCGATCCACGTCGGCGGTCGGTTGATTGTCGTCGACGATGCGGGCCGCATCACGCGGCTCGACCCCGCGGGCGCAGCCCTGGCGCGGCTCGCCGGTTTCGAATGGAAGCTCGACCAATCCGTGAAACCGGAAGAGCTGGACCGGCTGGGCGAATGGATGGCGGAGGCGCTCTGCCAGGCCGTTCTGAATGAAGCGAACCGGAATCTATATCTGACCGAGCCGCTGCCGGGCCTCGAAGGAATCCAGGGCGTGATGTTCTCGGGCGGAGTAGGGGAATACGTCTACGGCAACGAGGCGCGCGACTTCGGCGACCTCGGCAGGCGCCTCGGGCACGCGCTGCGCCGGCGCCTCGACGCCGGAAAGCTGCCCTGGCCCCTGCTGCCGGCGGGCGAATGCATCCGCGCCACGGCCTTCGGCGCCTCGGAATACAGCGTGCAGCTCTCGGGCAACACGGTGTACGTGTCGCAGCCGGGCGAGCTCCTGCCGCGCAAGAACCTTCAGGTGCTGCAGCCGCCCGTTACTCTCGAAGGGCAAATCGAAGCGGACAAGCTCGGCGGCACGATTCGCAAGCATCTCGAGGACTTCGACGTCGAGCAGGGCGAGGCGGAATTCGCGCTTGCCTTCAGCTGGCGCGGCGCACCCTCGTACGAGCGCATCTCGGCGTTCGCGCGCGCGATCACGCTCGCGCTCGAGCCCAGCATCGCGCGCCGCCGCCCGCTGTACCTCATCCTCGACGGCGACGTGGCGCAGACCGTCGGCGCAATCCTCAAGGAGGACTGGGCGATCGCCTCCGAGGTGCTGGTGCTCGACGGCATCACGCTGCGCGATTTCGACTACGTCGATCTCGGCCGCATCCGCATGCCCTCGTTCACCGTGCCGGTGACGATCAAGTCGCTGGTATTCAGCGAGGACCCGCGTACCGGGTAGTTCAGGGCTCGCGCCCGCGCCGCCTCGCGGCTTCGAGGAAGAAGCGTTCGAACTCGCTGACCACGCGCGCGTCCTCGAACAGCGCCTCGCTTCGCCGCCGGATCTCGTCTTTCGCATGGCGGCGGTAGTCCGGGTCGGTCGCGAGCCTGACGGCAATGCGCGCATAGTCGTCCGCGCTTGCGGCGATGCATTCGGTGAATCCCATGCTGCGATACATGGCCGCCGTGTGGCGCCCGCGCTGCAACGACCCCGGCAGGGTGACGATCGGAGTGCCGACCGAGAAAGCCTCCAGGCTCGTGTTCATGCCGTTGAAATGCGGCGTATCCAGGATGACGCAAGGCAGGCCGAGCAGGCGCGTGAAATCGGCGCCGCTTTGACGCTGCACGAAGAGGATCCGGTCCGACACATCGGGTAGCGTAGCGGCGAAGCGCGCGCGCAGCAGCTCGCCCCAATGGCGGGCTTGGCCTTCGATCAGCACCACCCGGCCCTCCGGGTCGGCGCGCAGGATCGCGCCGAAGATCGCGTCGAGATCGGGATGGATCTTGAAGAGCGTCTGCGGGCATAGATAGAGGCGCCCCGTCGGCAAGCCGAAGTCCGCCGGCGTCGCAGGCGCGGGGGTCGCGGGTCGGTGGTAGTAGGCCGTCGTGCCGAGGTCCTCCAGCGCGAACAGCTCCTCGCTGTAGTGCTCGCGGCCATCGGCCGGCTCGAACAGCGTGCTCGACACGAAATAGTCCATGTTGGCGATGCCCGTGGTGTCCGGGTGGCCGAAGAAAGTGCACTGGACCGGAGCAAGGCGGGAAAACGCCAGGAAATAGGTAAAGGGCTCCATGCCGATGTCCTGGTAGAACAGGACGTCGAGCTCGAGCGCGGCGATGGCGTTGCGCGCGCGCTCCAGGTCCGCCGGAAGGCTCATCACGCGCTCGCTGTGCGCGCGGATGAACCGCGCGGTTTCGTCGTCGGGGCAAGGCTCCACCGAGACGGCGGTGACCTCGAGGTGCCGTCGCGGCAGCTTCGCCACCAGTCCACGCACGGTCTTGCCGATGCTGTGCTCATGCAGGTAGCGCGAGACCAAGCCGACGCGCAGCTTGCCGCCGCGCGCGCGTGGCGCCACGCAATGCGGCGCCGACCAGAGCAGCGACGGGCAGGCGCGGGCGTACAGCGCCGCCATCCTCGTGTGCAGCGCACGATTGTCCAGGCCGTGGTAGCTCAGGTAGAAGTTGGTGACGCCCTCGACCAGCGGCGCCGCCAGCTCGAGCGGCTGCCGCTCGAGCCTCGCCAGCTCGCGGTCGAAGCGCCCGCGCCACGCCGCGAGGTCCGTCTTCGATTGCGCGATCGGCGGCAGCAGCGTCGCCAGTCGCAGCCGCAGGCCGGCATCGTGCCGGACGGCGAGGCCTCGCCGGTAGCACTCGAGCGCCGCTTGCGTTTTTCCCTGTTCGGCCAGGCAGGCGCCGAGCGAGCGGTAGGCCGGGACGGACTGGGCATCGAGCGAGAGGGCGTTCTCGTACTCGGCGACGGCCTGGTCGAGCCGGCCCGACTCGTCGAGCGCGCGGCCCAGATTGAGCTGGACGTCAGCGCGCCGCGGCTCGATCGCCAGGGCTTGCCTATAGCTCTCGAGCGCCCGCGGCCAGTCGCCGAGGTCGGCGAAGGCGTTGCCGAGATTGAAGTGGATGTCGGCTGTTCCGGCCGAGCGCTGCAGGAATCCGCCATAGAACTCCACGGCCTCGCGGGTCCGCCCGAGCGCCTGCAGGCTCGCGCCCAGGTTGCGTGCCGCATCGGCGAAGTCCGGCCGCAGGCGTAGCGCCGTGCGATAGCTCTCGATCGCGCGTTCGTGGTCAGCGTTCTCGCCGAAAAGGTTGCCGAGGAAGTAGGGCGCTTCGGGATGCGCCGGCACGAGAAGCATGAATCGCTCGTAGCAGCGCACCGCTTCCGCGCGAGCGCCGAGGCGATGATTGACGGCGGCGAGCGCGTACCATGCCTCGGCGTCCGCGCCGGGTGTGTGCACGAGCGCCTCCAACATGGACTTCGCTGCATCCAAGTGACCTTGCTGGAACAGAAGCAGGGCTTGTTGCTTGGTCGGAGTCACGCAGTGAAGGTAGCGCACTGGCAGTAGAATTCGCTGCTGTTCCTAATCGAAGACCAGCGTTCGCAATACAGGAACGAACGCGTCAGCAGGAGGAGGACGGTTGGAGGCAGCAAGCGGGCCCCGGTTCGCCCGGACCGGCGCGTTCGGGCCGCCACGCCTGGACTTCAAGTGGGTGATCATCGGCGCCTGCGTGGCGCTCACGCTGTATCTGGGCGTGGTGCCGCTCGGGTTTCTTCTTTGGCAAAGCTTCTTCACGCCGCAGAGCGCCGCCAAGGCCGCGGAGTTCACGCTCGGCAACTACCGGGAAGCCTACGCCTCGGAGGAGACGTGGCTCCTCTTCTGGAACTCGCTCAAGTTCGCCGCCGGGGCGTCGCTGCTCGCGTTCGCGCTGGGGACGCTGCTCGCCTGGATGAACGAGCGCACCAACACGCCGTTCAAGTCGCTGTTCTTCGCGCTGTCGATCATCCCGCTCATCATCCCCGGGATCCTCTTCACGGTGGCCTGGATCCTGCTCGGCAGCCCGAAGATCGGGCTGGTCAACCTCGCGCTGCAGAACCTCTTCGACACCAACGCGGTGTTCATCAACGTCTATTCGCTCGGCGGCATGATCTGGGTCGACGCGCTGCACTACTCGCCCATGGCCTTCCTGCTGATGACCGCGGCGTTCCGGTCGATGGACCCGGCGCTGGAGGAATCGGCGGTCATGAGTGGCGCGAGCGTGCCCCAGGTTCTGCGCAAGGTGACGCTGCCCCTGGTGTGGCCGGCGATCTTCGCCACGCTCCTGATCCTCTTCGTGCGCGCGATCGAGTCCTTCGAGGTGCCCGCGCTCCTCGGCCTGCCGGTCGGCATCCAGGTGTTCACTTCGGCGATTTACCAGGCGGTGCACCGCTACCCGAGCCAGGTCGGCCTCGCTTCGGCCTATGCGGTGACGCTGCTCGTCATCACCAGCGCCGGGGTCTACTTCCAGTCGCGCCTGTCGACGAGCGGCAGCCGCTACGCCACGATGACCGGCAAGGGGTTCCGCCCGCGGCTCATCGACCTGGGACGCTGGCGCTACCTCACGGTGGCGGTCTTCCTGCTGTATTTCTTCCTCATCGTGGTGCTGCCGTTCGCGGTGCTGCTGTGGTCGTCGTTCCAGAAGTTCTACTCGGTGCCCTCGGTGGAGGCGCTGCAGCGGCTCACGCTCGAGCCCTACCGCACCATCCTCGGCTACCCGAGCCTGATGCGCTCGGTCTGGAACAGCCTGCTGCTCGCGGTCACCACCGCCACGCTGGTGATGCTGGTCACCGCGGTGATCTGCTGGATCGTGGTCAAGACCAAGCTGCGCGGTCGCTGGCTGCTCGACAACTTCGCTTCTCTGCCGATGGTGTTTCCCGGCATCGTGCTCGGCCTCGCGATCATGATCCTGTACCTGTACCTGCCGGTCGGGGTCTACGGCACGATCTGGATCATGCTGATCGCCTACGTCACGCGCTTCATGCCCTACGGCCTGCGCTACAACACCACCTCGATGCTCCAGATCCACAAGGAGCTGGAGGAATCGGCGGCGATGAGCGGCGCTTCGTGGACCACCGCCTTCTGGCGCATCATCCTGCCGCTGCTCAAGCCCGGCCTGGTCGCGGGCTGGATCTACATCGTCATCGTCTCGATCCGCGAGCTGTCGAGCTCGATCCTGCTCTACAGCCCGGGCACCGAGGTGCTCTCGATCCTCATCTGGGAGCTGTGGGAGAACGGCCAGTACGTCGAGCTCTCGGCGCTCGGCGTGATGTTCATCATCGGCCTGTTCTTCCTGGTGCTGGTGGCGCAGCTCATCGGTAAACGCTTTGGAATAAGGGAAGCCTGAGGTGCTCAACGTGAGCGGCCTTTGCACGGAGTACGTCGACGAGCGCGGCAACGTCGTGCGCGCCGCTCAGGACGTCAGCTTCGAGGTACCGGCGGGGAAGCTGTTCACGCTCCTCGGCCCGAGCGGCTGCGGCAAGACCACCACGCTGCGCTCGATCGCAGGCCTGGAGAGGCCGCGTTCGGGCGAGATCAGCCTCGGCGGCGCGCTCATCTACTCGTCGCGCTCGAACGTCTTCGTCCCGCCCAACCGGCGCGGCCTCGGCATGGTGTTCCAGTCCTACGCCATCTGGCCGCACATGACGGTGTTCGAAAACGCGGCTTTCCCGCTCCAGGTTTCCAAATCGAGAATATCCCGGAAGGAAATCGAGACCAAGGTGCTGGGCGTGCTCAAGGTGGTGGCGCTCGAGGAGCTCGCCGAGCGCGAGGCTACCAAGCTCTCCGGCGGGCAGCAGCAGCGCCTCGCGCTGGCGCGCGCGCTGGTGATGGAGCCGCCGCTGCTCCTGCTCGACGAGCCGCTTTCCAACCTCGACGCGAAGCTGCGCGAGCGCATGCGCTTCGAGCTGAAGCGCCTCCAGCGAGATCTCGGCATCACCACCGTCTACGTCACCCACGACCAGAGCGAGGCCCTGGCGCTCTCGCATTCCATCGCGGTCATGAACCGCGGCCAGATCCAGCAGACCGGCGCGCCGCGCGAGATCTACGAGCGGCCGGGCAACCAGTTCGTCGCCGACTTCATCGGCACGACCAATTTCCTGCGCGCCACGGTCGACGCGCCGGACGCCGCCGCGGGTTTCTACCGGGTGGCTTCCGAGGTCGGCACGCTGAAGGTGCGCGCGGTGGACGCGCTCGAGCCGGGGATGAAGGTCGTGATCTCGGTGCGTCCGGAGGATATCCGGCTGAGCGAATCCCGTCCGAACGGCGACAACGTGCTCGAAGGTACCGTTCACACCAAGGTGTTCCTCGGCGAGTCGGTCGATTTCGAGGTGAAGATCAAGGAACGGCCGGTCTTGTCGCGCGCGCACCCCTCGTTGGGAACCAGGGTAGGGCATCCCATCTACCTGTCGCTGGATCCCGAGAAATGCGTGGCATTGAAGGACACGCCCGAATGACCGAGCGCAAGACGCCTCGCCGCTGGAGCTCCGACGTCATCGTCGACCTGCTGCACCAGTACGAGCTGCCGTACGCCGCGCTCAATCCCGGCGCGAGCTACCGCGGCCTGCACGACTCGATGGTGAACTACGGCGGCAACAAGCCGGTCATGATGCTGTGCCAGCACGAGGAGACCGCGGTGCAGATCGCGCACGGCTACGCCAAGGCGAGCGGCAAGCCGATGGTCGCGATCCTGCACAACCTGGTCGGCCTGCTGCACGCCAACATGGCGATCTACTACGCCTACGCCGACCGCGCGCCGGTGTTCATCATCGGCGCCACCGGACCGATGGACGAGACCAAGCGCCGCCCGCGCATCGACTGGATCCACACCGCGCTCGTGCAGGGCGAGGCGGTGCGCGCCTATACCAAGTGGGATTACCAGCCGACCGTCATCGGCGGCGTGCCCGAAGCGTTCGCCCGCGCCTACTCGGTCATGATGACCGAGCCGCGCGGGCCGATCTACATGTGCTACGACGCCTGGCTGCAGGAGCAGCCGCTCGAGCACGAGGTTGCGCTTCCCCCGGGTACCGCGGCGAAGGTTCCGGCCAGGATGGCCGCTGACCCTGAGGCTCTGAAACGTGTTGCGGAAGAACTTGTTAAGGCAAAGCGGCCGGTCATCCTCGCCGAGTTCGTCGGACGAGAGCCCGAGGGCTTCCACGCCCTGGTGGAACTCGCCGAGACGCTCGGCGCCCCGGTCTACGACGTCAACAGCCGCCTCAACTTCCCCAGCCGCCACCCGCTGAACCTGAGCATGGTGAAGGACGTCTTCGCAGACGCGGATCTCGTGTTGTGCCTGGATACGCGCGACTGGGAGCGCGCTACCACCCGGCTGGTCAGCGCGACGCGCGAAGTGACCTCGATCGTTCCCGCCGGCGCCAAGTGGATCGACATCGGCTTCGGCGACCTGGAGATCTCGAGCTGGGCGATGGATTACCAGCGCCTCGCGCACGCCGACCTTCGCATCCTCGCCGACACGACGCTCGCGATTCCGGCCTTGAAGGGGTTGGTCAAGCCGAAGGTTTCGAAAAACGAAAGCCGATTGAAGGCGGTCAGCGCGCTGCGCGCGTCGGCGCACGCTCGCTGGGAGAAGGAAGCGAAGGAAGACTGGGACGCGAGCCCGATCACGCTGCCCCGCCTTGCGACGGAGGTATGGCACGCGATCAAGGACGAAGACTGGGTCCTGACCGCCAATACGCTGGAGGAGTGGACGCGCAAGATCTGGGACTTCGACCGGCCCTACCGGCATCCCGGCAAGTCGCTTGGCACCGCGACGCAGATCGGGATCTCGCTCGGCGTGGCGCTCGCGCACCGCGACGCGGGGCGCCTCGCCGTGGACCTGCAGCCCGACGGCGACCTCATGTTCGACGCCGGCGCGCTGTGGGTCGCTGCCAAGCACCGCATCCCGCTCCTCGTCGTCATGTACAACAATCGCGCCTACTACAACGACTGGGAGCATCAGATCCGCATGGCGAAGCTGCGCGGCACGCCGGTCGAGCGCGCCCACATCGGCATGGACATGGACGACCCCGCCCCGGACTTCGCCGCGCTCGCGAAGTCGATGGGGTGGTACGCCGAGGGACCGATCGACCGGCCAGGCGAGCTGCCGCTCGCACTGAAGCGCGCGATCGCCAGAGTGAAGGCCGGCCAGCCCGCGCTGCTCGACACGATTACCCAGAAAAGATGAACCCGACTGTCGGCGTGGTGGGGGCGGGGCGGATGGGCCTGCCGCTGATCGGGCACCTGGCGCGAAAGGGGTTCCGCACCTTCGCCACCGACCTCGACGCGTCGAAGCGGGGCAAGGTCGAGGAACGCGGCGCAGGGTGGACGGACCACGCCGCTGCGCTCGCGGCGCAGTGCGAGGTGGTGCTGGTCTGCGTCGGCTACGACCATGAGCTGCGCGGACTCCTGCAGGATCCAAAAGTGGCTTCGGCGATGCGGCAAGGCGCGATCTATGCGGTGCTCAGCACCGTGCATCCGAAGACGGTGCAGGCCCTGGCGGCGGAGTGCTTGAAGAAAAACATCCACGTTGTAGACGCGACGATGTGCCGCGGCGGCAAGGCCGCGGACGAGGGCACGCTCCTCAGCTTCGTCGGCGGCGAGGCCGCGGTGGTCGAGCGCCTGCGGCCCGTGCTCGGCGCCTTCTCGCGCGATGTCGTCCACACCGGCGGCGTTGGCAGCGCGCAGGTGGCGAAGGCGGTCAACAACCTCATCATGTGGGCCTGTCTCGTCGCCAACCACGAGGGTCTCGCCCTCGCGCAGCGCTACGGGATCGACGTCGACAAGCTGCGCCAGGCGCTCGTCGTGAGCAGCGCGGCGAACAACGCGCTCGCCAACTGGGGAACGCAGACGATGGCCTGGGCCGAAGACGACATGGCGATCGTGTCCGAGATGGCGGCCGATTGCGGCCTCGCCTTGCCGCAGGCCGGCGTCACGCGCGAGCTCTGCCGCATCCTCAAGCCGAAGCGCTACAAGCTCGAAGAGTACGGTCGCTGACCTTAGGCGGCTCGCGCTGCGGATTGACGCGGCGCATCATGTTGCGCAAACGACACAGTCCCGCCTTTCATTGTTGACAGCTATGAGCGTGCGCGCGTAGCTTGCGCCGGAATCGCACATGTGGAAGCTCTTTGTTCCACATAAAGAAACAGCAAAACAGGGAAGGAGAGGGGGAATGAAAAAGAGTGCACTCGCCCTGGCCATCGGCGCCGTGTTCGCGGGCCCGGCCATGGCGCAAACCACCGCTGGCAACGTCACCATCTACGGCAAGGTGTACCCGCAACTCGGGTACTACAAGTCTTCAGGCGCGAGCGTGGGCGCCGACGTCACATCCAACCTGGTTGCGCCGCCCACTGCTGCCCAAGCCAACAACGATAAGGGCCGCGCGAACGTCGATACCTCGAACTCCTACCTCGGCTTCAGGGGAGAGGAAAAGCTCGGCGGATCGATGTCGGCGATCTGGCAGATGGAGCAGTCGCTCGGCTTCGACGATCCGACGCCGTCCCCCGGCGGCGGCCAGTTCTGGGCGAACCGCAACTCCTTCGTCGGCCTACGCAGCGGCTTCGGCACGATCAAGCTCGGCAACATGGATACGATCTACAAGGAGTACGGCGACCAGTTCAGCATGTTCGGCATCAGCAGCGGTAATTTCGTGTCCCACAGCAACACGCTCTCGTCGAACGGCGTCGGGACTAACCGTCTGGCGCGTTTCCACGAGCGCGCGCCGAATTCGGTTCAGTACCTCACACCGGAGTTCAGCAACTTCTCCGCTGGCATCCAGTACTCGCCTGACGAGGCCAAGGGAAACCCGACTCCGCTGACCGGCGTCAACCTCGATCGGCAGTGGTGGTCCTACGGCGTCAAGTACGAGGCCGACCGGTTCTATGCTTCGGTCCATCAGGAGTATCGCAAAGACATGTTCGGCGGATCGGCCACCGCCAATGCGACGGGGGTGTCGAACCTCACTGGCGGGAGCCCGACCACGGGATCCGAGCATTCGAAGGACAAGGCGACGCGTCTAAGCGTGGCGTTCAAGATCACGCCGGACCACCGCATTACGGGTGACATCGCGCGTCTCGAGTACAAGGAAAGCGGTCAGGCCGCCCCGGGGCGGTTCGAGAAGCTGGAAAAGACCAATTTTGCGATCGGCTGGGAAGCGCGTTGGGGCGGCCCGTTTCGCACCGGTATCAGCTACGTGAAGGTGAACGAAGGTAGTTGCAGCCTGAGCGGCGCCGTCAATTGCACCACCTCCGGGACCGATGGGAATCAGGTCAATCTGGGCGCGGCGTACGATTTCTCCAAGCGGACGTTCATCTACGCCATCGCCGCCAAGCTGACCGCCGGCGAGTCGGCGCAATTCGACAACTGGGCCGGCGGCACGCCCGCGCGCGGCGCGGACAACACGCAGTTCGCGCTCGGAGTGTCGACCGCCTTCTAGTCTCTGCGGAGCGACTGAAGACGGGCGCTGCGGCGCCCGTTTTCTTTTGCGTTCTCTTATCCGGAACGGCGTTCTTCTGCAGGACAGTCGCCGGGTGTAAAGTCCTGCGTCTGACACGGAACTGACACATGCGCGTTCTTCCCTTCGCTCTCGCCGCAGCGTTTGCATTGCCCGCCGTTGGTGCGGCGCAACCTGCCCCCGGGCCGCACCGCCAGCTCTATATGTACCAGGGGGCCGACCGCGAGCAGCGCATCCTCGAGGGGGCGAAGAAGGAAAAGCAGGTCACGGTGTACACCTCGCTCAACCTCAAGGACTCGGTGCCGATCACCCAGGCCTTCGAGAAGAAATACGGCGTCAAGGTGGAGCTCTGGCGCTCGAGCAGCGAGAAGGTGCTGCAGCGCGCGGTGACGGAGGCCCGCGCCGGCCGCTTTTCGGTCGACGCCTTCGAGCTGAACGGTCCCGAGATGGAGGCGCTCTACCGCGAGGGGCTGCTCGAAGAGTTCTACAGCCCGCACTTCAAGACCCTGCCGCCGGCGGCGTTCCCCAAGCACCGGCACTACGCCGCCGACCGGTTCAATTTCTTCACCATCGCCTACAACACCCGGCTGGTGAAGCCCGACGAGGTTCCGAACAGCTACGAGGACCTGCTCAATCCGCGCTGGGTCGGCAAGATCGGCATCGAAGGCAGCGACGACGACTGGTTTGCCTCCATCGTCAAGTACATGGGCGAGAAGAAGGGGCTCGACTTCTTCCGCAAGCTCGCCCAGATGAAGCCTCAGGTCCGCACCGGGCACACGCTGCTCGCCGAGCTGGTCGCCGCCGGCGAGATCCCGCTGGTCGCCACAATCTACAACCACAACGCCGAGCGCCTGCTGGTGAACGGCGCCCCCATCAAGTGGAAGGCGCTCGAGCCGACTTTCGGCCGGCCCAACGCCGTGGCGGTGGCGAAGCGGACCGAGCGGCCGCACGCGGCGCTGCTGTTCGTCGATTTCATGCTCTCGCCCGAGGGGCAGGAGCTGATTCACAAGCGTAACCGCGTGCCCGCCAGCACCGCCGTGCCGACCAACCTCAACAAGTTTCCCTTCCACATGATCGACCCGGTGGTGGTGCTGGACGAATCCGAGAAGTGGGAGAAGCTCTACTCGGAACTCTTTCTCAAGGGACAGGCCATACAGCGTGAGAAGGACTAGAGGGACAATGAGGCATGGGTAAGGAATCGCACTACAGCAGCAAGAAGGATCGGGTTTTCGTCCGCGGCATCCAGGGGCAGTACAGCCTCAAGGACGAGCTGAAACGACTGCGCTCGATGCCGCGCGTCATCAAGGGCCGCGACCTCATGTTCAACGACGGCCCGCAGTCCTTCAGCAAGCACTTCGTCGAGCCGGTCGACGGGCTGACGCAGACGCTGCACGTGCATCTCGAGGAGTACGCGCCGGGCGGGCGGACGCAGAAGCACGGCCACGTCAACGAGGCCGCCTTCTACATCCTCGACGGCACGGGCTACGAGGTGCACGACGGCGTGCGCTACGACTGGAAGGCGGGCGACGTCGCGATCGTGCACATGAACTGCGTGCACCAGCACTTCAATGCGAGCACGGAGAAGCCCGCGCGGGCGCTCGTCATGAAGCCGAAGCCCCTGATCATCTTCATGAACATGCTCTTCCAGCAAAGCGTGATCCCGTGCCCGAAGGAAGCCGCCTGCCCGGCGGGCGAGGGCTATCAGCCGCGCAATCTCGAAACCGACTTCAACCACGACGAATGAAGAACGCCCAGGTA
>Ga0070679_100004203_pt1 | contig 13282 bp, 14 predicted proteins | sample KBSC63BmetaG_FD_65652 | JGI IMG/M metagenome (GOLD analysis project Ga0070679, IMG submission 65652) | Corn rhizosphere microbial communities from Kellogg Biological Station, Michigan, USA - KBS C6-3B metaG | ecosystem: Host-associated > Plants > Roots > Rhizosphere | place: USA: Michigan... | reverse complement strand
GGTGGGCGCGCTGCCGCGGTTGATTGACATGGGCATTGAACCGTTTTTGCTGACCGCTTCGATTAACGCGGTTGCGGCGCAGCGTTTGACCCGCAAAATCTGTCCGGACTGCAAAACCGAAATGGAAGTGCCCGAAGAACTGAAAAAGCAGATTCGCAAGCAAATGGAAACAGTTCCCAAGGACGAATTGGGCGAGCTGGACTTAAACGACATTCATCTGTTTTTCGGCCAGGGCTGCGATAAATGCAATAAAACCGGGTATCGCGGCAGAATTGCGATTGTCGAAGCGCTGCCGCTGACTCCGAAGATCGGCGATATGGTTTTGGCAAAAGCTTCGCCAACTGCTATCTTTGAAGAAGCCCAGAAGCTGGGGATGATTAGTATGCAGCAAGATGGCATAATTAAGGCATTAAGCGGCCAGATCACCTATGAAGAGGTGGTGCGGGTCACATCGGAATAAAAAAGATAAAATATGAGCGACAAGATTAAAATTTTATTGGCGGAGGACGAACCGTTTCTTTCCGGGATGTACCAGACCAAGCTGAAGATTGAAGGGTACGACGTGGTGGCGGCCGCGGACGGCGAAGAAGCCTTGGAAAAATTGGACAAGGGCGATTTTGACATCATCTTGCTGGACATCATGATGCCGAAGCTCAACGGTTTTGAGGTGTTGAATAATATCCGCAATAATTCCAATAAAGAACTGGCAAAAATCCCCGTGATTATTTTGACCAACCTCGGCCAGAAAACCGATATTGAGAAGGGTTTGCTGCTTGGCGCCAACGACTATATTGTTAAGGCGAATTTTACGCCGGCTGAAGTGGTCGATAAAATTAAGAAGCACCTCAACGAAATGCCGCCGCAACCCCAGGCCAAAAAATAACCAAGGAAACTTAAACAAAAACCAATGGTATACAAAGCAAGCGAACTGGAATTAAATAAATTGCTGTCGGTGGTGCTGGAGCGGAACGCTTCGGACCTGCATTTGATTACCGGCGAGCCGCCGGTGATCCGCGTCGACGGCAAACTCATGAAACTCGATGATTTCCAGGTTTTGAACATGGAAGGCATGCAGGGGATCGTTGATGTTCTTTTGAATAAGCAGCAAAAAGATCTTTTTGATAAGCAGATGGACATTGACCTGTCCTATTCTTTTAAAGACAATGCGCGTTTCCGCATTAACATCTACCACCAAAAGGGTTTGCTGGCCGGCGCGTTTCGTTTGATTCCAAACAATATCAAAACCGCCAAGGATTTGGGCTTGCCGGATACGATTATGAAATTCGCCGAACCGAAGCAAGGGTTGGTTTTGGTGGTCGGGCCGACCGGCCACGGCAAATCCACGGCCATGGCATCTCTGATTGATTACATCAATAAAACCCGGGCCGAACACATTGTAACAATCGAAGATCCGATCGAATTCGTGTTCCAGCCGGCCATGAGCATCGTCAACCAGCGCGAAATTTATGTGGATACGCCGTCGTTTTCGCAGGCGCTGAAAGCGGCGCTGCGCGAAGATTTGAACGTCGTACTGGTCGGTGAAATGCGCGACTTGGAATCAATCCAGTCGGTTATCACCATTGCTGAAACCGGCCACCTGGTGTTTGCAACCCTGCACACCAATGATGCTTCGCAGAGCATTGACCGTATTTTGGATGTTTTCCCGCCGCACCAGCAAAGCCAGGTTAAAGCCCAGCTGGCAAGCGTCTTGGTCGGCGTGGTCAGCTTGCGTCTGCTGCCCAAAGTCGGCGGCGGCCGCGGCCCGGCGTATGAAATTATGATCGCCAACAACGCGGTCCGGAACATTATCCGCGAAGGAAAAACTTACGAAATCGACAACGTCATCCAGACCAACCTTGAAGACGGCATGATTCCTTTGGACCGCTCGCTTGCGAATTTGGTGCGGACCGGCTATGTCACCATGGAAGACGCCAAGGGCTATGTGAAAGACATGGAATACTTCTCATCCTTAATTTCCAGAGGCTAGGCAATGCAATTTAAGTACCAGGCTAAAGATCCGAACGGCAATTTGCGCGAAGGCATTGTTGTCGCCGAAAATCAGAATCGCGCCGAAGCGCTGCTTGGCGAAAATGGCCTGATTATTTTGGATCTGGCGCTGGTTCAGGAAAATATCTGGAGCCGGGTCTGGCCGTTTGGTAGATCCGTGCCGGCTAAGGAAATGGTTTTATTTTCCCGCCAGCTTTCAACTTTGATCGGCGCTCAGGTTCCGATTTTGCAGGCTCTGCGCATTTTGCAGGAGCAGGTTACCAACGAAAATCTGCGCGAAATACTCGGTCAGATCGTTAATAACGTTGAAAGCGGCGACAGCCTGTCGCTTTCGATTTCCCGGCACCCCCGTGTTTTCGGCAACGTCTATGTTAACGTCGTGCACTCCGGTGAACTTTCCGGTTCGCTGGACCGCTCTTTGAATTATCTTGCCGACCAGCTTGAAAAAGATTATGACCTGAATTCCAAGGTGCGCGGCGCCATGGTTTATCCGACTTTCGTGCTCGGCGCTTTGGTGCTGGTTGGCACAATCATGTTCCTGTTTATCCTGCCGAAGTTGACCGATGTTCTGACCGAACAGGGCGGATCATTGCCGCCGGTCACAGTGTTTTTGATCGGCTTTACTAAATTTTTCCAGGTGTACTGGTGGCTGCTGTTCTTAATTTTGTTCTTTGCGATTCTCGGCGTCCGGTTTTATGTCAACACAATCGGCGGCCGCTATGTTTGGGATCGGCTTAAAATCAAAGCTCCAATTTTCGGCGATATTTTTGAGAAAATTTACCTGGCGCGGCTGTCCCGCAATCTTTCAACTCTGATTGTCGGCGGCATCCCGATTATCAAGGCGCTGGAAATCACCTCGGAACTGGTTAATAATGTCATTTACCGCGATATTATTTTGGACGCGGCTAACAAACTTTCCAGCGGAAAAACCATCTCCTCAGCGTTTGCCGGCTACCCTGAAATTCCCAAGGTCGTCACCCAGATGATTCAGGTCGGCGAACAGTCCGCAACCCTGACCGGCATTCTGCAGAAGCTCGCGGCGTTTTATGAAAAAGAGGTCGACGGCAAAATCGGCAACTTAACCACCCTGATCGAGCCAATTATCATTTTGGTCTTGGGCTTGGCTGTGGGTATCTTAGTTGCAGGAATACTATTGCCGATCTATAATTTAGCTAACAGCATACAATAAGTATGCTCTCTTCTACGGAAGGGGGTGAAAGATTTGAGAAACAAAAACAAACGCGTACTAGGATTCACTTTGATCGAGTTGTTGGTGGTTATCGCCATCATCGGTCTTTTGGCATCTGTGGTCTTGCTGGCTTTAAACTCAGCTCGATCCAAGTCTAGAGATGCAAAGAGATTGGCCGACGTACGCCAGCTGGTTACTGCATTGGAGTTATACTTCAACGATAATAACGGCTATCCGGTTGTAGCTGCTCCGGGCGTGGTTATTGCCACAGGCGCCGGCGGCGCTTTGGGCACGGCATTGGTTCCGACATATGTCGGCGCATTGCCTTCAGCTCCGACTCCGGCAGACGACGGTACTTTGGCAGTCGGTTCCAGATGTTCTGAAAACGTTGGTGCAACTACCAACCCATGGAACCTGTACCAATACACTGCTGCTACCACTGCAAGCTATACTCTGACCTTCTGCGTTGGCGGCCAAACTGGCGGCCTCGTAGCCGGCAGACACACTGCTTCCCCAGCAGGTATTCAATAGTTTTGTTGACTATTTGGCCCTGTCACTTCTGGCAGGGCCGCTATAGTAAATAAAGCCATGGACCAGACTCAGACTGAAATAATGCCGCCGGCAATGCCGGATCAGCAGCAAGGGGCGAAAAATTCCAAACTACAACTGATTGTCCTGGTTGTAGCTTGTGTTTTATTAGGCTTGGCAGTGCTGTTCGGCATTGCTTCGGGTTTTTCGACCGGCCGGTCGCGCGCCACGCTTGCTTCGGCCCAAGCCATTAATCAGGCTTTGAAATATTACAGCAGCGACCAGGGCCGCTACCCAAGCGCCGACCAATATTACAACCAGCGGATTTTGGTGCCGAACTACATGCAGAATTTGCCGCTGCCGCAGGATGGCAGCTGCTCCGGCCGCACGGATTTTATTTACAGTCAGGACAGTCCGAATCAATATCGCCTGGAGTTTTGTTTAACCGCTTCGGCGGGAGGTTTTGGCAGCGGCGTGCATGCCTTTACCGAGAAGGGGTCGGAATGATCGCAATATTAGTATTCGTGCTTGGCGCGGTGCTGGGCAGTTTTTTGAACGTCGTGATTCTGCGGCTGCCGAAAGACCAGCCGCTGACCGGCCGGTCGCACTGCATGCGCTGCAAACACCAGCTGGAGGCTTTGGATCTAGTGCCGGTTTTAAGCTACTTGGGATTGCGCGGCCGCTGCCGCTATTGCGGCAAGAAAATCTCGCCGCGGTATATGATCATCGAATTAATTTCTGCGGTGCTGCTGACCTTTGCTTATCTATTTTACATGCCGCATGATGCCGGGTCGCTAATGCTCTTTGTGCGCGCCGGATTTATCCTACTGGTCTTGCTTGCGACCTTCGTCATTGATTACGAACATTTTTTGATTTTGGACAAGATCGTTTTTCCGGCCAGCTTTATTTTGTTGCTCTTAAATTTTTTCACTGATTTTGCGGCCGGCAGCGTGGCTCAAAATTCCCTGGTGCTGAATGGTATTTTGGCGACGCTCGGGCTGCTGGTGTTTTTCGGTGGCATTTATTTTCTGTCCGGCGGCCGCTGGATGGGTTTTGGCGACGTTAAGCTGACCTTGTTCCTTGGCCTGGCTGCGCCATACCCTTTTGTTTTCGCCAACATTTTTGTAGCTTTCTTAATCGGCGCGGTTGTCGGCCTGGTGCTGCTTGGCTTTGGCGGTAAAAACATGAAGAGCCAGGTGCCGTTCGGCACGATGCTGGCGGTTTCAACCGCGATCACATTGTTTTACGGTCCGCAGCTGCTTAATTTTTATTTGCGCACGGTCGGGCTGTGGTATTTAGCAAAATATTAAACTGCAATGCCTAAAACTTTTAAAAACTTCAAGATTTTTAAAAAAACTGGTTTTACCCTGATTGAGCTGCTGATCTCAATTTTTATCATCGTTACGCTCACATCGTTGTTTTTGGCGAACTTCCGCGGCCAAACCCGGCAGCGGGCGGTAAACAGCGCTACCAACAACCTTATTTCGGATCTGCATAAAATCCAAAGCTTCAGCCTGTCCTCAAGAGATGTGACGCCGGGCAACCCGGCCTCGCAGTACGCCACAACCATTGCCAACAACGGCACCAACTACAGCCTGCTCGGCTACAACAATGCCGTACCGCCGACTGCGACCACGGTTGGTACTACGCTTTTTCCAACCGGCGTAATTATTAATTCGATTGCAATTACCAAAGCTGACGGCACAGTTGTGAACCCGACCAGTGTTACGCTTGGGTTTAAGATTCCGTTCGGCAAGGTCATTGTCAATTATACCGGTTCAGCTACGAATGAAGTGAATGACGTTGCCAGGATCAAGTTGAGCTCCTCGGACGGCGTGGTTTGCAGTTATGTCGTGGTTAACGGCATTACCGGCAATGTGACCAGCCTGACGCCGTGTCCTTAGGGTATCCTAATTGCGCAGCGCGCCCGAAAAAACCGGATCGTTTGCTTTTTTTCAAAAAATCAGGTATAATTACATTACAATAAAATTTGTTCCCGAAACAAAATGAAAATCAAATTAAACTCGTTTAGTTCAACACCCGCTTATCTTATGGCGGCTTTTGTCGTTCTGGCCGGAATGATGTTCCTGGCCAAGCCGGCACATGCCTTTAATCCGCTGTATTATACGGCGGTTCAAAACGGCCCGCTTCCGGTCGCTCAGAGCTCGCCGTGTTCGGCCTGCGCCACGACCGCAGCGGTCGTAAACAATACCTTAGCCGGCGGTCAGCCAATGTACTGGTTTTTGACTTCCAATGTGGCCTGGCTTTCAGCCAGCAAGACCTGTCAGGGTACTACTGGCTGCGCGGATACCACTTCGCTTGCGCCCGGCGCCTCAACCACGATTAACGTTACTCCGAACACCAGCAACCTGCCGGTCGGCGGTCCTTATGTCGGGACAATCACGGTGAACGGCTATTCTGATCCCGCCAAAACCGTGGTCGCCAATCCGGCTACAGCTACGATTACCGTAAATTACACGATTACCGCGCCGTGTACTGCCAATGCCATGACTTCAACTCCGGCGACATCTTCAGCTTCGCCGATTCCATGGAATAGCTCGGCAACTTTGAACTTTAGCTCTAACAACTGTACCTCGGCAACTTTATCCGGCGGCCAGTACGGCGCCGGCACTGCTGAACCGGTTAGCGGCACTGCCTCAACCGGCGTTTTGACCACGACCACAACATTTACATTCAAGCCATGCGGACCTGGCGGATGCGCCACTCCAGTCACCCAGACAGTTAACGTTGGGGCCCAGCCATGCTATATCGCGATTGCTTCTACTTACAACGGCGCGGCCAACACCCTGCCGCCAAGCGGCTTCAATTATACTTTGACCGGTTCCTCGGTAATCAACGGTTCTAACACCACCGGCGCAAGTCCGTGGGCGGTTGCCCCAGGCGCGTCCTGGACGCTGAACCCGGTTACCCCGGTCAGCGGCACGGTCCATTTGGTCAACATTACTCCTTCCAATGCCCAGGGCTGTTTGACCTCAGGCTCAACCACAACCTTTACTGCAAACTTCGCGGATAATCCGCCGCCGGCTCCGGGCGGAATCACCGGCGAAAATACTCAGATCGACCCGGCAGCAGTAGCCTGCACCCACATTAGATTAAGCTGGGGCGCTTCCGCCAATGCCACCTCTTACTATTTATACCGCAGCACTTCTTCCTCGAATCCGGCTTTGGGCGGCAACCCCTGGGTTGATACTGGCAGCACTGCAACAACATACGATTACGTTCCGCTTGCAAGCGATCCGGGATATTTCTACTTTGTCGCAGCCCATAACAACGGCGGCACTTCCGCGCCGCCGACTGGCCCGGCTACAGCCAGTGCGCTTTCGCCTTCACCGTGCAATGCCGACTTCAGCGTCAGCAACAAAGTTTTGACCAAGATCAATAACAATCCTTTCCCATTCACATCTCCGAATGGCTGCATTGGCAACGGTTCCGGCACTGTGCCAAAGACCATCCGCGTCGGCGACAAGGTTTCCTGGAGCATTAACATTTGCAACCAGGGCAACCAGGACGCCACCAATGTGGTCATAACTGATACGCTTACTGATCTTGCGCCAGTGGCAGGTTCATATGTTTTGACCACTTCGCCGCCGTCGAGCAGCGGACCGATTACCCCGACCATGACCGGCACCTGCGCCACCGGCACCTGCACCCTGACCTTCAATATTGCCAGCGTGCCAAAGGGGACTAATGCGATTATCACTTACGATACCACGACTTTGGTGCCAACCGGCACAACCCAAACTTTGAACCGGTTTAGAGATCAGGTCAGCTTCACTTACAGCGTAGTTGGCCAGACCGCAAATAACCTGGGCTGTACCAGCTCCGGAACCGGCTCGGCAAACCCTTGCGTCGTTTCCGACCCTGGATTCATAGTTTTCTTCAACGGTCCAAAAGCTCCAAATCAGACTGAAATAAACCCATAAAAATTTAAATGAAAGTCGCCGCTGATAAAAAACAATTGGGCCAAACCCTAATTGAAACATTAGTGGCGATTTTTATTTTGGTTGTCGGCCTGATTTCCGCGCTGGCGCTGGCAATTTCTTCTTTCCAGAGCACTGATAGCGCCGGCCGCCAGATTGTGGCCACGGCATTGGCGCGGCAGGGCGTTGAGGCCGTAAAAAATATCCGCGATTCCAACTGGCTGAACGGTTCGCTGGCAGATTGCTCCGCCACCATGACTGCCGGACAGTTTTGCTTTACGAACTGGCTGGGAACCGCGGCAACTTCGCTTGCGGCCGGGACTTATGCGGTGAAATTTAATTCCAGCACCGGCGTTGACCCTTGGACGATGCAGGCCAATCCGGCCTCATTTGCGCTGAACTATAATCCGGCCACCGGCATCTATGATATCGGCGGAGTCGGCGCGCCATCGATCTATTCTCGCAAGGTCGTGATTGTGCAGAACGCCGTGGCACCGTTCAGCGCGGCCAATCCGCAGCTCGATATTGTTTCCACGGTATGGTGGCGGGACCGTCGCTGCCCGGCTACTACTGACCCGACTACTTTGGCGGCGAGCTGCAAAGTTATTCTGGAGATGCATTTAACTAATTGGAGAAATTACAACTAATGCCGCGCGAATTCGGAAGGAAAATTATCGACAAGGATCCGGTTTTGGGAGATGGCCGCGGATTTACTTTGATTGAAGCGATTGTCGCAACCGCGCTGTTTGCCGTGACGGTCAGTTCAATTATTGGTGTCTATCTTTATACGGTTAAAATCAACCGCAGAACTGACACGATCCGTTCGGCCGGTGAAAACGCCAGATTTATTTCGGAATTTTTGACCAAGGAAATCCGCAACGGCCAGATTGACTACTTTGGTCCGGCGCCTTCACCCTGCACGCTTTCAGCTACATCCGGCAGCAGCCTGGCGATTATTAATATTGATGGGGATCACGAATGTTTTTATCTCTCTGGCACAAACCTGATGGTTGCCAAGAGCGCAGGCGGAAATTTGCTTGCGCCGGTGCAGCTGAATGACAGCAAGGTTAAGGTTTCACTGCTGCAGTTTTATTTGGCGCCGAACTGCAATCCCTATTCCGCCGGCGCGAAAACCGAACCGACAGTTACGATCAACGCCGAGGTCCAGGCCAATCCGGATCCGCTTGATAACATTACTTTGCCGATCCAAACAACTATTTCAATTCCAAAATATGATTTTGCGCCGTCAGTTTCCTGCTAACAAAATAAACTGGAAAAACGACCAGCGCGGCGTCACGCTGCTCTTGTCGATTTTGGTTTTGTCCGCGCTGACCTCGATCGTGTTCAGCGTTGCTGCGATTGCGGTTAATGAAACTCGCGTTTCCGGCGATCTGCTAAAAACCGAACCGGCGATTACTGCGGCTGAAGCCGGCACCGAAGACCTGCTTTATTATGCGGTCCGCGGAGTGGGCACTTATTCCACGGATTGTACCGCTCCGACTATCAGCACGTTAAACGGTGTGCAGCTGAGCATTTGTGCCAACCCGTATCTGGCCAACCCATATCAATTTACGGTTGGACCGAAGGTCGGGCTGGTGAACGGCGAACGGGATTTCTTTTTGTATAATCCAATAACCCAGGGCGGTGCGCCGGGTTACACCAATATCAGCATTAACTTGATTTCCGGTGTGAGTGCTACTGTAGACATTTGCACTTGGGCCAACACTAATTGCGTCGGGGCGCCGGATGTCGTCAGCCTGGCGCTTACCACCGGCCAGACCAAGGCACAGGTTTTGGATCCGAACACTGCAACTGGCTACCAGGTAATTTTTTTGAATGCCAACAGCACCTCGGACGGCTTTAGCGTTACAACTACTCCAAACGGTATTCCTTCCGGTACCTCAACTTTGGAGGCGACCGGCGCGAACAAAGGCGTAACCAGAAAAATTCAAACGATTTTACCGCAGTAAGTAAGGGCGAATCCGGCGGTGAAATAATCGGCGGTTAAGATGGGTTAAAACGGGTAAATCAGAGGATTGGATCGGCCGCCGGGCTTTCAGCCCGGCGGCCCTTTTGTCTCCGGCTCTAACTTTGCCTGGCTTTTGTTTCCCATCCCATACTGTTTCCGCCCTCTGGGCTTGCTGCCCCGCGGATTTAAAGCTATACTAAGCGGTCGCATATTTTAGTTACGATTTCAGGGAGGAACCATGACGAATGTTGAACGCGGCGCCATCCGCAAAATTCAGCGGATCGGCAAAACTGCCAAAGAAATCCAACAGGCTTTGGCTGAAAATGAAAATTTACAGCAGGCTCATTCAAGGAATCTTGTAGTACGCGGCGGGGCTGAAGTTTGTCAGTTTTTTCTGTTGGGACAGAAACTGACGGCACTGAATCCTCGCAACGCTGAACTTTCGGATCGGATCCTGATCGAAGCATTCAAACAGCTGACTAAGGACATGTCCCGGCCTAACTTGTTTAAACTGCTGGAAGGAGCAGCGGATATAGACTGGGTGTTGACCGTGCATGCTTATAACGGCGATGACCTGCCGGAAACTACCCACAATCAAGTCTGCAATTTTTTCGACGAGGTTGAGGTGCAGTGCTGCTATCGGTTTAAGTCAGACGACAACCAAAACTAGAAGGTGAGAACCATTTTCAACAACATTCTAAAACCGAAAGCCCTGGCGGGTTTTGCCAGGGCTTTCATTTATTTTTGTTTAAATTTATTTTGGTTTTAACGGGTTAAAGGTACTTTCAGAGTTTCTCCAATTTTAATAGCATACGGCGGTTTCAGGTTGTTTAAAGTGGCGATCACTTGCCAATCGGCATTTTGAGCTTGCGCGATTGAGAAAACCGTATCGCCAGGTTGAACTTTATAGTCAGTAACTTTGCTGGCAGTCGCGCTCGCAGGCATTTCACTGTAAGCGCCGAGCACCTTTTGCTGCAGCTGGTCGGATGTCAGTACTTTTGAGCCGGAGCCAAAACCTTCGCTGTGCAGGGTATGCAGAATATTAATCGCCAGCACCAGGGAAATAGCCAAAAAAATAACCCCACTGTACTTGAAAAAAGCACTTTGTGAGGCGGGTGCGGCCACTCCTAATTTAAGATTTTCGGATAATTGCAGTTTTGATTTTGTTTTACCTTTGATCATAAGTTGAACACTTTTTCATCAAGGCTTCTCCGAACTTGTTTTAATTCTACGATAGGATAACTTTGTTGTAAAGCTGTGGACAACTTGTTAGTTGATTGTGTGCTGGCTGTGAGTCTGTGATTCAATCCAAATTTCAGCTAAAATACAGATAGTTATGAACAAGAATCTCTCCAAATCAGAAGCAAAGCTGCGGATTTCCAAGCTGGTCCCGGAAATCAATGCTTTACGGTATCGGTATCATGTTTTGAATGACCCGAATGTGACCGATGCCATTTATGAATCCCTGACCGAGGAACTTTTGGAGCTGGAGCGGCAGTATCCGGATCTGGTTTTACCAAACTCGCCGACGCACCGGGTCGGCGGCCAGGTTTTGGATAAATTCGTGAAAGTTAAGCACCCGGCGCCGATGCTCTCTTTAAATAACGCTTTTGATTTTGAAGAAATGCGTGCCTGGGAAAGCCGGATCACCAAGCTGCTTTCTGCAGCAGAACAGCGGGAGCTGAATTACTTTTGTGAGTTGAAGTATGACGGCCTTTCGATTTCGCTGGAATATGAAAACGGCGTTTTTGTCCGCGGTTCGACCCGCGGCGACGGCCAGACCGGCGAGGATGTCACCCAGAATTTGAAAACTATAGATTCAATCCCGCTGAGCATTCCTTTTAAGGGCAAGGCTGAGGTGCGCGGCGAATGCATTATGCCGCGGCGGGTTTGGGCGGAGCTGAACAAAAAAAATTCGGCTGAAGGCAAGCCGACCTTTGCTAATCCGCGCAATGCTGCAGCAGGTTCAATCCGCCAGCTGGATCCGAAGATGGCGGCCGAGCGCCGTCTGGATTTTTTTGCCTGGGATCTAAACGGTGAAATACCCGGGGTCGCAAGCCATGAGCTGGCCCACAAGAAATTGGCGGAATGGAATTTCCGGGTTGATCAGCATCAAAGATTTTGTTCCAAATTGGAAGACGTCGCGGAGTTTTATAAGCGGATTGCGGAAATGCGCGAGAATTTGCCGTTTCAAATCGATGGAATTGTCGTGAACGTCAACGCCAACTCGCTGCGGCCGACCCTGGGCGTGGTTGGCAAGGCACCGCGCTATTCGATTGCCTGGAAGTATCCGGCTGAGCAGGCTACCACGGTCATTGAAAATATTCTGGTCAACGTCGGCCGGACCGGCGCGCTGACCCCTTTGGCGGTTTTTAAGCCGACTCTGGTTGCCGGTTCAACCATTTCCAAAGCAACTTTACATAACATTGATCAAATTGAGCGGTTGGATATCCGGATTGGCGATACGGTTGTAATTCAAAAGGCCGGTGACGTCATTCCGGAAGTGGTTCAGTCCCTAGCGCAAATGCGCACCGGCAAAGAACGAAAATTTAGAATGCCCGAAGAATGCCCGGTTTGCGGCGGCAAGGTGGAAAAGCGCTTAATCGGCGAAAAAGGCCGGGCCCAGTCGACCGCATATTATTGCAGCAACCCGAAATGCCCGGCCAAAGACCGGCGGGCCATGCAGCACTTTGTCAACGCTTTTGAGATCATGTCGCTCGGGCCGAAAATCCTGGATCGCTTCAAAGCTGACGGGCTGATCTCCGATGCAGCGGACATTTTTGCTTTGAAAAAAGAAGACATTGCCGGGATGGAGCGCTTTGGCGAAAAATCCGCGGAAAATATCATCAATTCTATAAAAGAACATGCTCGGGTTTCGCTGCCGCGCTTTATTTACGCGCTTGGAATTTTGCATGTCGGCGAGCAAACCTCGGAAGATTTATCCGGGCATTTTGGCAGCCTGCAAAAATTAATGGACGCTTCGCTTGATGAAATTAACGCGGTTGAAAATATCGGACCGACCATTGCCCGCGAGGTGCATCAATACTTTGCGCAGCGCGAACACCGCCGGTATATTGAAAAACTTTTGCGAAACGGCGTTAAAATTATTGCCGCCCCGAAGCCGGTCAGCTCCAGGCTTTCCGGTAAAACTTTTGTTTTGACCGGCACCCTTGCGGCGCTGGGCCGCGATGCGGCGAAAGCGCGGATCAAGGCGCTGGGCGGCAAGGTTTCAGAGAGCGTTTCGCGCGCCACTTCTTATGTTGTGGCCGGAGCTGAGCCGGGCAGCAAGCTCAGCAAGGCTGAAAGTCTTGGAGTTGAAATCCTGGACGAAGCCGCTTTTCTGAAAATGATTAAATAGAAGAAAGTTAGATAAAAGGAGCAGCCCGAGGGTTGCTCCTTTTACGTTTCCTTGAAAAGATGTTGAGGTTAGATGGCCGCGCTCTGCGCGAGTTGATCCGGCGGGCCGGGATGCCGCAGCTTGGTGGTTGGCTCGTAAACTTCCGCCAGAGCGTTGAGCAGTTCGAGGGCGTGTGGAATATCGAGCTGACCGCTCGGAGCTGGCTTGAATTGCACGCAGACTCCGGGATAGCACTGCAGCAGCGGGGTGATCAGCGCGACTTCTTCATGCTCCGGCCAGATTGTAATAAT
>Ga0070679_100004202_pt1 | contig 13284 bp, 11 predicted proteins | sample KBSC63BmetaG_FD_65652 | JGI IMG/M metagenome (GOLD analysis project Ga0070679, IMG submission 65652) | Corn rhizosphere microbial communities from Kellogg Biological Station, Michigan, USA - KBS C6-3B metaG | ecosystem: Host-associated > Plants > Roots > Rhizosphere | place: USA: Michigan... | reverse complement strand
CAGCGATCCGTCCGCGCCGAATGCGAGGCCTTCAGAGTTTCTTAAACCAGTTGCGAAGCGCTGAGCGCTGGAGAAGACCTGGCCCGTGGTATTCGCGTTGAAGCGCCAAATTCCGGCCCGCGTGTTGAGCTCGGTGCACGGGTCGATGCCCGGGGATCCGGTCGATCGATTGAGTTGCTGGCAGGAGTTGGTGGACGAACCGATGTTGACGAAGAGACTGCCCTGCGCGTCGATCGCGAAGTTGCGGGCACCGTGATCGCCGCCGGTCGGAAGGGCGGTCACGACCGCCTGTCCCCCGCCCGAGGGTCGAAGTGCGCCGGTTGGCAACGGATATCGGATGATTTGCGAGCCCTGATCGACGTAAAGGAACCCGCCGTAGAGGCCGATGCCTGTTCCTCCCGATCCCGAGCCGACGGTCACGACGCTATCGGCGCGTCCGTCGTGATTGACGTCGCGCAGGGCGACGACCGGCCCGCCGCCCTGAAGCGTGACGAAGACATCGCCGTTCGCGGCGACGACCACGTGACGCGCCGCGCCGATATGATCGGCGAAGATCGACGCGCAGAATCCTGCCGGCAGCACGATGCTCGCGTCGTTCGGTCCGCACTTTCCACTCGTCGCACCCGGCGTGTCTCCGGGAGGCGCCGCTGAATCGCTGCCGCAGGCAGCCACCATCGTGGCAATCGCGACAGCCAATGCTCGACGGAATGTCAACATGTCTGGCCTCCGTTGGACGATCTCCCTATCGTGAACGAATCCCATTCGGGAGCTCTTGGTGCCGCGGACGAGGCAATATGGGCGGCGTGCGCTTTCGTACTCTGTGATGCGTGTCGCGGGCGTCGCGCTCGCGTTCGCCGCCGCGAGCGCTGGCGCACAGGCGCCGAGCGCGGCGTCGCTTCCGAGCTACCGCCTGCGTGTGCTTGGCGTGTTCGACTCGCAATCTGGTTCGCCGATCGAAGGTGTCGAAGTGACTGACGCCTTTTCGCACACCGTGGCAGTCACGACAAAAACTGGAACCGTGAGCCTTGCGTTCCTTCCGGAAGGCGGAAGCATGCTGCGGATTCAGAAGATCGGATTCAAGCCGGTGACGCAAGTCGTTGTGATCTCGCCAGCCGACACGGTGGCGATCACAGTGCTGATGGAGGCGGCCGCTCAGTCGCTTCCCGCGGTTGTCACCAAAGACTCGGCGACGACATTCCTTTCGCCGGGCATGCGTGCGTTCGAGGAACGGCGCAAGGCTGGCTTCGGACGATTCATAACCGAAGCCGAGCTTCGAAAGAACGAGAATCGCTCGTTGACGAATATCGTTCGGCAAACAGGAACGGGCGTGAGCTGCACACGCAGAACACCGATCAGGTGCTTCGCGGTGAATACGCGCGTCGGTGGCTCGGGTTGCTCGCTCGACGTCTACTATGACGGAACGCTGGTGAACGACGATTTTCGCGATCTCGAACAGATCCGCACCGATCAAATCGGCGCTGTCGAGATTTACGCGAGCACGGCCACCGTTCCGGCGGAGTACAACAAGACCGGCAAAGGATGCGGCGTCATGCTGCTGTGGAGCCGATTTCGATAGTCAGGCTCGAGAGAGAGGTGCCGCGTGCGGAGGAGGTGAAGAGTTCGAGTTTCGAGTGCGGGGAGACCCGTACCCATACCTCGTTCCACATAACGCCTCCGCACTCAGTCCACTTCTCTCGCCCCTCCTATAGCTCCCAGCTCAGCTCCGGCTTCCCAAAGTGCCCGTAGTTCGTCGTCTGGCGGTAAATCGGCTTGCGTAGCGCGAGCCGCTCGATCATCGCCGCGGGACGGTAGTCGAACTTACGGACAAAATCCTCAGCGGCCTTCCAATCGCCCGTGCCGAACGTGTCGACGCGAACCGATACCGGCTCCGCGCGGCCGATCGCGTACGCGACCTGCACTTCGGCGCGCTTCGCGAAGCCATTCTTCACGACCTGTCGCGCGACGTAACGGCCGAAATAGGCGCCGCTGCGATCCACCTTCGACGGATCCTTGCCGCTGAACGCACCGCCGCCGTGACGGCCCATGCCGCCATAGCTGTCGACGATGATCTTGCGACCCGTGACGCCACAGTCAGCCGAAGGACCACCTTCGATGAACTGACCCGTCGGGTTGACCAGCACTTCTACGTGCGGACCAAACCACTTGCCGAGCACTTCGGGAGCGATGCAGCTCGCGACATAGTCGCGAATGTCGGCCTGGCTCACGTCGGCCGAGTGCTGAGTCGAAACGAGCACCGTGTCGACACGCGTCGGCTGGTTTTCTTCGTAGCGCACGCTCACCTGCGTCTTCACGTCGGGGCGCAGCCATGCACGCTCGCCCTTCTTTCGGCCGGCCGCGAGGCGATGTGAGAGACGATGCGCGAGCTGAATCGGCAGTGGCATGAGCTCGGGCGTTTCGTCCGTGGCGTAGCCGAACATGATGCCCTGGTCGCCCGCGCCGCCGGTGTCGACGCCCATCGCGATGTCGCCCGACTGCTTGCTGATGAACTGAATGACCTTCACGCCGTCCGCGTTGAACGACTCCGCAGGATCCGTGTAGCCGATCTCACGAATCGCGCCGCGCGCCACACGCTCGTAATCCACCGTCGTGCGCGACGTGATCTCGCCCGCGAGCACGACTTGACCGCTTTTGCACAGCACCTCGCACGCGACACGGCTCGCCGGGTCACCCGCCAGATGCGCGTCGAGAATCGAATCGGCGATGAAGTCGCAAACCTTGTCCGGATGGCCTTCGCTGACCGATTCCGAGCTGAAGGTATAGATGCTCATTGCAGTCTCCGGGCGCTTGGGCGCCGGCAAAAAACAAAAATGGCCCCGACCGTTTCGTCGCGGGCCAATTACCCGACGACTTAGACGGGTGTGTGCGGGGAGTTCTTCGCCCGATGCGCGGCCCGTCAAATCGGGGGAAATCGCCGCGCACGGGTGATCAAGCTAGTCTGAGGCCCGCAGGCGTCAAGGCACAGAGTGTTTCATGTGACCGGTCTCGTGCACCCGCGGTTCGGCCTTTTGAGGCCATGCGTTCTCGAGCGAGGATGATGATGAGAAACATACGCGTTGTCGCGGTGATCGCCTTCTCCGTGTTGTCAGGCTGTGGCGGAAGTACGATGGAACCCGCCCCGGCTCGACAGGACGCACTCATGTCTCTGCCGCGCCAGCTCACTGCCGCCGAACAAAACGTACTTGGCGCCGCCAACACGTACTCGTTCAGCCTCTGGGGCACGATCAACCAGACGCAACGCAACTCGAACGTCTTCGTGTCCCCGCTCAGCGCATCGTTCGCGCTCGGGATGACGATGAACGGCGCCGCTGGCCAGACCTATGACGAGATGCGCTCGGCGCTGCAGTTCGGGACCGCGCCGCTCGCATCGATCGACTCCGGCTACAAGTCGCTGATCGCGCTGCTGACGGGGCTCGACGCGTCGACCAAGATGCAGATCGCGAACTCGATCTTCTACCGCAAGGACTTTCCGTTCAATCAGAGTTTCCTGAACGACGCCGCCACGTGGTTCGACGCCGAGGTGAAGGCCCAGGACTTCAACGACACCCAAGGCACGCTCTCGGCGGTGAATGGCTGGGCGAATACCAAAACGAACGGCCGAATTCCGACCGTCCTTCAGCAGGTGGATCCGCAGGATGTGATGTACCTGATGAACGCGATCTACTTCAAAGGTGCGTGGCGCGACAAGTTCGATCCCGCCTCGACGCGCGATGCTCCGTTCCATCCGGCGAGCGGCCCCGATCAGTCCGCCAAGCTGATGTTTCGGGAGGGCACGATGTCCTACGCCGAAACGAATACGTACCAAGCAGTTGATCTCGCGTACGGCGATTCGGCGTTCACGATGACGGTGCTGTTGCCGAAGGCCGGCAGCGACGTCGAACAAGTCGCCGCCTCACTCACTCCCGCCTCGTGGCAAGCGCTGACGTCGAGCTTCCGAGCTCGGGAGATCGCGCTCACATTCCCGAAGATCACGTTGTCGTGGAAGCGGCCGCTCATCGACGACATGAAAGCGCTCGGCATGCAGAGCGCGTTCATCTCGGGCGTCGCGGACTTCACGCGAATGTCCCCCGCTGGGAAGCGCCTGTACATCTCATTGCTGCAGCAGAACACGTTCGTCGCCATCGACGAAGAGGGCACTGAAGCCGCGGCAGTCACGATCGTCGGTATTCGCGCGACGTCTGCGCCGGTCATTACCGAGATGAAAGTCGATCACCCCTATGTCTTCGTGATTCGCGAGCGGCTTTCGGGAACGATCCTCTTCATGGGCAAGATCACTCGGATGCCGGCCTGATCACGGCACGGTGATCAGGCCCACCTCGCCGCCGAGATCATCTTTGGCGCGCGGCAAACCCGGCGGAGGAAACCAATCGCCGCCGTTCACGCGAATGGCAATCCGATGCAAGCCGGCCGGCACGACGCGATCGAGCTTCCACTTCTTTCCATCGAGCTCGAGCGACATCGGCGACCAGTCAGTGAAGTCCGCCATCAGCTCGACGCGCGACGCCGAATCGACCTGAATCAGAATTCCGCTGCGGGTGACGACAGTTCTTGGCGCGCTCGGCGATGGACGTGAATCGAGCACGCTCGCGTGCGCGCGCGCCGCGATCCTGAGCGCGACGCTCACGTACTGCGTCCGCGGCACACCTCGCGGGATGTCCTCGAGCGACCGGCCCGCTGTTGCGACGAGCGCGAGATTCGGCGCAACCCACGCTGCCGCGTCGACCGAACCCCAACCACCGCTCGCCGCGCCTCGAATTCCGCCGCGTACACCGGCCGTCGCACCGACTTCGAAGACCTTGGCATAGCGCCTCCACCCAGCCGACAAGTCAGCGTAGCGTGTCGGCTCGGCGCCCGGCACGTGGGGCGCCGGCGTGCCGACGAACGATGCGTCGGCGATGATCTGGTCCGTCGCGAATGTTCGCCACACGGTCGCCTGCGCGTGATACAACGCGCGCGCACCAAAAACGTCGCTCACCGCTCCGAGCCCACCGCCGATCGCCCCACCGAAGAGAGTCGAGCCGAGCCTGAGCCGCGCCATCGCTTCCCCGCTCTTCGTCGAAGGCTCATCGCTGATCCCGAAACCGCTCACCGCTCCGGACAGCTCCCAGTTCGGTCCCATAATATTCGGACCGAGCAGCGATGCGAGGAGAACGCCCTGACCGGTGCACACTTGGTTGCCGCATGACGCCAGCGCACGCGATCGCAGCACCGCGCGTTCACCGAGCACGTCCACGTTTGCGCCGAACGTGAACGCGTTCGACTCAGGGACGCCGTTTTGGCGAAGATGCGTGCTCCCGGCGTCAGCGGTGAGCTGCCATTGCGCGGGCAACGGTGCTGCGATCGAGAGCAAGAGAAGGATGAGCCGAACTCGGCGCATCCCGGAAATTAACGGTTTGTATACCGAGCTACGGCTTTTTCGGCCCGGTCAGCGATGCCGCTCCGGGCTCGCTCGTCACTGCTCCTGAAGGAGCAAGCACAGCCGTGAGACCGCGCAATCGCGTATCGAGCGCCGCGGACGCTTGCGCACCTCGAGCGACATCACCGTTCACGTCGGAACCAAGGGCGGCAAGCTGTGCCGGAGTTGCATGCCGCTTGATCAGGTCGGTGACGATCGTCGCCGCGCGCTTCCCCGGAACTCCACTCGCGACGAGCTGCACAAGCACGCCCAGTGGCGTCGAGATCGGCTGGTCGCCGCTCGCGGTTCGCACCGCGCGAAGCTCATCCTTGGTAGCACCGTACTGCAGTGCATCGGCTCCAGTCGCGATATCGCTCGCGAGCGCGCGCGGCGCGAGCGCGTCGCGGGCAACCTGAAGCCGCGTGGCGAGTGCACGGGCCGCGCTGACGATGCGCTGCGGCGGAGCATGCACCACTTCCACGCCATATCGGACTTTTCCAAGAATAGGATCGAGCGGCAAGCCTGCGTCGCGTACGGACGCGACGATCTTCGCCAGCTCGGCGCTCGCTTCGCGATCGCCGGGCAACGCGAGTGAATCCTGTTGAGCCGACGCAGCACGCGCGGTTATCGCGACTACCAACGCCGAGCAAACAACGCGAGCGATCATGGCCGGCCCACCATCAGCACAGATGCGTTCGTGCCGAAGTCAGGATCGCGCACGGTCGGCTTCTGTGGATCCAGCGTGAATAGGGAGTCGTTCACCATGTAGCCGTAGACGTGTCGACCCGGCGCCAAAGACACGATCACCGACCAGAGTCCGCCATCGGACGATCTCGTCATCACCGTCGCGTTCGGATTCCAATTATTGAAGTCGCCCACCACAGATACACGACGCGCGGTGGTGTTTTCGAAAACGAACTGTTGAGGTACCGATACGGCCTCAGCGCGGGGCTCCACGACCTGGTGCAAGGGAGGAGCAACAGGCAGCTGAACAGTCTCGACCGCCCGGTAGGGCACGGATGGAATCAGGTCCCGCGCGATAAATCCTACAATCGCCGCTGCTGCCGCCAGCCCGAGCGTTGTCCAGATCCTGATGCGCGATTTCGGTGACATCGCGATTGGATCGTCGGCGGGCGTCAAGCGTGCAGCGGCCGCGGCAGCCGAAATACGGCTGACGGCAGCGCGATCGAGCGCTGGGAGTCGCTTCAGTTCCTCCACAGCCCGCTGCAGCATGGGATCGTTCTCGTGGTCGCTCACTTCGCCTCCCGAACGAGCAGCGACCGCAACAAGTCGCTCGCTCGCTTGACGCGCATCTTGAGCGCTGACTGCCGCACGCCAGTCATGCGCTCGATTTCCTCGTAGCCAAACCCTTCGATGTAATGCAACAGAAAAATCTCTCGATTGTATTCAGGAACTTCCGCCAACGCCCGACGCACTGAGTCGCCCCACTCGTGATCGAAGACACGGCTCGGATCATCGAGACTTGGGATTCGCTCGACGGCTGCATCATCATCTTCGACACGTGTCGCCTCTCGCCGGTGCACTGTGTTCGCCGTGCGGCAACAATTGCCGAGAATTTGAAACAGCCACGACTCGAAGCGCTGCCGTTCCTCATATCTTGGCAGCGCGCGATACAAGCGCACGAACGTCTCTTGAACCATGTCCTCGGCGTCGTCCGGATTGCGTAGCATGGAGCGAGCAAACCGGAGGCATCGTTGATAGTACACCTCAACGATCGCCGTGAACGCGTCGATATCGCCGAGTTTGGCTCGGCTGATCGTCGTCGCGTCAAGCGCGGCTGACTGTGGTGGAAGGGGACGTTGCAAGAGCGGTCGCGTGATGCAAACCTCGGTGAAGGTTTCCTAGCCTAACCGTCAGTCCGAGACGGACGTCACCGTGGGTCTGCTTTCTGCAATTAAGGGTTGGAACGACCGGAGCGCCACGCATGGGAGGCCTCGCGACGTCCGGCTCAGTACATGATTGCCAATGCGGGCTGCCGAAGATCACGTCAGTGAACGCGAACCGCGACCGAGACCGGTCGTGCTGCTCGCCGAAGATCACGAGGACACTCGCCGTGTTTACGGCTTGATCCTCCGCCACTTCGGGTACGAAGTGGACGAGGCATGCTCCGGAGAAGAGGCGATCGAGCTCGCAAAGGCCCGTCGTCCAAGTCTAGTCCTGATGGACATCGGGCTGCCGGGGCTCGATGGCTGGCAAACGAGCCGAATTCTCAAGGCCGATCCGCTGACCACCGCAATCCCTCTGATCGCCTTCTCGGCGCGAATCGAGTCGATATCGGATCTCGTCGGTCGCGCGACCTTCGATGGTTACATCACGAAGCCGGTCAGTCCCCTCGAATTAGCCCGCCGCGTCGGCGCCTACATCAATCTGTTGGCGTAACACTCTGTGTGCTGACTGCGCGAGAACACGCGCATCACGGACAGAAACGTGTCAGTGCGTCCGTCTTCGTGCCTGTCCGTGACGCACCCAGGGTTCAGACCGCATCCGAGAGACTCGTGAAATTGAAATCGCGAACTTTGATCGCCGGCATCACCACATCGCCGCCGGCTTCAGTTCCCGCGACACGCTGTTCCTTTCCGAGGGCCTCGAGATTGTTGAGCATGAACAGCGGAGATTCGTTGAACCGGAAATTTTTCACTGACTTCGACAGCTTGCCATTCTCGATGAGAAACGTTCCGTCGCGCGTGAGTCCGGTGTAGAGCTCCGTGCGCGGATCGACTTGCCGCAGATACCATAAACGCGTGACCAGAATCCCTCGCGGTGTCGACTTGATCAGATCGTCGAGCGATTGCGTTCCGCCGACGAACCGCACGGCATTCGTTCCAGCGTTGGGCTCCTGCGATTTTTTCTGCGCCCAAAAACGACTGTACGTCAACTTCCGAAGCACGCCATTGTCGATCCACACCTGTCGCCGCGCGGGCAGGCCCTGGCCATCGAAAGTATTGCTGAGCAGAAGCGGATCGGCAGGATCGGAGAGGAGCGTCACTCGCGGGTCCACGACCTTTTCGCCGATCTTCGTGCCGCCGCCCTGCTTGGAGAAAGCGCTGCGGCCTTCGTCCGCCGAGCGTGCGTCGAGCGCGAACGCGAGCAACTGGACGAGATCGCCCACGGCTTGAGGCTCGAGAATCACGGTGTATCGACCCGGCTCGATCGCAACGGGATTGCGAGACAAACGTGCTTTGTCGATCGCCTGCTGCACGATTGTCTTGGCGTCGACCTTCGACCAATCAGGATGATCGGCGCCGGCCCATCCTGATCCAGTGCCATCGGCGGTTCGTACCGTGAGCGTGTAGTTCGACGACGTGCTCGCCTGATAGGCGAAGAGTCCTTTGCTGTTTCCGACGGCGGTCGCGCCGATGTTGGTCTGCAGGAACCCTGCGGTCTTGAGATCGCCTGCTGCTTTGCATGCCGCGATGGCGATGCGCGCGCTTTCGGCGCGGCCATCAGGACCAAGATTCGCCGTCGACTCGAAGTAGTTCGTGACCGTCGCGTATTGCTGCGGTCCGAGCAGCGGCATCGCTTCAGGGTCGTCAGGCGCGAGCTTCGCCAGCGCTTCGGACTGGCGCACCGCACGCTCGAGGCCCGCGTCACTGAAATCGTTGGTCGATGTCACCGCGTGCTTCGGCCCGAATGAGCTCTGCAGCGCGACGTTGGCCGTCGACACACCGCCCGCTGTCGAAATGCGATTGTCGGCAAAGCGCACATTCGCGGCGTATCCGCCGCCAACGTTGACTTGCACGCCCTCTGCTTTCGACATCTTCACAACACGCTGAACCAGCGACTCGGCTTGTTCGCGCGTGAGGACCTTCGACTCCGTGAACGCCACTTCCCGCTTCGCTTTCCACATCACGCTTTCCTCCCCGTGTTGATCACGTTGATGTTGTGGAAGCGCGCCGGCACGCAGCCGTGGCTCACTGATCCGATCTGCCCGGGCTGACCCTTACCGTCGAAGAAGCTCGCACCCATCTCGTAGCTCGATTTGCCGCCAATCATGTCCATTGCGTTCCAGAATTCCGTCGTCTTCATCTGATACGCGACGTCCTTTAACATGCCCGTGATCTTACCGCCCTTGATCTCGTAAAACACCTGACCGCCGAACTGCGCGTTGTAGCGCTGCTGGTCGATCGAGAAGGAGCCGTCGCCGACAATCGCGATCCCGCTGTCGGTCGCGGCGATCAAATCCTCCCACTTTCTGTCCTGCGCGCCCGGGAGCAGCGACACGTTCGGCATGCGCTGGAACTGCACGCTGCTCCAGTTGTCGGCGTTACAGCAGCCGTGCGACTTCACAGGCATTCCAGTTTTCTTATAGTACCACTCGAGCCACGGTGCTTGCTCGCGGCTTGTCTGGTAGTCGCTGAAGATCCCGTTCTTGATGATCAGGAACGATTCGGCCTTCACACCGTCGTCGTCGTACCCAATCGTGGCGCAGCCGCCCTCCTGCGTACGGTCGCCCTGAATGTTCATGAACTCGGGACCGTACTTGAGCGTGCCAAGCACTTTCTCGGGCGGCGAGACGAAGCTCGTTCCCGCGTAGTTCGCCTCGTAGCCCATCGCTCTGTCGAGCTCAGTGGGGTGGCCGATGGACTCGTGAATCGTGAGCCACAGATGCGACGGATGGAGCACGAGATCGTAGCGGCCCACCTCGACTGGCTTTGCTTTGAGCTTTTCCGCGGCTTCCTCGCCCCACTTCCGCGCGTTGCCGACGAGATCCGCTTTGAGAATGAATTCCCAGCCGCGACCCGCCGGCTGCACGACGTTCCCGCGCGATTGAAAGTCGCTGAAGTCCGGCGACACGGCCGTTGCCGTGAACGGCACCCAGCTCCGAATCACGGTCTGCGTGATCATGGAGCCGTCGGTGTTCGCGTAATTCCGGTCTTCGCGAATGAAAAAGAGGAAGCTGTTGACGAATTTCACGTTCGCGACCTTCATCGCTTCCGTGTTCGCATCGATCAGCAGCTGCGCTTTTTGTTCGACGGGAATCGTGAAGGGGTCGATCTCGTACGAGCTCTTCCACGTCACATCTTTGTGCGCCGGCGACGGCGCAAGCACCACAGGTGCGGCGCCCGGAATTCGATTCGCCTTGGCGATTGCGGCCGCTTCACGCGCCGCAGCGGCCACGCCGTCTTTCGTCAACGTCTGCGAGGCCGCGAAACCCCACGCGCCGTTCACGAGTGCGCGAACGCCAATTCCGATTGAATCGGTGTCGCCGACTTGCACGATCTGCTTCTCGCGCGTGCCGACGAAATTCTGGCGATATCGTGCGACGCGCGCGTCGGCCCACGACGCGCCCGCAGCCGTTGCCGCAGTCAGCGCATCTGCGAGCAGTTCCTTGATCGGCAGTTCTTCGAATGTCGAGACGCCGCGCGGATAAATCGGAGGCGCGAACGCACCAGCGATTTCGGGACGCATCGCGACACCCGCCGCCGCAGCGGCGGCCGCGATGCCGGTTTGTTTGAGAAAGTCACGCCTGGTCGTCATGTGCTACTCATCGGCGAAGGAAATGGCACTCGAAAAACACGAGTGGTCTGCAAGCTTTCCGTCTCTCTCATGCGACGCAACCCAACGACCCGTCGTGGCTGTACAGGTTCTGTACGGAGTCGTAACGGTGATCAATGCGTTCCGCGCGAACGCAGATCAGGGCGCAAACGCTGGCATGTAGCATCCCTGAGGAACGAGACCATTGATCCAGCCAGTCCTTCCTTGCGAACCGGAACCAGACGCGTTATCGTTATATCCGGATATACGGATATATGACTACCACCGTCCTGGACCGCCTCAGCCTGCTCGCCGAGCCGAGCCGTAGCAGAATACTGCTACTGCTTGATAGACATGAACTTACAGTTGGCGAGCTGTGCACTATCTTGCAGATGCCGCAGTCCACGGTGAGCCGCCACCTGAAGCTTCTGGTGGACGACGGTTGGATCGTCGCGCGCGGTGAAGGCACCACGCGCTTCTATAAACTGGTCGCGAACCGGCTGGATAACGGCATGCGCGACCTGTGGGCCGTCGTCAGCACGCAGTTCACTTCCACCGGCCTTGCCACGCAAGACAGCCGTCGCGCTGACAGCGTCCTCGCCAAGCGACGCGATCGCGCGCAGATCTTCTTTTTGAACTCGGCGAACATGTGGGACGCGATGCGCACCGAGATGATCGGCGCTCGCACCGACTTGCTCGCGCTCCTCGACCTCCTCGATCCCACATGGGTCGTCGGCGATCTCGGATGCGGCGTCGGGCACATCGCTGAGGCGCTCGCTCCGTGCGTGTCGCAGGTCATCGCCGTCGACGAGTCGGGTCCGATGCTCGATGCCGCGAAGCTGCGGCTGGACGCGCACGAGAACGTCGACCTGCGCGCCGGTACGATCGAGTCGTTGCCGATCGACGACAACACGCTCGACGCCGCGGTGCTCTTTCTCGTCGCACACTTCGTGACTGATCCTGCGAAAGCCATGCGCGAGATTCGTCGCGTGATCAAGCCGGGCGGCCGGCTGCTCATCGTCGACCTGATGTCGCACGATCGCGTGGACTATGTCATCCAGCTCGGTCATGTGTGGCAGGGCTTCGACGCGGAGCAGATGAAACAGTGGTTGACCGCGGCCGGCTTCCAAGCGTCTCGGTACCGCGCGCTGCCGGCGGATCCGGCGGCAACAGGGCCGACGCTGTTCGTCGCGTCGGCCCGCAAAGCTGGTTAGTGGATTTGTCATCTTGAGCGCAGCGAAGGATCTGCTGTTTTTCGCAGACCAAAAACAACTCTTCTCGTAAGGATTCTCAAATGGGCGTCGCAGAGCTGGTCGAGCAGCGGCAACTCACCGATCGACTTCCGTTCAAGGTCGCCGATCTCTCTCTCGCGGAGTTTGGCCGCAAGGAAATTCGTCTCGCCGAGCAGGAAATGCCCGGCCTCATGGCCCTCCGCGAGGAATACAAAGGCAAGTTCCCGCTCAAGGGCGCGCGGATCATGGGCTCGCTGCACATGACCATCCAGACCGCGGTCCTCATCGAGACCTTGGTCGACCTCGGCGCTGATGTGCGCTGGGTGTCGTGCAACATCTTCTCGACGCAGGATCACGCGGCGGCCGCGGTCGCCGTGGGCCCGAACGGGACGGTCGATTCGCCGAAGGGCATTCCGGTCTTCGCATGGAAGGGCGAGACGCTCGAGGAGTACTGGTGGTGCACCGAACAGGCGCTCATGTGGCCCGAGGGCGGTGGACCGAACATGCTGCTCGACGATGGCGGCGACGCCACGCTGCTCGTGCACAAGGGCGCCGAGTTCGAGAAGGCCGGTACGATTCCGGCGTTCGATGCGAAGAATGATCCGGAGGAGTGGGGCGTGATCCTCGATTTGCTCCGCGCCGAGTCGACGAAGAATCCGGGCCGGTGGACGAAAGTCGCGGCGAGCATCAAGGGCGTCACCGAGGAGACGACCACCGGCGTGCATCGCCTCTATGAGATGATGAAAGCCGGCACGCTGCTCTTCCCCGCGATCAACGTCAACGACTCCGTGACGAAGTCCAAGTTCGACAACATCTATGGATGTCGTCACTCGGTGATCGACGGATTGAATCGCGCCACCGACGTGATGATCGCCGGGAAGCTCGCGGTCGTCTGCGGCTACGGCGAAGTCGGCAAGGGATGCGCTGAGGCGCTGCGTGGCCAGGGTGCGCGCGTCGTCATCACCGAGATCGATCCGATCTGCGCGCTACAGGCCTGCATGGCCGGCTATCAGGTCGTCACGCTCGAGGACGTCGTCTCCACGGCGGACATCTTCATCACGGCGACGGGCAACTTCAACATCATCACCGCCGAGCACATGGCGAAGATGAAGGACAAGGCCATCGTCGGAAACATCGGCCACT
>Ga0070679_100004201_pt1 | contig 13284 bp, 13 predicted proteins | sample KBSC63BmetaG_FD_65652 | JGI IMG/M metagenome (GOLD analysis project Ga0070679, IMG submission 65652) | Corn rhizosphere microbial communities from Kellogg Biological Station, Michigan, USA - KBS C6-3B metaG | ecosystem: Host-associated > Plants > Roots > Rhizosphere | place: USA: Michigan... | reverse complement strand
CAACAAGCGGGCCCGTGCCGGCCTTTCCCCGGCCAAGGTCGCAGCCTTGTTCGCGATGATAAGAACGGTGATCGGCAACGTCCGCCCTGCAAAAGCTGAAAGCCGGGAGAAGCGTCTAGCGGCACGCGCCGCCCTGTCGCGCAAGACAAAATCGCGCTGAGCCAGCGTCAAAACACGTCCCTCTCCATAAGCCCACCGGTTCAGGGGCCATCGGAACGAACCTCCTCGTGGATCATTGTCCTTTCGGGCGGGCGCACGCGGAGAATTCTCATGCCGAATCAAGCGAACGGCCAGGATGCGGGACCGTTGGGCGGCAAGCGCATTTTGATTCTTGCAACCCACGGCTTCGAACAGTCAGAACTCGAAGTGCCTCGCGATAAGCTTCGCGCGGTCGGAGCGGTGGTCGATGTGGTCTCGCCGGAGGCAGGCGAGATCATGGGATGGGAAAACAAGGATTGGGGCAGGCCGGTCAAGGTCGACAAGACTTTGGCCGAAGTTCGCGCCGACGATTATGACGCGATCGTTCTCCCCGGCGGCCAGATCAATCCCGATCTCTTGCGCGTCAATCAGGACGCACTCGATCTCATCACGGCTTTCTACCGATCCGGCAAAACAGTCGCGGCGGTCTGCCACGGGCCGTGGCTCTTGATCGAAACCGGGATCGCCAAGGGCCGAAAGATGACGTCATACGCGTCGATCAAGACCGACGTGATCAACGCAGGCGGCCACTGGGAGGACGCTGCGGTCGTGACCGACAATGGGGTCATCACCTCACGCAACCCCAGCGACCTTGCAGCCTTCAGTGCCAAAATCATCGAGGAGTTGCGCGAAGGCCGCCATCGACGGCAGGCTGCCTAGAGCATACGACGTCGAAACAGAAATCGGCCCGCAAAGAGCGAGCCGATCCGATTTTTCCAACCGAGGCCTGCACTAAACGTGCACCGCTAAACGGATGCCGAAGCGGCGTTTAGCGCCCGGTTGTTTCCGCGTCGGCGACAAGCACGGGCTTATCGCGATAAACGGCCGGAAACATCCGCTTGAGGTTCTCGACCTTCGGCGCGTCGTTGATCGCAATATAGGGATTGTTTGGGTGAAGCACTGCGTAGTCCTGATGATAGGCCTCCGCTGGATAGAAGACCGCCTTGTCGGTGCCGATCCGGGTTACGATCTTGCGCGGAAACGCCTGAGCCTTATCGAGCTGCGCGACATAAGATTCTGCAATCTTTCGTTGCTCGTCGTTTTGCGGGAAGATTTCCGAGCGATATTGCGGACCGGTGTCCGGTCCCTGGCGATTCAACTCCGTCGGATTGTGCGCCACCGAGAAATAGATTTGCAGGATCTTGCCGTAGGACACCACGCGCGGATCAAACGTAATCTGAACGGACTCGGCGTGGGCCGTACGGCCGGAGCTGACGGTCTGATAATCGGCGTCCTTCTTGGCACCCCCGGCGTAGCCTGAGATCGCTTTGGTCACACCTTTGGTGTGCTGATAGACGGCCTGGATTCCCCAGAAACAGCCACCGGCGAGAACGGCCGTCTGCAAGCCCTCGGTTGCGGTGGCCGTTTGATCCAGGGCAGGCGGAGCAATCGAGACGGCAGGCTCCGATCGTGCCGTCATCAGCGTCAGACTGCCCAGAACGGGGACAAGGACGAGGGCTGCGATAAGCGGTCCTGACAGACGCATGGAAGCCTCCTCATGGTGGCAAGACGGACAATGAGATTGTGGGGTCGAATCTAAGACTGAAACCGCCCTGCGAATACACACAAGTTCGCACGTGTCCGTGAAGACGGCGTGAGGGTGCCCTGCCCCACACCAATGAGATTATGAATCTGCCAAGGGTCCGCGTTTCTTCGTCATCGGAATGGCGCGGAACATTCCGACCGGCACCCTATGTTTCGCCGGAAACCTCGCGCCGGCGCCGCTCCGATTCTTCCGCGTAGCGGCGCAAAGCATAGGCCTCGGTCAGCAAACCGATGACGCGCCGCTCGGCAAGCGTGTCGACCACGGCCAGCGCCTCTGCCTCCGCACGATCGAAGATAGCGGCCGCCTCCCTCACATTCATGGAGGGGGTCAACGCAACCTCCCGGTGCCGCAACAGCGACTCGATGGTGTGGATTTCGGGTTTTTCCAGGCCGTGCACCTCCGCGACGATCACCATCCCGGCATAGCGGTTGTCGCCATCGACCGCGACAGCACGCGTGGTCGAGCCGAGCGGATAGATCTTCCGGAACGCATCGACGGAGGCGTCCTTGGGCACGGTCGAAACATCCGGGCGCATCATGCGGCCCACTGTAAGATCGCGCAGCCAACCCACGTCGATGCCGCCGCGAATGGCTTGGCCGCGCAGGTGAAACCGCCATGTCGCGAAGGAGTAGCCGAACATCTCGCGTGTGAGCAGGTTGGCGACAATGACGGCGATCAGCACGGCGCTCGCCAACCAGAAATCGCCGGTGTTTTCGAGCACGATGAAGGTCATGGTCAGCGGACCGCCAATCACGGAGGCCGACAAAGCACCAAGCCCGAGGATGGCGTAGATATCGGGATCCAGCGCCGGACTCGATAACACGGCATTCACCGCATCCGCGAACAACCGGCCGCCCAGCGCGCCAAGGAGCAGCGACGCGAAGAACAACCCGCCACGAAAGCCCGAGCCAAGCGAGACGATGGATGCCGCCGCCTTGAACAGGAGGATCGTGCCGATTGCAGCCAGCGGCAGTTGCAGCATGGCCGTGACATGCAACGCGCCGTGGCCGGACGACAGCACCTGGGGCGTCGTCAACGCCAATCCGCCCACGATGAGCCCGCCGATCACGGGGCGCAGCGCCAGCGGGATGCGGAGCACGACCATCAAGCGCTCCCACAACGCCACACCGCGCATCAGCGCGATTCCGAATAGTCCGGCGGCAACACCGAGCACCCCGGCGATCGCAAGATCATGTCCCGTCACAGCCGTGACCGAGCCGGAAACGATGCCGAGCGACGTCGGCGCAAAAGCGTGGGCAACAAGATATCCGTTCAGCGCAGCGATGCCGACCGGGGCCAGACCGACCGTGGTGTAGCTCCCGATAATGAGTTCGAACCCGTAGAAGGTGCCCGCGAGCGGCGCGCCGAACGCCCCGGCGATGGCCGCGGCGGCGCCGCACCCGACCAGAAGCCGAAGGTCATTGCGGCGCAGATGAAACACGCGCCCGATCCAGGAAGCCAGGCCGCTTGCCAATTGCGTGTAGCCGGCTTCGAGCCCGACCGAAGCGCCGACACCGCTCGACCATATGGTCTGCGCCGCTACGATCAGGCTGTCCCGCAGCGACATGCGGCCGCCATGCAGGGCGTTGGCTTCGATCGGATCGATCTGGCTTCCCGGCCGCCAACGCGCCAACAGATAAAGCCCAAGGCCAAACACCACGCCCCCGGCGGCCGGAACGAGGGCCTGCAGCGGTTCGATCGATGGCACCGCGGATAATCGCTGCCCCGACCCGAGACCGAAAAATCCCACATGCAGGACATTGACGGCTGCACCCATCGCCGCGACCGTCAATCCGGCCAGCACGCCGATCCCACCCGCGATCAGGACGATGCTGATTTCGCGGGTTCGGACGAGGGCGCGCAGACGGCGGGGGGCCTCAAATGGCAAATCGGATACGGCCATCGCGACTTAGTGCGCTGCTCACGGAGCGAATGCAACGCCGAGATTAGTCGAGTCCTTCGACGATCCGCACGTCGCGTTCGGCACCGTCTCCCAGCGCCTTGAGCGCATCCTGATAGCCCTGGCTTTGATAGGCCGCGCGGGCCTTATCAATGCTTGGGAATTCCGAGATGACAATGCGTTCCTTCAAGCCCGCCTCGTAGGCGTTCGCCGCGGTATCGCGGGCAAGGTAACGCCCGCCGAACGGCGCAGTGGCGGCCGGCGCCAGCGCCGCATAGGCCGCCAATTTCCGGGGGTCGGTAATCTTACGGTAGATCGTGACCCAATAGCCTTTGGACATGAGGCCCTCCTTCTGCATGTGACCCGCATCCATGAACGCAGCGTGCCAGACGATGGGGGAACCCACAGCCCCATCACAGCCTCGCGACCTGCCTGCCACAACCCGATCCGCAGTCTATAATGCCAATACAGAATACGGAGGCCATGGGAGCTGGATCATGCGAATTCTTGCAGGGATTGGTGCGTTGGGGCTTGTTGTCGCACTAGCGGCCGCAGGCTTTTTCTTCGGCGGTTTCTACAGCGTGGCAGGCACCGCCGGCGAACCTGCGATCGTGAAATGGGCTCTAGTCCAGGTTCGCACCGCATCGATCAAGCGTCACGCAACCGACACGCCGCCGGCCGGCCTCGCCGATCCGGCCAAGGTCATCGCCGGCGCCAAAGCCTATGCCGCGGCCGGTTGCGCCAACTGCCACGGCGGTCCCGGCACTGACTGGGCCAAGTTCTCGGAAGGGCTGCGCCCCGACCCGCCCGATCTTAAAGAGCTGGTTGCCGAGCGGACACCCGAGCAACTGTTCTGGGTGATCAAGAACGGAATCAACATGACCGGCATGCCCGGCTTCTCGCTAGCCGGCGCGACCGACGACGATCTCTGGGCCATTACGGCATTCCTGAAGAAATTGCCGACCGTTGCCGAGGCTGATTACAAATCCTGGACGGCACCACCAGCCGCCGCTCCAGCAGCGGTCCCTGTGCCGCCCGCCCCGGTCCCCGAGGCGTCGCCGGCACCGGCCGCGCCCTCCTCGCCCAACCCCTGACGACGGAGACGCGAACGGCGGGCCAAGGCCCGCCGCTTCTCTTTCTCATCGATGCTTTGACGCGTCGGCTATTCAAGCCCTTCAACGATGCGGAAGTCGCGCTCCGCGGCATGATCGAACACCTTGAGTGCAGCCTGATAGCCTTCACTGTCATGGGCGGCGACAGCCTTCTCCACACTCTCGAACTCCACAATCACGATACGAGCTTTGATGCCGGCTTCGTAAGCGTTCGCGGCGACGTCGCGAGCCAAATATTTCGCGCCGTAGGCGGCGAGCGCGGGGCCGGCCAGTTTGGCATAGGCCGCCATCTTGTCCGGATCCTTGACCGAACGATACGCCGACACCCAATACGCCTTCTTCGCCATTTCAAGTCTCCGTTGTGGTGATGTGCGCCCTGAACGCAGGGCGCATGGAAATCCTAGCCCATCATGGGGAAAAATACAGCGAGCCTTATCCTGACGCCGGGTAAAACACCCTGCGTTACTTTGGACTGATGCCAAACGCCTGTTCAAAGCGCTTGGCAAAGACCGGCCACACCTCCGGATTGACAATCCGTGGCGGCCGTTTGCCATCCAGAATAAGGATAAGCTGCTCAGCCGCGAACTTACCCATATTGGCTCGCGCTTCCTTGGTGACGCCAGCCGTGTGCGGGCTCGCGATCACATTGTCAAACTGCAACAGCGGGTGATCCGGCGGCGGCGGTTCCTTCGACCAAACGTCGAGACCGGCTCCAGCGATCTGCCGGTCGCGCAACGCATGCTCCAGCGCCTTCTCGTCGTGAATGAATCCCCGCGCCGTGGTGATGAAGAACGCATGCTTCTGCATCAGATCAAACTGATGCGCACCGATCATGCCGCGAGACGTATCGTCGAGTGGGCAATTGAGCGAAACGAAATCCGACCTCCGCAGCAACTCGTCGAGCGAAACTTTCATCGCACCTCGATCGGCCATCGTCGCTTCATCGAGAAGCGGATCGTATGCCAGAACCTTCATCTCAAAGAGCGTGCTGCACAACCGCGCCACCCTGCGGCCGACATTGCCGAGTCCCACGATCCCTATGGTGCGTCCGTTGATATCGCTGCCCATGAAGGCATTGCGATCGTGCATTGTTCCGTTACGCAAAGCGTGATCGGTCTGGGCAATCTGCTTCGATAGAGTCAGAATCATCGCAAGGACATGCGCCGCGACCGCGTCCGCATTGCCTCCGGTCTGATTGACCACGAGCACGCCCGCATCCGTGCAGTCCTTCACATTGACGGTGTCATAGCCAGCACCGCCGGTGGACACCACGAGCAGGTTCGGCGCCCGCGCCAGCAATTCCTTGGTGGCGTGATATTTTGCAGGCAATTCATCGCGCGCTGAGCTCACTTGATAGGCGTGAGCCGCCGAGAGGATTGGCGACGCAACTGCGTCGTCGGAGTCGTTCTCCAGCCGGTCGATCCGGATTTCCGGCCGCGTTGCCATGATGTCGAGATAGATCGGGTTGTTGACAAATCGAACGTAAAATACGCGTTTGACGTTTTCCTTAACCGCCGAGACGTTCACCATCCGCTCCATCGTGCCGATCAAAACTCAGAGTTCCAGGGCAATCCTTGCCACTGCCGGCACTACCCGTCCAGCCAACGGCCGCATGGTTTACCGCCGGTAGCGCTGCCACATTCGCGATATGACAGTGCGCAAGCCGCATTTTCACGCTTGGAGGCCGCGACCGGCCTCTGCCCAATGCTTGAATCGGCCTTGCGATCCCGCTATCACGGGCGCATGAACCGGCTGGGGATCCGACTCATTTCGATTGTGCTGGTCGCGGGCGCGCAAGCCGCGCTCGCCACACAAGCATCGGCCGACCCGCACGACGGATTGATCGCCAAGCATGCGGCGGCGAACGGCGTTCCAGAATCGCTTGTGCGACGGATCATTCACATCGAGAGCCGTGGCAACCCGCGCGCAGTGAGCAAAGGCAATTACGGGTTGATGCAAATCCGCCTCGGCACCGCTCGAGCGCTGGGATATTCCGGAAGCGCGCAGGGCCTTCTCGACGCCGACACCAATATGACTTACGCGGTTCGTTACCTCGCCAGCGCCTATCGTGCGGCAGGATGCAACATCAGCAAGGCGGTCGCGTATTATCAACGCGGTTTCTACAAGAAGCCGCAGACCCGATGCAGCGCGGCGGCATCCGCAGGCAATCGCATTATAGAAGCACGGACCGATGCAATCGGCACCGCATCGGCCATGAGCAATCAGGAACAGTCGAGCGTCGAGACGACTCGGACCAAACCGGCCGCGCATCCGGCGGATGTCCTCAAGCCGCGAGTTGTTCCGATCGAAAAGATCACGTCATCGCAGCAGACCCTGACGACAAAGGGCCCAATCGCAAAATTCGATCCCTTAAGGATCACGCCTCCTCCGCTGCAAACAACCGTCGCAACGCTTGAGCCGTCGCAAGGCGCGACGCCACCGAGCGCAGACACACGCACTCTGGCGACGTCGGTGCAGCCCATCCCTAGGCCGCGCCCGGCATCGCTTGCAAAGCTCGACGCCGCAGCATCGGCGAGCCAAAGAACAGCCTCACCGGCGCCGACACAATCGACAGAATCCCTTCAAGTGGCGGCGCTGGACATGCAGTCGGTCCCACTGCCGCCCGTTCGGCCAGAAATCGATACAGCAATCAGCGTTCCTGCAAAGGCCTCGCACCGGGCAGCACATCGGCACGCCCGCCGAATTGCGGCAAAGAAGCCTCCGGAAGCATCAGGCCTTGCTGCATTCATGCAAAAATTTTCAGCGCCCGAAAAGAAAACACGTCAACGTCCGACCAGGACAGCCGCCCCCTACGCGGCTCCAGTTTACTAGAAAGCACCGTCGATCATTGCGTGCGCTCGGATCGACAACGGCGCGTTTGAATGCAACGTTCCGATTCCAACGCTTCTTTAAATAAACATGGCCGGGGCATGCCCGGCCATGACAACATTTAAATCCGCACCGCTGGAACGCCGCCGCGTGTGGCGTCGTCAGTCCGGTATATGGACCCAGAGATCGACCTGCACGCGCGCGCCAGGCACCGGCAACCACGCGCACTCGATCGGGGACAACGGCAATGGAGCATGATCCATGGCTTCGTCCCACACTTCGATAGCCGCGGGCAGGTCTGCGAGATCGGTGTGGAATTGCTGAATTCGCACGGCGTTGCGAAGCGACGTTCCCGCCGAGCGGCAAATCGCTTCCGCCTGCCGAATGATCGAACGCAATTCCGCTTTGACGGGGACGCCGTAAAACGGCTGTCGGGCATCAACACGTGCCTCATCGATAAGACGCCCGCCCTCCAGCGCCATCAAACCCGACAGGAAGAGCAGATCGCCGCACTTGATGGCGGAGACATAGCCGTCGAACGCCGGCATCTCAGGCCCGTGGATGACCTCACGCTTGGTCTTGCCCTTGGTGGCAAGCGAGATGGTGTTGATCTCGATGCGCATATCGTTGATGGCAAAACCCGGCTTCGACGTGGCGATGATCGTGGTCGCCGGCGGGTTCTTAAACGTCGATAGCCAGACTTCGTTGAAACCCGGAACATCCTCGCGATCGCTCAGATAGATTTGCGCCTTCACCACGCTGTCGAAGCTGGCGCCTGCGCCTTCGAGCGATGCTTTGAGCTTCCGCTGCAGGATGAAATTCGTCTCAAGCTTGATCGGCCATTGTCGCCATAAGGCGCGCGGATGCCGAACTTCAGGATCGAGCGGACCCTGGTCATCCCGCCGTGCCTCAGCCGTCTGTCCCGGCACGAAGCGGAAGTCGCCGGCACTCAGAGCGGGGCTATAGCCCGAAACAGCGGAAATTTTGTAGCTCGGGTTAAAGCTTTCGTGTTTCACCTTCAGACCAGCGCCCGGCACGGCCGCCATCACCTGCAACTCAATGGTCTGATCGGTTCGCGAAAAACGCTGATGCAAATTGGACGTCGAAGGAGGAATTTTCGACCCGAACACCTCGTGGCGTACCTCGTGGTACGGATGCATCGCGCGCTCGGTTGTATAGTACTGATCGACGCGCACGACATCGGGAATGCTGGCGCCAACCTTGGCGAGCACTTCCTTGACGTTGCGATAAATCCGCCGCGCCTGACGTTTGTGGGTGGTCTCCCCGTTCAACGGACGGTCGGTTTGAACGATGTCCTGCGCCAGACCGTTGACGTAATCGGTCGCCGCCTGTCCGGAGGCAAACACCCAGCGCCCGGCACGGATGCCCCGCGCCAACTTCGCGTGGGTGTGTGGAATCGGCACCGGCAAAAGAGGCTCGACCGAGATTCGATCCGACGCGGGCATACGATGGACTCGGGCGGGCGGTTTTTTTTGCCGCGACGGTCGCTTCATGATGGCATTCCTTTCCTTACGCAATCTGCGTAAATGACGTTACTGCGGCGCGCATGGTGCTGACACCGCCGCACTTCCGCAAGAGGCAATAAATGCCCTCACAGCCGCAGGTTCGGCAAAACGGTGCCGTGGCATGTCGCTAAGGATCGATAGCGATTTCGAACGCAAATCCTGATTGCAGCAAGCCGGTTCACTCGCGCAACGGTCCCTCACCCGATCCCCCATTGAAGACCGCGTCATGGAGCGGCCGAGCAACGCAACGCGAAGACGATTGCAGAGGCGATCCAGCGTTGGCCGACAACGGTCACGACAGGCTCTCACGGCATCAAGCGTCGAGCATAACCGCAGCCTCCAAACGCTTCGACGCGATGACGCAGACAAACTTTCGACGATAAAGAAGCGATGCGGATTTTCGTTGCGGTTTATCAAAGGCACCAAAACGACGAACCGCCGACGTTAAGCCAGAAGCAAAAGGAGCTTGAAACCGGCGCACTTCCGAAGCATTTTCGATCCGAGCCGGTCCTGCACCGGATTTGAACAGGCCAGGCTTCGAGCCCAGGTGAGATGATGGCGGAACCGCAACTCAATATCATGATCGTTGGAGGAGGAATTGGCGGTCTATTCGCCGCAAATGCGTTGATTGCGCACGGTTTCCAGGTCTCGGTCCACGAACAGGCCCCTGCCCTCGGGGAGATCGGCGCCGGCGTCTATCTGACGCCGAATAGCGTCCGCCACCTTGAGCGGGTCGGGCTTGGTCCGCAGGTTGAGAAATGGGGATCCCGAGTCGGAACCGGCTCTCGATATTTCCGCCAAGACGGCACGCCCATCGCCCCGGTTCAGGTGACCGATTCTTCAGGATGGAACGCGACGTTCGGGATGCATCGGGCCGATCTGATCGAATTTCTGGCCCAAGCTTTGCCTGGCGACGTGGTTCATACCGGACATCGCTGCATCGGCTTCGAGCAAAGCGGAGACGTGGCCCGGGTATCTTTCGCGAACGGAACGACCGCCGAGGCCGATCTGGTGATTGCCGCGGATGGGATTCACTCCGAACTCAGGCCCTTTGTATTTCCCCCGTCCAACCCGGTCTTCTCCGGCTCCATCGCCTATCGCGGCTTGGTGGCGCATGACCTCGTTCCGCACTGGCCAACCGACACCTGGCAAATGTGGCTCGGCAAGTCGAAACACTTCCTCGCCTTTCCAGTGCGTGCGGGGGCATTCATCAATTACGTCGGCTTCGTGCCTGCCGATCAGGAAATGAAAGAATCCTGGTCTGCGCCTGGCGATCCCGACGTCCTTCGACAAGAATTCGCGGGCTGGGACCCACGGATCGAAACGCTGTTGCGGCACGTCCAAACCACCTTCCGATGGGCACTGTACGATCGCGAGCCGCTCCCCACGTGGACGCAGGGGCGGCTGACACTCCTCGGCGATGCCGCGCATCCCATGCTGCCCCATCTCGGACAGGGCGCAAACCAGTCGATCGAAGACGGGATGGCCCTCGCAACAATCCTAGCTCGGACGCTGCGGAACGCCGCGCCCGCCGCCCTGCTTGCGTACGAACGGCTGCGCCGCGAACGTGTCGCACAGGTTCAGCGCGGCGCGCGGGAGAATGGCCTGCGCTACGATTCTTCTTACGCCGATCTCGGCGTTCGCGACGCGGAAATCACCGCTCATGCTGATTTCCGGAAGCGGCTTTACGATCACGACGTTGTACCGGACGCACAATCAGCCGCCGCTGCGCTGACGACGTGATAAGATCTCGCGCTTCAGGCCACAATCGATGCGGCGACACCGAGATACTGGCGGCAAATCGTGTCGTCAGCCGCTAAGTCTTTCGCATTCCCGGAATAAACGATCTGACCTTTATTCATGACGAGAATGCGCTTGGTGTATTTCAACGCGAACGAAAGGTTCTGCTCGACGATCAGAATTGCACAACCCTCGCTGTTCAAACGCCCCACGATGTCACCAACCTCGTCCACGATGCGGGGGCTCAAACCTTCCGACGGTTCATCCATCAAGATCAGTTGAGGGTTGGCGATAAGCGCACGCCCGATCGCAAGCATCTGCTGCTCGCCACCGGAAAGCGTACCGGCCCGGGCGTTGCCCCGTTCTCGTAAAATCGGAAACTGTCCCAGCACCCGCTCAAGATTCCAGGGGCCCGGGCGCGCGTGCTGGGCTGCCAGCAACAGGCCCTCCATCACGGTCAGGCTTGGGAACACCCGGTGCCCTTGCGGCACCCAGGCCATGCCCGCCCGCACAATCGCATAGGTCGGAAGCCCCGATATCACCTTATCCTTGAAACGGATGTCACCGGAGCGCGGCGCCGGCAAGCCCAGGATGCTCTGCAACAACGTGGTTTTGCCAACCCCATTGCGACCGAGAATCCCGAGCACGCCGCCCGCTTCGAGGTCGAATGACACGCCCTGAAGGATATGGCTGTCGCCATAATAGGTGTGGATATCGTTGACAGTGAGCAGCGCGGTCATGCGTCCTCCGCGTGACGGCCGAGATACACGTTGATGACGCGCGTATCGTTCTGAATATCCTGCGGCACGCCTTCGGTTAGCACCTCGCCGAGATGAAGAACGGTGATGACATCGGCAAGAGCAAAGACGACATCCATGTCGTGCTCCACGATCAGGAGCGTTACATCCCGCGGCAGTTTCTCCAGCATGGCGATCATCGAGCGTGTTTCGCCGGGCGACATCCCCGCAGTCGGCTCGTCGAGCAGCAAAATCTTCGGATGGCGGACGAGCGCGAGCGCAAGCTCAAGCTGCCGCTGCTCACCGTAAGCCAGATCGCGCACAATCGCATCTTGACGATCGAGCAAATGCACACGCGCGAGGACGTCGGTGACACTTTCATCGACCGCGGGGAAGCGGCCAAGCGAGGCAAGAATTTTTCCGCCGATGCCATGCATCGCAATAGCGGCGAGCCGGACGTTGTCCCGCACGGAAACGCTGGGGAACAATTGGTTGCGCTGAAACGTGCGCGTGAGACCGTGCTTCCACATCACATGAGGAGGCGAACCCGTGGTTTCGACCTCACCAAGTTTCACGCTTCCACTGGTTGGCCTGGTTTGGCCAGCGATGGCGTTGAACAGCGTGGTTTTCCCCGCCCCATTCGGGCCGATGATGGCGCGCCGCTCTCCGACGGCAACGCTGAAACTCACGTTTTTCAAAGCATGGAAGCCGTGGAACGATTTGCTGAGGCCGGAAACCGCGATCGCCGTCATGACGCCCGTTCCTTAAGAAGGGCGACACCCCGAACAGCCAGCCCGTAAATCCCCTCACGCGCCCACATAATAAGGCTGATAAAGAGCGCACCGAGGGCCAGACTCCAGTATTCCGTGTACGAGCTCAGCGAATGCTGCAGCAACAAGACGATGGCAGCCCCGATGATGGATCCAATCAGGCTTCTCGTCCCGCCGATCAGCACCATGACAAGAACCAATCCGGACTGAGTCCAATGCGCGGATTCCGGGGCGATAAAAAGATTGAGCTGCGCATTGATAACGCCCGAGAGTCCGCCAAAGGCGGCAGCTATGACAAAAGCCGCGAGCTTATAGTTGCGAACGTTGTAACCAAGAGCTCGCATCCGGCGCGTGTTTTCGCGTATTCCGACAAGCACGCGGCCGAACGGCGACGCAATGATACGCTGCATCACGAGGAAGCTTAGGCAGAAACAAACCACCGTGAAAAAATAGAGAGAGTGACGCGATTGCAGGACCGGGTTGTGAAGGAATGTCGGAGCGCTAATGAGGAGGCCATCCGAACCACCGGTCACTGAATTCCAACGGTAAACGACCGCGTAGATCATTTGCGCGAACGCAAAAGTAATCATCAGGAAATAGAAGCCGGACACCCGAATCGACAACCAGCCGACGGGAATAGCGATCAGCGCCGCGACGAGGATCCCAACGGGGAGTGACAGCCAAATCTCTGTGCTCACATGATTGGCCACAACGCCAGCGGCATAGGCCCCCACAGCGAAGAATGCAGCATGGCCAAACGACACAAGCCCGGCATAGCCCAGAATGATGTTCAGACTCATTGCCAAGATCGCGAAGATCATAACCTCGAGCAGCAACGAGAGCTGAAAGTCGGTTACGCCAAGCCACGGTGCGACGACAAGTCCGGCCACCGCAGCCAGGCCCAGCATCACATCGCCTCGCCCTTC
>Ga0070679_100004197_pt1 | contig 13289 bp, 9 predicted proteins | sample KBSC63BmetaG_FD_65652 | JGI IMG/M metagenome (GOLD analysis project Ga0070679, IMG submission 65652) | Corn rhizosphere microbial communities from Kellogg Biological Station, Michigan, USA - KBS C6-3B metaG | ecosystem: Host-associated > Plants > Roots > Rhizosphere | place: USA: Michigan... | reverse complement strand
GAGGGCCAGTTGGCCACGAACAGCACGAGGTCATAGTCGAAACCGCGTTGCGCATCGTGACGGTTGCGCGAAAATACCGGAAAGCGCAGGTCGTAGCAGACCAGCGGACAGATTTTCCAGCCTTTCCATTCCACCACGAGCCGTTCGCGCCCCGCGGCGTAGCGCTTGTGTTCATCGGCATAGCGGAACAAATGACGCTTGTCGTAATACCGTACCTCCCCATCGGGTGTCACGAACAACAGCCGGTTGAAAACGTTGTCCGAAGCGACCCCCTCGCCTACCCGTAATTGCACGCTACCCGTGATCGCCGCATCGAGTTCACGCGCGCGCTCGCGCAACCACGCGATCGTTGGGCCGTCCATGGGTTCAGCGTTGTGGATGGCTTCGTTGGAAAAACCGCTGGTGAAAGTCTCCGGCAACACCACGAGATCGGTGCGCCCCGCCAGTGGGGCAATCAGCGCACCGTAGTAATCACGGTTGCCGTCCGGATCGTGCCAGCGGGTGGCGCCCTGCACCAGGCTTACGCGCAATGTTTGCGATGCCATGGTCAGATTCCGCGGAGACGTTCGGCTGCAGCTTGCAAGGTTTCATCGCTCTTGGCGAAGCAGAAACGCACCAGCTTCGCATCCGGTGCAGTTTCATAGAACGCCGAAACCGGGATCGCCGCGACGCCACCTTCGCGCACCATCCATTCGCAGAAATTCAGATCATCGGTGTCGCGGATCGCGGAATAGTCGGCCAACTGGAAATAGCCGCCATGCACCTCGGGCAATTTGAAGCGTGAGGCCGCGAGCAGCTCGCGGAAACGGTCGCGCTTGGCTTGATAGAAAATGGCCAAATCATGGGCGTGTTGCGGATCGTGCTCCATCACCTCCGCGAACGCGCACTGCGCCGGGTGGAAGGTGCAGAACGTCAGGTACTGGTGCACCTTGCGGAACTCGGCCGTCAGCAGCTTGGGCGCGACGCAATAACCGACCTTCCAGCCGGTGCAATGCCACGTCTTGCCGAACGAGGAAATCACGAAGCTGCGCTCGGCCAGTTCCGGCCGGCGCGAGACGCTCAGGTGCTTGCGGCCGTCATAGACGATGTGTTCGTACACCTCGTCGGAGATCACCAGCAGGCCGTGCTGCGTGGCAATTTCCGAAAGCGCGTCGAGGTCGGATTCCGCGAACACCGCGCCCGAGGGATTGTGCGGACTGTTGACCATGATCATCCGCGTCTTCGGCGTGATTTCGTCGCGCACGCGCTGCCAGTCCACGGAAAAGTCGGGCAACCGCAACGGCACGTGCACGGTCTTGCCGCCCGCCAGCGCAATCGCGGGTTCATAACAGTCGTAACAAGGATCGAGCACGATCACTTCGTCGCCCGCATGCACCGCGCACGCGATCGCGGCGAAGATCGCCTCGGTTGCGCCGGAGGTAACGGTGATCTCGGTGTCCGGACTGATGCGGCGCCCGTACAACCGGTCCACTTGCAACGCGATCTGCTCGCGCAACTTCGGGATGCCGCTCATTGGTGCGTATTGATTGCGGCCCTCGTTCATCGCGCGCGTCAAGGCTTCGCGCAAGTTCGCCGGCGTCTCGAAATCGGGAAAGCCCTGCCCCAGGTTCACCGCCTTGTGCTCCAGCGCGAGCTGGCTCATCACGGTGAAAATCGTGGTACCGACCTTGGGGAGCTTGGTTTCAATTTGCATGCACGTCATTCCATTTGGACGGCCGGGAACCGCGCGATGGTAGCACGCTGCAACGGCGCGCCCTGAACGCATCAGGCCGGTGCGTGCTCGAACGCTTCGGCCAGGAAATCCACCAACGCGCGCACCGCCGGCAGCATTCCGCGCCGGCTTGGATAGACGATGTGCAGGATGCCCTGTGGAAGACCCCAATCCGGCAGCACCACGCGCAGACGTCCGTCGCGAAGTTCCTCGACGCACGATTGTTCCGGAACCCAGGCGATGCCGATGCCTTGCATGGCTGCGTCGATCAGCACCCGAAATTCGCCGCTGACCAGACGCGGCCGCACCGGCACGACGGTCTTGGCGCACGCGCCGTCATACAACTCCCAATTCTGCTCGCCCTCCTGCTCGAAAATGCTGAGTACCGGCAGCGCGGACAGCTCTTGCGGACTGCGTGGTTCTCCATGTTCCGCGAGGAACCCGGGACTCGCAACCAGCACCACCCGTTTCGGTCCGAAGCTGCGCGCGACCAGTTCCGCGTCGCTGTCGAGTTTGTCGCGCACGCGGATGGCGATATCGAAGCCCTCGCCGATCACGTCCACCCGCCGGTTGCTGGAAAACACCCGCAGTTGCACCCGCGGATGGCGCGACAGGAACACCGGCAGCAGCGGCGCCAGCAGGCTTTGCGCAAGCGACACCGGGCAACTTAGGCGCACCATGCCGCTTGGCTCGCCGCGCAACGCCGCCACGTCTTCGGTGGCGGCACGCGCTTCGGCCAGCATCGCCTGGCAATGCCGGTAGAAGCGTTCACCGGCTTCGGTCACCACGAACCTGCGCGTGGTTCGCTGCAACAGGCGGACGCCCAGGCCCTCTTCCAGTTGCGACACGCGTTTGCTCAAGCGCGATTTGGGCACGTTGAGCGCGCGGCTCGCGGCGGAAAAGCCGCCGTGCTCGACCACCGCGGCGAAGAAATACAGGTCGTTGAGATCGGGCAATGTGCCCGCGAGGGCGGATACGGCGTTCGCCATGATGAACACTCCGTTCGAATTGCACCATCTTATCGAAGCTGCGCGCCGGGCCTATCGTTTGCGCATTGCCGCACAACGCGGCTCCCATGGAGAGGATCATGAAACTCCTGCACGTCGATTCGAGCGTACTTGGTGAAAATTCCGCTTCACGCAGCATGACCGCCGCGATCGTCGCGCGGTTGCGCGCCGATTACCCCGGTATCGAGGTAAGCCGCCGCGACCTCGCCGCGCAAACCCTGCCGCACTTTACGCCGGTCCTCGCCGAAGGCCACCCCTGCGTCGCACGCAACGGCGAAATCCTCGACGAATTCCTGGCCGCCGATATCGTGGTGATCGGCGCGCCCATGTACAACTTCACGATTCCGACGCAACTGAAGGCGTGGCTGGATCGCGTGTTGATCGCGGGCAGGACCTTCCGCTACACGGAGAACGGTCCCGAAGGTCTGGCCGGCGGCAAGCGTGTGATCATCGCCTCTTCACGCGGTGGCATTTACAGCGAAGGGCCTGCTCAAGCTGTCGATTTCCAGGAAACCTACCTCAAGCATGTGTTCGGCGTCATCGGCATCCGCGACGTCGAGTTCGTGCGCGCGGAAGGCTTGAACTTGGGCGCCGAGCAACGCGACATTGCCATGACGCGGGCACGTGAGCAGATTGCGGGCGGGCTGTCGATCGCGGCATAAGGTCGCAATCGCTCAAGGGCGCCGCCTTGCGGCGCCACATCCTTGGCAAGCCCTCCCCTTCAAGGGGAGGCGGCCGTAGGCCGAGCGCGTAGCGCTGGTGGGGATGGTGTTCAAAGCACGGTGTGTTTCCCGCAGCAATCGAGAGAAACACCCATCCCCCTCCCGACCTCCCCTTGAAGGGGGAGGAGAGAAAGAAGTGAACTCGTCTGAGAAGGTGCAGAGAACCGTCACGCAACGATTCGCACCGGCACCGATTTCGCCGCCGGCGTCTTGCTGAACTTCGCGTAGTGCGACAGCGGGATCAGCGGATTGCATTCCGGGTAGTAGCCCCCGAGGCAACCATTCGGGATATCGAACGCGACCACGCGCAAGCCGCCGACTTCGCGATCCACGCCGTCGCCCGCATCGGATACGAGCTTCACGATTTGACCGTCGTGCAAGTCCAGGCGCGCGATGTCGTCCTTGTTCATCAACACTACCTCGCGGGTGCCGGTGATGCCGCGAAAGCGATCGTCGTAACCGTACACCGTGGTATTGAACTGGTCGTTGGAGCGCATCGTCATCAACCGGAACCGATCCGGCGCGTCCTCGAAACCGGTGGCGGTAAGCAAGGGCGGCACGATGAAGTTGGCCTTGCCGGTGGATGTCTTCCACACCCGTTCGCGCGCCGGATTGGGGCGATGGAAACCGCCCGGCTGCCACATGCGTTTGTTGTAATCCTCGAACTGCTCCGGGTAGGTCTGCTCGATCGCATCGCGGATCGTCGCAAAATCATCGCCCCACGTATCCCACGGCACCTTGGGGTTCGGCGACAGCGTGGCCTTGGCCAGTTCCACCACGATGCGCGTTTCCGATTTCAGTTCGGGACTCGCGGGAGCGGCCTTGCCTACCGAAGCGTGGATGCAGCTTGTCGAATCTTCCGTCGAAAGCACCTGTTCCTTGCCGTTCTCGAGCACGCGCTCGATGCGGCCGAGACACGGCAACAGGTATGCGATCTCGCCGTTGACCAGGTGCGATCGATTCAACTTGGTCGCGATCTGCACGGTGAGCCGCAAGCCACCCCATGCTGCGTTGACGCGCTCCTGTTCCGGAATCGCACGCAGGAAATTCCCGCCCAGCCCGATGAAGCCATGCACGCTGCCATCCAGCACGCCCTCGCAGCACTCGACCGTATTGAGTCCCTTGTCGCGCGGCGGCTCGAATCCGTACTGCTGCGCCAGGCGATCCAGCGGAACAAGCGCGGGATCATCGGCGATGCCGACCGTGCGCTGGCCCTGCACGTTGGAATGCCCGCGTACCGGACACAAGCCGGCACCGGGTTTGCCGATATTGCCACGCATCAGCAGCAGGTTGGCCACCATGTGGATGTTGTATTCGCCCAGCACGTGTTGGGTCAGGCCCATGCCGTACACGCCGATCACGGCGTTCGCCTTCGCGTACACCGCGGCGGCGCGTTCCAGCGCGTCACGGGTCAAGCCGGCAGCCGCCTCGATGTCGGCCCACGGTTGCGTGCGCACGAACGCCGCAAACTCGTCGAAACCATGGCAATGTTGTGCAATAAATGATTGATCCAGAATAGAATTCCCCATGCTGGTGCGTGCCTCATCGTCCAGCGCCAGCAGCGCTTTGCACACGCCCGTGATCGCCGCAATATCACCGCCCGCCTTCACCTGCAGGTACTGTGTCGCCAGCGGCGTTTCCTTGCCCGCCAGCATTTCGATGGGACTTTGCGGATTGGTGAAACGCTCCAGGCCACGTTCGCGCAGCGGATTGAACACGATGATCGGCACGCCGCGTTTGGCCGCCCTCTGCAGGTCGTGCAGCATGCGCGGGCTGTTGACGCCCGCGTTCTGGCCGAAGAAGACGATACAGTCGGTTTTGGCGAAGTCGTCCAGCACCACGGTCCCCACCGCCGAACCCACACTCTTGCGCAGTGCGACACCGGTTGCCTCGTGGCACATGTTGGAGCTGTCCGGCAAGTTGTTGTTGCCGTACAGTCGCGCGAACAACGCGTACAGGTAACTCGTTTCCAGCGACGCGCGGCCCGAGGCGTAGAACACCACCGATTTCGGATCGAGCTGCTTCAATTCGTTTCCGATCGCGCGAAACGCCTCTTCCCATTCGCACGGCACGTACTTGTCCGTCGCACGGTCGTAACGCATCGGATGCGTCAGCCTGCCCTGCTGTTCGAGATCGTGATCAGACCATCCGAGCAATTCGGTGCAAGTGTGTTGCGCAAAGAATTCAGGCGGCGTGCGCAGCGAGGTCAATTCCCACGCGCTGGCCTTGGCGCCGTTCTCGCAGAATTCGAACTTGGCGGGCTTGGCAGGCTGCGGCCACGCGCACGATACGCAGGTGAAACCGCGCGGCTTGTTCTGCCGCCAGAGCTCCCTGACCGTCGAGGGAATCGGCACCTTCTCGCGTTGCAGGATGGCCTTGACCGATTTGACTGAACCCCAGCCGCCGGCGGGGCCTTCGTAAGGCTCGATCTTGGGTTTGCGTTCATCGCCCATCACACGCTCCGCACCAACATCATGCGGGCAGTGTAAACCGATCGGGAATGGCGGAGGGAGTGGGATTTGCTCGCATCATCCCTGATGTTCATCCCTCGCTGCGCTCGGGGCCGCCGTCGTCGTCCCACGCAATGTGGCGGAGAGGGAGGGATTCGAACCCTCGGTAGGCTTGCGCCTACGGCAGATTTCAAGTCTGCTGCCTTAAACCGCTCGGCCACCTCTCCAACGTATCTGCCGTCGCCCGGCGCGGAGCGCCGCTTTTTCTTTCGCGCAGGCCGGGGCCCAGGGCCTTTGTGATCCAAACCGCCAGAGACGCTGGGTTCCGGATCGCCGCTGTGCGGCGTTCGGAATGACGATTCTATGATGTTCCGCGTGTGCAGCCGAGCGCCACGCTAAGCAAGTCGCTCCGCGCCACCCATGTACGAACGCAGCACTTCCGGCACTGTGATCGATCCGTCGCCGTTCTGGAAGTTTTCCATCACTGCGATCAGGCTGCGGCCGACCGCGAGGCCCGAGCCGTTGAGCGTATGCACCAACTCCGGTTTGCCGGTGGAAGGATTGCGCCAGCGCGCCTGCATGCGGCGGGCCTGGAAATCCGTGCAATTGGAGCACGAGGAAATTTCACGATAAGTATTCTGCGACGGCAACCAGACTTCCAGATCGTACGTCTTGGTCGCGGTGAACCCCATGTCGCCGGTGCATAGCGCCATCTTGCGATACGGCAGTTCGAGCTTTTGCAGCACCTTTTCGGCATACCCGGTCAGTTCTTCCAATGCCTCGAACGATTTCGAAGGCTCAACGATCTGCACAAGCTCGACCTTTTCGAACTGATGCTGGCGGATCATGCCTTTGACATCCTTGCCGTAGGAACCCGCTTCGGCGCGGAAGCATGGCGTGTGCGCGGTCACACGCATCGGCAGCACATCGGCTTCGAGAATGGAATCGCGTACCAGATTGGTCAACGACACTTCCGCGGTGGGAATCAAATATCTCTTGGCATCACCCACGGTCGTGGCAAACAGGTCTTCCTCGAACTTGGGAAGTTGACCCGTGCCCTGCATGGTGTCCGCGTTCACGATCAGCGGGATATTGCACTCGGTATAACCGTGTTCACGCGTGTGCAGGTCCAGCATGAATTGCCCGAGCGCGCGATGCAGGTGTGCGAGCTGTCCGCGCAGCACGGTAAAACGCGCGCCGGACAACTTGGCGCCAGTCCCGCCGTCCAGCCAGCCATGGCGCTCACCTAGCTCGACGTGATCCTTCACGACGAAATCGAAGCTGCGCGGCGTGCCCCAGCGCGACACTTCGACGTTGTCGTGCTCGTCCTTGCCGACGGGTGTGGATTCGTGCGGCAGGTTGGGAATGCCCAGCGCGATTGCGGTCAGTTTCTGCTGCACCTCGGCCAGCGCAGCCTCGTTGGCCTTCAGCTTGTCGCCGATGCCAGCAACCTCGGCCATGATCGGTGTGACGTCTTCGCCCTTGGCCTTGGCCTGCCCGATTGCCTTGGAACGCGCGTTGCGCAGCGCCTGCAATTCCTGAGTTTCGGTCGCGAGGCGCTTGCGGTCGGTTTCCAGCGATTCGATCTGTTCGACAGGCAGGTCGTAACCGCGCGTTTTCAGGCGCGCAGCGGTTTCCGCGAGATGATTGCGCAGCAGGGCCGGATCCAGCATGGAGGATTCTTCACGAAGGCACGAAGCCGTGCATTATCGCGGCGACGGACGAACGCGCGCAAATATCGCGCATGCCGGAAACGGTGCTCAGGAGGAGCGCCCCTGGGCTTGTGCCCGTGCCTCCCGCAAAGCCATCAACTTCTCGCGGATCTTCGCCTCGATGCCGTTCGCGGTCGGCGCGTAGAACTCGGTGCCGATGAGTGCATCCGGCAGGCATTGCTGGTCCAGCGCGACGCCGCCTTCGACATCGGGATCGTACCGATAACCCTTGCCGTAGCCGAGTCCCTTCATGAGCTTGGTCGACGCGTTGCGCAGGTGCATGGGTACCTCCTGCGTGCTGCTTTCGCGCACGCTCGCACGTACGGCGCCGTACGCCGCGTAGGCGGCGTTGCTCTTGGGTGCCATCGCGAGATACAGCGCGGCTTCGGCCAACGCGAGTTCACCCTCGGGCGATCCGAGCCGCTCATACGTGTCCCAAGCGTGCAAGGTCATAGTCCACGCGCGCGGATCGGCGAGTCCGATGTCCTCGACCGCCATCCGCACCATGCGCCGCGCGAGGTACAGCGGCTCGCAGCCGCCATCCAGCATGCGAACGAGCCAGTACAGCGCCGCATCGGGATCGGATGACCGCACCGACTTGTGCAGCGCCGAAATCTGGTCGTAGAACTGTTCGCCGCCCTTGTCGAAACGCCGGGTGCGATCAGCCAGCACCTGCTGAAGTGTGACTTCGTCGATGCGGCCGTCGTGCGCAAGCTCCGCGGCGATTTCGAGAAACGTCAGCGCGCGCCGCGCGTCGCCGTCGGCGGCTTTCGCCATCAGTGACAACGCTTCATCATCGACCTGCAGATGCAGCGCGCCGAGCCCGCGTTCCTCATCTGCCAGCGCGCGTTTCAGCGCCACCACGATCGCGTCCGTGCCGACCGCATCCATCACGTGCACGCGACAGCGCGACAACAGCGCCGAGTTCAATTCGAACGACGGATTCTCGGTCGTCGCGCCGATGAACACGATCACCCCGCGTTCGATGTGCGGCAGGAACGCATCCTGCTGTGCCTTGTTGAAGCGGTGCACCTCGTCCACGAACAGCACGCTGCGGCGGCCCTGCGCGTACAAGCCCTCTGCTTCGGCGAGCGCCTTCCGCACATCGGCGAGCCCCGACAGCACGGCCGAAATCGCCTGAAAATGGGCGTCGGCATATTGCGCGACCAGCAGCGCCAATGTGGTCTTGCCGCAACCGGGTGGTCCCCACAGCACCATCGAATGCACGCTGCCCGCTTCCAGCGCGCGCCGCAGTGCACTGCCCGTTCCGAGCAGGCGATCCTGCCCGACGATTTCATCCAGCGTGCGCGGTCGCATGCGCTCGGCCAGCGGCTTCAGCGCATCCGATTCCGGAAACAGCGGGGATGATTGGGCAACGAGCGTGCGATGTGGCATCAAATCATCCTAGAGGATACCGACGCCGCCGCGAACCTTTGGTCTTTAGCGATGGGTGGCTGGCTTGCCCGCGGTAGACGACGAAGCCGCAGACGCATCGCCTACCACGTCGGTGCCCTTGGGTGGCACGAAGGCGAAAGTGCTCGAAGGCAAGCCGGGATTGCGTTCCCAACCGGAGAACGCGATTTCGGTGCGGTTGCCCAGCGTGTCCTTGAATATCATGCGGCGCGGACCGGATGCGTCAAAACCGATGTCGGCGTATTCGAATTGCGGATTCTTGCTGCGCGACACCAACCGCAACCATTCGAGGCCGTCGCGCGTGCCGGCGTCGGCGGCCTTGAACTCGGAATCAAGTTGTGAAAGGTCGGTCAAAACGGTCAGCGGACTGTGCGCTTCCTCGGCGCCCTGGTCGCGCACCGTCACCTGCTGCAGATCGGGCTCATACACCCATACCTTCTTGCCGTCGGCGACGATCAACTGCTGGTAGGGATCGGTCACCTGCCAGCGGAACAGACGCGGCGCTTGCAGCGCGAGCGTGCCATGGCTGGAGCCGGTGATGTTGCCGTGCGCGTCGTAAACCGTCTGGCTGAAATTCCCGCGCAAGGATTGCAGGTCATGGGCGAATGCGTCCAGGCGCGCACGCGCACCGGTGGCCGCGAAGGCGGTGCACGCGAACAACGACAACACGATACCAAGCATCACTTTGCGCATGACGAATCCTCGGGAAGCCTGATTGATGTGAATGTCGTCATTCCCGCGAAAGCGGGAATCCAGTGGCTTTCTTCGTACATGCAAGAAAGGCACTGGATCCCGGATATCGCTTCGCGATTCCGGGATGACGAGCGGAATTTTGGCAGCGCTGGATGAACTTGGAGCGACTCTGAGTGACTTGCGATCGTTGCAGCACTACGGCCGCTCAGGAAGGAGGCGGAGGAGCAATCACTTCCCTCTGCCCATTATGTTGCGGCGGCGTCACCACGCCATCTTGTTCCATCTGCTCGATCAGGCGCGCGGCACGGTTGTAGCCGATGCGCAGGTGCCGCTGCACGCCCGAAATCGACGCACGCCGGCTGCTGGTCACGATCTGCACGGCCCGGTCGTACAAGGCGTTGTCGTCGCCGGAACTTTCTTCTTCCGGCAAGCCCGATTCATTGATGATCTTGCCATCGCCGAGCGTCTGCACGTCTTCCAGCACGTCTTCGATGTAGTTCGGCTGGCCCTGCGTACGCAGCCACTCGACCACCTTGTGCACATCATCATCGCCCACGAACGCACCATGCACGCGGTCCGGCGTCGCGGTGCCCGGCGGCAGGTACAACATGTCGCCATTGCCGAGCAGCGTCTCAGCGCCTGACTGATCAAGAATCGTGCGCGAATCGATCTTCGAGGAAACCTGGAACGCGATGCGGGTCGGAATGTTGGCCTTGATCAAACCCGTGATCACGTCCACCGACGGGCGCTGCGTCGCAAGGATCAGGTGCACACCGGCGGCACGCGCCTTCTGCGCAAGACGCGCGATCAATTCCTCGACCTTCTTGCCGACGATCATCATCATGTCGGCGAATTCGTCGATGATCACGACGATGAATGGCAGGGGCTGCAGTGGTTGCGCCTTGTCTTCCGGCGCGTCCGGGTTGGCCTTGAACAGCGGGTCGGGCAACGGCTGACCCGCGGTTTCGGCGTCGCGCACCTTCTTGTTGAAGCCGGCGAGATTGCGCACACCCACCGCCGCCATGAGCTTGTAGCGGCGTTCCATTTCGGCGACGCACCAGCGCAGCGCGTTGGCGGCCTCCTTCATGTCGGTGACAACCGGCGCCAACAAGTGCGGAATGCGGTCGTACACCGACAGCTCCAGCATCTTGGGGTCGATCATGATCATGCGCACATCGGCGGGTTTCGCCTTGAACAACAGCGACAGCACCATTGCGTTGAGCGCCACCGACTTGCCGGAACCCGTGGTGCCCGCCACCAGCAGGTGCGGCATTTTTTGCAAATCGACTATCACCGGCCGGCCGCCGATGTCCTTGCCCAGTGCCAGCGACAGTGGCGAACGCGCGTCGCCGTATTCGCGCGAGCCGAAGATTTCGGACAGGTAAACGATCTCGCGATGCGCGTTCGGGATTTCCAGGCCGATCACGTTCTTGCCGGGGATGACGTCCACCACGCGCACGCTGACCAAGGACAAGCCTCTCGCGATGTCCTTGTCCAGCGACGAAATCTGGCTGCCGCGCACGCCCGGAGCGGGTTCCAGTTCGAAACGCGTGATCACGGGGCCCGGATGCGCGCTGACCACGTGCGCATCGATGCGGAAATCCTTGAGCTTCATCTCGACCTGGCGCGACAGCACTTCCAACGTTTCTTCGGAATACCCCTTGCCCGATTGCGGTTGTGCTTCTTCCAGCAGCGACAAGGGTGGCAGTTCGCCTTCACTCGCCGCGCCGGTGAACAGCGGAATCTGTGTCTCGCGCTTGGCGCGTTCGCTTTTCACGATCGGCGCCGCGGCGGGTTCGATGCGCACCGGCTCGCGTTTCGCCCGACGCACGCTGTCTTCCCTGCGCGCGGTTTCGCGTTCGGCCCGCGCCGCGCGCGCTGCCAGCGTTTCCGGCGCGCGTTTCAGCTTGCCGCGCACCCACGCCGCGGCTGCCAGCACTTGCTGGCCGGTCCAGTCCATCACCCGAAACCATGACAGACCGGTGATCCAGCTAACGGCGATCAGCGCGAGCGCAAACAGCGACAACAGCGCGCCCAGTTCTCCGAACCCGCGATGCAGGATGCCGCCCGCGCCACAGCCGAGCAGGCCACCGGAAGCGACAACGTTGTTGCATTCGGGATCCGATGCGTGCAGCCACGCCAACCCGCAACCGCCGACGAAAAACGCCACGAATCCGATCAGGCGCAGGCCCGGTTCCCATTTGCTCTCGCCTTCGCTGCGCCGGTACCAGCCGCGCAGCACGCCGATCGCCAGCACCACCAGCAGCAGCGGGAACGCGTAGGCGATCGTGCCGAACAGATGGAACAGCAGATCGCCGATGTAGGCGCCTATCGAGCCGCCGAAGTTGTGCACCGGTTGATCGGGCGCACCGCGGTACCACCAGCCCGGGTCCGTCTTGCTGTAACCGACGAGGCACGCGAACAGATAAACCGCGAGTGGAAACAGCAGCAATGCGGCGGCCTCGCGCAGCAACCTGCGCGTGCGCTCGCTCATTCCCGTGGATTTGGCTTCCGCCTGTACTCGTGCACGCGCCACGCGTGGCAACCCCGTTCGAACTGAATAAACCGGATGAAACTATAACGGTTCATTGTGCGATCGTCCCTGATCGCTCCTTCGTTGAAGAAACCAACACGCCGGACCACCTCGGACCAGTGGACTCCAAAACGGGCTTCCTGGCCTGACTTTCCACAACATCCGCCTCGGGCCGGACATCAGGCCACAGCGATGCCAACCGTCAATCACCTTCGAGTGACGGGCTGCCGAGCACGCTGAACGGAATGGGGCGCAGTAAAAAAGGCGCGTCACGACCCTCGACCCACACGCGTGCGCTCACGCGATGCGCGCCCGGCGCCAATTCCCAGCTTGCCGAATCGCCGTGGGTGGCCGCCAGCGGTGAACCATCCACGCGCCAGACCGCGCGCTGGATTGCAAGGCCGTTCGAGTCGAGCGCAAAATGAAATTGTTGCGAAGCGCGCGGTGTGCGCGGATCGATCGCCAGCATCTCGCCCTGGAGGGGTCGCGCGATGGCGGGCTTCGCTCGTGAAGGCGCGGATTCCGCAAGCGCGCCCGAACCGGATGGCAGAGACCAATCCTGGCGGCGCACGCACGGCGGCGGCCCGATCCATTCGCAGGTCTCGACCGCGCGCAGCGCGGGGCTGTGCCACAGGTCCGCGTAGGGTGCGGCCACGCGCCGGTTCGCGAAGACTTGCCGCAATACAACGTCGTGACCGACTCGGCGCGACGCGGGACGATCACGTCCATAAAAAAGCGCCTCCCGAAGGAGGCGCCATCAAACGGGTTCCGCTCAGTGTTTCAAAGCTTCATGCCCTTGAGCGCAGGGTGCACGATTTCGCCACCATCAACATTGAGGCCGCTGGCGAGGATCGCGTCCTTGCGCCAGTTCTTTTGCGCGAGGCGCGTCACGTACGGCAGGATCGCCGCCGAGATCGCCTGCGACGATGTCTGCGGCACCGCGCCCGGCATGTTGGTGACGCAGAAATGCGTGACGCCATCCACGACGTAGGTCGGATCTTTCCACGTGGTCGGCTTGGACGTTTCGAAGCAGCCGCCCTGGTCGATG
>Ga0070679_100004194_pt1 | contig 13292 bp, 12 predicted proteins | sample KBSC63BmetaG_FD_65652 | JGI IMG/M metagenome (GOLD analysis project Ga0070679, IMG submission 65652) | Corn rhizosphere microbial communities from Kellogg Biological Station, Michigan, USA - KBS C6-3B metaG | ecosystem: Host-associated > Plants > Roots > Rhizosphere | place: USA: Michigan... | reverse complement strand
CAGCCTCCGCCGCCCCAGCCGCCGTTGTTGCCGGTCGACCCGTCGCCGCCTGCACCGCCCATTCCCGCCGAGGTGGACCCGCCGTTCCTCCCTGAGGCGTGGTCGCCTGCTGCGCCGACCAGCAGGTACAGGGTGTCGGTGTCCTTGACTTTGATCTGCCCTTGGACGCGGCCACCTTGGGCTGGTGCGGAGCCGCCGCCTCGCAGGTCGACGGTGACCCGGTCGACGCCCTTCGGGACGTTGAACCGCTGCCAGCCCGAGCCGGGGCTGAAGGTCAGGCTGGGCATCAGGCTGCCCGGTTGAACAGGGACAGGTCGAAGACGGGCGCAGCCTGTGTCTTGGGCAGGTCGAGGGTGACGACGTAGCCGAGCCCACAGGTCAGGATGGGCCAGTCGAACGGGGTGCCGTCGGTGGAGAACACTACGGCGTCGGCGCGGCGGCGGCGCTGGCTTGCGTCCACTGCGTACACCTCGCGGGCGGCAGCATCGAAGATCAGGGTCGAGCCTTGCGGGACGTAGGACACGACGATGTCACCGCAGTAGGAGCAGGGGTCGCTGGAGATGTCGCCGTTGCCGTCGACGTCTGCGTAGAACCGCAGCCGCAGGTCGCGCACGTCGGCGTCGCGGGCGTGGACGGCGAACTTGGGCACCACCTCACCCCACAGTGGGATGAACGAGGAGGGAATGGTGATCTGTCGGCGTCGCCAGCGGGTCGGCGGGGTCCAGCAGCCCAACGGCACCGACGGCGGCAGCGGCGGCGGGATCAGGGCTGGACAGTTGGGGTCCTGCAACGGCTCCCACACCGGGGTGGCGCACACGGTGTCGTCGAACATGGCGCCGTCGAGGTCCAGGTAGCCACCGTCGGGCACCACGCCACCCACCCAGGGGACGGTGACAGCCGGGTCGAGGAAGCCTTCGATGACACCCACCTCACTGCCGTACTCCCACGGCTCGCCGACCACGGCGGTGAACGACACCGTCCACACCGCAGCCCCGTCGCTGGTGGTGAACTTGGAGGTGACGGTGGGGCCGTCGTTGACCAGGGCGCGGCGCAGGGAGCGCAGCAGCGGGTCGAGGCAGTCGGTGGGCAGCACTGGGGTCGCTTCGATGATGCGGGTCTGGCCGCCGTCGACAGTGAACGGGTCGCCGCCGTCGACGGTCAGGGAGGTGACACCGAAGTCGCTGGAGTCGCCTCCGTCGTACTCGTCGACCAGCGTGGAGGTGGCGGCGCCGCCGTCGATGTCGAGCAGTTCGACCGGTGGCCCGGTGACGATCTGGTAGTCGAACCCCTCACCTACTGCTGGCTCGCTGTCGAGGTAGCACAGTTCGTCGCCGAAGCATCCGGCTGCGTCGTCGTCGCATGGCCCACTGGTCAGAGCCTGCTTCAGCCAACGCAGACCGTAGGCGCAGGCCGCGTCGTCTTCGCCGATGAGGATGCCGGAGAACACCACCGACTTGGTGGCCAGCCGTAGCCGCCCCGTGTAGCCGCCGTCTCGGATGGACTCGGTGACGGTGGAGGTGCGTGAGGAGTCCTCGATGCCGGTCACCGACAGCGGGTACAGGCCGTAGAAGCTGTAGGAGTCCGGCATGGTGGGGTCTGCCCAGGGGGCGTCGTCGACCAGTGGCGTGTGGTATTCGCCGTCACCGAGGACCAGGGGGAGTGCAGTGTTCTTGTAGGTGGGCTTGAACCACGAGAACCCGGCGGCGTACGCCTCAGTACGGGCGACGTTGATGATCTCGCTGCCCGCGTAGGAAAACCATCCCTCCCAGCTCATGTCGGCTCCCTCAGTATCCCGTCACTGCCATACGGTCCAGCAGGTGGTTGGCGATCCCCGTCACGTCGGGGTTGGTGGTGGTGATGTGCCACTCGTTGTTGATGGTCTTGCCTGGCGAGGTGGTGGCCAGGGTCGACGCGCCCTGTCCGCGTGCCAGTTCTGCCAGCCATCGCACCGACGGGTCCACTGCCGACAGGGGGCCGGACAGGGGGACCACTGCCTCTGGCCCCTTCTCGCCGATGATGCGGAACTGTGCGCCGTCGAAGATGCCACCGGCTGCGGTGAACGGGTTGCCGATGTGGATTCCACCGGGGAGTTTCGGCAGGTTGATGTGCAGGTGGATGGAGCCGATGGCGTCAGCGATCTGGCCGCCCAGTCCTCTGAAGTAGTCGATGATCTGGCCGGGCACCCCGGAGATGCGGTTCAAGATCGCGGCACCCCACGACGAGGCGGCGTTCCCGATGGCGCTGGTCAGCCCGTCGAGGCGGCCTGGGATCGGGTTCAGGTGCGACAGGATACCCACGGCTGCACGTCCGGCGGCAGCAGCCAGGGAGTTGAACGACACTCGCCCTGCCGCCCTCTGGATGCCGGTGAAGAAGGAGCCGATACGGCGCTGTATGCCACCGATCCAGGCGATGCTGGGGGGCTTGATGGTCAGCGTCCCTATACCCTTGCCGCCCCCGAGGCCGGAGAACATGTCTTTGATCTTCTTGCCCAGGTTGAGGTCGGGGAGCCGGATGTCGCCGATCCTGTGGACGGCCTTCGCCACGCCGTCGATGGCACCCACAACATCGCCGAGGTGGCCTACTAGTCCACTGCCGGGGATGAGGGCCTTGAAGAGGTTCGGAAGAACAGTGGTTGACAGGTATTCGATCGCGGGTGCGGTGTCCCCGATCTTGGTCAGCACATCCAAGATGAACTTGAGGTTCTTCCGTCCCTCTGGTGAGTCGAGGGCGTCGAAGACTTGGCCGAGGCCGACAGCGATTCTGCCCAGGTCGTCGGCTACCTGTCCGGCGTTCTTGAAGAAGTCGTCGAGTGGTGACTTCGACGGCAACTTGACGTCTTGGAACCGTTTGATGCCGCCGACTGCCTCGTCGAACGTCGTCTTGTTCTGCGCCTTGGGGCTCAGGAAGTCGTTGAACTGCTTGATCTTCTTGGCCAGGTTGTCGAAGATCGTGTCGCCGGTGTCTTTGCCTTGACTGAGCAGGGTGCCGAGTAGCTTCACCGACTCGCCCAGGAAGTGGCCCACTGCCTTGGTGGACTCGGCGGCGTCACGGAAGAACTGCTGCACCTTGTCGGGGTTCTGTTGGACGAAGTTCTTGAAGTCAGCGGTGATCTTGTCCAGCCAGCGGAAGAAGTCGCGGGTCTGCGGAACAAGGTCGATGAGGACTGTGCCGATCCCTGAGAACAGGTTCGCAACGGCGGTGGAGGCGCTCTGGACGGCGAAGGGGATCTGGCGGCGTAGGTACAGCAGGAACCGGGCGAACTGTGGGGAGTCGAGGCCCTTGACGATGTTGTTGGCCAGTTCGCCCACAGCGTTCCCTGTGGCCCGGAACAGTGGGTCGAGCAACTTCATCTTGTTGACGACGTTGGAGATCGACTGGTTGAACGTGTGACCGAACGCCTGGACGAACGTCTGTCCGAGCCCTTCTGCGCCCTTCTTCAACTTGTTCAGGACATCGACGAAGTCCTTGGCCTTCTCCTTCTTCAATGAGGCCAGGGAGACTACGACCACGCCGAGGGCTGCGCCGAGGGGAACGAGGGCAGCGACCAGGGGGGCGATGGCTCCGACGAGAGCGAACGACAGTGAACCTGCTAGGGCGATCACAGCGCCAGCGATCCCGGAGACGAGGGCTGCAACGGGTCCGAGCAGGAGGATGACGCCAGCGATGGCTGCCGCAGCCACTGGTAGTGACACCAAGAGTGTGGCGAACGACGAGGACAGGGCAGTGCCTGCGCCCTGTGAGTCCTTGGCCATCTCGGTGAAACCGGCTTTGATCGCAGTGAAGAACCCGTCGCCTTCCTTCAGAGCGTCCCTGAAGCCGTTGGTGAGTTGTCCGAGGTTGTCTGCGATCTTCAACGGCAGAGACAGCAGGCTCGCTGCGCCGCCGATGAATGAGCCGGTGAAGTTGAGGAAGTCGTTGCGGCTGCCCTTGCCGAACAGTCTGCCGACACCGTAGGTGATGCGGTCGACCTGCCTGCCGAGGCGACCGAAGATGGTGGCTGAGTCCCGATCGGTGGTCTTCAGGGTCTTCACGTAGCGGACGGCGTCCTCACCGCTGCGCCCGAACTCGGTGTGCAACTTCCGCACAGAGGAGCCGATGCCTTCGAAGGTGCGGCGTACCCGTTCCAGGTTGGAGACGTTGTCACTGCTGACCTTCTTCGACAGGTCGTCGGTCTCCTGCATGACCCGGCGGAAGTCCTTCTCGAAGTCACTCATCGCCTTCTGTGCGGCGCGAGCCTCGTCTTCCTGGGTCTTGGCGATCCGTGCGGTGGAGGAGGAGATGCGTCGGATGATGTTGTCGACTTCGTTGTCCAGGCCCCGAAGGGAGCCGCCGTTCACGAACTTCTCTTCAAGTTCATGAGCAGCGAGTTCGCCTACACTGCCGAACTCGTTCTTCATCCGTGTCTTGAAGCGGTCCCACTCCTTGCCACCGAAGAACTGTTGGGTGGCTTCGTTGGAGCCGAGGGCACGGTTCAGCACAGCGCGCAGGTTCAGGTCGTCTCCGCGCTCTACTTCCTCCTTGAAGCCTTCCTCGAAGGCTTGGGCGTAGTGCCTGCCTTGGCGGTTGATGCCGGGTTCGTCTCGGCCGATCTCGTCGCGCAGCGACTGGGGGAACCCGGTGGCGTCGGCGAGGACCCGCACGTAGGCGGTTCCGATGCTTTCACCTCTGAGTGGCATGTCAGCTCTTCTTGCTCATCGCCGCCATGAAGGAGTCGGCGGAGGCGTCGTCGGAGAACTTGTACTGGTCGGTCTTCGACTCGCCGTCGAGGGGTGCGGTGAGCATCGTGTCGAACTCCTCTCTCTTCTCGGGCGGGGCGAACAGGAACTGTTGGACACACCAGGCGTAGATGGCGTTCAGGAAACGGTCGAACGGGAGCGTGAGGAGGTCGACTTGGATGTACGCCGCGTCGAGCTCTGCCCAGCGACCTTGCGCGATGGCGAGTAGTCGGTGGGCTGCTTGGTAGGGCGGCCGCCCCACTCCTCCACGATGTGGTTGATGATGGGCTGGAGTTCGTTGAGGCCCAGCGGGTCGGCGGGGTCCAGGAGGCGGCCGACGATGTAGGTCTTGGAGTCTTCGTCGAGGACGTCGGTGAAGAAGTCGATGGCTCCGGCGATCTTGTCGACCAGGGTGGCGCGGCGGCCCATCACGTCGGCGAGGAGGATGACGACCTGGCCTTCGGTGGGCTTGTAGGCGGTGCATTGGACGCGGTCGAGGATCTCGTCGGTCTCGGGGTCGCGCTCCACGATGGTGAAGGTCAGGCCCTCTCTGGCCTCTGGCTCCTCGTTCTCGGCGAGTGTTCTTGCTACTGCGGTGTCGAACTCCACGGCAGAGTCCCCTTTCTTGTTGGACTGAGCATAGGGTTTTGGTCAGCCAAAAGAGCCTCCCAGCGTGTCCCGGCAGGGGCTGGGTGTAGGTTGTCGCCCAGCCCGCGCGATGCGGGACTGTTGCCCGCGATGGGCTGTGAGAGAGGTGGGCGTGATGCCCCGAGAGTCTGTCCGTTCTTCGGACTACAACTACGAGTCGCTGCCCGACGGGTATCTGCCCAAGCCGGGCCAGTCTTCGTTCCCTGCTACGTGTCGGCTCGGGCAGGTGGAGGTGGGCTGGTCGAAGAGTCCCGCTGGGAGTGTCGAGGTCGCCACCGTCGACGAGACGATGGTGGCCCATCTGGTGGCGCAGGTGGAGAACGCCAGCGCCGACGGGAACCCTGGTGAGGCTGTGCGTAACTTCTTCTCCACTAGCCCTGGACTGTGGGTGAGCCTGGACCGGGACGGGATCAACGACCTGATCGCGCTGCTGCGTCGTGCGCGCGACGGCGCGTTCCGGCGGGACCAGTAACTGGGGTGCGGGTATCCGGCCGGGGGTTCACACTGGCCGGATGTCTGACTGTCTCCACACTCATCTGACCTTCGGTGTCACCGAGGGGTGTCCTGCGTGCGCGCAGGTGGTGGAGGTTCTAGGTGGTGATGCCAGGGAAGATGGGGTGCAGGGACCGGTGGGTGCGGGCCGTCTTGTTGTAGCCCTCGGCTAGGAAGTTGTTGGCCCGCTGTCCGTGGACCCGCAGATGGAACTTGGGTCCGCCGTCGCGGATCACCAGCCACAGGCCGGTGGTGTCCTCCTCGACCCGGAACCCTGCCGCCATGCGTTCGACAAGCCCCAGGTTGGCGTATCCCTGCGTGGAGTAGATGTAGCCGGTGCCCTGGTGTGCGGTGCCTTTGATGACGTACTTGGTGTAGGGGGCGTTGGAGGACACTACCGCTGAGAGGACTCGAAGGCCGGGGCCTTGTTCGAAGTCGAGGTCGATCATCGACTTCAGGTCGCCTGAGCGTTCCGGGGCTGCGATCACCGTGTTCTGGTAGAGCCTGTTCCCGACCCGGATCAGCCAGCGGTGGACCACGCCGTTGCCGACATACATGCCCTCATCGAGCACCACAAGGTGGAGGTCGCCTTCGTCTGCCATCAGACCACCAGCGCAGAGATGGGGTAGGCGCCGCCCACGACGCCGCCGGATGGGCCGTAGGGGGCGTACTGGCCGATCACGAAGTCGCGGGACGGCAGCCAGTCGCAGCAGTTCAGGGCACGCCGGATGGTCTGCTCGTCCTTCAACTGCTGCCGGGATGCGGCGAGCATCACGTCGGGCGGCGGTGAGGACCCGTCGCGTTCCAGGGGGAAGCAGCGGTAGATGCCGACCTGGAGGTCGAACCCGAGGCCCTTGTCGCAGTTGCCGGGGGTGAGGTCGGCGACCCCCACCTCCACCGACGGGTAGGAGGTGGTGAGCAGGACGTAGGCCAGGCCGTCCTTCTTGTGGCAGGTGCCCACGTCGAGGGGTACGCCTGCGCCAGCGAAGACGCCGCACATGCAGGGCTCGGGTGAGCCGTCTTCGATGATCTGTCCGCACAGGCAGGAGGCCATCTGTTCGAGGATCACCGACAGTGTCGTCTCGGTGGACGTGGTGCCGGTCGGGGTGACGGTCACGGCGACCAGACCCTGCCTTCCATCATCCGGTGTTGGGGGTTCCAGATGGCGATGAAGGCGTCGACTTCACGCAGGCCAGTCTCGCCGTGGGGGAACGACCCGGAGGGGAGGTCGTAGGTGACGCCCTGCCGGACGATGGAGACCACCGTCTCCGGGAGGGCGCACTTCCCGCCGGTGCAGGCGCGGGCGTACTCCACGGCCAGGCGTGCGCAGGCGTAGGCGCCTTGGCCGTCGACTGGGTAGGAGTTCAGGTAGGTGATGGAGAACGTCCCCACCTCGGTGTCGGGGAGGTTGAGGTCCTGGGTGACTGGCCACGGGGTGTCGCCGATCCTGATGACTGTGGCCCCGTCGACCCAGTAGTCGGTCCCTTCGGTGAGTACCGTCCCATCCACCTTCACCTGGTCGACTGAGCCGACCGGGGTGGGCAGGTCGATGCGGTAGTGCCGGTCGCCGCAGGTGTCCCCGCAGCCGCAGGCGTTGAACCAGAACCCGTTGATGGTGAAGGGCCGCCAGGTGTCGTTGGCTGCGAAGTGGTAGCCGGGGTAGATGCGGTCCAGGCAGCGGGCGTTGCAGGGCCGGATCGTCTTCAGGCAGCCGCCGACACGTTGGGCGGTCAGCCGGTGCAGTGTCGACGAGGCGAGCGCGATGCAGCGCTCCTTCAACGGGTCGTCGTAGTCGGTCACCCATTCGTCGGTGAAGCACGACGAGTCGATAGGCCAGGGGCAGCCAGACGGGGCGGGAACGGTCATATGCACAGCCTCTCACGCGACAGGACCCCTACTCGGAAGGGAGAGAGTAGGGGTCCTGTCGGTGTTTCTAGGGTCAGGCGGCACCAGCAGCCCACGCGGAGCTGGTCCAGTGCGCCTTGTTGCCGTCCAGCATGGTGACGTACTGGCCGGTCGTCCACGCCGTGGTCGGCGAGGCGGTCAGGCCCGTCATGGCCGTCAGGTTAGCCCGCCCGTAGGAGTTGGTCGGCAGGTACGAGCCGGGGGTGCCTGCGACCGCCGAGGTGGCGGGGACGCCGAGGGGCTCGACGCCGTCGGGCGCCGGGGGCGCCACCTGGGTCAGTTCCAGGTGGAGGTGGTTGGTGGTCGACAGGGCCGTGTTCAGCGGACCTGGGGTGTCGGTGTCGTCGAGGACCACGTCGTAGGTGCCGACCCCCCAGGCGTTGCCGTCCTTGGTGATCGCGCCCTGCACGGTGAAGGTGATGGCTGCGTTCTCGACAGTGAAGTCGCCCAGGATGCCGCCTTGGAGGAACGGCAGCAGCAGGTACCCGTAGGACTGGGCGCCGCCAGCGCAGGCGCCGGTGGGCACCGAGGACCACGTCTCCAGAGCGAACCCGGTTCCGTCGAGGCTGACCTCGGTGTCGATGTCGATACCCACCGCAGAGGTGCCGTCAGCGGACAGCACCACCTCCTGGCCGGTGAGGAGAGTGAACAGGTACGGCTCGACCTGGCAGAACGTCAGGTTCACCGTGTAGCCGGTGAACTCGGGGGGAGGCGTGTCGGAGACGCACTCCTTGCCTGCCGCGTTGGTGACGCTGATCGCGTCGCCCTGCGTGGTGTTGGCCGTGTAGGCGACCGTGGTGAAGCCGTCGGTGACGACAACAGACTGGGGTCCGAGGACACGGTTGCCGCAGCCGTCCAGCTTCGTGACGCGGAGCGCCTTGCCCCGGATCAGAGAGAACCCCATGGCCTACTCCTACTTGCTCGTGGTCTTCTTGGCGGCAGCCTTCTTGGCTGTCGTCTTCTTGGCGGTGCGCTTCGGCTTCTGGTCTTCGGCACCTTCGCCGGAGGCATCGGCCTGGGCTTGGATCATCTCTTCGGCCCGTTCGCGGGCTTCGTCGGCTTCAGCGTCCGCCACGGCCTCTTCGTCGACTGGCTTGAGGCCAGCGGACTTGGCGACCTGGGGCGGTACACGGAATCCGGCGTCGTCGGGCTGGTGGCGGACGACCCAGGGCTCCAGGCCCTCGTCGTCGGCTGCACCCAGGAGCAGGGTCGCCGTCTCGCTGGCGTCCTCGCCGTAGGGGATCAGCACCTCGTCGCTCATCACTGCACCTTCACTCTCACGGCTGCCGTGTAGCAGTCGACGCTTGCGATGTAGGCCCGCTCCCGCAGGATTCGGTAGCGGTTGGAGTCGGTGGTCTCCACCAGGTCGAGGCCGGACTGGGTCTTGGCGTCGGCGGCAGCGAAGGTCACCTCCCCGGAAGCGTAGAGCCACAGTTCCCCTGCGCTGGGAGCAGCGCCGGTGGGGCCTTGGTTGGGTGACTCGTAGCCGCCGTCGGCTGCGACCTTCGCACCCAGTTCGGTGCGCAGCGTGTTGCCGTCGTAGTGGATGGCTGCGTACTTGTTGAGCAGCAGCGAACCGATGGTGCGGGGCACATGCAGTGTGGGCTGTCCGGCGTAGTTCCAGGAGGCGTGGCCTTCGAGGATCGCCAGGCCGACCACGGGGTCGACGGCGCCTGCGGCGGGGGTCAGGTCGGCGGGGGCCGCCCAGTTCAGTGATCCGCCGGACACGAAGCGGTTCTTCATCAGGGCGCGGGCGACGGCGACGGATTCCTTGTTGCTGAACACGCGCTCCAGGTCGGCTTCGGCACTGGTGGCGTCGAAGCCGACCATCTTGCAGATCACGCCCGCGTAGACGGCGAACTGGAAGCCGTCCTGCCAGGAGGGGGCGGAGAAGGTCTTCGGGACGTTCACCACCGCAGTGTTCACCGTCGGTGGGGTGGCGGTCCCACGGGCCGGGGTGCCGGTCCACACGTAGGTGACGGCGGGGGCGTTGACGGTGGTCAGCAGTGTCTCGCTGCCAGCGCCGCCACCGACTGCGCTCACGTAGACCCGGTACTGGGTGGCGCCGGTCACTGCCGCCCAGTTGAAGGTGGCTGTCGACGTGGCGCCGGTGGTGGTGACGGTGACCTCGTTGCTGGCGACCGTCTCACCCCGGTTGTTCACTGCGGTGACGACAGCCTTGTAGGCCCCCGCTGCCAGAGTGCCGCCAGTGGTCGCCGTGGAGGCGGCACTCTGGACCGGGGCAGCAAGGTAGGCCGCCGGACACGGTGCTACCGGGGTGCTGTCTGTGGCGATGCACGCCAGGGTCTGGAACATACCCACGTTGTTCTGGCTGGGGTATCCGCCGGGGATCTCGGTGGCGGCGTCGAGCAGAGTGCCCTTGATGGGCTCGACCGTGGGGGAGAGGAACTCCTTGGGTCGGATCATGCTGATCGTCATGTGCCACCTCCCTTCCGGGTAGGCCCCCTGGTCGGCGTGGCTCACCGGCCAGGGGGTTCCGTCAGGATCAGGTGAGGTTCAGCGCACCCATCCGACCGGCGTAGTTCACACCGACGGTGGCCTGGACTGCCTCGTAGTTCATCTTGGCGACCAGCAGGCCCTGCTCCATGAACAGGCCCGTGTAGATGTTGACTGCCAGCGATGCGGCGTCGTAGACCGCAGAGATGTTGATGACGTTGGAGACGCCCTTGACGAAGGTTCCCGCCGGGTAGGCGACGAAGTTCAGTGCCGTCGGGAAGGCGACCGCCGAGGTGGTCAGCTCCTGCCAGCCGTACACGTACTGGACGTTGGCGTGGCGGGCGGAGAAGTGGGCGCTGATCTCGGAGTCGGTGACCGCAGCGGGGGTGCCGCGTCCGTTGCGGTTGGACAGGTCGTTGCGGAACACCGACCGCGCCCACACCGGGAAGACGACCTCGATGGAGGCGTTCTGTCCGATCCGGTACTTCTGGCGGAGCTGCTCCAGGACCAGGTCCACACCGGCGAGGGTGTCGACCACCGTGGACCCGAGGTCGGTGGTGAAGTCGCGGGCGGCACCGGCGGCGGTGACGATCCGGGAGATCACCGAGGCGTTCACCTTGTACTGGTGGGCCACCATCGACCGGGCGGTGATGTTGGTGACCATCTCCGGGTAGCCGGTCTCCAGCAGGATCGGCACCTTGATGCAGATGCCGATGGCGTCGAGGCGCTCGTCGACGAACGACGGGCAGGGCACCTCGTAGCAGGTCTTGGTGGTGCCGGAGATGGCCTGCGCCTCGGTCTGCAGGAACCCGACCCCGGCGTAGAGGGTGGACCAGTCGAGTCCGGTGGTGTGCTTGAAGCCACCACGGTTGACCTGGACCTCGGGTACCGACAGCACGCCGTCGACGACCTCGTTGTTGGGCAGGTCGTACATGATCTCGCTGGGGGCACACCAGCCGTTGGAGGCGGTCAGGGAGTTGCCCTCCAGGCGCGTCTCGTCCCCGGCGTGAGCGAAGACCTTGTCGATCTCCTCGGTGGACATGGCCTGGGTGACCTTCAGGTCGTCGGGGTAGTCCAGCGCCATCGTGGCCACCGGGAAGAACCGGAGGTCCTCACGGTCGCCGGTGCCGGTGGGCTCCGGGAGGCGGCCGAGCTTGTCGATGGCGGCCTGGCCGATGTCGCCGAGGGTGATCTGCGAGCCGGTGGCGAACTTGGTGTCGGCGCTGGCGGTGATGGTGAACGGCGACTCGTCGACCGCAGCGGGGGCGGCGTCGGGGCGGCGCCCGGCGAGCCGGGCGGTGGCGCGGGTCTTCTTCGCGGCAGCGGCGGTCTTCTTCGCGGCGGCAGCGGTCTTCGTGGCCTCGTCGACGACGGGCTCGTCGGTGGACTCGGCGTCGTCTCCGTCGGCGTCGGCGTCGGCCTCGGACTCGTCGGCGGCTTCGTCGGCAGCATCCTCGTCGGCGTCTGCGTCGTCGGCGTCCTCGTCGTCGAGGGACAGGGCAGCGAACTCGGCGGCAGCGTCCTCGTCGACCTCGGCGTCGTCGGCGTGCGCCTGGGCGGCGGCCTGGACCTGGGGGAGCGCAGCAGCGAGCGCCTGGGCGTCCCTGGCCTGGGCCACGGTGGGAGTGCCGGTGGCGACAGCGTCCTTGATGGCGCTGAAGCGGGCGCGGATCTCGGCCTCGCAGGCGGGGAGGTGCGCGGCGTCGAGCGTGGAGAAGTCCAGCGCGAGCAGCTCGGCGAGGGAGAGAGTGCTGAAGTCCATGGTGGTCTCCTGGTGACGTTCACGGATCGGAAGGGAGATGTGCGGCGTATGAAGCGCGCTGTCACCGGGTACCAAGACCACTCGGACGAACTGAGGCAGACCCTACATCCAGGGCCTGCCTTCGTCCATGACCTGGCCTGCCGACGGCGTGTTGTCGGACGGCTGTCGCCGGACCGGGGTCAGTAGTAGGCGATCTGTCGTGACGTTCCGTCGATGACGACGGTCAGGTAGCCCTTCGGTGTTGCCGGTAGCGCGCCCGCACCTCCGGCTGCTGGTGCAGTGGTGGCGGTGGTCCCGGAGATGTCCAGCGGCAGGAAGGTTCCACCGGTGACGATGTCGCCGCCGGTGTTGCTGTAGCAGAAGTTCATGCCCAGGTAGGTGTTGGTGGGGGAGCCGGACAGCGAGATGCCCCGGTTGGGGTTGTCGTGGACGTGGTTGCCCACAATCGTGATCTTGTCGCCTCCGGCTGTGGTGATCCCGTTCGAGGTGGCTGCCGTGACGCCGCCGTAGACGTGGTTGTCCTTGACTGTGACTCGGGCGACGGCTGCGTTGAGGAAGATGCCGTGGCGGGTGAAGGCGGTGATGACGTTGCCCTCGATGGCCAGGTCGACGATGGCGGTGGAGGCCACCAGGATGCCGTCGGCGTTGGCTGGGGCTCCGGTCATGTCGATCCGGTTGTTGACGATCTTCGTCCCGGCCAGGTCCGCCGAGGCGGGGACCAGGATTCCGGTCACTCCACCGGGCTTGCGGATCACGTTGTTGGCCACGATCCCGTCGTAGAACTTGCTCTGGATCTGCATGCCGACACCGGTGGGGGAGTCGACGATGTTGCCGACACAGATGGTGCCCCGGTGTGCGTTGGTCGAGTTCCCGGAGAGTTGGATCGCGTAGTTGGCGTCCTGGGCGTTGCGGATCGTGTTGCCGCTGATGACCACACCGGTCATGTCACCGGCGACGTCGATGGATGGGGCGGAGATGCGTCCGCAGGTGTCGAAGGTGTTCCCCACGCAGACCAGGTTGCGGCCGATCAGCTCGACTCCGGCAGAGTGGCAGTTGCGGACCGTGTTGCCGCTGACCACCATGTTCCAGTTCCCGGTGCTCGACGTGGTTGCCACGCCGCCGAGGGAGATGCCGAACGCTGCCGTGCCGACGCCGACGCATTGGATATCGTTGTCGGAGACGGTTGCCCCGGTGATCGTTCCGCCGGTGTTGGCGTACAGCTCGACGCCGAGGGTGTTGGCGCTGGACGGCCCGTCCCCGATGCGGATGATGTTCCCGGTGACCACCAGGTCCTTCATGGTGTTGGGCGAGAC
>Ga0070679_100004192_pt1 | contig 13296 bp, 13 predicted proteins | sample KBSC63BmetaG_FD_65652 | JGI IMG/M metagenome (GOLD analysis project Ga0070679, IMG submission 65652) | Corn rhizosphere microbial communities from Kellogg Biological Station, Michigan, USA - KBS C6-3B metaG | ecosystem: Host-associated > Plants > Roots > Rhizosphere | place: USA: Michigan... | reverse complement strand
GTCCGGGACCAGCGGCATTCGTAGACTTAGGCCAGACTAATTTTCTTTTGCTGAGTCGCTAATCTCAAGTGGGCACTCCCAAGATCGCCGACGAGCGTCCAACGATGGATGCTGAACCTGGCTGGCGGCGCTCGCGCGTCACCCCGAGCCTTCAGGACGTCTACCGCACCATTCCGGTCGACGGCCGAGGATTTTTTCGCAAGCTCCTCGCATTTGCCGGCCCCGGCTATCTCGTGGCGGTCGGCTACATGGATCCCGGCAACTGGGCAACCGATCTCGCCGGCGGATCGCAGTTCGGCTACAGGCTTCTCAGCGTCGTTCTGTTGTCCAACCTCATCGCCGTTCTGCTACAGGGGCTCGCGTCCAAGCTCGGCATTGTCACCGGTCGCGACCTCGCTCAGGCCTGTCGCGACCACTATCCACGTCCGGTCGCGATCGGGCTTTGGATATTGTGCGAGATCGCCATTGCCGCGTGCGATCTCGCTGAAGTCATCGGCTCCGCGATCGCGCTGCAACTGCTCTTCGGTCTACCGTTGCCGGTTGGGGTTCTGGTCACGGGCTTGGACGTCCTGATCCTGTTGACCCTCCAGAATCGCGGCGTGCGCGTTCTCGAGGCGATGGTGATCACGCTGATCGCTACCATCGGCTTCTGTTTCCTGTTCGAGATTGTGCTCGCGCGACCCGAATTCGCGGCGATCTTCGGCGGCTTCGTTCCGCGAAAGGAGATCGTCCTCAATCGCGACATGCTCTACATCGCGATCAGCATCCTGGGCGCGACGGTGATGCCGCACAACCTCTACCTGCACTCGTCCATCGTGCAGACACGCCGGTACGAGGAAACCGCCGACGGGAAGCGCGAGGCGGTGCGCTTCGCGTTCATCGATTCCACCATTGCGCTCAGCTTCGCGTTCTTCATCAACGCGGCGATTCTGATCATCGCCGCCGCGACGTTCCACAAATCCGGTCACGCCGAGGTCGCGGAGATTCAGGATGCGTACAAGCTGTTGACGCCTCTATTGGGAGCCGGAGCGAGCGGTGCGTTCGCACTCGCCCTGCTGGCATCGGGGCAGAACTCCACGTTGACCGGCACGTTGGCCGGCCAGATCGTGATGGAAGGCTTCCTCAACATTCGCATCCGGCCCTGGCTGCGACGGTTGATCACCCGGTTGATCGCCATTGTGCCCGCGGTGATCGTTGCCATCTTCTACGGCCAGAGCGGCACGGCTAAACTGCTCATCCTCAGCCAGGTGATTCTGAGCCTGCAACTCTCCTTTGCCGTGTTTCCGTTGGTCATGTTCACCTCCGATCGCGAGAAGATGGGGCGCTTCGCCAACTCCCGATCGGTCAAGGTGCTTGCCTGGTCGGCGGCGCTGATCATCGCTGGATTGAATGGCTGGCTGCTTCTGCAGACCTTTCACGGTTGGTTCGGCGCGTGATGTACAAGCGCATTCTCGTTCCGCTCGAACATTCGTCGTACGACGACGCGATCGTGGAGCACGTGCGGAAGCTCGCGCTCTTCTGCAAGGCGTCGGTCGTGTTGATCCACGTGGCCGACGGCTGGGCCGCGCGCAACGTGAAACAGCTCAATCTTCGCGAGTCGGAGGAGATGCGCCTCGATCGCGAGTACCTCGAAAAGCGATGTGCGTCGCTCGAGTCAGCCGGCATCGAGACTGATTGCCTACTCGCGGGCGGCGATCCGTCGCGCGAGATCGCCGAGGCCGCGGCGCGCGAAGGCTGCGATCTCATCGCGATGTCGACGCACGGACATCGATTCATCAAAGATCTTCTGTACGGGAGCGTGGCGAACGAAGTCCGGCACATGTCGCGTGTTCCCGTCCTGCTCGTACGCGGTGAGCGCCGCGATTCGGGCGCCAAGCCGACGCCGGTATGACGGCCGTGCGAGCAACGCCGGCGGTGACGGCGCCGGTGGAGGACTATCTCAAGGTCATCTTCGAGCTCGAGAGTGTCGCGGGCGTCGCAGGTACGAACGAAATCGCTGCGGAGCTCGGATTTGCGCCCGCGTCGGTGAGCGGCATGGTGCGGCGATTGGCGGAGCAAGGGCTGATCACGCACGAGCGCTATCGCGGCGTTCGCCTCACGAAGGCGGGACGCAAGGCGGCACTGCGAACGATTCGGCGGCATCGCGTGATCGAAGCGTACCTCACGCGGGCCCTTGGCTATCCCTGGGATCGCGTGCACGACGAAGCCGAGCGATTGGAGCACGCTGCGTCCGACGAGTTGATCGACCGGATGGCGGCCGCCATCGGCGAGCCGACGACCGACCCGCACGGGGCACCGATACCGACGCGCGAGGGGACGCTCGACGATCAGCCCGTCCACCCGCTGGCGGAGATCGGGGTCGGCGAGCGCGTTACGATTCAGCGGGTCGGCGATCGGGATCCGGGTCAGCTTCGCTATCTCGCGGAGCTCGGGATCACGCCGGGTCGCGAGGTCGAAGTGGTGTCGCGCGCGCCGTTCGACGGTCCCATCGAGCTTCGCGTCGGTCGCGCCACGCGCGCGATTGGTCCAGCGCTCGCCAAACAGATTCTGGTATCGCGATAACTTTCAGGGCATGCTTGCCGCACTGCTGGCCGCGGTTGCCCTCCAACAAATCGATTCGGTTCCGCCTCACCGCGCGCCGCGGACCCTCGTCGTCGACGAAAGACTCGCCGCTGACGCCGGTCTCGAGATCGGCGATCCGCTGATCGTCTCCCGAACACCGGGTGGCGTGGGTGATACGGTGATCGTGTCGGCGTTCATGCGCCGTCGCGCCGATCCGTCGGAGGTCGCGCGCGCCGAGTATCGCGTCCGGATGCACCTCGACGAATTGCAGTCGCTGATCGACTACGGCGATCGCGTGGATCGTTTCGCACTGTTGAGTCATCCCGAGCCTCCCGGTCATCCCGAACCCTACGTCGCTGACGCTCCTCAGGGCAGGCTTCGCGGGGGATCTGCACTTCCCGCCGTCACCGACAGCGCGATTCGCCGGATCAACGCCGCAGCGTTCGGCTTTCAGGCGCATCGCTCGCGCGACATCGCCGTCGAGACGTCGCAGACATTTCTCGTCGTCAGCCGCTTTCATCGCGCGATCGGCGTCATCACGATCGTGGCGAGCGCGATTTTCCTCTTGTGCATCATGCTGCTCAAGGTCGATGAGCGACGGCGAGATGTCGCCGCGCTCAGACTCATGGGCATCTCCGCGGGCTCGATCACGCGCTCTGTGATGGTCGAAGCCTCTGTCGTGGCAGTCGTCGGTAGCGTGTTGGGTCTCGTGCTCGGGTGGATCTCGACCGCGATCATCAATTGGCATTACCGCGGCGTCTATCGAACGCCGCTCGCGTTTGCGCTCGTGACGCCGCAAATCGCGCTGCTCGCGATGATGCTGTCGCTCATTCTCGGACTCGCCGCGGGATTCGTCGCGGCGCGCCGTCTGGTGAGCATGCCGCCGCTCGAACTGCTCACCGGTCGCCGGGACGACCGGCCGCCTGTCAGCGCGGCGGCAACGCGCTGATGCTGTTCCGACTCGCTTGGGCGACGTTGACGAGCCACCGCGCGAGGACGTTGCTCGCGATTCTCGGCGTAGCGGTCTCCGCGGCGATGCTGCTCGATATGGTGATGCTGTCGAGCGGAATGCGATCGTCGTTCAAGAGTCTTCTGCTGGCGCGCGGCTTCCAGCTGCGACTCGCGCCGAAGGGAACGCTGCCGCTCGACACCGACGCGACGATCGGGAATGCCGCCGAGATCACGTCGGTGCTGCGAGCAATGCCGGACGTCGAGACGGTGAGCCCGGTGCTCGGCGGACAACTCCACGTGCCGCGCGATGGCAAGACCGTCACGGCGACGGCACTCGGCGGCGACGCCGCCTCGCAAGGGGACTACGAGATCACGAGCGGGCGCGAGCCGCGTGGGGCAGACGAGATCGCAGCGAGCGACGATTTTCTGCGCGTCGCGAATCTCCGAGTTGGGGACACACTTTCTGCCGCGGCGGGCTACGATCCGCAGCTTCGAACTTTTTCCGGAACCCGGCAGCTTCGCGTGGTCGGACGCGCGCACTTCCTCTATATGGCGGCGGAGCAACGTGCGGTCGCGCTCCCGCTCGAGACGTTGCAGGCAATGCAGGGCCAAGCAGCGCGCGATCGCGTGTCGTTTTTCATGGTGCGCGCTCGCCAAGGCGCGAACGTCGACAGCGTCTTGCAGCAAATCGAGCGCGCGGTGCCGAAGGTTTCCGCGATCTCGACCGAGTCCGCTATTCGTCAGATCGACCAGCGGCTCAGCTACTTTCGGCAGCTCGCGTTCATCCTCGGCACGGTGAGCCTCGTCGTCGGCTTTCTGCTTGTGACGACGCTCGTGACCGTCTCGGTGAACGAGCGGCTGGGCGAGATCGTGGTGATGCGCGCGATCGGCGTCGCGCGAGGGCGCGTCGTCTCGCAAATCGTGCTGGAGGGAAGCGCAATCATGATTGCGGGCGCGGTCCTCGGATTGGGACTTGGGCTACTCACGGCGCGTTATCTGAACTCCATCCTCGCATCTTTTCCGGGACTTCCCGCGGCCATCGATTTCTTTCTGTTCGAGCCGCGTGACGCGTGGTCGGCGCTCGGCATGCTCGTGGCGGCCGGAATTCTGGCGGGCATCTATCCGTCCTGGCGTGGCGCGTCGGTACCGATCGCGACGACGCTGCGCGAGGAGGCGGTAGGATGACTGACGCCGTGGTCACCACGCACGACGTTCGTCGCGATTACCACATGGGCGACGAGATCGTGCATGCCGTACGTGGCGTGTCGCTGGAGGTTACGCGAGGAGACTACGTCGCGATCGTCGGTCCGTCGGGCTGCGGGAAATCGACGCTGCTGAACCTGATCGGTGGAATCGATCGACCAACTGGCGGCAGCGTCACGGTCGACGGCAATCGTGTCGACACGATGCGCGATGCGGCGGCCACGCGCTTCCGACTTGTCAGCATCGGTTTCGTCTTCCAGCGCTTCTACCTCATGCCGGCGCTCAGCGCGGCGGAAAACGTCGAGCTTCCAATGGCGGAGGCCGGACTTCCGGCGGCGAGACGCGCGGAGCGCGCTCGCGATCTACTCGCCTATGTCGGACTCGCCGAGCGACGGAAGCATCGTCCGGCGCAGATGTCGGGCGGTGAGCAACAGCGTGTTGCGATCGCGCGCGCGCTGGCGAACAGCCCGAAGCTGCTTCTTGCCGACGAGCCGACGGGCGAGCTCGACGCGAAAACTGGCGCCGAAATGATCGACTTACTCGGCCGCGTGAATCGCGATGGCACCACGGTAATCGTCGTCACGCACGATGAGGATCTCGCGCGGGCAGCGCGTCGCGTCGTTCACATGCGCGACGGAAATGTCGTGGACGATCATCGACAGAACGGCGCATGATCGGACTGCTCGCGCTGCGCAATATCGTTCTGAAGCCGTGGCGGTCGGCGTTGCTGCTGCTCGGTTACAGTCTTGGCGTCGCCGTCATGGTGGTGTTGCTGTCGATCGGCGAAGCACTGCTCGCGCAGGCACGCGACGAGAAGCTGGTCGGCGGTGGAGACATTACGGTCTTGCCCGAAGGCATCGACGTCGAGGTGCTCAAGACCGGCGGGCTTGGCGGAATGTTCTTCTCGATCGATCACGCGCGCTTCATTTACGCGCAGCTATTGGCGGCGCCGCGCCTCAGGCCCTTCGTTGAAGCGGCAGCGCCACAGATCGAGGGCAAGCTGCTCTACGCGCGCACGCCGTCGGGTCGAGAGATTCCCGTGCTCGCGAGCGGAGAGATTCCGTCGCGATCGGCGGCCGTGGGCGCCGCGCCGTCGATTGCACAGGGCACGTGGGCCGACGATGCCGCCGACATCGCATGGCGCGACCCGCAGCCGGACCAGCTTCGCCAAGTCATCGATCATTTCCACTTGCCGCCGGCTGAATCCAGGCACGATCCCAGCTGGGCGGAATGGCACTACTTCAACGTTCTGTCATCGGACAACAAGCGCTGGGCATTCGTGTCGTTCATCGTTGCCGGCGAGGTGCCGAGTGGTCGCTGGGGCGGGCAGGTGCTCGTAACGCTGCACGAGCAGGGCGGAGCATCGCGCCGATTCGTCGCGACGGTGCCGCCGAATGCGGTTCGCTTCTCGACGACGCGAGCGGACATCGCGCTTGGGAACAGCAGTGTCACCGTGTTGGCCGATGGCCGCTACGCCGTTCGCGCGTACGCGAGGGACGAGCGCGGGCGCGATTCGGTGAAGGTGAATCTGGTCGTCACGCCCGCGCCTGGCGCGTACTTTCCCGGCGGAGCGCTGTCGAGTGGAGAAACCGTCTCCGGCTATGTGGTTCCCGCGCTCCGCGCCGGCGCGGTTGGATCGATTTGCGTCGACAGTCAGTGCGAGCAATTCGAGAACGCTCAAGCCTACCACGATCACAACTGGGGTGTCTGGCGCGGCGTGACGTGGGAGTGGGGGGCATCACGGGCCGGAGCGTACACAGTCTTGTACGGACGCGTTCAGCCGGCGGACAGCGCGGTGGCGTCGCAGCCGCTCTTTGTCTACGTGGTCGACTCGCTCGGGTTTCTCGCGGTGTTTCGGCCGCGAGAGATTCATTACGAGGACGGCCGCGTCGTTCATGTTGGAGATCGAGAAATTCACGTTCCTTCGCGCGGCACGATGATCGACGTTCGAGGCGATGATACGTTGCGAGTCGAGCTCACGATCGACGACGCGGCTGCGACCGACACGCGTCAGCCTGATATCGAACGCGGCGAGGGCCTGGCCGCTCGCGGACTGGAGCGGCCGTATTTCATTCAAATGAAAGGTCGGATGCGCCTCAGCGGTCGCGTCGGTGGTAAGCCGATTACTGGCGATGGGGCAGGCTTCTTCGAGACTTATCGTTGATTGTTGTCTCGGCGGGGCCGGTTCATCACGGATCGAACGGACGAAGGCGGCGCGGCACGGAAGAGCGGAGAATAATTCTTTAATGACGACCGCTCGGGATGCTCATAGACGGCGTCCCGAGCGGCTCCGCAGAATATCTTCTTTTGTCCTATCCGTTTCCGTCCGTCTGTGTCTGGTGTGCCACGAAGTTCGTTTGAACAGGAGGAGGAATGCGGATAGCTGAATCCTAAGTACGACGTACATGCTGCATGTGCGATGAGGGTTGGCCCCTCGAGCTCGGGTTGCAGGACCAGGGCTCAAACCACCAGCTGCTGCGTCGATCTCAGGATTGAGGTGGTGAACGAGTTGGAAAAGGCGGACAATGATCCGTCAGGTGTGGATGGGGAAGGCGAACGCAAGTGAACCGCTGATGACGTGTCGAAAGACGTTAGATGTCATCGAAACCAGCGTTGCGGACATGCGCTGGGATCAATTCAGGCGATGCCTGCTGACGGCCTGAGTGATGACCGGCATAAAGGCGGCGCGAGCCCCGTTCGAGGCGCGGATGTGGAACGCGGGAACCTTGACGGTGATGCCAAGGGAGATTCTCCGAAGTGGGAGCCCCACGAGGAGCCGAGTACCGATGCATCGGCAAGGGGCGGACAGGTTCGTAGTAGCGATGAAGCCCGCTAACGCGGGTGGAGCGAAGGAACCTGGTTCTCGCCGCATCGCACGTCGCCAACCAGCAATGGGAGGAGCGCGCGCCTTGCGAAACAGTCGTGGTTGTGACTGCGAGAACAAGAGCCGGATGAGGCGAGAGTCTCACGTCCGGTTCTGTGAGAGCGGAGGGGTGAGACTCCCCTCCGCTACTCGACTCCTTTCTGTGATAGGCAGTTCACGGCCGCTCCTCCGGACGTTCTCCAAGCGTGCGACCCTGATGCTCGGCGCGCGCGCGATGCGCAGCGTCGTCGAGCTTCGATGTGCCGCGTGAGAAGCCTTCCTTCGCGTACGGCCGCACCGCGACCCAGCTGCCGACCTTCTCCTCCGTCGACGCCCAGCCCTCCTCGAGCTCGACTTCGACTTCCTCGAACTGTCGCGCCTTGAAGTTCGGATTGTGCGCCGCGATCTGACCGAGGTAGTACGCGCTGCGAACATCGTCGAACGCGCGATCGGCGTGACGATTTGGCTGTGCGAGATAATGCGCGCGGAAGTGATCGTCGTCCTCGTGCGTGAGCGACGATGCGGCTTCGGCGACGGCACGACCCGTCCACCAACCGCCGAGCGCGCCAGCGATGCCGCCGATCAACGTGCCGATTGGCCCCGCCGCGGAGCCGATGCCTGCGCCGGCCAACACACCGGTGATCGCGCCGGCGGCTTCACCCAACTCGTCGCCGTGGCTGGGATGATGGTTGTGCGCGCCCAACGCGTTGTCCTTCGCGCGCTCGATGCGGCCGTTCGTGGAGTTGTCGTCGCGGTCGTTCTTCATGCTGGTCGGTCCTTCCGGAGAATCCTTACGGTCGAGCGCGCAAGATCGAGACCGCGCCTTGCGCGCCAGACTTGACGCCACCTCGCCACGCGCACCGATTTTATAGTATGGCGATGAAGCTTCACATCGGAACGCAGGGTTGGAACTACGATGCCTGGGTGGGACCCTTCTATCCAGAGGGAACTCGCCCAGCGGACTTTTTGACCGTCTACGCGCGTGCCTTTGGAACGGTCGAGGTCGATTCAACCTTCTACGCGAGTCCGGTTTCCAAGACCGTCCGTGGCTGGGCGCAGCGCACGCCCGACGATTTCGTCTTCTCGCTCAAGGTGCCGCAGGAGATCACGCACGAGCGGCGTCTTCGAAATGTGGACGAGCTCGTCGCCGAATTCTTCGATCGCGCCCGCGAGCTCGGCCGGAAGCTCGGCCCTATTCTCATCCAGCTCGGCCCGGACTTCGCGCCGAACGAGTTGCCGGCGATTGCGCACTTCCTGCCGCGGCTGCCGCGCGATCTTCGCTTTGCGATCGAGTTCCGGCAGCGGGGATGGATACACGATGGCGTGCTCGCACTCCTTGCCGAGCACAACGTGGCGCTCGCGATCACCGAAGGCCGCTGGATTCCGCGAAAGCAGATGATGCAGCTCGCCATGCGTCCTACTGCGGACTTCATGTACGTTCGTTTGATGGGGATCGATCAGAGCATCGTCGACTACTCGCGCGTACAGATAGATAGGATGCGCGACTTGGAAACCTGGTCGTCGGTGCTCTGGCCGTACGCCGAGCAGGGTCGCGAGGCGTTCGTCTACATCAACAATCACTTTGCTGGACATTCGCCAGCGTCCGCGCGCGGGTTGCAGCGGCTTCTCCGCCAGCAGGCCGTCGAGCCGGAACAGCTTGGCGAGCAGATGACTCTCTTCTAACGATGGCAATCGCAATCGACGCACTCGCGGCCGTTCCGGCGTCACACGCCGAAGCGGCGACGCGCTCGTCGCGCTGGCACGCGTACACAGCCGTGATCGCCGCGGCATGCGTGATGACCGGAGTGTACTGGGACATCTCGTGGCACATGTCCATCGGCCGCGACACGTTCTGGACGCCCGCGCACCTGTTGATCCAAGCCGGCGGGCTGCTCGCCGGCTCGAGCTCCGGATACGTCGCGCTTCGGACGACGTTCGCTGGCACGCCAGAAGAACGAAACGCCGCTGTCACGTTCTGGGGTTTCAAGGCGCCGCTCGGCGCGTGGACGTGCATCTGGGGCTGCGGCGCGATGCTCACATCGGCGCCGTTCGACAACTGGTGGCACAACGCCTACGGCCTCGACGTTCGCATCATCAGTCCACCGCACGCGCTGCTCGCGATCGGAATCTTTTCGATCGTCGTTGGGGCGCTGCTGCTCACGCTCGCGCAACAGAATCGCGCAACGGATCGCGAACGTGATCGACTTGCGTGGCTGCTCGCGGCGACGGGCGGCTTTTTCCTGATGAACTTCGCGCTGTTCCTCACCGAGTACAGCTCGCGCGAAGCAATGCACAGCGCGACGTTCTACTACGTCACAGCCGCAACGTTTCCGCTCGCGCTCTGCACCATGGCGCGCGCGATCAAGCTGAAGTGGGCGGCAACCGCCGCGGCCGCGTTCTATACGGCGTTCATGCTGTCGCTAATGTGGATCATCGCGCTGTTTCCCGCGACGCCCAAGCTCGGCCCGATCTATCAGCACATCACGCACATGGTGACGCTGTCATTTCCGCTGCTGATCCTCGTGCCCGCGGTGTTCATCGATCTGATTCTGCAGCGCTTCGATCCTCCTCCTCGCTTCGCTCGGAATCAGGATCACGACTCCGAGCACCAGGGCGGGCTTGGTACGTTCGCACTGGCTGCGATGATCGGCCCGACTTTCGTCGCGACGTTCGCGCTCGCTCAATGGCCGTTCGCGACCTTTCTGGTAACGAGTCCGTTGGCGCTCGGGCGGCTCTTCAACGCCGATAACTTCGTTTACTGGATGAGTCCGACATACGAGGCGACCACGAGGCGATTCCCGCCGCCCGGCGCGTGGCCCATCGGCGCGCACCTCGCAATCGCGATGTGTCTCGCCACCGCGGTGAGCGCGATTGGCCTGCTGCGCGGTCGCTGGATGACGCGAGTTCGCCGATGAAGCGAGTTGCCGCTCTGCTGTTCGCGGCGTTCGTCTCGGTTGTCGCGGCCGCACACATCGGAAGTCCGAATGTCGTGTTCGACGGAAGCGCCGGGCCCTACGCGGTCCGCGTGGTGGTACGTCCGCCGGAAGTCGTGCCGGGTCTCGCCGACGTGATCGTTCGTACTGCATCGCCGGACATTCAACGCGTCTCGATTCGCCCAGTCTTCTGGCGCGCTGGCGTCCGCGGCTCGCCGAGCGGTGATGTGCTGACGCCTGTGCGAGGGCAGACGCAGGTGTACTCCGGCCAGCTGTGGCTCATGGCGTACGGCTCGTACAGCGTCTACGTGACGGTGGACGGTCCGCGTGGATCGGGAACGGCGATCGTTCCGGTCAGCTCCTTCGCCACCGGACGACTCGCGCTGCCCGCGGGACTCGGCGCCATTCTCGTAGTGCTTGGAGTCGTGCTCGTGGCGGGTTTTCTCACGCTCGTTCACGCGGGCGCCGGCGAGAGCCTCGTCGCGCCGGGCGAGATGGTGACGTCAGCGGTGCGCCGTCGAGCGAGCCGAATCACGTTCGTGATGGCGCCGCTGATTGCGCTCGCTCTGTTCGGCGGTGCCAAGTGGTGGGGCGCTGAAGATTTCGACTATCGACGGCACCTCTTCGCCTCGCCGAAAGCTGACGCCGAGTTCACGCTCGACGGATCGCATCGCACGCTTCGTCTCACGGTGCGCGACACCGCGGCATTTCACTCGATCTACTCGCCCGTCGTCCCCGACCACGGGAAGATGATGCACCTCTTCCTGATTGGCAGGAACGGCGCACAGACGATGGCGCACCTGCACCCCGTGCAGACGGACTCGCTGGTGTTCACGACGGAAGTGCCGTGGCTTCCGGCCGGACGATATCACCTGTTCGGCGACATCGCGCTGGAGAATGGACTCGGCCTCACGGTCGCGAACGAGATCGACCTTCCTGCCGCGCCGGGCGAAGTCACGCCGTCAGATAGCGACGACACGTGGGATCGAACGCCGACCATCACGCCGCTTGTCGCGAACGAGCCGCGGCCGCTGTCCGGTGGGGGGTACACGATGACCTGGGCAGGCGGTGACGCTCCGCTTCAGGCACGCACACCGCTCGATCTGCGCTTCAGCGTGCGCGACTCCGCGGGAAAGGTCGTTGCGCTCCATCCATATTTGGGAATGGCCGGACATGCGATCGTCGTCGCGAACGACGGGTCGGTGTTCATTCATCTTCACCCGATGGGCACCGTCCCGATGGTCGCTCAGCAAGTCTTCGCGTTGCGCGATCAGGGTGACACAACCAGCGCAGGGCGCTTGATTACTACATCGTTGGCGTCGACCGACATGGCCGGGATGTCCATGTCCGGCGACGTGTCCTTCCCATATGAGTTTCCGAAAGCCGGCCGCTATCGCCTGTGGGTGCAGGTGAAGCCGGCCGACCGGGTGCTCACCGGCGTCTTCGACGTGGAAGTGCCTTGAGCAAAACAAAACTGTGGTTGTTCATCGCCTTCGCCATCGTCGCCGCGGCGGGCTGTGTTCGACTGGGAATCTGGCAACTGCATCGGCTCGGAGAGCGGCGCGCGCGCAATGCCCTCATTGTATCGCGTCTCGACTCCGCGGCTGTCGATCCAAGCGCGCTACCGCACGATTCGGCGTCGGCGCGCTTTCGTCGAGTTCGAGTGACGGGAACTCCGGACTACGACCACGAGCTCATCTACGCGACGAGAACGCGACTTGGATCGCCGGGCGTCAATCTGTTGACGCCGGTTCGCCGGCCCGGAACGGACACAGCGATTCTCGTGAATCGAGGATGGGTGTACTCACCGGATGGCTCGACGATCGACCAATCGAAGTGGCGCGATCGCGATTCGGTCTTCGTCGGGTATGTGGAGGAGCTACCGTCGTCCGGCGGCGCGAGGTTCACGTCGCGTCCAAACGTGATTGCTCGGCTGTCGTACGACGCCGTCGCTAAGGCGCTGCCGTATCCTGTGTCGCCGGTCTACGTCGTTGCGCTCGCCGGAGCGGACACGACCACTGCCGCGGACCGGATAGCGCGCCTGACAGTTCCTCCGCTCGACGAGGGGCCACACATGAGCTACGCCATTCAGTGGTTCGGCTTCGCTCTGGTGGCCCTGGTCGGCGCTGGGTTCGTCGCCCGGCAGAAGCGGGAGGAGGACGCCTCGCCGGGGCCCGTTTAGCGCCTCGCGCGGCGCCGGCGGAAGTAATAAAGGCCGAGATCGAATGTGACGGCCGTCACAATAACCGGCCAGGGCCAGTAGACTCCGAGCGTCGCCCCCATGACGAGCATCGTCAGGATGGCGAGGGTGGATATCGGGCAGTGCGTCAACAGCCACTCAGTGAGCCGGTCCGTTGGCGACAGACGATTGGTTGCCCCATTCTGGTGCGCCGGATGCATAATTTTCAGGGGTAGGAACCTGGGCCACAGGTCACGGTGGGCGGCATCGCCGATCCTACATTGGCTCTGTGGCACGCTTACAGTGAGTAACCCATGTCACAGCACTCGTCGGGTCTTGCCTCCGAGAAAGAGGCCCGCGACGTCGCAGAAGCGGCGCGCGAGAGTGAGTGGTCCGGACCGAGCTTTGTCCGCGAGCTCTTTCTCGGCCGGTTTCGACTCGACCTGATTCATCCGCACCCTGTCGAGGACCCGAACGAGGCCGCACGGGCCCAGCCGTTCCTCGACCGGCTCGCCGAGTTCCTCAAGCGGGTCGATTCTGATATGATCGACCGCACCGGAGAAATACCTGAGGAGTACGTGCAGGAGCTCCGGGACATGGGAGCC
>Ga0070679_100004191_pt1 | contig 13298 bp, 7 predicted proteins | sample KBSC63BmetaG_FD_65652 | JGI IMG/M metagenome (GOLD analysis project Ga0070679, IMG submission 65652) | Corn rhizosphere microbial communities from Kellogg Biological Station, Michigan, USA - KBS C6-3B metaG | ecosystem: Host-associated > Plants > Roots > Rhizosphere | place: USA: Michigan... | reverse complement strand
CCCCCCACCCGTGATAGTCTTTGCACGTGATCGACTGTTCTCCGCACCCGCGACCGGCTTACCCATCATCCCGGTCTCGCACTGACCAATCAGCCCGGCCATACACCTCTCCGTAAAGACTCCGGGCTCCAAGCTTTAAGCTCGCGAGCTTACAGCCTGAGCTCGCGTGACCGTCTCGCGATGGCCCGCCGCGAGTCCCGATCTCCAGGCCGCTATTCCTCCACAACCCCAAACATCGAATCCACTTCCCGCCCGTACGCCTGCAACTCGTCATCCACATTCCACCCGAGCAACGGCGCGAGTAGGTCCGCTGCCCTCGGCGCTACGGTCAGCCCGTTGTCCGGCGTCTCGAACGCGATGTGCATCCGCCGGATGAGGAGATCGCCGAGCGTGCGCGCCATCTCCTCGGTCACCCCCCACACGAGCTCCGCGGCGATGTAGGGGAGCTCGGGAACGAGGCGATCCGCGAGATCGCGATCGATGCTCGCCAGCTGCCAGAGCGCCCGCCACCGCGTGCCGTACGCGAGCACGAGATGCTCGGCGACGTCCGGCGCGCCGACGGTCGCGCGCGCGAGCGCGAGCTCGTCCTCGAGCGAGAGCATGTCGCCGCCGGGCAGCCGCGTGCGATGCGTGGGCGCGCGGCGATGGCCGGCGCGCAGCCGCCGCGCGACCGCGTCCATCACCTCCGCCGCCATCGCGCGATAGGTCGTGAGCTTCCCTCCGGTCACGGACAACAATCCCGGAACGGTCCACGCGAGTGAGTGCTCGCGCGACGCCGCGTCCGGATCGCGGTCGCCGCTCGACACCAGGGGACGCACGCCCGCCCACGCCGCGACGATGTCGCTCGCGAGCAGATGCGCACCGGGGAAGAAGGCGTTCGCCGAGCGTAGCAGGTAGGTGATGTCGGCGGCGGTCGCGCGCACCTTGTCGGGGCGGCCGGCGTACTCGGTGTCCGTCGTGCCGATGATGCTGAACCCGCCGGCGGGGAGCACGAACATCACGCGCCCGTCGATGGGCGAGAGCAGCGTGAGCGCGCCGTTGTGTCGCATCCGGTCGCGCGGCACGGCGACGTGGACGCCCTTCGTCCCGCGCACCGCGCGCCGCGCCTGCGGCTCGGCCATGCGCCGAATCGTGTCGCTCCACGGTCCGGCCGCGTTCACCACGGTGCGCGCGTTGATCTCGACGTCGAGCCCCGAGCGCATGTCCACGCCCCGCGCGCCGCACACGCGATCGCTCGTCATGAGCAGGTCGTGCACCGTGAAGTGGTTCACCACCGTCGCGCCGGCGTCGCGCGCGGCGAGCACGTTGGCGAGGGTGAGCCGCGCGTCGTCGGTGGCGGCGTCGAAGTACAGCGCGCCGCCGGCGAGCCCCATCTGCCGCAGCTCCGGCTCGAGCGCGGTCACGAACTGGTTCGTGAGCATGCGGTGGCGCCCGAGATTGCGGCCGAGCGCGAGGGCGTCGTAGAGAAAGAGTCCGGCGCGCAGCTTCCACTTCTTTATGCGCGCCTTCTCGTACACGGGCCAGATGAACTGAAGTGGCCGCACGAGATGCGGCGCGATCGTGGCGAGGATGCGGCGCTCGCGGCACGACTCGAAGACCATGTGCAGCTGGCCGTGCTCCAGGTAGCGGACGCCGCCATGGATGAGGCGTGACGAGCGGCTCGACGTGCCGCTCGCGAAGTCGGCCGCCTCCACCAGGGCGACGCTCAGCCCGCGCATGGCTGCGTCGCGCGCGATCCCCGCGCCGGTGATGCCTCCGCCGATGACGAGGACGTCGAACGTCTCTGCCGCGAGCATCTCGAGCGCCGTCGCGCGCTGATCCTGCGTGGTGGACGGCGGCGCGTTCGCCTCCGATCGCTCTGAACTCTCGTCGGGCATCGGGGAACGCTACGGTGACGAGCGCTCGCGGGTCAACGCCCCACGGCCGCGCGCCCATTGCCCGTACACCGAATTGTGTAACTTCCATGCATGCCAACCTTCGGAAACGGCCGCCGCGTAGCCATCGTCGCCGGGTTGCGGACGCCGTTCGAGAAGGCGGGCACGCTCTTCAAATCGATCTCCGCACAGGAGCTCGGCCGCGCCGTGGTGGCGGAGCTCGTGGCGCGCACGGGACTCGATGGCGAAGAGGTCGACACGCTGGTGTTCGGCACCGTGGTGCCGAGCGTGCTCGCGCCGAACATCGCGCGCGAGGTGGCGCTGCTCCCGATGCTCCCCAAGGGGATCCCCGCGGTCACGGTGAGCCGGGCGTGCACCTCGGCGAATCAGGCGATCACCGACGCCTCGGACCAGATCGCGCTCGGCCACGCCGACGTGGCGATCGCGGGCGGCGCGGAGTCGCTGTCGAGCGTGCCGATCCTGCACTCGCGCGGCTTCGCGGATGCGCTCGTGGCCGCGTCGAAGGCGAAGTCGGTGCCGGCGCGGGTGGGCGCGCTCGCGCGCATCCGCCCGCGCGACCTGATCCCCATCACGCCGGCGATCGCCGAGCCCTCGACGGGCGAGACGATGGGGCAGAGCGCGGAGAAGATGGCGAAGCTCAATCACATCTCGCGTGAGGAGCAGGACCAGTACGCGCTGCGCTCGCACCGGCTCGCGGCGGCCGGCACCCAGGATGGCAGGCTCACGGCGGAGATCATGCCGTACTACGTGCCGCCCGCGTACAAGGAGTTCGCGCTCAGCGACAACGGCATTCGTCCCGACTCGACGCTCGAGCAGCTGGCGGCGCTCAAGCCGGTGTTCGATCGCCGCTACGGGACGGTGACGGCGGGGAATTCGTCGCCGCTCACCGACGGCGCCGCGGCCGTGATCCTGATGAGCGAGGAGCGCGCACGCGCGCTCGGCTACGCGCCCATCGCGTACGTCAAGTCGTACGCGTACGCGGCGCTCGATCCCGGGGAGCAGCTGCTCCAGGCCCCCGTGCTCGCCGCTCCGCAGGCGCTTGCGCGAGCGGGGCTCACGCTGGGCGACATCGATCTCGTGGAGATGCACGAGGCGTTCGCGGCACAGGTGTTGAGCAATCTGCGCGGCTTCGAGAGCCAGGAGTGGGCGGAGCGCGCGGGGCTCACGCGGCCGGTGGGAGAGGTGGATCGATCGCGTCTCAACGTGATGGGCGGGTCGATCGCGATCGGGCATCCGTTCGGCGCCACCGGCGCCCGGGTGACGATGACGCTCGCGAACGAGCTCAAGCGGCGGGGCGGCCAGTTCGGGCTGATGACGTTGTGCGCCGCGGGCGGGATGGGCTTCGCGATGGTGCTGGAGAACGCCTCGTGACGGCGCTCACCACGGAGATGCGCGACGGCGGCATCGCCCTCGTCACGTTCGACATGCCGGGCGAGTCGGTGAACAAGCTCAGTCGCGAGGTCGTGGACGAATTTCGCGCGCTGATGGATCGCGTCGACATCGATTCGTCGATCCGCGCGGTGGTGCTGATTTCCGGCAAGCCCGAGATGTTCATCGCGGGCGCGGACATCGATCAGTTCCTCGAGATCCGGACCGCGGCGGAAGCGGAGGCGATGAGCCGCGAGGGGCAGGAGATGGTGGCGCGCATCGAGAAGCTGCGCGCGCCGGTGCTGTTCGCGATTCACGGCGCCTGCCTGGGCGGCGGGCTCGAGACAGCGCTCGCCGCGGCGTACCGCATCGCCACCGATCATCCGAAGACGGTGCTCGCGCTCCCCGAGGTGCAGCTCGGGCTGATTCCCGGCGCGGGCGGCACGCAGCGGCTGCCGCGCCGCGTCGGGCTGCGCCAGTCGCTCGACATGATCCTGCAGGGGAAGAACGTGCGCGCGAAGAAGGCGCTGCAGATCGGGCTGATCGATGAGCTGGTTCACCCATCGATCCTGCTCGACGTCGCGCTCGACCGCGCGGCGAAGCTCGCCGCGGGAACGATCGCGCGCGAGCGCGGGCGCACGGTGCACGGCGTGTCCGACGTGCTGCTCGAGGACAATCCGGTGGGGCGATCGGTGGTGTTCCGCAAGGCGCGCGAGGCGACGAAGAACGCGACCAAGGGGAACTATCCCGCGCCGCTCGCCGCGATCGACGCGATCGAGCAGTCGTACGGCGGCGACGCGGCGCGCGGCTTCAGCACCGAGGCGCGGCTGTTCGGCGAGATGGCGGTGACGGACGTCAGCCGCCAGCTGATCTTCCTCTTCTTCGCGGGTGCCGCGCTCAAGAAGGATCCCGGCGTGCGCACCCCCGGCGTGCAACCGACGCCGGTGGAGAAAATCGGCGTGCTCGGCGCCGGCTTCATGGGCGCGGGGATCGCGGCGATTGCCGCGATGCAGGGTACCGTGGTGCGGCTCAAGGATGCCCAGCACGAGCGCGTGGCGAAGGGGCTGCGGGAAGTGCACGCGATCCTGCGCGAGCAGCTCAAGCGCAAGCGCATCACGAAGCGCCAGCTCGACGACCAGCTCACGCTCGTGGGCGGAACGATCGACTACTCGGGATTCGCGAACGCGCAGATCGTGATCGAGGCGGTGTTCGAGGATCTCGCGGTCAAGCGCGCGGTGCTCGCCGAGGCGGAGGAAGCGGCGCCCAGGGCGATCATCGCGTCGAACACCAGCACGATCCCGATCGCGCAAATCGCGTCGGCGGCGCGGCATCCGGAGCGCGTGCTCGGGATGCACTTCTTCTCGCCGGTGCAGAAGATGCCGCTGCTCGAGGTCGTGCGATCGCAGCGCACGAGCGATGCGGCGCTCGCGACCGCGGTGGCGTACGGCAAGAAGCTCGGCAAGACGGTGATCGTCGTGCAGGACGCGCCGGGGTTCTACGCGAACCGGATTCTCGCGCCGTACGTGAACGAGGCCGGGCTGCTGCTCGACGAGGGGGTGGCGGTGGACGCGATCGACCGCGCGCTCGTGGAGTTCGGATTCCCGGTGGGCCCCCTCACGCTCATCGACGAGGTGGGACTCGACATCGCGGGGAAGTCGAGCGCCACGATGCTCGGCGCGTTCGGCGATCGCATGGTGCCCTCGGTGTCGCTCGCGCGCGTGATCGAGGCGGGCCGCACCGGCCGCAAGGGCGGGAGTGGCTTCTACCGGTACGAGCAGGGAAAGAAGAAAGGCGTGGACGAGTCGGTGTACGCGCTCTTTTCGAGCACCGGGCAGCGGCTCGGCCTCGGCGCCCGAGACATAGTAGAGCGCTGCGTCTTCGCGATGCTCAACGAGGCGGCGCGCTGCCTGGAGGAGGGGATCATCGGCAGCGCGCGCGACGGCGACGTGGGCGCGGTGTACGGCATCGGCTTCCCTCCGTTTCGCGGCGGTCCGTTCCGCTACCTCGACACGCTCGGCATCCCGACGGTGATCCGCGCGCTCGAGGTGTTGCACGGACGCTTCGCGCCGCGATTCCAACCGACCGCGCTGCTGCGGCAGATGGCCGGATCCGGCGCCCGGTTCTACCCCGACCGGGGGAAGGTGCACTGACCGGCGGAGCCCTGGCGGAGCGAAGTTGACGACTTTGTGACATTGTCCGGGAGGTCGCACAACCCGGCCATTGCCCGCCGCAGTCCAATCCATATAAATGATTGGTGTGACGCCCCTGCGCTGGTTGTTCCCGCGCGGCGGTGCGAAAACCGCGGCCGGACGTTCACCGCACATTCGCACCACCGGACTGCTCGCCGTGCTCGTGCTCGCTCTCCTCGCCACCGTCGCGCTCACGGCGCAGGCGTGGATGGCCTCGCGCGCGCAGCGGCGCGCGGCCGAGGAGGCGGTGCGCGACTATGCGCGCTTCGCGGCGAACAATTACGCGACGGACACACAGCGCGCGCTTCGTCAGACCGCGCTCGCGATCTTCTCGTGGCTGGGCGGCAAGAGCAGCCGTCTCGAGGCCGACAGCCTGTTCGATTTGAGCCTGCTGCAGGAGGCCGAAGCGGATGTGCGGCACTGCGAGTGCATGTGGGATCCGAAGCCGGACTATTTCTTTCGATACGTCCCCATCACGAACGAGCTGAAGACCGCCGGGCGCATCACGCCGTCGGCGATGGAGCTCGGCGTGCTGCGCGATTCCATCCGCGGCGATCCGAGCATGCCGCTCTTCGCCGCGCCGCGCGTGCTGCGAGGCGCGTTCTACATTGTGACGTACCCGGGCACGGGTGGCGAGCGGCTGCTGCTGCTCACCGCTCTTCACGGCGTGCGCGGCGCGCCGGACGCGATTTACGGATTTGCGACCACGTTGCGGTCGTTCGAGCCGCAAACGTTCCACGCGATCACCAGGATGTCGCTGCTGCCGCCATCGCTCACCAAGGGTGTGCCGAACGACAGTCTCTTCTCGGTAAAGGTGTGGGATGGCAAGCGGCTCGTCTGGGAATCGCGATGGGCGAAAGACACCTTGTATTCGGGGACCGCGCAGTTGTGGGGCGAGGGAATATCCTGGACCTCGCGCGTACAGGTGTCGATTCTCCCGAACATGGCGTCTCGGCTACTGATTGGTGGAATGCCGGAGACGCGCACGCCGCTGCTCCTCGCGCTGTGCATCCTCACCTGCGCCCTGCTCCTCAGCGCCTTCATTCTCACGCGGCGCGCGCAGGAGCTGGCGACGATTCGCGATGATTTCACCTCGAGCGTGTCGCACGAGCTGCGGACGCCGCTGGCGGAGATCATGGTGTACGCGGAGATGTTGCAGCTGGGGCGGGTGCCGGCACCCGACGAGCGATCCCACGCGATCTCGGTGATCGTGCGGGAGGCGCGGCATCTCACGCACCTCATCGACAACGTGCTGCTCTTCTCGCGCGCGTCGCGCGAGCAGCCCACGCCGCAGCCGGCGCAGCCGCTTCCGCTGTCGCCGCTCGTTCGCGAGGTCGCGCGCACCTTCGCGCCGCTGGCGCGTCAGCACGGGATCTCGATACGCGAGGAGCTCGACGACAGCCTGGCGGCCGCGATCAGTGCGCCGGTGTTGCGGCACGCGCTGGTGAACCTGCTCGACAACGCGGCCAAGTACTCGCCGGCGTCGTCGGTGATCACCGTCGGCTCGGCGCGACATGGCGGATGCGTGCGCATCTGGGTGGACGATCAGGGGGCCGGTGTGCCCGTGTCCGACCGCGAGCGCATTTGGGAGCCGTACGTGCGGCTGCCGCGGGATGTGCGGTCCTCGTCCACCGGGAGCGGGATCGGGCTCTCGGTGGTGCGGCACCTGGCGGAGCGGTACGACGGGCGGGCCTGGGTGGAGGACGCGCCGAACGGAGGGGCGCGGTTCGTGATCGAGCTGGTGGGGGGGAGCGTTCCGGTTGAAACACCTGCCGCTGACGCGGCGTATACATCATCTGAACCGGCCGCGTATGGAAGCTACTGAGACGGAGAGGTCAATGGCGCGTATTCTCGTGGTCGAAGACAGCGTCGACCTGGCACGTGCGCTGCGGACGAATCTCGAGCTCGAGGGACACGAGGTTGGCGTCGCGCTCGACGGCGAGCGCGGGCTCGCGCTGGTACGGACATCCCGGCCCGATCTCATCGTGCTCGATCTCATGCTCCCCAAAATGGATGGCTACCTGCTGCTGCGGGCGCTGCGCGGCGAGGGGCTGAACATGCCCGTGCTCATTCTCACCGCTCGCTCGGACGAGGCGGAGAAGGTGCGCGGCTTCCGCTGGGGCGCGGACGACTACGTCACGAAGCCGTTCAGTCTCATCGAGCTGCTCGCGCGCATCGAGGCGCTCTTGCGCCGGTCGCGCCAGGTCGCGAGCGCGGCGGAGGTGAACGAGAGCGCCGTCCGCTTCGGATCGATCGAGGTGCATCCGACGAAGCGGCTGGTCACGCGGCAGGGCGCGCCGGTGCCGCTGCGTCCCAAGGAATTCGATCTCCTCATGGCGCTCGTGCGGCGCGATGGCTCGGTGGCGCAGCGCGCCGAGCTCTTGCGCGAGGTGTGGGGCTACAAGCCGGCGATGGTGAGCCGCACGATCGACACCCACATCGTGGAGCTGCGCCGCAAGCTCGAAGATGATCCCTCCTCGCCGCGGCACTTTCTCACCGTACGGAAAACCGGGTACCGCTTCGAGCGGTGAAGTCGGTGCACACGAGCGTCACATCGTTCTGACCCGCCGCTGACAGTTCCACCCTCGCACGTGTGAATACCGTGCGAGGGTCGCCAACTCGGCAGCGACCACCACAAAGATCTTCTAGCGTGCAGCATGTACGGGCTCGCCGGCAGAACCGCCGCGTCGTGTTTTCGCGACCGCGTCTTCCTCACGGCGGGCCCGTTTGTCTGTGCCCCCACGGTCTTCCGCAGCAGCGGAAGGAGGATCCATGGTATCGAAACTTCGTCAGGTCGGTGCATCGCTCGCCTTCCTTTCGTTCGCCGCCGCGGCGGCGAACGCCCAGGGAGCCACCATCACCGGCCGCGTCACGAGTGACGCGGGCACGCCGCTCGCCTCGGCGAGCGTGTTTCTGGATGGGATGAGCATTGGCACGCTCACGCGCGACGACGGGCGGTACACGCTCGCGGTCCCCGCGGCACGACTCAACGGACAGACAGCGTCGCTCGTCGCGCGACTCATCGGTTTCAAGTCTGTCGCCTTTCCCGTCACGCTCACCGCCACGACGATCACGCACGATTTCGTGCTCGCCGTCAACCCGCTTCGCCTCGGCGAGATCGTCATTACGGGTACCGGCACGTCGTCGGCGGCCGAGAAGCTCGGGAACGTGCGTAACCATGTCGACTCGACCTCGGTCACGCGCAGCAACGAGTCCAACATCGTCGAATCGCTCGCCGGAAAGGCACCGAACGTCGAGGTGACCGAGGCGAGCGGTGAGCCCGGTGCGGGAGCGTACATTCGCATTCGCGGCACACGCAGCCTCGCCTCGGGGAACAGCCAACCGCTGTTCGTCGTGGATGGCGTGCCGATCGACAACAGCAGCTACTCGACGACGAACTTCAATCCGGTGGATGGATTGAATTCCGGAGAGATCGAAGGAACGGCGCATCAGAACCGCGCCGCGGACATCAATCCCAACGACATCGAGAACATCGAGATTCTGAAGGGAGCGGCCGCAGGCGCGCTCTACGGTGCGCGCGCAGGGCAGGGCGTGGTGCTCATCACCACGAAGAGCGGCAAGGCAGGGGCGACGCGCTACTCGCTGCAGAGCAAGCTCTCGTTCGACGACATCAACAAGAAGTATCCCCTGCAGACGCAATTCGGCCAGGGGTACTACGGCCAGTCGCCGCAGATGTTGAACGCGGATGCGGATGGCAATCCCGATCCGACGGCGTGCGACAATATCGGCAACTTCTTCTGTCGCACGAGTTGGGGACCGGACCTGCGCGTAACCGGCGCCCAGGTCTACGATCACTCCAACGAGGCCTTCGTCACCGGCCACACGACCGACAACAACCTCACGATCTCGGGTGGCAGCGATCGCACCTCATTCTTCCTCAGCGGCTCGTATCTTCACGACCGCGGGGTGTTCGAAGGGCCGAACAATAAGTATCAGCGGTCGACGATCCGGCTCAAGGCGACGCAGAAGCTGACCGACCGCTTCGATGTGGGAGGAAACGTCTCCTTCGCGGATTCGCGCGGAGACTACGTCGAGCGCGGAAACAATACGAACGGACTTCAGCTCGGACTGCTGCGCACTCCGCCGGACTGGAACAACCGGCCGTACAAGAACGAGAACGGACAAGTGACCTTCCGGTTCCAGCATCCCACGCCGTTCGACGTGACGAGCGATCGCGGATGGAACAACCCATTCTGGACGCTGAACGAAGGCACGCACAACTCGCAGCTCGGACGCGTGTTTGGCAACCTGAATGCGAACTTCGAGGCGTCGGACTGGCTGAAGTTCGCCTACGTGGTGGGCGGCGACTACTACACGGATGAGCGACTCGAGGCTGTGCCCCAAGGGTCCACCGCACCCGCACCTGCCGGACGCATCACCGAAGGGAAAATCGTCAACTACGAGCTCAATCACAATCTGACGGCGACGGCGTCGCACACGTTCAGTCCGAGCTTCAGCGGCACGTTCACGCTCGGCAATACGCTCGACGACCGCAACTTCCGGCAGATCTCCGATGTGGGTCGGACGCTCGTCGCCGCGACGCCGTACAATCTCCTCAATACGGTCACGCGTGATCCGACGATCGACAACATCCAGGAAATCCGGAACGTCGGGTTCTTCGGACAGGCGACGGCGGATCTCTTCGAACAGCTCTACCTGACCGCGGCGCTGCGCAACGACGGGTCGTCCACCTACGACCGCGATCATCTTCGCGCCTGGTTCCCGAAAGCGAGCATGTCGTGGACGTTCTCCAAGGTGCTGCCGATTCCCGGTGTCTCGTTCGGCAAGCTGCGCGCGGCGTTTGGCGAGGCGGGGCAGGAACCGCTGCCGTATCTCACCACGCAGACGTTCACGTCGAGCGTTCCTTTCGGAACGATCTCGCAGGGCGTCGGCAGCACACCCACGTACGCCGGCTTCGGCGGTCTGGCGTCGAGCATCACCAAGGCGACTCCAAGCCTGGTGCCGGAACGGACGCGCGAATTCGAGGGTGGATTCGACTTCGGACTCTTCAAGGATCGGGCGGATCTCGGCGTCACCTACTATCACGCGACGACGAGAAACGTGATTCTCACGCAGCAGCTCGCGTCGTCGTCCGGATATTTCCAGCAGGTTCAGCAGGGCGCGAAGTTCCGGAACACCGGACTCGAAGTCACGGCAAACGTCCGCCCCGTGACGCGGCCGCAGTTCACCTGGGAAATCGGCGCGCAATGGGCGCGGAACCGCAGCACGGTGCTCGATCTGCTCGGCGCCAATTTCGTGCAGCTCGACCCGACGTACACCACGCCGCAGGAAGTCGCGATCAAGGGACAACCGATCGGCGTCATGTACGATTTCGGCTGGGCCAAGTGCGGCATCAGCCCGGACGGCATGGGCGCGGTCGTCGCCGGCGTCGATCTCGCGACGGTGTGCGCGGGGCAGCCGAGAGGTGCGACGTACATCGGCGCCGATGGATTTCCGGTTGGCGATCCAAACCAGCGGGTCATCGGCGATCCCAATCCCAAGTGGACGGGCAGCCTGCGCACGGCGTTGCAGATCAAGAAGTGGCAGTTCTCCGCGTTGCTCGACATCAAGCACGGTGGAGTGATCAACAACGGAACCAAGGGCGCGCTCTACGCCTACGGGACGCACAAGGACACGCAGCAGCGCGCCGATTGCACCTTCGATGCGGCCGGCAACACGGTGTGCTCGGGCAATCTCAAGACGTTCGGACAGGGGGGCTGGTACGATGGCCCAGTCGTCGGGCCCGGAGCCGGGACGGCCGTGCCGATCGGTGTCAACTGGTTTTCGGAATCTCCAGCGCTCTTCTTCGCCGGCTTCAACGAGCCGTTCAACGAGGATGGAGGCTACACCAAGCTGCGTGAGATCTCGATCGGCTACTCGTTCGACTCGCGTTTCGTGAAGCAGGCGCTCGGCCTCACGAGCATCGATCTGCGCGTCGCCGGCCGCAACCTCCATACGTGGACCAAGTACAGCGGCTACGATCCGGAAACGAATCTGGGTGGCGCAACCGGACACTCTCTCGGTCTCGACTATTTCAACCAGCCGCAGACTCGCTCGTTCGTGATCACGCTCGGCCTCAACCGCTAACCGACCGGAGGACTCGCAATGCGAAAGTCATTGATGCTCGCAGGAGCCGTGTCGCTCGCGGCCACCGCTGCGGCGTGCACCAACTTCCTCACCGACCGAAAGGCCAGCACGGATCCCAACAATCCGGTGACGGCGACGACGGCGCAGCTCTTTACTGCCGTACAGTCGGCGCAGTTTCTGGAGCAGGAAGGCAATCCGGCGTTTATCGCGTGCCTGTGGATGCAACAGTGCCAAGGAGTGGGCGGACGATTCGTGGACCAGGAAAGCCAGTACGTCATCACCAATGCCACGACGAACGCGGACTTTGCCGCGGTGTATGGCGCGGGTGGGCTCCTCGACATCAAGTCGATCGAAGCTCGCTCCGACAGCGCGGGCGACATGCAATTCAAGGGAGTGGCCGAGGTGTGGGAGGCACTGGTCATCGGCACCGCCGCCGACCTCTGGGGCGACATTCCCTATCGCGAAGCGGCTGGCGACGTGAACGAGCCGCAATATGATCCGCAGCTCCAGGTGTACGACGACATCATCGCGAAGCTCGATCAGGCCATCACCGATCTGGCCGGCGCCGGACCCGGTCCCGGTCCGAACGACTTCGTCTACGGCGGCGACGTCGCCAAATGGACGGCTGCCGCGAATACGCTCAAGGCGCGCTATCACCTGCACATGGTGGAGGCGCGCGGTAACGCCGAATATCAGGCGGCCATCGATGCGGCGACGAACGGCATCGCCTCGCCCGATGGCGACTTCACGACGTTTCACACGACCGCAACGCAGGAGCGGAACGTGTGGAATCAGTTCCAGGCGTCGTCGGGGTTCGGCGATGACCTCGTGGCCGGTGCGACGCTCGTGAATCTCATGAACGCGCAGAGCGATCCACGGCGTGCCGAGTACTTCGGACGGACTCCGAACGGTAACTTTGGCGGCGTCGACGTGAACGGCTCGGTGGGCCCCAATGGCGTTTCGGGGATCAAGGGGACGCGAAACAACGCCACCTTCCGCCAGCCGATCGTCACGAGCGATGAAAACTCTCTGATTCTGGCGGAGGCCAACTTCGTACTCCACGGCGCGGGGACCGCACAGCCGTTCCTGGATGCGGAACGCACGAGCAACGGCCTCACGAGCATTCCAGCGACTCTCCAGTCGATCATGACGGAGAAATACATCGCGCTCTTCCAGAATGTGGAGGTGTGGAACGACTACAAGCGCACGTGCATTCCGGCCCTCACCGCTTTCCCGTCATCGGCATTCGGCAACGACGTCCCGGGACGGTTGTACTACGGCTCGGGAGAGGAAGCGAGCAATCCGAACACGCCGTCATCCACCGAGCAGCTGCAGCACGGCGGCGATGTGGTGAGCGGCGCCGGCATCAACGGCTTCCGCAATCCGAACGATCCCAATCCCTGCCCGTAGCCGCGGCAGTGCGGCAGGACTACACGCAGCCCGTCGGCGTTCGCCGGCGGGCTGCGTGCTCGTTGGGGGGAAGGTCGCGCTGCTGAATGTCGACTACTTCTCAGTCAACTGCGATTGGCATCGACGTGCGCGGCGGACATCGTGAGGTCCAACGCGAGCTCAGGCCGTAAGCCGTGAGCCGAGAAGCTATCAGCCATGAGGAGAAGCCTGGTGAAGCGATTCGCACGAGAAGGACGGGCCGACGCAATCACCCATTATCCCGTCGCTACATCGCTGAATGGCTTCCTCTGAAGGCTGATGGCTCCTCGCTCATTCCTTACAGCCTGAG
>Ga0070679_100004189_pt1 | contig 13300 bp, 11 predicted proteins | sample KBSC63BmetaG_FD_65652 | JGI IMG/M metagenome (GOLD analysis project Ga0070679, IMG submission 65652) | Corn rhizosphere microbial communities from Kellogg Biological Station, Michigan, USA - KBS C6-3B metaG | ecosystem: Host-associated > Plants > Roots > Rhizosphere | place: USA: Michigan... | reverse complement strand
CTCTTCGCCGGTGGCCACCGCGATCGAGACCGAGATCTGCGACAGCTTGTCGGCCTCGCCCTGCGCCTCTTTGGCCAGCTTGGCGGTGCGGGCGGCGATCACGCGCTTCTCGTGCTCGACGCGCTTGATGTCACCGGCAGTCGCCTGGACGGCCAGCCCGCGCGGCAACAGGTAGTTGCGCGCGTAGCCCGGCTTGACGTTCACGACCTCGCCCGACTTGCCGAGGTTGTCCATGTCGTCTTTCAGGATGATTTGCATGGCTCAGACTCCCGTGACGGCGAACGGCATCAGCGCGATCATCCGCGCCCGGTTCACCGCCGTGGCGATGGCCCGCTGGTGCTTGGCGCAGTTCCCCGTCAGCCGCCGCGGAACCAGCTTGCCGCGATCGGTGATGAAGTACTTCAGCAGACCGGCGTCCTTGTAGTCGATCTTGATGTTCTCGTCCCCGCAGAACTTGCACGGCTTGCGGCGGCCGACCGGGCGCTTCTTGTCGTCGCCCCGACCTCCGCGGTCGCCCTTGCCCTCGAGTGCGTCATTGGCGGCCATGGTCTAGCCCTCCCCCCGGCCGCGGCCCGGCTCGTCGACGCCGCCGAACACGGCCTCTTCGAAGTCGAACGCACCTTCTTCGTCCTCGAACGGCGAGCGAACCTCGGCCTGGCCGGTCGCGATCGCCTCTTCGTCCGGTCCGGGCGTCGACGCCTTGGCGAACGATTCGTCGGTGACCTCGGAGGTCCGGCCCTCGGCCTCCACGTTCTCGGCGATCTTGACCGAGTAGTAGCGGATGACGGCGTCGGTCAGGCGCAGGTTGCGCTCGACCTCTTCAACCAGCCCGGCGGTCCCCAGGTAGGAGAAGAAGAGGTAGATGCCCTTGAGCTGCTTCTTGACCTCGTAGGCCAGCTTGCGCTTGCCCCAGTTGTCGACCTTCAGCAGGCGGCCGCCGCCGGCCTCGATGATGCCGCGAATCTTCGCGTTCACCTGGCCGATGACGTCGGTGCTGCTGTCGGGACGCAGGATGTAGATGGTCTCGTACTCGCGCATGCGGCCGGCCATGTCGCGGGCCGAGACGCGCCGCGCGGGTGTGTTCCCCGCCTGCGCGGAGCCGGCACGCGAAGCCGGCTCGATTCCAGTGGTGCTCATGTCTGTCTCCTTGTGGACGTTTTCAATTGGCCCGTGTCGCCACGGGCAAGGAGGAGGAGCCGCTTGTGACCATCACGAGCGGTCCCTCGTCGCTTACTGTGATTTGGCTTTTCCGTTGAACTTGTTCATGGCGGTGGTGACGCCGCCCTTCACGATGGCCTCCACCGCATCGGCGGCGGTGTCGATCAGCGCCGGCAGATCCTTGGCCTCGGCGCGCGAGAAGTCGCTGAGCAGATAGTCGGCCGGATCCTGACGGCCCGGGGCCGGCCGGCCCACTCCGACGCGCACGCGCGCGAACCCCGCGTCGCCCAGGTCGGCCAGCATCGACCGGACGCCGTTGTGGCCGCCGTGGCCGCCACCGGTTCCCAGCTTGAGGCGACCGAACGGCAGGTCCAGCTCGTCGTGCACGACGATGATGTCGGCCACCGGAATCTTCCAGAAGCCGGCCACGCGCGCGACCGCCTGACCGCTGACGTTCATGAACTCCATGGGCTTGCAGAGAAGGACACGTGCGCCGGCCAGCGTGACCTCGGACAGCTCGGCGCCGAACTTCACGCGCGGCGAAGAGCCACGCGCGCGGGCGCCGAGCACGTCGACCACCATGAACCCCAGGTTGTGCCGGTTGTCCCGGTATTCCGGACCGGGATTTCCCAACCCGACCACGAGGTGCATGCGCGGCGTCCGCAGCCGGCCGTGTCAGCCGTCGGGCTACTTCCCCTTCTTCTCCCCTTCTTTGGCCGCGCCGGCAGCCGGAGCCGCTGCGCCACCCTTGCCGCCAGCAGCCGCCGCGCCCGCGGCCGGAGCCGCCGCCGCGCCTTCGGCCGGCACCGCGCCCTCGACCGGAGCTGCCGCTGCTTCCTCGGCCTTCTCGGCCTTCGGCGCCACGACCGACGCGATGGCGTCACGCGGATCCAGCAACGCGCGCACCCCTTCGCCCAGCTTCAGGTCGCTGACGTGGAGGGCGTCGCCGATCTCCAGCGCCGTGACGTCCGCCTCGAGCTTGGTCGGGATGGCCGCCGGCTTGGCGGCGATCGAGATCGAGTGGAGGCTCTGGTGCAGGTTGCCGCCGTTGGTGGTTCCGACCGCCTTGCCGATCAGCACCAGCGGGACGGTGACGTGGACCTCCTGGTCCAGGTCGACGCGCAGGAAGTCGACGTGCACCAGGCGCCGCGACAGCGGGTTCACCTGGGCCTCGCGCACCATGGCCGTCACCTCTTCGGACTGGCCGTCGCGGGCGATGGCCAGCTTGAGGACGGTGTTGCGCTTCTTGTCCTTGTCCAGCGACGTGAGCAGCTCTTTTTCGTCGAAGATCACCGGCACCGGCTCTTGCTTGCGCCCGTAGACCACGCCCGGCACCTTGCCGGCCGCCCGGACCTTGCGCGAGCCGCCTTTGCCGATTCCGGCCCTGACCTCGACGTTGACCTTTGCGAAATCCATGACTTCCGTTCCTTTTCGTCGTTCTTCGTTCGGTTTGCGTTCAGATGAACAGCGAGCTGATCGAGTCGCCGTGGTGAATTCGTTTGACCGCCTCGCCCAGCAGGCGCGCGACGGGCAGCACCTTGATCTTCGGGCAGGCCTTCACGTCGGGGCGCACCGGCACCGTGTCGGTGATGATGAGCTCTTCCAGCGGCGAGGCCATGATCCGGTCGATGGCCGGCGGTGACAGCACCCCGTGGCTGGCGCAGGCATAGACCGCGCGAGCCCCCTGCGCCTTGACCGCCTGGGCCGCCGCGCAGAGCGTGCCCGCCGTGTCGACCATATCGTCGACGATGATGGCGTCACGCCCCTTCACGTCGCCGATGATGTTGACCACCTCGCTGACGTTGGGGGCGGGGCGGCGCTTGTCGATGATGGCCAGGCTGGTCCCCAGCCGCTTCGAGTAGGCGCGGGCCCGCTCGACGCCGCCGGCATCCGGCGACACGATGACCGCGTCGGCCGAGAAGCGCAGCCGCAGGTCGTCCATCAGCACCGGCATCGCGTACAGATGATCGACCGGGATGTTGAAGAAGCCCTGGATCTGCCCGGCGTGCAGGTCGATCGACAGCACCCGGTTCACGCCCGCCGCCGTCAGCAGGTCGGCCACCAGGCGCGCCGAGATGGGCGTGCGCGGCTTGCTCTTGCGGTCCTGGCGGGCGTAGCCGAAGTAGGGGATGACGGCGATGATCGAGCCGGCCGAGGCGCGCTTGAGCGCGTCGATCATGACCAGCAGCTCCATCAGGTTGTCATTGGCCGGCGCGCAGGTCGGCTGCACCACGAAGCAGTGCACGCCGCGCACGTTCTCGTTGATCTCGACGTAGATCTCGCCGTCGGCGAAGCGCGTCACCTCGGCGCGGCCGAGGGGCGTCTCGACGTAACGGCAGATGGCCTGGGCCAGCTCGCGGTTGGCGTTTCCGCTAAATATGGTGAGGGCTTTGAGCACGGCAGAGCCCAGGGGGGGACCCCGGGGAGCGCGAATCCTGCCACTAGCCCCCGCGCCGGTCAACGCCCGTGAGGGGCCTGGGCCCGTTTCCCTACGGGCAGGTCGTGATGGCGGTGCAGGGGTTCGTGACCGTGACCGTCCCGGTGTAGTCGATGCCGACCGTGGGGGGGTTGTTGGTCCAGTGCTGGTGCTGTGCGTCGACCGAGGCCCCGGCCGCCAGGACGTGCACCCCCACGTTCCCCGTGCCGTAGCAGTAGATCGAGTTGGCGGTGTTGTCGCAGGCGTTGCTGGGGGGCGTGATGGTCCACTTGGTGCCGCCCCCGTCAGGCAGCCCGTTGAAGCCGAGCTCGTCGCCGCCGTTCGAGTGCACCTTGTTGCCGATGAAGCTGGTGAGCCGGGCCGAGGTGTTGAACAGGACCCCGCCCACGTTCCGCGGGCTGGCCTTGATGTTGTTGCCGCTGAGGTCGTTGTTCTGGACCGCCACGATGGTGGTCTGACCGACCCCCTCCTCGACCATGAGCCCGGTGTCGGCGTTGCCGGTGATGGTGTTCCCCTTGACCGTCGCCGCCACGGTGCCGCTGGTCGCCTGCAGGTAGATCCCGAAGCTGCCGTTGCCCGTGATGGTCGCGCTGTCGATGGTCAGCGAGTTCGCGCCGCTGCCCGGGACCGGCGAAGCGCCCGGCACCACGATGCCCTGCTGCTGATTGCCCGCGATGGTGGTGGTCGTGGTCGGCGACCCGATGCCGACCGTGCTGCCGGCGTTGTGATCGATCGAGATCCCGGCTCCGCTGTTGCCGTGAATGTTGGCGCCCGCGATCGAGGTGACGGCCCCGGTCAGCTGCACCCCCGTCGCGTTGCCGGTGATCTCGGTCCCCCCGTGGACGGTCAGGTATCCGGTCAGCCCGCCGGAGATCCCGGCCTTGGTGTTGTTCTGGATCGTGCCGCCCGACAGATCGAAGACGCACGAGGAAGCGCAGCCGAGGCCGTTGCCCTTGTTCGACGAGAGGGTGGCGCCGGTGAACGACGAGCTTCCGCTGGAGGCGGTCACGCCGTCCCCGCTGTTGCCGCTGGCCGAGACCCCGGTGCCCGTCACGGTGCCGCCGGAGATCCACAGGCCGGGCTCGGTGCCTTTGGTGCCGTTGCCGGTGAGCTGGACGTTGGCCAGCGTGTGCGCTCCGGCGGACCCGATGGCGATTCCGGCGCCGCCGTTGCCGGCCAGCTGCGTGTTGGTCACCGACAGGGTGCCTTTGGTGACCGAGATTCCGGCGAAGTCCCCGGTCGTCCCGTTGTTCTCGACCAGCGACTGCCCCGTGATCGTCAGCGACGGGTTGTTGACGTTGAAGGGGAGCCGGATGCCGAACTGGCCGTTGCTCTCCACGGCCAGGCCGCTGGCGGTGACGCTGCCGCTGGTCTGCACCAGGCCCACCAGCGAGGCGCTCAGCAGGCCGCCCGTGATGGCCACGGTGCCCGACGTGCTGACGTTCAGCGAGTCGGCGGCGAAGTCGACGATCGAGACCGACTGCAGGGTGGCGCTGCAGCTGCCGGTGATGTCCAGGCCGTCCGTGGCGATGCCGGCCCCGGCCAGCAGCACGGTGTCCAGCGTGACCGCGCCCCCGCCGCAGCTCACCAGCGCGCCGGCGGTTCCGGAGGACTCGACGGAGAACCCGCGCAGCGCGCTGCCGGCGCCCAGGACGACGGCCGTGGACGCGCCGCCGCCGTAGGCGATCTTGTAGTCGGAGGCGTTGAAGGTGGCGTCGGCGGTGATCAGGCTGACGCCCGCCGGAATGGCCAGGGGGAACGTCTCGGCGGCGAAGGTGGCGGGCAGCGTGGCGCTGACGGCCACGACCCGCCCGGGCGAGCCGGCGGCCCCCAGCGCCTTGGTCAACGTCGCGAACCGGCAGGCCGGCGGGTTCTGGACACCGGTCGGGAACAGGCCCGCCGGCATGTCGCTGCCCGCCATCGGATCGACGAACACGTCGGTGCCGCTGTTCTCGGCGCACTGGCAGGCGGGGCCGGTGCCGGCCTTGGTGCCGCAGGTCAGGCCGGTGCTTCCGCAATGGGTCGAGGCCTGCCACAGGTTGCAGCCGCTGCTGCTCTCGGTCACGCAGGTCAGGATGTCGGTCCCCGCGCAACGGGTGGCGTTCACCGTCGCACAGCCCGTGCCGGCGGTGGTGCCCGCGGGCGGGCAGACGCACGAGCCGTCGACGCAGGAGCTGCTGCCGCCGCACGCGTGGGTGCCGACCACGACGTTGCAGGCCGGTTGATTGCCGTCGCTGCCGCACGTGGCCACGGTGGACGCGTTCAGGCAGTACCCGTTGCTGCCGTGGCACGACGGGTCGTCGTCGCAGGCGCAGGCGGCGTTCGGCGCGCTCCCCTTGCAGCTCTGGTTGGCCGGGCAGGTGTGCGGCGCGGAGGCGGAGAAGCAGCCCTGCGTGTCGCGCGCGCAGGCCACCAGCTCGCCCGAGCCGTTGCAGAACGTCCCGACGGCCGTGCAGCCGGCGGGCGCCGCCGGACAGACGCAGATGCCCGTGCCGGTCGCGCAGGTGGTTGCACCCACGCACGGCGCCGCGGTCCCCCAGACGGTGCAGCCGTCGCCGCCCATCACGCAGGTCTGAGATCCGCCGCCCCCGCACCGGTGCGAGCCGAGCACGCAGGCGTTGGTACAGGCGATCGGGCCGGCGTCGGTCGCGCCGTCGGCATGCGCGTCGGTCGCCGCGTCACCGTGATGGGCGTCGGTGGCGCCGCCGTCCGTGGCCGCGTCCGGCCCGCCGTCGGTGATGTGCTGGCCGCCCGCGCCGCCGCCCGCCTGGCCGCCCGTCCCCGCGTGGCCGCCGGCCCCGCCGGTCGCCGCGCCCGCCGCCCCGCCACAAGCGAGCTCCGCGCACGTGCCGCCCTCGCCGGAGACGCCGCCGCCCGAGATGCCCCCTCCGGAGGTGCCGCCCAGGCTCGGGCCGCCGCTCCCCGCGTGGCCAGCCTTACCGCCGGCACCCCCGGTTCCCGACCCCGATCCTCCGCCGCCGCATCCGGACTGGCCGAACACCAGCGCCACCAGTGCCACGGGAAGCGCCAACCCCAAACCGACACGCTTGGCCACGCGAACCTCCAGAGACGAGAGACAAAAAGGAAAGACTAAAAAGACCTACGGCGTCTGTTTTCGATTTTCGGGTGATCCTTGTCAACCACCCGTTTTGGCGCTCACGCCCCGGTCAGAGCTGGATGGAGGCCAGCACGAACTTCATGTTGCTGTCGTCGACGATCTTCAGCGACGGCTTGGTGCCGGCCGGCACCATCCCCTCGAGCGACCCCATCCGGACGCGTTCGATCAGGAAGAACGCGCGCTGTCCCCGGTGGTGCTCCATCCAGGCCTTCAGGTTCTCGGCGTTGCGGTCGCCCAGGAAGATGGTCCGGTCAGCGGCGGGCCCCTCGTAGACCTCGTTTTGCGTGTAGAAGTTCTCGCCGCGCCAGTACATCTGCCAGACCAGCAGCTTCTCGGCGGGCGAGCGCCGCATCTGGTAGTAGCTGGCCAGCAGCCCCTTTTGCGTCCAGTACGGCGTCACCTTCATGAGGTAGCCGTCCAGCAGGAAGTAGGTGAAGGCCACCGCGCTCAGGCACAGCGCGGTGACGGCGGCGCGCTGCAGCCGCCGCCAGGCCATCGCCGCGGTCGCCAGCGAGAACAGCGCCCCGAACACGATCAACGCCGGACCAAAATTGAGGGCCGGCGGCCAGGGGCGCCCCTGCGGCGTGTTGATGTAGTCGTACGAGAACAGCCAGATGAAGTGCTGCGCGTCCTTGGGGGCGAACGCCAGGTCGACGATCACCAGCGCCAGCAGCGGGATCCCGACCACCGCGGCCGCGCCCGCGCCGCGTGTGTCGCGGCGCTGCAGGAGGTCGTCGATGAAGCACCCGACCACGATGGCCAGCCCGGGCAGCGCCGGCAGGATGTAGTGGTGGAACTTGGTCACCGACAGGGAGACCACCGCGTACGCCGACACGAACCAGATCGCGCCGAACCAGATCATCCCCTGGCGGCGCGAATCGGCCGGCGTGTCCGAGCGCCGCATGCCCGCCACGGCCAGCGCGGCCGGCGCCATCGTCACCCAGGGGAGCACGGCGTAACCGAGCTCGCGCAGGAAGTACTCGAACGTGCCGCGGTCGCCGTGGCGGCCCACCACCAGCCGCCGCCAGTGGTTGTCGCCGTAGAGCTCGTCCCAGAAGGGGCGGCCGTGGCGGACCAGCATCGCGTGGTGCCAGGGGACCGCCACCACCGCGCAGGCCAGCAGCGCCAGCAGGATCCCCATCCCGAGCTGGGCGCGCCCCAGGCGCTTCCAGTTCCAGGTGAAGCCCAGGTAGGCCAGGAAGACGATCACCGGCAGCCCCAGCCCCGCGATCCCCTTGGCCAGCGTCGCCAGCCCGCACAGGGTGGCGGCGATGCTGAGGTAGAGCGGCGCCTTGAAGCGTAACCGCGCCAGCAGCGGGAAGAAGGCGATGAACCCGGCGATGTACGGCAGCATCACCAGCACCCCCGGCAGGTCCAGGTAGCGCCCGGCCACGGTGAAGGTCCAGCGAAGCTGCGCGACGTTGACGATGAGCTGGGGCAGCGAGACCAGCGCGAACAGCCCGACCGCCACGTAGAACAGCGGGTGCCGGGGCCAGGAGACCGTCCAGCGCCCCAGCCGTGCCTGGCGCCGGGGCAGCGGCAGGTCCTCGTCGTCGAACAGCGCCAGCGCCCCCAGCGCCAACGCCAGGGTCATCGGACCGACGAAGGCCATGTCGGTCATCGCCTGGCGCGAGACCAGGCTGTACATGGGGGAGGTGCCGGCCACCAGCGCCGCCAGCACGCCGGCGCGACGGCTGACGAACCGCGAGACGCACAGGTAGAGGCCGTACATCCCGAGCACGCCGCACAGGATGAAGGGGAGCCGCATGGCCCACTCGGGCCGGTGCGACAGCGCCATCGTGCCGGGCGGCGCGTGACGCAACCCGAACAGCGTCATCGACAGGCTCATGATCCAGAAGGACAGGACCGGTTTGGACCAGAAGTGCTCGGCGTCGATGGGCGCGCCCGGCCACCAGAGGCTGATGTAGTCGCCGCGCTCCATCATCTGGCGGGCGACCTCACCGTAGTGGGTCTCCCAAGGATCATAGAGCCCGTACGACCCGGCGAACGGGACGTAGAGGAGAAGGCCCAGGAAGATGACGAACAGGGCGGTCTGGCGCTCGGTCAGACCGTCCAAGGAAAAGCGCCGCATCGAGACGCGCCGATGCTATGCGCGCCGCCCGCGGCGTGCAATGCGGCTCACCGGGGTTGTCTCAGGAAATCGCCGGGGGTGGCCTCGGCAGAGCCGGGTATAAGAGTTAAGATTTCCGAATCATGTGCGGCATCGTCGGGTACGTGGGTTCGAGGCAGGCGACTCCGATCCTGATCGGGGGTCTGCGGCGGCTGGAATACCGGGGCTACGACTCGGCCGGCGTGGCGGTGGTCGGGAGCCGCGGAGCCCAGGTGCTGCGCTGCCGCGGCAAGCTGGCCGGGCTGGAGGCGATGGTCCAGCGCGAGATGCCGGAGGGCACGCTCGGCATCGGCCACACCCGCTGGGCGACCCACGGCCGCCCGAGCGAGGTCAACGCCCACCCGCACAAGGTCGGCAGCGTGTCCGTCGTCCACAACGGCATCATCGAGAACTACCTGCCGCTGCGCGGGCGGCTGGAGGCGGCCGGCCGCAAGTTCTCGTCCGAGACCGACACCGAGATCGTCGCGCATCTGATCGACGAGGCGCTGGCGAGCGGCGCCCCCTCGCTGGTCGAGGCGCTGCGCGTGGCCCTGCGTCAGGTCCATGGCGCCTACGCGCTGGTCGCCATCTCGGACAAGCACCCGGGCGAGATCGTGGCGGCCAAGAACGCCTCGCCGCTGGTGCTGGGCATCGGCAAGGGCGAGACCTTCCTGGCCTCGGACGTGCCGGCCATCCTCGAGCACACGCGCGATGTCATTTTCCTGGATGAAGGTGACGTCATCCGCGTCACGGCGGAGGGAGCCACCATCACCGACGTCGAGGGGAAGCCGCGGCAGCGGCAGACCCGCACCATCGAGTGGGACGCGGCCGCCGCCGAGAAGGGCGGCTACCCGCACTTCATGTTGAAGGAGATCCACGAGCAGCCGCGCGCCATCACCGACACGCTGCGCGGCCGCCTGCTGCTGGAAGAGCGCGACGCCGACCTGGAGGGGTTCGAGGTCGACGTGCGCAACCTGCGCCGCGTCGTGATCCTCGCCTGCGGCACCTCGTATCACGCCGGGCTGGTCGGCAAGTTCATGATCGAGGGGACGGCGCGGCTGCCGGTCGAGGTCGACCTGGCCAGCGAGTTCCGCTACCGCGACCCGGTGGTCGGCGACGGCGATCTGGTGATCGCCATCTCGCAGAGCGGCGAGACGGCCGACACGCTGGCCGCCGTCAAAGAGGCGCGGGCGCGCGGGGCGCGCGTGCTGGCCATCTCCAACGTGGTCGACGCGGCCATTCCGCGCGCGTCGAACGGCGTCCTTTACACGCACGCCGGGCCGGAAATCGGCGTGGCCTCCACCAAGTGCTTCACCGCGCAGCTGGCGGCGCTGTCGCTGATCGCCATCCACCTGGGACGGCGGACCGGCAACCTGAAGCCCGACGCGGCGGCCAAGCTGGTCGAAGAGCTGGCCCTGACGCCCACCAAGATGACGGAGGCGCTGGAGGGGCTGGGCGACATGAAGCAGCTCGCCCGCGAGTACCGCTACGCCAAGGACTTCCTGTTCCTGGGGCGCGGGACCAACTACCCGATCGCCCTCGAGGGGGCGCTGAAGCTGAAGGAGATCTCGTACATCCACGCCGAGGGCTACGCCGCCGGCGAGATGAAGCACGGCCCCATCGCGCTGGTCGACGACGGCGTGCCGGTGGTCGTGCTGGCGCCCCAGGGGCCGGGCTACGAGAAGGTCCTGTCGAACCTGGCCGAGGTGCGGGCCCGCAACGCCGAGATCATCGGCGTTGGGACGAAGGGAGACCAGCAGCTGGCCAGCCTGTGCGACCGGGTGCTGAGCATCCCGGACGCGCCGGCGCTGCTGCAGCCGTTCCTGACCGTGGTGCCGCTGCAGCTCATGAGCTACGCCATCGCGGTGGCCAAGGGGAACGACGTCGACCAGCCGCGCAACCTCGCCAAGAGCGTCACGGTCGAGTGAAGCGGCCCGCGCGCCTGACCCACGTCGATGGGCGCGGAGCCGCGCGCATGGTCGACGTGGCGGCGAAACCCGAGACCGCCCGCCAGGCGGTCGCGTCGGCCGAGGTCCGGATGAGCGCCGCCACGCTCCGGCTGGTTCAGCGGGCCACCGGGGCGCGCGGTAAGGGGGACGTCCTGGCGGTCGCCCGGCTGGCCGGAATCATGGCCGCCCGCCGCACCTCCGAGCTGATCCCGCTCTGCCACCCGGTCCGGCTGACCGGCTGCGACGTCGACCTGGTGATCGACCGGAAGTTGCCCGGGGTCCGCATCCGCGCCGCCGCCCGGGCCATCGACCGGACCGGGGTTGAAATGGAGGCCCTGGTGGCGGCCTCCACGGCGGCCCTGACCGTTTATGACATGGTGAAGGGCGCGGAACGGGGCGTCGAGATCCGGTCGGTCCGCCTGGAACAGAAGGAGGGCGGGGCCAGCGGGCCGTGGCGGCGCTAAATCCTTTGCCACGCGGCCGGCATCTACGTAGAAACTGAGGATTCCATGCCCTCGCCGCTGCCTGAACGAAGCAAGGTCGTCATCATCGGGTCCGGCCCGGCCGGCTACACGGCCGCCATTTACGCCGGCCGCGCCAATTTAGAGCCAGTCCTGTTCGAGGGAGGTGGGGCGGCCATCGAGCCGATCACCGTGCCGGGCGGCCAGCTCATGATCACGACCGAGGTCGAGAACTTCCCCGGCTTCCCCAAAGGGGTCCAGGGCCCCGAGCTGATGGAGCTGTTCAAGGCCCAGGCCGAGCGGTTCGGGACGCGGGTGCTGACCGCCGACGTGACGGCCGTCGAACTGTCGGAGCGCCCGTTCCGGTTGACGTCCACCGAGGGCGAGATGCTGGCGGAGACCGTCATCATCGCCACCGGCGCGTCGGCCAAGTGGCTGGGCATTCCCTCCGAGCAGAAGTTCCAGAACTACGGCGTGTCGGCCTGCGCCACCTGCGACGGCGCCCTGTTCAAGGCGCGCGACCTGGTGGTGGTGGGCGGCGGCGACACCGCCATGGAGGAGGCGACCTTCCTGACCCGGTTCGCCAACAAGGTCACCGTCGTGCACCGGCGCGAGGAGTTCCGGGCGTCGCGCATCATGCTCGAGCGCGCGGCCAACAACCCGAAGATCACGCTGGTGACCAACGCCGTCATCGACGAGATCCTGGGCGAGCTCCCCAAGCCGGGCGTCATCGGCGTGCGGCTGCGCGACACGCGGGACGGGTCGACCCGGGAGCTGCCGGCCGGCGGCGTCTTCGTCGCCATCGGCCACGAACCGAATTCGAAGCTGTTTCGCGGTCAGCTGGAGATGGACGCGGCCGGCTACCTGAAGGTCCAGCCGGGGTCCACCGCCACCAAGATCCCGGGCGTGTTCGCCTGCGGCGACGTGGCGGACCACGTCTACCGGCAGGCGATCACGGCCGCCGGGACGGGCTGCATGGCCGCCATCGACGCCGAGCGGTTCCTCGGCCACCAATGACGGCCAGCGCCCGTTCGGGCTACACGCCCCCGAAGTAGCCGCCGATCAGGGCGGAGATGCCGATGTCGGTCTCCTTGCCGGCATCCGTGCTCTCGACCTTCGAGGCGAGCTCGGTCGTGAGCGTCGGGGCCAGGCCCAGGAAGAAGTGCGGGGCCGGGTGCCACAGCAGGGGGACCGTGACGATCAGCGGGATGGCGTATCCCGTGATGCTCGCCCCGTTGTAGTTGAAGCTCAGGTGGGCGTACCCGATCCCCAGGTGCGGCCAGATCGAGAACTGGTCGTTGAGGGCCAGGTTGTAACCGCCGCGGACCTCGAGCATGAACACATTGACGTCGTCGCCGACGCTGGTGGTCACGCCGTGCGAGTAGCCAATCTGCCCGCCGACCGAGATGTTCGGCGCCACGAAGTAGTCGGCCGAGGGGTTGATCGCGAAATAGGTGTCGCTTCCGCCGCCCATGCTGACGCTGCGGTGGACGAGGGCCAACTGCGGCGCCTCGTTCGTGAACGGCAGGTCGACGCTGATCGCGATCTGGCCCAGCGAGCCGAACCCGCCGGTGCCGGCCATGGCCGGCGCGGCCGCGACCGGTGCGGGCGCCGTGGCGGCGGGGGGCTCGGTTGCTGCGGGCGGCGGCGGTTCCTGCGCCAGCGCCGAGAACGCGGGCGCCATCATGAGGGCCGTGATTCCGAGCGTGCGTGCCAAAATTCGCATTCTGTTCTCCTCTTTTTTTCGATGTGAAACGGGGTAAGGCAGGTCCCACTGTACCTGGACCATCTTGACCGTCCAGAAACACGCCGTTCACACGGGAACCCGGCATACTGGCTCGCGATGAGCGAGTCAGGACCGGATGACGACCTCGACCTGGGGGAGATGAGCGGCCCGCAGCCGGCCGCGGCGGCGCCCTCGCCGGCGGCCGCGCCCCTGGCGCGATCGACCATCCCGCCCGAGAAGGCCGTCGAGCTGCTCTCGAAGATCAGCCTGTTCGGGGCGCTTCAGCCCAGCTACCTGCGCCGCATCGCCGCCCTGGGGGTCGAAGAGGATTACGAGACCGG
>Ga0070679_100004188_pt1 | contig 13301 bp, 7 predicted proteins | sample KBSC63BmetaG_FD_65652 | JGI IMG/M metagenome (GOLD analysis project Ga0070679, IMG submission 65652) | Corn rhizosphere microbial communities from Kellogg Biological Station, Michigan, USA - KBS C6-3B metaG | ecosystem: Host-associated > Plants > Roots > Rhizosphere | place: USA: Michigan... | reverse complement strand
AATCATGAAGCTCGAGTCTATCGACTTCGGTCCAGAATCTCGTTGCGTGCTCCCCGAGCATACTCCCCGCCACCCGCAGCCTGACCTCGCCCCTCGCATCACCAAATCGCTCCAGCATCCGCGGCAACGCTCGCAGCACTGGCGACAAATTTCGGTTGTAGTACAGCGTCCCTGCGTACGCCACGGAAAATCCGGGGAACTTCGTAGCTGGCGCAGGCAGTCGATCGCGATCCACACCGTTCGAAACGAATGACACCGGCATCCGCGGATAGAACGATTGAAACAGCTCGCGGAACTGTGCGGTGTTCGTGATCACCCGCTGCGCGCGGCGCATCACAAAACGCTCGAGCTGCAGCAACGGCCCGGCCATCTGAAGCGGCGACGCCTTGGACCTGATCAGTTGCGCCGCGAGATAGCTCACCCACGGATCGCGCATGTCGACCCACAGGGGCTCACGCCGGCCCATCAATGCCACCACAGCAGCAATGTGTGCCGAGTGTGGCGGTCCGCTTGAGACGACAACGTCGAATGACTGAGAGTTCAATAGGCCGCGCGCCACTCGCGCTGCGCGGAAAATCCAGCCGCGCGAAAAATCGGGAAACACCAGCGAAGATGCGATCGATTGACGCACAAGCTGGATCAGCCCCGGACGGGAGTCTCTTCGCGGTGCCGGCGAAGCCGCGGCTGCCTTGATATTCGCTGGCATCGCTTCATCGGGGCGGATTCGGCGCGCTCGCACGCGCGCCGCCATGTCGTTGTATCTGTCGTTGAGCGTTCGCGCTCGTGGGACGTAGTGAATAGTCACGCCCGGCGGCGGCGCGTCCTGTTGGACGGCAGCCGTCACGATGTGAACCTCCCACCCGATCCGCGCGAGGTATTTCGTCATTCCAGCCCATCGGAGCCCGCCGACTGAACCATCCGGCGTCAGATGGTACGTCACGACGAGCAAGCGCCTCGGATGTTTGTGCACCCCGCTCATCGCGCCGCTGCCCACCACTTTACCCTGGGTGAATGGATCATGCTGTTCGGCCTCGCCAAATGATGTACTCACCCCGCCTCGAGCACCGGCGCTTTATGGATCGGCTAGGCGAATAACGATACAAACAGGGCTTAAGCTTCAGACCCTGACGATGAAAACCATTGCGTCTCGCGGCGGTCGCGCGCGCTCGCCGGTGCGATCTACAATCGTTCGAGCGCTTGGACGGCCCGTTCCGCGGCACGGCCATCCCACCCGTCTGGTGACTTTTGTCCGACGCCCGCTCGCCCTGTGGCCGCCGCTGCTCGATACGTCTCTACGATACCCTGGACCGTCAACGGCCACGGCGCCAACCGATTCGTTCCCTCTGTCACCGTCACTGGTCGCTCCGTCTGCTCACGGAGAGTCACACACGGTACGCCAAGCGCAGTGGTCTCCTCTTGAACACCGCCTGAATCCGTGACGACCACGGCCGCGGCATCGACGAGCGATAGCATTTCTATGTAGCTGCACGGTTCGGTGACGATCAGCGGCTGAAGCAGCGCACTCAAGCCAAACGACTCCACCTGCCGTCGCGTCCTCGGATGCAAAGGGAGCACCACTCGCCGCTCCGCTGCGATCGTCGCAAGTCCACCGAGGCATATCTCGAGCATGTCTCGGTCGTCCACGTTCGATGGCCTGTGCAGCGTAGCCATCACGAACTCCCCGCTCTTCAACCCCATGCCTGTGGCCGCTGAGAGGTTGCGCGCCATGGGAAGGCGGTCGAGGAGAGTGTCGATCATGACGTTGCCGATGAATACGACCCGGCTCCCGTCTATCCCCTCAGCCTCGAGGTTCTTCACCGCGTCCCAGCTCGGAATGAGCAAAAGGTCGGAGCACCGATCGGTGAGCACCCGGTTTACTTCCTCCGGCATCCGCCAATCATTGCTCCGAAGGCCGGCCTCGAGATGCGCTAGCCGAACCCCCGTTTGTTCCTTGAGCTTCACACACACGAGCGCGCAGGCGAGAGTTGAGTTCACATCCCCGGGAACGAGCACCCAGTCTGGCCGCGTCGAGAGCAAGATCGGCTCAAAGGCCTCCATCACTCGGGCCGTCTGAACCGCGTGAGTCGCCGACCCCACTCCGAGATGGAAGTCCGGTTCGCGAATCTCGAGATCTCGAAAGAACGAGGCCGACATGCGATCGTCGTAATGCTGTCCGGTATGGACGATCACTGTGCGATGGTTCGCCCTGTCCAGCGCCTTTTGCAATGGGGCGATTTTCATGAAGTTCGGCCGCGCTCCAGCAACGAGCATGACAGTCTTCTGTTGTGGGCGCTCCGATGCGGCTTGATCCATGGTGACGATGGGGACGGGAGAGAATACGAGATGACGGAGATCTCCCCCCGTCCCTCGCAGCTACCGACTTGATACGGCGCGGCCTAGGGCCTCGACGAACGACTTTTTTTCGTGGGCGCCTGGGCAACCCAAGATTCGACCAACCCGACCCGGCGCGGCCCGCTGAGAGGGACGGCGATCCGCCCCTCTCAGTCACACGCATCAAATTATCGGCATCCGCGACGAAAAAGCGGCATCGCGGCGATACGGTCGCCCGGCATCGATCACGAGTCTCCGAACGGCAAGCCCGGCGGTCAATTCTCGCGCAGCAATACGTCGAAGGCCATCTGCTCCGGCGTCCGATACCAGGGGCTGATTGGTACCCGGCGGAGCCTGAACGGATCGTCGTTTGCCTCGGCAAGGCCGCCGTGACACGACACACAGCAACGGAATCCTGCGCGCTTGATTCGCTCCCGATTCGGCTCGATCATGTTCTTCACCTGGCCGTAGGGGTAGGCGAAAAGCGTCGGCGCTCGGCCAAGCTCCGTGCGCAAGTCGTCGCGCGATCCGCGAATCTCTTCGTCAGCCGCTTCTCCGTCGACCACGCCGAGATCGACATGCGTCTTCGTGTGCGCGCCGATCTCGAATCCCTCGCGATCGAGCTCACGCACCTGGTCCCATGTCATCCACCCCGGATGAAACGGCAGGTCGCGATCCCACCACGGCACCACGTCCGTGCCGATGAACCTCGTCGCGACGAAGAACGTCGCCGGGATTCCGAGCTTTTTCAGGATTGGCGCGGCAACCTCGAAATTCCCGCGATAGCCGTCATCGAACGTGATCGCCACAGTCCCCGCGATCGATTTCTTCTGCTCCAGTCGCGTCACGACGTCATCGAGCGTCGTGACGTCGAAATGCGTCTTGAAGAATTGGCAAAACCGTTCAAAGTCTCGCGAGCTTCGCGTCAGCCCATCTTCAGGCAGCTCGTCTTCGACGCGATGAAATGCGACGATGATTCCGCGCCCGCGAGTAGCTGTGCGGTGGAGACGCGTCATTACGAGACTGCGACCCATCCATGACTTCACACCGTTCGCCAGCGATGTCATGTCTGCCTCGGGCCCGGTGCAACGACTACGCATCGCGCGACTGTCCGAGCTCGCGTGACGCGATGCCACAGCCGCCTGAGATTAGAGATCTCTACTCTTTCTCGTGGCCGTCTGGATTCGGCGGGTAATGAATTCAGGAGGGACAAAGGAGTCTCGCCGTGGGGTGGGGGCGCCTTCGCGATATCGAGCGAAAACATGGATGGGGGGCGCGGTTGAGACGAGCCATTCGCTGCTGCGCGCGGAAACTCCCAAACAGAACTTCCGCGCTCATTCTTTGGGCCATTTGCCTCCGCGCCACTGCTGGGGTTGTTCCGGCGGTAACGAGCGACAATCCAGCTCTCCGCCGGATGGTTCGACGAGACAGTCGATTTTCCGACCAGCGGTGCGACGACGAAGATCCGCAAACAGTATACAGTCAAGCTACCTGTCCAACTATAGGATCCAGAGTGGTGAACCGTTCGCATTCGCTAATGGCGATCTGCGCGTCTGATGAGCATCACTCCACTCGGCGCAATTGGGTTTGCCTCGCCAGAGTGACGCGTCGTCCGCGCGGGTCCGGGTCGTGACCTTGCTCTTGGCGTAAGCGTTAGTCTCCGGGACGTTCCGCGCGCTCGTCACATCACAGGATTCGCTTTGACGGCCACTGTGCTCAACTCCGAAAACCGGCTACGTCACCACTTCACGGTCGACGTCGAAGAGTATTTTCAGGTCTCCGCGCTCGAGCCGTTCGTTGCGCGCCGTACGTGGGAGGAACGAGCTCCGCGATTGAATGTCGGTATGCGTCTGCTCCTCGACCTGATGGCCGAGCGTGGCGCGCGGGGCACGTTTTTCGTTCTCGGTTGGGTTGCCAAGCATCATCCAGCAATCGTCCGTGCGATTGCTGACGCCGGCCACGAGGTTGCGTCGCATGGTTGGGGACACGAGCGCGTCACGACGCTCACGCCTGACCAATTCCGTGTCTCCGTCCGCGACTCGAAGTCCGCGCTGGAGGAGTTAGCGGGGCAGCCGGTTTTGGGGTACCGCGCACCGAGCTTTTCGATCGTGCGTGGCGGCGAATGGGCCCTCGATATCCTTTTGGAAGAAGGTTATCGCTACGATTCCAGCCTTTTCCCCGTCCGCCGAGCCGGGTACGGTTACTTTGGCGGTGAACGGGATCCGCATCAGATTTCACGTCCAGCGGGCGTGCTCGACGAGGTTCCGCCGGCGACAGTCACGTGCGCCAGTGCGGTGCTTCCCGCCGGTGGCGGGGCGTATTTCCGGTTATTTCCGTACGGACTGGTGAGTGCGGCGTTGAGATCCGCGGAGGAGCGGGGCGTTCCCGGGACGTTCTACATCCATCCCTGGGAACTCGACCCGCAGCAACCGAGGCTCGCCGTTCCGATGAAGACTCGAATTCGGCACTACGGCGGCCTGCATCGGACGGTGCCGCGAATCCGACGGCTGCTGAGCGATTTTGCATTTCAGCCGATCGTCGACACGCTCAATTTCAAAGGCGCGTCAACGATCGGCTGAAGGCGCTCGAGCCGGACGGGTCCATGGCCGGCTTTCGCACTTTTGGTAATGCTATTTGGTTTACCAGCCGCCCTTTCGGAACAGCATGACGGGCAGCGTCATGGACATGATTCGAACGTCGTGCACGAGGCTCTGGCGCTGCACGTACTCGAGGTCGTAGCGAACCTTGTTGCGGACGTCGTCGATGCAGGAATCGTAGGACTGGTTGATCTGGGCCCATCCGGTGATTCCTGGCTTTACGCGCTGACGCTGTGCGTAGAGCGGAATGTCTTCGCGCAGTTGTGCAAAGATCGTCGGACGCTCCGGACGCGGACCCACGATGTTCATCTCGCCGCGTAGCACGTTGTAGAGCTGCGGCAGCTCGTCCAGGCGAGTCTTGCGAAGGAACTTGCCGACTGACGTCGTGCGCGGATCGCTCTTCTGCGCCCAGACCGCCTTGCCGTCGGCTTCCGCATCGACGCGCATCGTGCGGAACTTGTACATCTTGAACGGCTTGCCGCCGTAATCATATCCGCGGCGGTCGTAGTTCGTGTTGGACCGCCAACGCCGGTCGACACCGACGCGCACCTGCGTATAGAAAATCGGCCCCCGGGACGTCAACCGAACCGCGAGAGCAACCAACAGCATTATGGGGGACATGACTACGAGCGCGATCGCCGCGATCACGACATTGGCGAATCGGCTGACCGTCTCGGACCGCTCTGCAGGATACACCTGGTCAATGTCGGCGAACGCCAGGTCTGAATCGGCGTTCGAAACCGGCACCAGCTCCAGGGTGACCTCCGCCCTCTGAGCCTTTCTGCCGATCATCGCATCGCTTCCAGTCGACGTCCTCGCCGAGCCGAAAGATAGAGCTGTTCCCATAACCGCCTTCCTCTGTGGGCCAAGTTTGCGTCCACAACTCGTGGACGTGTTTGACGAGCCCGCCCATATGCAGTGCTCGTGCTCACAGCTCTATGGCGATCCAACTGAGCTAAGTAGTTGATTTAATTGGTATTATGTGATCTGTCCCACTGTAACGTTTCTTTGCGCAACACCAAAGAGTGTTGCGTTGACTCAACACCTGCGGGCGTGCTTGCAACACTGAAAGCGATCAAATATTCCGCAAGTCACAAAAAAAGTGGGACAGACATCACGTCTGCCCCACTCTATTTCCGAATTTGGTCGCCCAATCAGGCCACTAGCGCACCTCGGCCAGCGCCGTGCTCGGCGTGTCGTCCCGCGCTTCGTAACCAGGCACGTACCCGTAATACTCATAGCCGTCGGTGAGCTGAACTCCATTGAGGACCGCCCCGACGATGTTCACGGGCAGCCGCTCGAACACGCGCAGCTTTTCCGCCGTCATTCGACGCTCGGTTTTTCCGACGCGAAGCACGAGAAGCAGGTTACCAGTCGCGGCTGCGATCGAGTAACCGTCAATGCCGGCGGCGAGGGGTGGCGTGTCGAAGAGAACGACGTCGTAATTGGCCCGCAGATCCGCCACGAGTCTTGGAAGAATCGGCGACGTCAGCATCTCCGGACTACGGCGCTGCCGACGTCCGCATGGAATCACCGACAGCATTGGGTCGGACGTCTGCCGAATCACTTCCGCCAGATTCGCCCGGCCGGCGAGGAACTCGGTCAACCCAGGCGATGCGCCGAGCTCGAACATGTCGTGCAGTGCGCCACGACGCGTGTCGCCATCGACCAGGATCGTACGCAAGCCTGCGTCCGCGAACGACATCGCGAGATTCGCCGAGATCAATGACTTCCCGTCGCCGGGCGACGGACTCGATACCGCAAGTGAAATCGGCGGCGGCGCACCGTTCGAGTTCACCACCGCCATTCGCAACGTTCGGAACGACTCCACGAGCTGGAACATCTGCTCGGGCGAATTGGCGTTCGCGCCTCCCTTGGGGAAGCGGGGCACCGTGCCGGCAATCGCCAGTCCGATCTCGTCGGTAACTTGATCGGGATAGCGTAGGCGCCGATCCATCATGTCGAGCAAAATCGCGAGGCCGATCGCCGCGCCAAGGCCGCCGACGATCGCCATCAGAATCACGCGGGGCGCCGTGTTCGTCGTCGGCGAAAGCGGCGCGATGGCCGTATCCATGATGCTCACGTCCGGCGTCGCGCTTTCCTCCGCCAGCTGCGCTTCGGCGTAGCGATTCTGAAGATTCGTGTACAGGCCCGCCGCAATGTCGCGCGTACGGCGGAATTGTTCTTCTTCGATCGTACGCTGCGGTATCTGTTGAAGGTTCTCGCCCGCGCCGGCGATGCGAACACTATCCCCCACCTGCCTGCTCTGAAGACTCTGCAGCAGCTCACGCGCCGCCTGCGGGATCTTCACCTTCTTCAAATCGTCCATCTTCGCGATCAAGACTTTGACCGCCGGATGCTCGTCGGTGTACTTCACGCGCTCGCCGGCGAGCTGCGCCTCGGTGACGTGATAGTCCGACACCGCGGTGCGCAGTGTCTGCGCGACGGGCGCGTTCGTCGCGACGCTCCGAATCTGCAGCAGCGCCTCGCTCGGCACGCTGTCCTTGCTCGTCTCGGCGATCAACGTTTCGAGCAGTCCGATATCATGCTTGACGTCGTCGTACTCGATCTTCTTCTCGAAGTAGTTCTTGACCACGGGGTCGCGCGTTTCCTGCGTACCCGCGGAGATCGGACCGCCCTCTGACGGCTGGGTGATCGTCCTGATCTTGAAGCTCTGAAGCTGATTCTCCGCGGAGTCCAGTGAGCTCTTGGCGATCTGCAGCTGACCATCCAGCGTCCGCGCGAATTCAGTGAGCTTCCGGCGCTTCAGATCGGCCGCGACGGTGACGAATTCGCGCAGCCACGTGTTCATGATGTTCGCCGCGAGCTGCCGGTCGGGATCTTGAAGCGTGAGCGTCAAGAAATTGCTCTGTTCTTTGCGAAAGAGGCCGAGCCGGTCGGTGATCTTGACGGATGTCTCGCGCGGCGTGACGACGGTGAATTTGACTTTATGAATGCCGCTTCCGTTGAATGCCCACGCCGGAAGCTGCCACACGAAGCCGAACCGGCGGCCCACCGAGTCAGTCGCGGCGCCGGAATCGATTGGTGTTCCCGCGGGCTGTGCCGCGACCGTCCACCGCTTGGCGTCGCGGTCGACATCGAGCTCGTATTTGCCCGGGTGAAATGATTCGGCGAGCGTGAAGCCCTGAAACAGCGGATTGTCTGCTTTGTCGGCCGCGTGCAGATACAACGCCAGCTTGCGAACGACGGCGTCCGAGATCGTATAGCTCTTGAGGAGCTGACTCCAATCGTCCGATGACAGCAGCCCGGCCGAGCGAATCGGCCCGCTTCGATTTTCCATCGGACCGTCGGCTGCGACGACGACGCTGGCGTGAACTTCGTATTGTGGCGTCAAGAACCGCGTCGCGAGAACGCCGAGTCCCGTCGCGATGAGCGCGACGGCAATGATGAGCCACTTGTATCGGCGAACGGCAGCGATCGGGCGCTGCAACGCCGACTTCGGCGGTACGACCGCCGGAAGCCGATTGTCGTCCCACGCCTGAAGCTGCGTCTCGCCGAATGGCGTGGACGATCCTATCGGAACTAATTGGTCAGACATTCGAGCATCGGAGCGTTGGGCGTGGACGAAACGGTTGGCGCGGATTCTCGCACGGCGACATCAGCGGCGCTGAAGGAGAATCGGAATCAGGATCGCGGAGAGCAGTGGTATTCCGTATTGGACGAACGGCAACCACTTGTTGGCGAGCGCCCGCGAGCCCACGACGATCTCGTCGCCCGGCTCCAGATTCAGCCGCTCGATCGTTAGCCCGTCGTCGAGTGCGGACATCACATCTTCTTTCGCCCAAAGAATCGAAGGACCACGCTTGATCACGACGTTCCGCAGATCCGCCGCCGCATCCTGGCCGCCAGAGCGCATGATCACGTCGCCGAGCGGCGAATCGCGCCGAGCGTAGTAATAACCCGGAGCGCGCACGGCGCCAGAAACCGCGAGCCGAACTAGCGGCGTCGTGACGACCGTTTCGTCCTTGAAGTATTTGGCGGCGCGCGCTGAAATGCTATCGCCAACTTCGAACCGAAGCAGGCCGTTGACGCTAAGATCGCCCATCGGCTGAACGAGGTGCAGGATTTTTCCGTCTTGCACGACGAGCGTATCAAAACGTTGAAGGCCGAGTCCCTCGAACGAGACGAGGATCCGGTCACCGACCTGAAAATCGCCGTCGCGAAGGCGACTGTGCAGCAGGAACGACTCGTCGGTCCTGCCCAGGCTGTCAGCGGCGCGAGCGCGTGCGATCAGCGCCGCACGGCTATCGAGCGTCGGCGGCCGAGTTGGCGCGGTGCCTTGTGCGAGTACACGATTCGCGCCGAGCACGAGGCAAACGAGACCGAACGACAGGAGTCGTCGCGAGAAGGCCGAGGGCATGAGTAAATAGTGTAGGACATGCACAAGCGGCGCTGGCGATGCGTTCAACGCCGAAAGCTGCATGGTGTTCGAAGGTGTCGAAGTGGTTCTGTCGGCCAATACATACAGACGCACCACCACAATCTACGTTACCGAATACCGTAGCGATGCGCGGCTGTTCCGAAGGCTGGTCCGTGGAGAATTGCGCATCCCGGCGCTACGATTAACGATTCGCCATCGTGAATCGTCATTCGCGGGCCCGTGCGGAGCTGCGCGGCTCATCGATGCCGGTCTAGGCGTACTCAACCCCTCTTGCGTTTGGAGTATTCCATGTCGTTGAGGTCGCGGATGGCGAGTCTGCATCTGTCTGGCGGTCGCCCCGCGGGGCGCCTCGTCGCGATCGCTGCCGCGTTTGGGGGAGCAGTAGTGCTCGCCAACTGCTCGGGGGACAGTCCGCCGACGCAGCCAGAAGTTAAGATTTCGTCGATCGTCATCGACGACGGCGCTCGTGAGATCGAGCGCGGATCGATCATCACGATGACGGCAACCGTCAAGGACACGAAGGGCGCCGTCATCTCCGTGCCGCTCGCGTGGCGCAGCTCAGTCGATTCGATCGCGACTTTCTCACGAGACGGACGCCTTACTGCGGGCGACACAGGGATAACCGTGGTCGCCGCATCCGCGTTGGGTGTCGTCTCCGGCGCGGTCCAGATTCACGTTGTCTGGAAGGGTGCGGCGAAAGCCGCGCCCTTCAAGTTCACTCCGCCTGTTGCAGTCAATCCCGGAACGGATCTCGGCGATTCGATCCGCGTTCAAGTCACGAACCTGAGCGGAGGGCCGGCAACAGGCGCGCGTGTCCGGTTTGCGGTCACCGCCGGCGGCGGAGCCGTTTCGCCCGCCGGGCCGACGCTCGTCACCGTCGCGGGGCCTGCGGGAACCGCTGCCGCGAAGTGGACCTTCGGTCCAAACCCGGGAGTCAACACCGTCACGGCGACCGTTGTCGGTGACGATAGTACGCTCATCAATTGGGTGGCGGGTAACCCGGTCAGCTTCAATGTGACGACCTACACCGCGCTGTCGATTGTCCAGGGCGATGCGCAGACTGGCAATTTGCTTTCACCGCTTCCCGTCGCGCCCGCCGTGAAGCTGGTCGACGCCAGCGGTAATCCACGAGCCGGCGTTCCGATCACTTTTACGGCGACCAATAACGGGCGCATCGCCAACTCCGTCGTATCAACGTCAGTTGACGGCATTGCGAATCCAGGCGTCTGGACGCTTGGCGATGCAGCCGGCGACCAGCAACTGATCGCGACGGTTGAATCGGCGAAGATCGTGTTTCATGCGACGGCTCGTGGCACCGCGGTGCACTTCGTCGCATCGAACATCGCGACGGCACAGTCGGCAACCTGCGCGCAGACGAGCGATCAATTCGTGAGCTGCATGGGGCAGCCACCGCAGATCGGCACCGGCGATTCCACCGCGTCGCAGTCCACGCCAACGCTGACGAAAGGCGGAATCCACTTCACTTCGATCGCCGGCGGCGGTGCTCACTTCTGCGGCACGTCGTCGGATCTCTCGATCTATTGTTGGGGCGTCAATGCACTCGCCGACACGCTGAACGGCCTGGGCCCGGGCGGCACTTCGGTCGGCACGGCCGTTCCGACGCGTTTGCAGAGCAATCTTGCGTGGCTACAAGTGACGCCGGGTGCGCAGCACAACTGCGGGCTGGCGAACGATCGGGTCGCGTACTGCTGGGGCTCCGACACCTCCGGTCAACTCGGCGACAACAACGTTACGCGCCACCTCGCACCTCGCCCAGTGTCGGGGGGATTCAAGTTCCAAACGCTGGCGGCGGGTGCGTCGCACGAATGCGGTATCACGCTGGACGCGCTCGCGTTCTGTTGGGGATTGAACACGTCGGGCCAGATAGGAGACGGGTCGACGACGAACCGGCTCACACCCACTGCGGTGTCTGGAGGCTTCAAGTGGCGGGCGATCGGCGCGGGCTCGAATTGGTCGTGCGGAATCACCAGTGACGGCCAAGCGGCCTGCTGGGGTGCGAACACTACGAATCAAATCCCGGTTCCGTATTCCACGCCGGCTTTCAGCTCCTTGAGCGTTGGCGCTGCGCACGCATGCGCTCTCACCGGCGACGGCACTGCGTACTGCTGGGGCGACAACAGCTCGGGGCAGCTTGGCGACAGCACCACCACGTCGCGCGCGACGCCGACATTGGTGTCGACCACGCTTCGCTTCGTGTCGATCAGCGCTGGCGTTCAACACACGTGCGGCATCACCACCGACGGGTCGGTCGCGTGTTGGGGGCGTAATCAGTTTGGTGAAATCGGCGTCAGCACTCCGCTTGTACAGCTTACTCCACGCTTCGTCGTCCTCGGGGTCAATCCCTGAGAAGAGACCTGATGACTCGAATGCACTGCTTGATGCTGGTGGCCGGAACGATGCTCGTGGCCGGGGCAAACGCAGTTTTCGCGCAGCAGGCGGTAACGGTGGCGGGCCACGTGACAGCGCGTGGCGGCCCGCTCGCCGGAGCGCACGTTCGAATCCCAGACTTGAAGATTGACCGGGTGACGGCGGCGGACGGCCGTTACAGTTTTGTAATACCGTCCGCCTCGGTTCAGGGGCAAACGGTCATCATCGTCGCGTCGATGGACGACAGAAAGATTCGGTATCTCCCGCAATCGGCGCCGATCGTGCTGCGTGGCGGGTCGCTGATCCAGGATTTTGATCTGAAGGTTGGAGAGCCTATTGCGCCACCGACGAATCCGGGCGTTGTCCCAGCCGCAACGGGCGCCGTCGCGGTTTCCGAGAGTCGCGTCGATTCGGTTGGGTTCTCCGAGCTCGCCGGCGCAGTGAGCCTGCCAAGCGCGCTCGCCGGACGATTCGCCGGCCTGAGCGTGATGTCGTCGTCCGTGCTCGGCGGATCGTCGTCCCTCGTTTATCGCGGACCAAAATCGTTGACCTCGTCGGCCCAGCCGATCTACGTCGTCGATGGTGTGCCGCTCGACAACACGACGTTCACCTCCGCATCGCAACGATTCGGCCTCGGCGGCTTCGACTACGGAAGCCCCATTCAGGATCTCGACGTCGAGAACATCGAATCGGTGCGTTGGCTTTCTGGGTCGAGCGCGGTGGCCGCGTTCGGAGGCCGCGCGGCGAACGGCGTCATCCTCGTGACGACGAAGCGTGGCTTGAACACTGGTAGCTTCGCGATTTCTGCGAGCCAGCAAGTGACTTCCGAGGGAAAGAGTTTTCTACCGGAATTTCAGAACCTGTTTGGCCAAGGGTTGAACGGCCAATTCGAGTTCTTTGATGGACGCGGCGGCGGTATCAACGACAATGTCGATCAGAACTGGGGGCCGCCGCTGGACGGCCGCCCGCTTCCGCAGGCCAGCTACCTCGAGCCGAACCGGCCTGACGTTCGGTTCTTCTCGGCTCGCCCGGACAACGTTCGCAGTTTTTTCAACGTTGGCAAAACTCTAAACACGACCTTCGGTGTTCAGGGAAGCAGCGATCTCGGCTCTTTCCGCTTGTTCGGTGCGAACCGCGATACTCGCGGCATCACCCCGGACAATTCTCTACTTCGCCGAAATGCCGGTGCCCACGTGACGTGGCGGCCGGCGACGCGCCTGTCGATCGAGGCGAGCGGCTCGGTTGATGAGACAAAGAACAAGAATGCGCCCGGAACGGGCTACAACGAGACCAATCCGTTCTCGCAGTTCACTCGGATGGGTCGCCAGGTCGACACGGACAGTCTGCGCCAGCACCTTCGGACGGTTGGAGGCGCTGAACTGAGCTGGAACTACACGGGGCACAACAACCCGTACTTCGCGTCGCTCGTCAATCGGAACAACAGTGATCGGACGCATGGTTTCGGCGGCGCGTCGGCGACGTACATCCTTGCGCCCTGGCTGAACGCCACGGCGCGCGCCGGCATCGACCACTATTCCGATTCGCGTCATTTCAGCGTTGCCTCCGGCTGGATGGGAGGGTTC
>Ga0070679_100004186_pt1 | contig 13303 bp, 12 predicted proteins | sample KBSC63BmetaG_FD_65652 | JGI IMG/M metagenome (GOLD analysis project Ga0070679, IMG submission 65652) | Corn rhizosphere microbial communities from Kellogg Biological Station, Michigan, USA - KBS C6-3B metaG | ecosystem: Host-associated > Plants > Roots > Rhizosphere | place: USA: Michigan... | reverse complement strand
GCATTTGCGGGCGAGAAATACAGGGTCGAGCTATCGACGCCGGTCCAGTCTTTTAAGCAGGCGTTTGACGGTCAACAGACTTACACGAGCGCGCAGATAGGTTTCGCGTTGCCGCCGTTGAATCGGTTAGGAATGCCTCTGCTCCAGCGGCTGAGTAACGAAGGCTATGTTTTATCTAAGCTGCCTGCCGCGTCCAAGGGCAAGACCGGGTTTCGCATTACAGCGCCCGACGGTTTCTACACCGATTTTTATATCGACGACAAAACGAATCAGGTAAAGGGGTTTGAGTCACAGTATGACTTTAACGGGCGGTCTTTTACGACGTCGGTCGAGATCGACAAGTGTCGCGTTGTCGATGGAGTTGTCATTCCCGAGAAATATTCGCAGAGATTCGACCTTGGTCAGCTAGGCGTGATCTACGCCAATTTCAAATCAAAAGATATTTTAGTAAATACCGAATTGGCGGACGACGTGTTCACGTCGGTCAAGTGATCGAATGGCGAGTTAGTTTGTGGATAGGCGGGCCGCACTTTGAGCGGCTTTTGCGTGCCTAGACAGAGGCGACGGCCCCGAAACGGCTTGACTGCCACCAGTCGATCGTGTGGCGAAGACCGTCTTCGAGGTCGACGAGTTTTTCGTAACCCAGAATTTCGACAGCTCTACGGTTGTCGGCCTGCGAATGTTTTACGTCGCCTGCCCGCTCAGGCTGATGGTCGATGATGACATTGGGCTTATCTGCTATTCGCTTGATCGTTTCGAGTAGATCGAGCAGGGATATCCGATCGCCGTTCGCAACGTTGATGACCTCGCCAAATCCGCTTGTCGCGTTGGCGGCTTTGATATTTGCGTCGACGACATTCGCGACGTAGGTAAAGTCGCGCGTCTGTTCGCCGTCACCGTAGATGATGGGCGTCTTGCCGGAATAAACAGCATCGACAAATCGAGAGATCACACCCGAGTACATCGATGAAGGATTTTGCCTCGGGCCGAAGACGTTGAAATATCGGAGTGAAAATGTTTCGAGGCCGTAGACGTTATTGAAGACACTGCAGTAGTATTCGCCGACCAGCTTGGCCGCGGCGTAAGGCGAGAGGGGCTCGGGCAGCATCGTCTCGACTTTTGGCAGCGTCGGTTGATCGCCGTAGGCCGAGCTGGAGGCGGCGTAAATAAATCGCTTCACGCCGGCTTTTCGCGCACCGACAAGAAGCTTAAAAGTTCCGTTGACACAGGCATCATGCGTTTCTTCCGGGTTGTCGACGGAGCGGGGAACGCTCGGAAGCGCCGCCTCATGAAAAACGAGCTCGCAGCCCTCTACCGCTCGCGAAAGAGCGCCGTCGTTATTGACGTCCCCTTCGACAAAATCAAAATCGCCCTCGATCTCGCCTAGATTCTCTTTGAACCCGGTTACAAGGTTATCGATGATCTTTACCTTCGCGCCCTGGCGGATCAGTTCATCGGCGAGATTTGAACCGATGAACCCGGCGCCGCCGGTTACGAGAACTCTAGGAGTGAAAGCCATAAGTAGATCAGATCCGCAGCGAACTATCGTCCCACGCCGACATACTCGAAACCCATCGCCCGCATGTCGTTCGGCTCGTAAATATTTCGAAGATCGGCGATCTTTGGAGTCTTTAACAGTTCTTTAACACGTTTCATATCGAGAGCACGAAATTGGTTCCACTCGGTAACAATGACGAGAGCGTCCGCTCCCCGGATCGCCTGATACTCATCACCCGCAAATTCAACTCCGCTGTCGAGGCAATGTCGCGCTTCCTCCATCGCGACCGGATCGTACGCACAGACCTTCGCTCCTCGTGCGGTCATCATTTTAATGACATCCACGGCCGGCGATTCGCGCATGTCGTCGGTCTCGGGTTTGAACGAAAGACCGAGAACGCCGATCTGTTTGCCGCTGAGATCGCCGACAAGCTTTTCGACCTTTGCGATCATCGCTTCGCGCTGTCGTTCGTTGGCGTCGATCACCGCGTCGACAATGCGGGTCTCAACGCCAAATTGATCGGCAACGGTCGTTAGGGCGCGTGTGTCCTTTGGGAAGCACGAACCGCCATAGCCCGGCCCCGGATGCAGGAATTTGCGGCCGATGCGGTTGTCCATTCCCATACCGCGAGCCACGTCGTGCACGTCACAGCCGATCGCGTCGCACAGATTTGCTATCTCGTTAATGAACGTGATCTTTGTCGCAAGGAACGCGTTCGCGGCATATTTGATCAACTCTGCCGCCTCGAGCGAGGTCACGACGATCGGTGTTTCGATCAAATAGAGCGGCCGATAGAGGTCCTTCATTATGGCGATCGCGTCCGGCTCATTGCTGCCGATCACGACGCGGTCCGGACGCATAAAGTCGTCGATCGCCGCTCCCTCGCGAAGAAACTCCGGATTAGACGCAACACCGAAATTTGCCTCGACCTTCAGATTTTCGCGAACAAAATTTCGCAGCCATTCGCCGGTTCCGATAGGCACCGTCGATTTTGTGACCAGTACCTTGTAGCCATTCATTGCCTCGGCGATATCCTTGGCGGCCTGCCGATAGAAGCTCATATCCGGCGAGCCGTCTTCCTTCGGCGGCGTGCCGACGGCAAGAAAAACGACCAGGGCCTCGCGAACTGCGGCTTTAATATCGGTTGTGAAATGAAGTCGTCCGGCCTTTGCGTTCTTGTCGACTATGGTGTCGAGGCCCGGCTCGTAAATTGGAATGACGCCACGATTAAGTTTTTCGATCTTGGTCTCGTCGACGTCGACGCACGTGACCTCGACGCCAAACTCAGCAAAGCACGCACCGGTAACAAGTCCGACATATCCGGTGCCGATAACGGCAATATGCATATCTGAATAAAAGATTTCCCTGGTAAGATATTCTGAATTAACAGCGGGTCGAAAGCAAAATTATGCGGGTCATATCTGCTAATATGACCCGCCATGAAATTTGATCTGTTGCTGACGATCGCGTCCCCGTTATCGGGTGGGACTGACGACGACAACACCACCACCGATCTCGGTATCATGCTTTCTGCCGAGCAGGATCCCGACACCGACAACACCCGCCGCGACCAATATCAGCCACCAAGGTGCCGCAAAAGCAAGCGGCGGAGCCGAATTCGGTCGGAGACATGGCTGGCAGCCCGTTTGCTCCAAGTTGCCCGCGGTTGCGGTCGAGCCGGCGACGATCTGCTTGTCGTTCGTTCCTTCACGCATGGTAACAACACCGGCGAGGCCGTCGACGTGCGTGTGCGAACACTCAACCTCTACCACAAACGAATCCGCCTGGCCTGCATCAGCGATGGCGACCGCGTCTTTTGATGTAATGGTAGCCGCGACGCCCGGAGCGGTAGAAACGCGAACCTTGCCGATCGAGACGATGCCGACAATGCTGGTGTCCGTAAATTGAAGATTAAGATTTGTACCGCCGAGAATTTCGATCCGGCCGGTTTTCCCGAGGCTGACCGTCGCGGTCGAGTCCGGACCGGTCACGATCGAGCTGCCGGACATAATTGTCGAATTTGAAATGGCTGCTTGACCATTCACAGTCACCTGTCCGGTAACTGTTATCTCCGCTGTCGATGTGCCGGGAGCTGCGAGGGCTACCATCGAATAAACGGTCCAAACGGCGACCAATGTACTTGCCGTGATGAGTTTTCGAATGCCTTTATTGCCGAGCATCTGATCAATTTCCTCCTATGTCAATCCTTTCAAGTTTTAAAGGCCTTTCAGAGTATCGAGTCCGGATCCACCAAAAGGCTATCAACGGCTTTGACCGAGCTATGTAGGCGTCCGACGATCAAACAAGTCACCTCAAAGTCAGTCGTGTCGCTGCAATCAAAATGCCGGCAGCAGCGCCGCCAAATGCGATGGCCCTATATCGCCGCTAACGGTCGTGTTGTCAAGTCTTTTCGCCTGGCCTTCAAAACCAAACCTTTCAATGTTTTACACGAATCAAGATTTGATGTCAATAAATTGCCTCGAAAGGTCAATAAATCAAAAACACAGTCCGATCCGACCGGCGAAATCGAGCCTAAAGCCAAGATTTGATAGATATTTATATCATAATTGATAATCGAAGGAAAGGTTTATCGAAAAAAAATCCTATAATGGCAGCATTAACCCGTTTGTTGGCTAGAGAGCCCAGGCCCGCCAGGCCGGATGTAAAAATGCCGGGCAGGTGCGGAATTGCTCAAGCCGTCAATTTTTGATTTAATTTCTCGGGCTTTACACGAACAAGGAGAACCGAAACCGATGAGGATCAGATCATATCTACTATTTGTGTGCGCCGTGGTCGCGATGGCTTGCGGCGGAAATCCGGCCGGCAATGGAGCAGCGAATTCCGGTGCCAAAAAACCCGTCGACCCGAACCGAAAGGTCAAGATCGGGTTCGCGATGGACACCGTCAAAGAGGAGCGATGGCAGCGCGACCACGATGCGTTTGAGGCGCATTGCAAAGAGATCAATGTCGAATGCGTCATCACCGTCGCTGACAACAAGGCTGACAAGCAGGCAAACGACGTTGATAATCTTCTCACGCAGGGAATAGATGCTTTGGTTATCGCTCCGCACGACGCCACACAGGCGGCCTCGATGGTCGATAAGGCGAAAGCACAGGGGATTCCGGTTATCAGCTACGATCGGTTGATAAACTCGGACAAGATCGATCTTTATATCTCTCACCAGGTCCCCGTGATCGGGAAAAAGATCGCAGAATACGCCCTTCAGCACGTTCCGACGGGAAATTACGTGATGGTTTACGGTTCGAGCAAAGATAACAACGCGAAGATTATGCAGAAGGCGGAGTTAGAGGTCCTCCAGCCGGCTATCGACAGCGGGAAGATCCACAAAGTTGCCGAGCAATTTATCGACGACTGGAGACCGGACTTGGCACTTAATTTCGCTGAAAATGCGCTGACCCGCAACAATGACAACGTCCAGGCGTTTGTCGTGTCGAACGATGGAATGGCCGGCGGAGTTATCTCTGCCCTCGGGCAACGCGGATTAGCCGGAAAAGTTCTTGTAACGGGACAGGATGCGGGTCTCGAAGCTCTTCAGAATATAGCTGAAGGCAAACAAACGATGACGGTCTACAAGCCGATCATCCCTCTGGCGAGTCAGGCCGTCGATGCAGCGGTAAAGCTCGCCCATGGCGAACCGTTAACTACAACACCATTTCACAATGACGCGATCAATAAAGACGTGCCGGCGATCCTGCTCGAGGTGACCGTTGTGGATAAATCAAACTTGATGGACACGGTAATAAAAGACGGTTACGCGAAGTACGAAGACGTATATAAGAATGTGCCGGAGGCCGACCGTCCGAAACGACCGTAAAACATAACGATGGGCGAACTTGTATTGGCCGCCGATCTTGGCGGTACAAATTTGCGGGTCGCTGCCGTCGATGGCGATGGTCAAGTTTTACATCACGTTCGCGAGCGCACGCCGCATGATCCCGACCCGATGACGATCGTTCACGCGATCGCCGATCTGGCGGAAAAGTGCCGATGTGAGGTCGCCGGCGGCGAGTCGATCAAAGCGATCGGCGTTGCGGTGCCGGCGGCAATGGACGTTTCCCAGGGGCTGGTGCATTACGCACCTAATTTGCCGATGCTGAACGGCATGCATATGGCGGCCGAACTCGAACGCGTCGTCGGGCTGCACGTCGTGCTTGAGAACGACGCAACTTCGGCTGCGATCGGAGAACACTGGCTCGGGGCGTCGCGCGATGCACAGGTCTCGATCTGCGTTACCCTCGGCACCGGCGTCGGAGGCGGGCTGATAATAAATGGCCAGCCACATCGCGGTCCTGATGGAACGGCGGGCGAGATCGGGCACATTTGCCTCGAGCCTGACGGGCATCCATGCGGATGCGGCAGTTGGGGGTGTCTGGAGCAATACGCCTCGGCCACGGCGGTCCAGAGACTTGCGAAGGAGGCGTTGGCGACGAGCACGACGTCGGTGTTGAAAGACTCGCCGGCCTTAACCGCGCAAGATGTTTATCAGGCGGCCGTCGCGGGCGATGAGGCCGCGATCTGCGTTTTTCGAAAGATGGGCAGTTATCTCGGCCTCGCGTTGGCCGGACTGATCAATACACTCAATCCGGAGACAATTGTCATCGGCGGAGGGATGTCAGCCGCCTGGGACGTTTTTATTGAATATACACGGGAGCAAATCTCCAAACGGGCGTTTCATGAGCCCGCAGTACGTGTTAAACTTGTGCGGGCCGAGCTCGGTGACGATGCAGGGATACTGGGTGTTGCGCGGCTCGCACTTTCATCGTAAGATTCAGGGATTTTGGGAAGTTAGATCGACCTTATTGCCATGGACGCATTTCATAAGGTGCTAGTCAAGATCTACGAGATCACCGGCGGGCGAGATTCGCAGGACGTGGACTTTGTAGAATTGCTCAGGGCAGAAGGATATTATCCGAGTCGCGAGAGCATAAAAGACCATCTGAGCAGCGAGGGCTGGATAACCGATTCGCCCCGGCCGGGTAGCGTTAGGATCACTCATTGGGGCTCCGCCGAGGCAAAGCGGACCGTCTCTACGCCGGAAAAGGCAGATCCGGGCATTGATCGTGTCACGTCCCGACTCGGCAATCTCGCGCGCGATTTTTCGATCGTCGTTGAAGAGTTCATTGCAAAACCGTCCACCAAAACACTGGAGCCCGTTCAGGAACGGCTCTCCGAGCTGGACGGTATCGTTAAGAAGGTAAAGTCAATGATCTGAGGCGGCCTTGCCATCCCTCTGCAAAATCGGGTAAAATAACAGTTTGGCACGATGCGTAGGTTACGTGTCTAGTGGGTTTCGCACCCACTTTTTATTTTGTTCGTGAGATGGCGGAATTACCGGGTACCCAGGAGCGAGCGGCCGCGATCGCAAAGCAGGTTACTGACGGAAACGGCTTCGAATTCGTCCATTGCCAGATCGCCGGTACGCGTCGCGAGCCCGTCGTTCGCGTCTTTATCGACAAGCCCGGCGGCGTGACCGTTGAAGACTGTGCGGTCGTTTCGAGAGAAATGGAGGCGATCCTTGACCGAGAGGATCTCATCCCAACCTCTTACGTGCTCGAGGTTTCGTCACCCGGGATCGAACGTGAACTGTTCACGATCGATGATTTCAAGAGATTTACGGGTAAAAGCGCTCGCGTGAAAACGGTCCGGCCGATAAACGGACAGCGAAATTTTACCGGAACTATCGTTGGCGCGAGCGACTCGAACATTGAGTTTGACGATCGCACCAACGGAAAGGTGGAGATACCTTTCGAGACTGTAGCCAAAGCGAATTTGATGGTCGATCTGCAGGCGGAATTCAAGAAGGCCTGAAAGGCAATTAGTTGTTATGACTTCGACAATTGGACAGAGTATCGAGATGTTGTGCAGCGAGCAGGGACTCGATCGCACGATGGTGATCGAGGCGATGAAGGATGCCGTGAAGGCGGCCGCGCGCAAGCATTTCAAGACGCAGGACAAAACCGGCGACAGCATTCAGGTCGAATGGAATTCCGAAGAGGGCGACGTTGAGGTCTCGGTCCAGAAGACCGTCGTCGAGGCAGTCGAAAACCCCTCAGCCGAACTTTCGCTCGAGGAGGCGCAGGAACTTGCCGGCGATGAGATCGAGCTTGGCGATATGCTTCTGATCCCGCTGCCGCGTGAAGAAATGGGCCGCATTGCGGCGCAAACCGCCAAACAGATCCTCGTCCAAAAGGTTCGCGAAGCCCTGCGTGAAAAGGTCTATGAGGAATACGTCGACCGCAAAGGCGAGCTGATAAACGGTACCGTCAAACGCTTTGAGCGCGGCGACATGATCATTGATGTCAGTACGCCTGCATTTCCAAACCTGGAGGCTATCGTCCCGCGAAAGGAACAGTCCCGCGGCGAAATGTGGAACCAGGGCGAGCGCATTCGCGTCGTTATTGCCGATGTTACGAAAGACCAAAAAGGCCAGCAGATCAGGGCATCGCGGTCGTCCGAAGAGCTTCTGAAACGTCTCTTTGAGATGGAAGTGCCGGAGATCTACGACGAGACCGTCGTTATCAAGTCGGCGGTTCGGGAACCCGGCGACCGGGCAAAGATCGCCGTATCGTCGAATGAAAAGGACGTCGACCCGGTGGGAGCCTGTGTCGGTATGAAAGGCTCTCGCGTGCAATCGATCATAAAGGAGCTTCGGGGCGAAAAGATCGACATTATCGAATGGTCGGATGAGCCTTCGGTGTTTGCGGCAAACGCTCTCTCGCCTGCAAAGGTATCGCAGGTCCGAATTACCGACATCAATAACCGGCAGATGGAAGTCATCGTCGGCGAAGACCAGCTTAGCCTGGCGATCGGCAAGAAGGGGCAGAATGTTCGGCTGGCGACTCGGCTCGTCGGCTGGGACATCAAGATCGTCAGCGAAGAGATCCTTAAGAAGGAGATCGCTCGCCAGATGGGCCGGATGATGGCGTCGGGCGAAGCGGTGCCGATCACCTCGCTCGAGGGTGTAACGACGATCCAGGCTGAGGCGCTCGAGACGAAAGGGATCACCGACGTTGAGAAGCTGGCCGCCTCGAGCGTCGACGACCTTGTTGACACACTCGACGTCAGTCTTGATGAGGCCGAGAAGATACTGGCCTCTGCGGCGGCGATCGTCGCCGCCAAGGAAGAGGAACAGGGCGGTCCGGCAAAAGGGTCGGCAGAAGCCGGCGCAGGAGATGGCGCCGAGGCACCGTCTCCCGGAACAGCTTCAGATACCGAGGCGGAGCCGACGCTTACTGAGGAAGTAGCGTCCGCCGACGCGGAGGATACGGAAACGCAGGACGGCGCGGTCGCTGAAGAGTCGACACCGGAAGTTTCTGAGGGCGAGGATGAAGCCGCGTCTCAGGAACCCGAAACGCCGCCTGAAGAGGAACGTTAGCTTGAGCATCGTTTTGGTCAAACGTTAAACGACCGCTAGTGGTTAATCTATGGCCGTTCGAAAGACAGTTCGAATTTATGACCTGGCAAAGGAGCTTAAGCAGGACACAAAGCGTGTCATGGAAGAGCTGCGCCGTGCCGGTGCCGATGTAAGTGTCGCATCGAATTCGGTTCCCCTCGAATTTGCCGACAAGCTTCGAAATAAATACCTTGCCAAGGCTGAGGCGCCCGCAAAACCGCGCGCTATCAAGGTCATCAAGGCCACAAAGAAGGAGGAAACTCCTGCCGAGGAGACTCCGATCGAACCTGCGGTCGAAGAAGTCATAGAGGTACGGGAAGCAGCACCCGCAGAGGAGCCGGCGAGACAGGACGAGGTCCCGACACAGCCGGTCGAAACGCGCAAGACCAAGGTCCTCAGACCAAGGCCGGCACCGGTGGAAGAGCCGGAGGTCGTCGCGTTGGAAGACCGACAGGCTACAGAATCACCGATCCAGGCGCCGTCACGGGTCGAAACCGATATTCCCGAGTCGAGACCGACGCCGTCGGCGGTTGCGGAGGCCCCTGTCGGTCCGACAGGACGTACGATCAAGATCCTCCGTCCGACAAGCGAGGCTGTTCAAAAAGGTATCAAAGCGGGCGATGCGAGCATGGCGCCGCAGGGACCTCGCAAGACCGGTACGCTAAGCCAGGCAGGAGCCGGACGGCCGCAATTTCAGGGAACGCCTGGTGAGCGGACCGCGCCGCAGATGACCTACACCCCGCCCGCCGACAATCGCCGCCGGCCCGGCCGTTCGGGTGGACGCAAGACCCGCGACGATAAGGGCGCGAGATTTGCCGAGCGCGATCTCGATGTGCCGCGTCAGACGACCATCGAAGAGAGGGTCATGCAGCAGGTCGGGGCCGTAGATCAGTCACATCTAAAGTCGATAAGACTTACCGAAGGCGCAACGATACGCGAATTTGCAGAGGCATTAGGCATCACGCCGCGCGACATCGTTCAGCTTTTGATCAAGCGCGGTGTCTTTGCCACATTGAACCAGCCTATCGGCGAAAAGATGGCTATCGAAATGGGCCATGATTTCGGCGTTGACCTAAGTTTCGTCCCGTTCGAGGAAATGGTGATCGAACAGGAGTTTGAGGAGCTGATCGCCGCTGATGCCGACGACGATGAATTGCCTCGCGCACCGGTCGTCACGGTGATGGGACACGTCGACCATGGCAAAACGTCGCTTCTCGACGCGATTCGTCAGGCCAATGTTGCAGAAGGCGAAGCCGGCGGCATCACACAGCACATCGGAGCACACAGCGTTTTTGTGCCGAGTCCGGATGATCCCGACGAACAGCGTCGCGTTGTTTTTCTGGACACGCCCGGTCACGAGGCGTTTACGATGATGCGAGCTCGCGGGGCCAAGGCGACGGATATTGTGATCCTCGTTGTGGCTGCCGACGACGGTGTCATGCCTCAGACGATCGAGGCCGTTGAGCACTCAAAGGCCGCCGGCGTTCCGATGATCGTCGCCATCAATAAGATCGATAAGCCGGACGCAAACCCTGACAAGGTGAAGCAGGGTCTGGCTAATCTCGGGCTCCAACCGGTCGATTGGGGCGGAGACGTCGAAATGGTCCCGGTTTCCGCCAAGAAGAAAGAGGGGCTGGACACGCTTCTTGAAACAGTCCTGCTCCAGGCCGACCTGCTTGAGCTAAAAGCAAGCCCGACTCGGCGTGCGTCGGGTGTCGTTCTCGAAGCAAAACTCGACAAGGGCCGAGGTGCCGTCGCAACGGCCCTTGTGCAACAGGGAACGCTGCGAACAGGCGACCCTTTCATTGTCGGACAATTTTACGGCAAGGTCCGGGCGATGTTTTCCGATCGCGGTGAGGCGGTCAGCGATGCGGCGCCGGCGACGCCGGTCGAGATCCTCGGTCTGCAGGGCGTTCCGCAGGCGGGCGACACCTTTCAGGTGGTAGCCGATGTCGAGCGCGCCCAGGACATAGCAAATCAACGTCAGATGCTCGCCCGGCAGGCAGCCATCATCAAGACCTCGAAACGCGGCATCGAGTCGCTCGGTCAGGCCGAGGTCAAAGAACTTCTGGTCATTCTTAAGGCCGACGTTCAGGGCTCGGTCGAGGTGCTTCGAGCAACTCTGGAAAAACTCTCGACAGATAAGGTGAAGGTCAAAGTCATCCGTGCGGGCGTCGGAGCTATCGCTGAGTCGGATGTGCTGCTGGCTTCCGCAACACAGGCGGATGATCTTTCGACCGCTGTCGTTATCATCGGCTTCAATGTGCGGCCTGAGGCTCGCGCCTCCGAAACCGCGAAGCACGAGGATGTCGATATTCGACTGCACTCGATCATTTACAAGGTTGAGGAAGAGATCAAGGCGGCTATGATCGGTATGCTCGACGCGATCGAAAAGGAAGTGATCCTCGGAAAGGCGCGAGTACAAGAGATATTCAAAGTTTCAAGGATCGGCACCATCGCCGGCTGTCGCGTCACCGACGGGCTCATTCGTCGCCAGGCCAAGGCGCGGCTTATTCGCGATGGCGTCGTGATCTGGAATGGCGATATAGCCTCGCTCAAGCGATTCAAGGAAGATGCGAGCGAGGTCCGCCTGGGATTTGAGTGCGGTATCAGTCTTGTCAATTTTAACGACATCAAAGTCGAAGACGAGATCGAGGCGTTCGTGATCGAAAAGATCGCCGCAACCGAATTATGAGTGGGCGGTTGGCAGTAGGCGGTTGGCAGGTATAAAACAACCGCAAACTGCCAATTGCCAACTGCCAACTGAATTATGCATCGGCCGGGACGTCTTGCGGAGGCGTTAAAAGAAGAGATATCGGAGGTTGTCGGGTTTGAGCTCGATGATCCTGATCTTCAAAATGCAACTGTAACAGACGTTGAAGTTTCGCCGGATATGCGAGACGCCAAGGTTTACGTTCTGGTCACCGGCGACGAGCCCGTAATAAAACGGACAATGAGAAACCTGCAGCACGCCTCGGGATTTGTCCGTCAACAGGTCGCCCTGAATTTGGATCTGAGGTTTGCGCCGCACATACATTTTGCGCGCGACACCGCAGAAGAAAACGCCGCCCGCGTCGGAAGTTTGCTCAATGAGCTGACCGACAAAGGCGAATTTTTAGAAAAGGATGAAGGATAAGGGATAAAGGATAGCGCGAAGATCATTTCTTCATCCCTTATCCTTCGTCCTTTCGAAGCCCGTGTTAAGTCAAGTAGTTGAGTTAATTGAAAATAAACAGAATTTCGCCATCACGACCCACATTCGTCCGGATGGCGACGGCATTGGGTCATCGTTGGGACTCTGCTGGCTCCTCCGGTCGTTGAACAAGGCTGCCGAGGTCATCGCAGCCGACGCGATTCCCGTCGCATATCGCAGCTTGCCGGGCGCCGACGCAATACGCCAGGTTAGTGAGGTCGACCGCGAATACGATGCTGTCTTCGTGATCGAATGCTCCGACCTCGAGCGCCCCAGCATAAAAGGTCTCGACGATCAATTCACAGTCAATATCGATCATCACGCTACGAGCGCGCACTTCGGCTCGATCAACTGGATCGATTCGACCGCATCGGCCGTTGGCGAGATGATCTATAACCTCTGCAAGGCTATTGGCGGACGAGTAACGCGCGAGATCGCTGAGTGTCTGTATCTTGCTCTGGTTACCGACACGGGCTCATTCCACTTCTCAAATACCACAGACCGTACGCTTAAAGTTGCGTCGGAACTTGTCCGTGTCGGAGTTAAACCGGCAGACATCTCTGAGGCTGTTTACAATAGCTATCCTTGGTCGCGGATCGAGCTTATGCGGCGCGTGCTCGAGACCGTTAAACGCGACGACACTGGCCGCATCGCCTGGATGCGCCAAACGCAGTCAATGAAGAAGGATTCTAACGCAGTCGATGGCGACAACAACGGCTTCGTTAATATTCCGTTGGCCGCGCGCGAGGTTCTCGCCGTCGTTTACACCCGCGAGGTCGGGCCGGACCAGTTTCGCGTCAGCCTGCGATCAAAGGGCGACATCAACGTCGCTAAGGTCGCTGAAAAATTTGGCGGCGGCGGCCATAAAAATGCCGCCGGCTGCTGCGTCGAAGGCGATTGGGACACGCGCGAGCGCGAGCTCGTCGCGGCCGTTGCCGAAGCCGTCGATAAGGCCGTCATCGACTGGCCCCTTCCGAAGCGATTTGATCCTGATCTTCATCTTGAAGCATAAACCCGAATGCCCGAACCCAAAGAGAAACGTTACAAGTGGCGTAGGGAAGATTACCGCGAAAATACCAAAGGCCTCCTAATGGTCAACACCGGCGACGGCAAGGGCAAAACCACCGCCTCGATCGGGTTGCTGGTCCGTGCCGCCGGCCGGGGTTTGAAGTGCTGCATGATCCAGTTCATGAAGTC
>Ga0070679_100004185_pt1 | contig 13305 bp, 16 predicted proteins | sample KBSC63BmetaG_FD_65652 | JGI IMG/M metagenome (GOLD analysis project Ga0070679, IMG submission 65652) | Corn rhizosphere microbial communities from Kellogg Biological Station, Michigan, USA - KBS C6-3B metaG | ecosystem: Host-associated > Plants > Roots > Rhizosphere | place: USA: Michigan... | reverse complement strand
CGCTCGTGGGGACCGGCAGCCGGAGGCCGGCTGGCGGTCGTCCCCATCGTCCGGCTCTCCCGAACCAGTCAACCCCCACGAGGTCGCCGCGCGGGTCGTGCCGGATGCGGTAGCGAACGCCGGCGAAGCCCTGCACACGCAGGGCGGCGGCCCAGGCCTGGGGACCGGCGTAGTCGGCGGTCGCGCTCAGCTCGCCCGTGACTTCGAACGCGTAGGCGCCGGCCGCCGTCAGGTCGGCGAGCCGCAGCGCCCGCGTGGGCCGGGCGATGAGGAGCCGGCGCGAGTCCAAGAAGCGATCCGACATGATGGTGAGCCCGCGGGCGACCTCGAGGAGCGCGCCCAACGGTTCTTCGGCGAGGTAGCAGGTTCCGTCGGGGAACGGCAAGTCGAACCGGCCGCTGCCGTCGCTGGAGAACCACCATGGCGAGCGGGCGGCACGGAAGATCCGGTACAACGGCGTTGCCGCCGCCAGGACGTGCTCGGGGAAGCCCGTGAGGTCCGGTGGTGGGCCTGGCGTCGGGCGGCTCAGTGGCTCAGCCGGGCGGCGGCGCGCTCGGCGGCGGCCACGATCAGCGGCGTGGATGACGCGTCGGCGAGTAGCGCGACCGGCGACCGCCCGTCGAGCTCGTCCTGCGGCGTCGCCAGCCACGTCGCGACGGTGTACGGGTCGACCTGTGCTGCGGCGAAGGCGTTCACCACATCGGCCACCACCGGATGCGGGCGGCCGGTGGCCGGGGCGAACTGGAACGCCGGGAAGAGCATGCTGCCGCCGCGGCGGGGGAGGGCGAGCAGCCGGCGCCGAGTGACGAGGTCGTAGACCGCCTGCCGCGTCGAGACCTTGAGCATGCTCATGACGGCGCGCACGTCGAGCAGGTCGCCGAGGTGCTCCCGCCACAGCGTGGCGCCGCCCACCAGCAGGGCGGCCCGTCGGCCGAGGTCCCGCGCTTCCTCATCGGGTACGCCGGCAAGCGCGCCGCGTTCGGAGAGCGCCGATCGGAAGGCCTCGGCAGCGCTGTCGATCGCGGTGGTCATGTCTCTAGCGTCGTCAACCTCGCCAACATCTGTCAAGAACTGTCAAGAAGCGATGGTGCCCCACGATCTCGGACTCGCTGGGGACGCGCCCCACGCTCGTGGTCCGTGTGGGGAGGAGGCGGGCCGGCAGGGCGGCTGACCTGCGATGGGGATGTCCGTGGGGACGGCCCGTAGACACCCTCGCCGCATGACCACGATCACTCGGCCGGCTGACGATCATCAACATCAAGATCAAGTCAGCAACGACCACAGGGCAACCGACCGGAAGAAGATCAAGCACCACGAGCCAACAACGAAGATCAGGAACGAGAGCTCAGGACAAGATCAAAAAGCAGAGATCGAATACGGCACACAGTTGCATTGCTATTCCGGGCCCGGAATAGCAATGCCTATGCCGGGCGCGCAACTATGCCGGGTCGGACAGTCCGCGGCCGCGTCGCTGCTGGTCGGTGGTTCGCGTGGCCGGCCGGCGCCCGGCATAGTCACAGGCTTTCGAGGAAGTCGAGCAGGCTGTCAGTCGGCTTGTAGCGCTGCCGGGCGGCTGGGTGTGGCGCGGTGCGCGCGAGCGCCGCTTCCTTGATCGTCAGGTCGGCGTGTAGGTAGGGCTGGGTGGAGCGGGTGCTGGCGTGCCCGAGCCAGAGCGCGATGACGGTGGTGTCGACGCCGGCCTGGAGCATGTCCATCGCGTTGGTGTGCCGCAGGGTGTGCGGGGTCACGTTCTTGGCGGCCAGCGTCGGGTAGCTGCGGCTGGCGACGATGAGGTGCTTGGCGAGCAGGTCGGCGACGGCGTCGCTGCTGAGCCGCCCGCCGTCACGGGTAGGGAAGAGCAGACCGGTGGGTGCGGGCCGCAGCTCGTCCAGCCAGTCGCAGAGCAGGCGCGCCACCGACCTGCTCAGCGGGACGATCCGGTCCTTGCGGCCCTTGCCGTGGCAGCGGACGTGCGCACCGGCACCGACGCTAACGTCGGCGGTGGTGAGCCCGGTCAGCTCGCTGACCCGCAGCCCGGTGGCGACCGCGACGGCGAGCAGGAGGTGATCGCGCCGGCCGAGCCGGGTGGAGCGGTCCGGGGCGGCGAGCAGCGCGTCGGCTTCCGGTCGGGTCAGGTAGGTGACCAGCCGGCTGTCCGGGCGTTTGGCCGGGATGGCAAGCACCCGCTGGATCGTGGCGGCGTGCTCGGGGCAGCGCAGCGCGGCGTAGGAGTAGAAGGAGTGAACCGCGGTTAGCCGCAGGTTGCGGGTCCGGGCGCTGTTATGCCGCACGCTCTCGAGGTGGTCGAGGAACGCGCCGACGAGCTCGGCGTCGAGCTGGCCGAGGTCGAGCGCGCAGGGCGCGGTGCCGGTCCGGTCGCGGGCGAAGCCGAGCAGCAGCCGCCAGGTGTCCCGGTAGGACAGGACGGTGTGCGGGCTGACCCCGCGTTGGGTGAGCCGGTCGGCGAAGAAGCCTTGCAGCACCGGCGCGAGCGCGGTCACGGCCGCACCACCCGCGAGGCCTCGACCCGGTCGGCGACCACGGCCATCAGCTGCGGGACGGCCTGGCAGTACCAGTAGGTGTTGGCCGGGTTGAGATGACCCAGGTAGGTCGACAGCACCGGCAGCCGCCGTTGAACATCGACGCCCTCGGCGTGCCAGCCGGCGATCGTGTCGACGGCGAAGGTGTGGCGCAGGTCGTGTGGCCGCGGTGGACGTTGCCCGGGTGGGACGGTGATGCCGGCCTGAGTGCGCAGCCGGCGGAACGTGCCACTCAGCGCTGCTGCCGACATTCGGGTGCCGTCGGCGGTGAGCAGGAACGCCGGATCCGTCGGGTGCGGGCAGAGCCGGTCGCGGCGGCGGGTGTAGCGGGCGAGTGCGGCGACCGTGCTCGCGTGCAGCGGGACGATTCGGGTCTTGCCGAACTTGCTGTTGCGCACCATCAGCAGCCCGTCGGGCAGGTCGACGTCGTCGCGGTCGAGCCGGCGCGCCTCGCCGGGCCGCATCCCGGTCGCGGCCAGCAGCCCGAGCAACGTGGCCACGCTGGCCGCCCGCAGCGGCGGGGACAGCCGCCGCGCCGCGGTGATCAGCGCCTGCACCTGTTCCGGGGTGAAGATGAACGGCGTGACGCGCTTGGCGCCGCCGGGCAGCAGCTTCACCGGCGGCACCTCGGTCGCCGGATCGAAGGCGGCCAGGTAGGCGGCGAACCGGCGCGCGACCGACAGCCGCCGCGCGGCCTGCCCGCGGCTGACCGTCCCGTCGGCGACCGCCCACGCCAGCACCGCGTCCACGCTCAGGTGCGTCTCGCCGCGCCGGTCCACTGCGGCCGCCAGGGCGGTGAGCATCCGCTCGTGCTCGACGAGCTGGTACCCCAGCGCCCGGCGCATCCCCAGGTAGGCGGCCACGTGGCCGGTCAGCGGGCTCATCGGATGGCCTCCGGCCACGGCCGCGCCAGCAGGACGAGCGCGGACTGGTCGACCTTGGCGTAGATCGCGGTGGTCGCCTCGTCGCGGTGGCGCAGCACCTGCCCGACCTCGCGCAGCGACGCGCCGGCCCGCAGCATGCCCGTCCCGGCGGTGTGCCGCAGCCGGTGCCCGCCGACGACCGGCAAACCGGCCCGCCGCGACGCGGTCCGCGACACCATCACCACCGCGTTGCGCGACATCGCACCCCGCGGCAGCGCCGCCCGCAGGAACAGGGCCCGCGACGGCGACCGGCCCCGTTCGTGCACCAGGTAATCGACGATCACCGCACCGACGTCCGCGGGCAGCGGCAGCCGCTCGTCGTGACCGCCCTTGCCGTGCACCACCAGCTCACCGGCGCGCCAGTCGATGTCGTCCAACTGCAGGGCGGCGATCTCCTGCGAACGCAGACCGAGGCGCACCTGCACCGTCAGGATCGCCACGTCCCGGCGCGCAGCCGGGCCGGTGCCCGCGACCGCCAACAGCGCGGCGACCGTCGCCGGGGTGACCGCGCGGGGCAGCCCACTCAGCCGGGCACCCGCGACCGGCGGCACCACCACCGCCAGGTTCACCGGATGACGGCCGGTAGCGAATAGGAACCGCAGAAACACCCGCAGCGCGGACAGCGTCGCCCGGGTCGCCCCGACAGACAGCCGTTCCGCCTCCGTGAGGACCAGGCTGTGCACGTGCTCCACCGTCAGCTCGGCCAGCGGCAGCCCCACCGGTAGCCCGGCCAGCAGCCGGCGCACCACCCCGACCGTGCCGGTGACCGTCAGCGGCGCCAACCCGCGTTCCACGGCCAGATACCGGGCGAACGCGTCGACCATCTCGGCGTGCGCCGCCGGCACCGGCGCCGGCGCCGGCGGGATCGCCGCCTGCGCGCGCAGGTAAGCCAGCAGCGGCCGCAACGCCTGCAGCTCCACCCGCTGGCCCGGACTCTGCCGGGTCGCGGCGAACCGGGCCACCACCTCCTCGGTGCAGTCAGCCGGCGCGACACCGTTCTCCGCCAGCCAGCCGCTCAACGCGGTCAGCAGCCGGCCGTAGGGACCAACGGTCCGCGCGGCGTACCCGGCAGCGGCCAACGCCCGCCGGAACCCGTCGGCATACGCCGCGAGCGGGCCCACCACAGGACTGGGACGTGAAGACATGACAGCTCCTCTCCGGACCGAGACATCCGGAGACGAGCATGATCAACAGGCGCAACTATGCCGAGTCACGCGACAACCCGCCGGGCACCGACCAGCATCGACGCCGCGGCGGACGGCCTGGCCCGGCATAGTTGCCCGGCCGGCATAGGCATTGCTATTCCGGGCCCGGAATAGGGGTGCAACTGTGTGCCGTATTCGATCTTGCTTGTTGATCTTGGTCGGGTAGGTGCGTGTTGGGACCTTGTCCGGTGGGGTTGGTGATCCTGCTGGGCGGGTCGGCTTGGCTGCTCGGGTGGGGTCGTCTGTGGTGGGCCGGGCGGTCGCGACTGCCGGTCGCGGTGTGCGCGGTTGAGCGGCGGCGAGCGCGCGGACAAGGTTCTGGACAAGGTGGAGCCCGGCCGCGTGGGCTCGCGGGCCGGGCTCCGGGGCCGTCAGGCGGTGGCGCGCCAGCCGGGCAGGGCAATGTCGGCGACGCGGGCCGGTGTCCAGTGCAGGTCGCGCTCGATGATGAGCCGGGGCAGGATGCGTGCCGGTCGGCCCTGTTCGTCGGTTTGGACGTGTGCGGGCTGGAAGATCGCCTCGAGTTCGGTGAGGTCGATGTAGCCCCATTCGGCGCAGGTGTCGTCGCCGTTCAGGCAGGCGTAGCCGAAGGCGAGGCCGCGCTCGGGGTCGAGCTCGGCGATCCACCAGTCGCAGTCGCGGACGAAGTAGTGCAGGTGCAGCACCTTGTCGGCGGTGGGCGTGTCCTGGGTGCCGTACAGGGGTGGGATGGCGTCGGCCTGGGCGGCCGGCGGGTAGAAGGCGTGGCCGCGTTCGGCGGCATGGGTCTCGGGAAGCATGGTCGTCCTTCCGGAACGGTGGGCGAGGGGCCGGCGGGGAGGCCTGCGCGGCGCTCCCCGCCGGCGTGGTTGTCAGGCGGCGGGCTGCTCGCCGGTGGAGGCGTCGTCCTGGTCCTCGTCGGCGTCGTCGGCCGGGTCGTCGGTGTCCTCGGTGTCGAGGACGAGCCGCTCGACGTCGCTAGGCGTGTAGCCGTTGGCGACCAGGTAGGTGAGGTAGCGGCGGGTGGCCGGGCCGGGGTTGCGCCAGGTGTGCACGTCGGTGGCGTCCTCGTAGGCGGCCAGGACGAGGCCGAGCCCGATCATCTGGGCGCGTGCGGGGCTGGCCTTGGCGAGCAGGTCGCTGAGTTGGCGCGCGGCGGCGTTCCAGCCGGTGGCGTCGGTGTCGGCGCCGAGCAGGTCGCGACCGAGCGGGTGGCCGCGTTCGAGCGCGCGGCGTAGCGCGTGGTCTCCGGCGGCGACGGCGTGGGTAAGGAAGACGGGCGCGTCCTTCGGGGCGCTCTTGCGGGCGAGGAAGCCGCGCAGCCAGTCGCGGCGGACGGTCTCGGCGGAGCGCCAGGCGGCGTTGTTCTCCCGGACTCGGGCTCGTTCGGCCTTCTCGTCGTCGCTGAGCGGGCCTGAGCGAGCGGGCAGGCTGCCGCCGCACCGGGGGGTGTGGCCGTGGCCGGTCGGGTCGGTGCACACGTGCACGGCCTGCACGGGCGGCTCCCCCCAGGAGGGGCGCAGGTAGGCGGCGCGGCCGGGGCAGGTGCCGTGCGCTTCTTCGGTGAGCGGCTGCCCGTCGTGACACAGGTCGCGGATGGCGGTGATCGTCTTGTCGGTGTAGTCGGGTGGCTCGATGACCGGCACCCCGGCGGCGGTGAGCGCTTCGGTGAGCGCGGCGGCGGCCTGGTCGCGGTCGCGTTCGTCGCGCAGCCGCTGGGCGACGTGGTCGAACTGGCCGGACTTGGCGGCGGCGACCAGGGCCTTGACCGCGTCCCGGTCGTCGTCGATTATCTGGACACTTTCAAGATCACAAGTGTGCTGGTTAGCCCCAGAAGATGCTGGTGGGGTCGCGGTCGAGTTCGGTGAGGAGATCGTCGACCCGGTGTGAGGGCGCGAGCAGGTCGTAGAGGTGGAAGCGAAGGTTGCGGTCGCGCCAGTACAGGGTCCAGGACTTGTCGGTGGCGGTGTAACGCAGCCGGGCGATCGGGAACGTGGTCCACTCCGGCCCGAAGTCCTCACGCCACGGGGCGCGACGTTCGACGATCGTGAGGTGTCGCGGGGCGATGTCGCACTCGACGCGGACCTGGTGGCGGGCGTGCTCGGGCACCCGTGCGGCGCACCACCGCTGCACGCGTGCGACGTCGAGTTCCGGCAGCACCACCCGGGTCACCAGCCAGGGCTGGCCTGGGCGGCGCTGAGCGCGTCGAACGCGGTGTCCAGGCGCCGTTGCCGGCGCCGGTTGGGTTCATGGTTGGCCTCGGCGGCGACGAACCCGATCAGCTCGTCGAGGTCGTCGTCGCCGACCGCGAGGACGGCGCCGTCGGGGTGTGCGCGGAGCCGGAAGACGAGACGTTGGCAGTCGGTGTCCAGCAGCGTCAGCTCGCGCAGCGCGGCGGCCACGTCGTCGGGAATGATGATCTCGGTGACAGGACCGGCGACGGCGAGCCCTTGGCGGCGCAGGTCGAACGGTGAGCACTCCCAGTTGCTGATGACGCCTTCGTCCCCGCACCCGCTGCACTCCCACCGGATGGGCGTGCCCGGGCCGTCCTGCCGCACGGTTATCCGGCCGGGGCAGGCCCGGTTACCGGGGCGGCGTCGGCACGGCAGCGCGGTCTGCCAAGGGGTGCCGGCGTCCCCCGCGGTGGCCGCGCGGACAATGCGGGCCAGGTGCTCGGCGAGCCGGCGCGCCGGGCCGGGGGTGTCCTCGGGCAGGTCGAGGAAGTGGTGCAGGTCGGTGACGAACACGTCGGGAAACCTACCGGGCTGGCCCTCGGACACGAACCCGCCGACCGCTATCGTCTAGGGCGTCCTTTACTTGATGTCTAGCCGGCTCTAGACTTACCCTGGTGAAGCGCAGGGACCTGGTTCGCCGGATCGCCGCACAAGCGAGGCAGGCCGGGGTGGAGTGGAGCGTCAAGCGCGAGGGCGCGAACCACACCGTCTACTCACTCGGCGGGCTGATGATCCCGGTCCCGCGGCACAACGAGATCGGCGAGAAGCTCGCCGTCGAGATCTTCAAGCAGTGCACGCCCGAGCTCGGGGAAGCGTGGTGGAAGTGATGGCGGCCTACCGGGTCGACGTGGAACGCGACGGGCGGTTCTGGCTGCTGCGGGTGCCGGAGGTGGGGGTGACGCAGGCGCGGCATCTGCGGGAGGTCGAGGTGATGGCGCGGGACCTCATCGCGCTGGTCACCGAGCAGGAGCCGTCGAACGTCGAGTTGGACGTGCACGTCGCGATGCCCGCGGCGACCCGCCGCCACCTGCAGCGCGCGGAACGGCTGCGGGACCAGGCGCGTGACTCGCAGTCGAAGGCGGCGGAGGAGCTGCGCGCCGCCGCCCGGGAACTGTCCCGGTCCGGGATGCCGTTGCGTGACATCGGGCAGCTGCTCGGGGTGTCCTACCAACGCGCCCATCAGCTGGTCTCCTCCGACCTGTCCCGGGCGTCCTGACCCCCGGGCGCACCCGCCGACGGCGGCGGCGGGTCCTCGTCGAGGTCGGTGAGCAGCTGGGCCAGCCGGCGTTTGGTCGCCTCGTGCCGTTCGACCTCACGCGCCCAGCCGCGGGCGGTGGCGTCGGCGATGAGCTGGTCTTCGCGGGCCAGCCGTGCGCGCAGCCGGGGGACGTACTCGCTGGTGGTGAGGAACTTCGGGCAGGTGAGCATCAGCTCGCACTCGCACGGCCCTTCGGCGGGCAGCCGCAGGCAGTGGCCGAGTTCGAGCTCGGTCTTGAGGAAGTTCGTCTGCAGCCAGTGCACGGTCCGGGAGTCGAGCCGGCCGTGCAGCAGCGCGTCGGCGGCGGGCCCGGCGATCCGGGCGCCGGAGGCGAGCGCCGCCTCGTACTGCCTGCGGACCTCGGGGTCGGGATCCGCGCGTAGATCAGCGACATGTTCGCGCTGCGGTGCCCGAGGATCCCCCGCCGCCGGCCGGGTGGAACAGCCGGGCGTACTTGCGTCCCAGCAGCAGCGGGTAGTCCAGGCCGACACCACAGACCAGGGACAGGTAGACCAGGTAGCCGCTGGCCTGATGCGACCGTCCACGCAGGTTGCCGTCCAACCGCTCGTCGACGAACCCCAGCCGCACCGGCAGCGGCGCGGCGAACCAGTCGCCCAGGTCCGGCCACGTCTCGACGAACCGGCGGTAGGCGCGCATCCGCTCCCAGCGGGCCACCTCGGTCGGCACGTGCGCCGCCAACCATGCCCGGTAGGCGGCCTCGCTCGCGTGCACCCGCCGGCGGCGCGCGCGGGCGTGCCCGTCGACGATGACGGCGGCGGCGGGCCCAGCCGCCGGCCGGGTCACCGCCGTGCCTGCAGCGCGGCGAGGTACTCGGCGCGGACGGCGTCGTCGGAGATGCGGGTGTAGATCCGGGTCGACTCCACCGAGGCGTGCCCGAGCCGGCGCTGCAACGCCAACTCCCGCATCCCGCCCTCCCACATCGCGGTCGCGTGTGCGTGCCGCAGCGCATGCAGGGTCTTGTCCGGGCCGCGCAGCCCGAGCCGGTCCAGCCGGCGGGCGAACCCCCGCGCCACCGCCGCATACGACAGCGGCTCACCGCGGCGCGGCCCGGTCCCGCCGACCAGGAACAGCAACGGCGAGTCCGCGTCCAGCGGACGTTCGTGCAGCACGTAACGGCTGACCACGTCCAACGTGCGCGGCTCGGCCAGGTCGACCACCCGCTCCTGCCGGGACTTCTGCCGCACCCCCCGCGGATGGTCCTCGCGGTGGCGGATCACCACCCGCCGCCGGCCATAGGCGACGTCGTCCAGGTGCAGGCCCAGCGCCTCACCGGGCCGCAGCCCACCGTCGAGCATCAGCAGGAACAGCGCCAGGTCCCGCAGCCGGGTCAGGCTGTCCAGCACCGCGACGATGTCCGGCTCGCTCAACGGCCGCGGCAGCCGCTGCGGCAGCCGCACCGTCACCGCACGACGGGCCGGCTGCTGCCGGCTCGCTCCGCCGGTGAACGGCCGGTGCCGCTCGCCGACCATCGACAGCGCGATGTCCCGGCGGCGCAGCATCGGGTGCTCCCCGTCGACGACGCCGGCGAGCACCGCCCAGCCGTAGAAGCTGGAGACCGCCGCCAACGCCCGGGCGACCGTCGCCGGGGCCAGCAGCCGACCCTGCCCGGTCGCCACCGCCAGACCCAGGCGCTGCGCCGGACGGCGGCTCGACCGACGGCGCAACCAGCCGAGGAACTCCACCGACAGCGCCGGGGAGAACTCCCGCCAGTCACCGCCCCGCGCAGCGAGGAAATCGAACAGGTACTTCAGGTCATAGCCGTAGGCAACGGCCGTGTTCGGGCTGCCGCCCGCGTCGATCACATGGGCCAGGAACCGGCACACCGGCTCCACATCACCGCCGTCCCCGGTCAGGCGCACCCGCCGGACCACACCGCCGTGGCGCTCGACCGTGACCTGCATCCGGCCACCGCACCACGCCGTGCTCGCCAGGTCGGGGTGCCGCGCCGTGTCCACATAAGAAAGAAGTCGGCCACGATGGCGGCTTGGTCGAGGGTGAGGAACTCGTATCGGCCGGTGGCGGCTGCGGCGAGGTCGCTGTCGGCGACGGCCAGCGCGGCGGCCACGTCGGCCTTGCGGGCGCGGGTGCGCTTGGCGATCTGCGTCGGGGACAGCCCGAACGCGGCGAGCTGAGCGAACACGCCGACCTGCTCGGCAGTGGTCAGGGCCGCGCGGTGGGTGTTCTCGGCGTACTGGGTGACCAGCCGGGCGACCTGCTCGGCGTCGTCGTCGCCGTCCTGGCCCGCGACGACGACGGGGATGGTGTCGCGGCCGACCTCGACGGCGGCGAGGGTGCGCCGGTGCCCGTAGCGGACCCGCAGCGTCTCGTCGGCGGTGCGCACGGCGACGACCGGGACGAGAACGCCGTGCTCGCGGATGGAGGCGAGGAAGTCGGCGTCGAGGCGGGCGTCGTGGCGGACGTTGCGGTCCACCAGCAGGGTGGCGGGATCGATCGGCTCGACCCGCAGGTGCTCGGTGCCCATGGCAGGGCTCCTTCCTGCCGGGCGGTACGGCGGCCGCACTTCTCCGTGGACCATTTCCCCCGCCCTCCCGGCAGAGGCAGAAGTACGGGCGTACAAGCGACCAGAGCGCAACCCCGCGTCCCGGACCGAGAACGATCTTGCGGAGCTTGCGGAGCAAGATGGTTCGGAGGGCCGGGCGTAGAGCGGGGTTGCGTGGCGGGAGCGCGCCCGTACGCTGACTCCGCCGGGAGGGCGGGGGTTCAGAAGACGGGGCGCCGGCCGCAGGCCGGCTCCGCTGCGCCCCGCAGGGGCGTGCCTTATCTCTTGTGCGGTTCGGCGCTGCCGACGTCGGTCTCGGTCGTCCAGGTGGTGACCAGGTGAGGTTCGCAGCGGCTCGCGCCGAGGTTTTCGACGAAGACCGCGACGACGTAACCGACGCCGGTCGCGGACGGGCAGATGAGCGCCTGGATGCCGCGGGCGGCCGCGGCGGCACCGAGTTGGGTGCTGCGGCTGCGGTCCGCGGCGAGGAGTTCGTCGATGGTCACCTCGAGCGCCTGCCGGGTCGTCTCGTCGCGTAGGTCGAGGACGGTGGTGAGGTCGACGTCGTACCGGTAGAGCTCCCGCGGCAACACCGCCGACGTCGGCAGGCCCATGGCCTCGGCGCCGCGGTGCAACTCGGCGGCCGCCGTGGCCGGGGACAGGGCGAGGTAGAGCACGGGGAAGCTGTCCGGCGGGTTGAACCGGCCGCCGCGTCGTCGCGCGCCGGCGCCGCTGCGCGGGTCGAACCCGGGTGGCTGGTTGCGGTAGGCGGTGGTGTGCAGCGGGCCGGTCGGGGCGCGGGCGAGGAGCTCCTCGTCCCGCGCCGTCATGCGGTGACGCCCTCGGCGAACGCGAGCAGGACGTCGATGACCTCGCGCCACTGTCCGGCCGCGACCAGCTCGAGTGGCTTCTCGTAGTCCAGCGCCGGGACCGGGCTGCGCAGCCAGAGCCGCGCCGTCTCGTCGCCGAAGACGCGCCGGGCGAGGTCGAGCACGGCTTTGAGCTCGAGGAGGCGCTCCTCGGTGTCGCGGCGGGGCGAGGTGCCGGGGTCTTGCCAGCGCAGGACGCTGCGGACGGAGCTGTGCGCGACTTTCGCGACGTCGCCGGTGTCGACAATGTCGGAGGCGAGGATGTCGCTGACGACCGTCATCGCGTCCTCCGTTCGTCCACACAGTGTCTGCGCCGTGTCCATGCTATGTCGCATAGTTGTCGCCCGTCTAGTCAGTCAGAGGTCGATGTCCGTGGCGAGCTGCTGGGCGCGGGACCGGGTCAGGGCCTGCCGCAATGCGTCGAGCGGCTCCCGGGGCTCCTCCCGGTGCACGCCGTGGCAGTCCTCGTCGTACGCCGCTGGCCGGGGTGTGGCGGCGACGTAGAGCCGGGTGCCGTCCCGGGCACGCGACAGCGCGACGTACCCGGCCTCGCGGTAGAGCTCGTCGCCGGCGGTGACGAACGCCTGCGTAGCGGTCAGGCCCTGGGCTTGGTGGACGGTGAGGGCGTAGCCGTGGTCCAGGCCGCCGGTGTCGAGGTAGTCGCGGGGCAGCGTGAGAGGCGGATCGGTGCCGAAGCGGACGGTGACCGTGCCGGCGGCCGGATCGACGGCAGTGACGGCGCCGCGGGAGCCGTTGATCAGGCCGAGCCGGTAGTCGTTGCGCCGGGCCATCACCAGGTCGCCGGTCGCGAAGCGGCGTTCGGCGTACGGGCCGGCAGCCGCCACGACCTCGGTGGGGCCGAGCAGGCCGGCGGCGCGCATCGCCAGCCGGGCCCTGAGGTTGAGCTCGGCGACGTCGGCGCGGCGGATGGCGAGCATGACGACATCCGGATCGGGCGGTCGGGCTGGACCACCTTGTCCGGCACCTTGTCCAAATCCTTGTCCGGAACCTTGTCCGGGCGGGCTGGCGCCGGTGGCGGCGGCCCACCAGGACTCGGCGAGTGCAGCACGGGCGTCGCTGGCCGTGTCGCTGGCGGTGATCCGTCCTCGGTCGCCGTACGCGGCGATGGCGCGAGTCGGGTCGCGGTCGCGCAGGTCGTCGAGCGCGTCGCGTTCCCACGGGGCCGACTGGCGGCGGTTGTCGTGCAGCTCGGCGGCGTCGAGCTGGCGAGCGAGGGCGCGGAACGCGCCGCCAGCGGTGAGCTCGGGTAGCTGGCGGGGGTCGCCGACCAGGACCAGCTTGGCGCCGGCGGCCTGGGTGGCGGTGACGAGCCGGGCCAGGTCGCGGGTGCCGAGCATGCCGGCCTCGTCGACCACCAGCACCCCGCCAGGTCTGATCGGCGGCGGTCCTGCGGAGATCCGGTAAAGCAGCTGGGCGACGGTGCACGTCGGGATCCCGGTCTCGTGGTGCAGCGCGAGGGCGGCACGGGCGGCGACCGCCGCGCCGGTGACGGGGACGCCGGCGGTCTGCCAGGCGTCGTGGGCGGCGGCAAGTGCTGTGGTCTTTCCGGTGCCGGCCTTGACGACCACCACCTCGACCGCGTCACCGGAGGTGAGCAGCCGGTGCACCATCGCGTGCTGTTCGTCGGACAGGTGCGGGTGCCGGTCGAGCGCGCTGTCGCGGACCTGGTCGGGCACGGTGGCGGCGCCGGCGTCGCGGCCGGCGGTGGCGCGGGCGAGCAGGTCGGTCTCGAGGTCGAGCAGCTCGACGGTGGAG
>Ga0070679_100004181_pt1 | contig 13311 bp, 14 predicted proteins | sample KBSC63BmetaG_FD_65652 | JGI IMG/M metagenome (GOLD analysis project Ga0070679, IMG submission 65652) | Corn rhizosphere microbial communities from Kellogg Biological Station, Michigan, USA - KBS C6-3B metaG | ecosystem: Host-associated > Plants > Roots > Rhizosphere | place: USA: Michigan... | reverse complement strand
GCCGGCAGCGACGGTGAGGACGTCCGCGGCCGCCGGCAGCACGCGATCGAGCGTGGGCCAATCGAACAGCGGCGCCGCGGCCGCCGCGCCGGCCGGCCGCGCATACGGAAGGCGCGCGAAGTGGGTCGCGAAGAAGTCTCGCGTGAGCGCGGAAACCCAATCAGCGTCCATCGGGACGGAGATCATCGCCAGCGCACAGACGGGAATTACGGCAGGCGATGCAGCGCTCTTCCGTCAGTGTAGGACGCGCTTGATGCCCATCGCCAGCGCCGCCTCGAACTGCAGCGGCGGTTTGCTCACCAGCTGCACGACCGCGGCGCCCGAGCTCGACACGATGAACTTCCCCCGTACCCAGCGACGTTCCTCTTCCACGTACACTTCGACGGCATCGCCGGCGTCGAGGCGCCGGACATCGAACTGCAGCTCGCGCTCATCTGGATCCGTATCGAGTGGTCGGTTGCGATTCATTGCTGGCTCGCCGTAAGAGTGAGCGCAGACGGTACGCGCATCGCCCCCGTCGAGGAAATCGGGCAAACGCTGCAATCGTCGTGGTGCCGCGCATCCTGTGCGGGCTGGGCCCGATTTTGTCGCCGGCCGCGCGTGCTGGAACATCGACTGCAGGCCTCTTCCGACGAAACGCCGCTGATGGCGGCAGGAGGAAAAAATGACGCGAGGTCTTCTCAGATTCTTCAAAGTCGCGGCGGTCGCGGTTCCGTTGACGCTGGCCGGAGGCGCGTACGCGCAGTCGGCGGGCGGCAGCAGCGGCGGCTCGGCTGGCGGCAGCAGTGGGTCCTCGGGCTCGAGCCAAGAGGGCACGATGGGTGGCAGCCAGGGTGCGCAAGGTACGTCGGGCTCCACCGGTGGCTCGACGGGCTCGAGCGGCTCGATGGGCTCGACCGGGTCGCAAGGCACGAGCGGGTCGCAAGGCACGAGCGGGTCGCAAGGCACGAGCGGGTCGGTCGGCAGCGGCTCGTCGGACACGTCGGGGATGGGCACTGGATCGAGCGACACCGGCTCGTCGTCGCGGCACAAGTCGTCGAAGTCGAAGAGCGACAGCAACAACCCGGACACGTCCGGCTCGTCGGGATCGAGTGGCAACAATCCGTAACCAGTCGTCGCGCGCGCAGCGACCGCCGGCACGATGGCGGATCGCTGCGCGCGCCGGCGATTCCAGTGACAGGCGCCGCGCGCGGCCTATGCTCTAGAACATGGGCCACGATCTGATCGTCATCGGCGCGTCGGCGGGCGGCATCGAAGCGCTCAGCGCGCTCGTCGCAGCGCTGCCTGATGATCTGGCCGCCTGCATCTGCGTCGTGCAGCACCTGTCATCGACACACAAGAGCTTCTTGCCGCGCATCCTGGCGCAGGCGGGCCCGCTACCTGCGACTTTCGCCACCGGCGGCGATCCGGTCGCGTCGGGGCGCATCTACGTGGCACCGCCCGATCGCCACCTCATCGTCGACGGCAAATGTTTGCAAGTCGTCATGGGTCCGCGCGAGAACAACTTTCGCCCGGCCGTGGATCCGCTCTTCCGCTCGGCGGCGTTGGCGCACGGCGAGCGGGTGATCGGCGTCGTCCTCTCGGGCGCGCTCGACTGCGGGACTGCGGGTCTGCTCGCCATCAAGCGCTGCGGGGGCGTCGCACTGGTCCAGGATCCCGACGAGGCGCTCGTCGACGACATGCCTCGCAGCGCCATCGAGAACGTGCCCGTCGACGCGGTGCTGTCCATTGCGGCGCTCGCCGACAAGCTCGTCGAGCTGTCGCGCCGTCCGGCGCGCTCCGGTCCGCGTGCAGTGCCGCGGCTCCTCGAGCAGGAGGCGAGCATCGATCGCATGTCTGCCGAGTCCGAGATGTTGCCGCCGGTCGGTACGCCGGCCGGGCTGACCTGTCCGAACTGCGCCGGTCCGTTGTACGAGCTATCGGACGGGCCGCAGCTGCGCTTTCGCTGCCGCGTCGGTCACGGCTTTGGCGGCGGCGCGCTCTCGTCCGAGCAACAGAACACCACCGAAGGCGCCTTCTGGGCGGCGCTGCGCGCGCTCGAGGAGCAGGCGGCGCTGGCGCGGCGATTGGCGACCCGCGCGCGCGAGCTCGGGCAGAAGCGCAGCGTCTCCATGTTCGAGGAGCGCGCCGTCGCCGCCGAGCACCAGGCGCGCGTCGTGCGCGAAGAGCTACTGAAGAGCCTGACGCCGCGCGCCGACGCCGAAGCGACCGGCGAGCGCACGAGCAGCGTCAAGCACTGACGCGGCGCGCGCGCGGCAGCTCGAGCACGATCTCGGCGCCACCGTCCGGATGATTGCCCGCGCGTACCCGGCCACCGAGCGACTCGACGAGCGCATAGGCGAGCGACAGCCCGAGCCCGCTGCCGCGCGCACCCTTGGTCGTGAAAAACGGCTCGAACACGCGAGCGAGCTGCTCGGGCGGAAAACCGGGGCCGTTGTCGCGCACGGACACGGTGACGAAGTCGGGCGACGCCCAGGACTTGACGGTGATCAGGCCGCCGTCGACGAGCGCGTCGCGCGCGTTGATCAACAGATTGACGAGCACGTTGGTCAGCTCGGGCGCGTCGCCGATGACTCGCGGCAGCCGCCCCGGCATCTCGACGTCGACTGCGATTCGCGACTTGCTGTGGTCCGCGGCGTGCGGCAGCCCCAACCCCGCGATATCGATCGCCGAGCGGATCACCGCGTTCACGTCGATGGGCCGCGCCGGCCGCACGCGCCGGCCGCTGAAGCGATCGAGCCGATCGAGCGTCGAGCGCATCACCGCGACCGCTTCGTTGATCTCGCGCAGGTGGCTCGTCCCTGTCTCGTCGACGGCGCGCGCCAGCAGCTCGACGCGCAATGCCAGCGCGTTCAGCGTGTTGCCGATGTCGTGCGCGACGCCCGCGGCCAAGCGCCCGAGCGCGCCCATCCGCTCTTTGCGCTTCATCTCCTCGCGCAGCGTCGTCATCTCGCTCTCGTGCGCCTGCTGCTCGGTGATGTCGTCGGCGAGGACGAAGCCGATGGGCGCTTCGCCGGGCGGTGCGATGCGCTCGACGCGCAAACGAATCAGTTGCCGGCTGTCCTCGCGGCGACAGCGCACCGTGATCATCGCCTCGCCGGCGCTCAGGCGCTCGATCTCGGTGGCGCCGAGCGTCCCCAGATCCGGATAGGTGCGCCGCGGCTCACTGAGGACCGACCAGCGGCACGGGACCTTGCGCGCGCTCGCCAGCGCGTGCCAGTGCGGATTGGCCAGGACCACGACCCCGTCGCGGAACATGGCCACCGCGCTCGACGAGCGTTGCAGTGCGAACGAGCTCAAGCGATGGAAGGCCCAATCGGTGCGCGCGCTCTCTTTGCCCTTTTCGAGCAGCACACGGTAGCGCCCTAAGAGATCGCGGTACTTGCGCTCCAGCACCTCGTGCCTGCGGTCGCTGTTCCGGCGCCCTTGACCGCTGCGCAGCCTCATCTACGCGGCCGTTTGCTCTTCCCGTCGTCGGAATTCGCCGCTGCGGCGACCGCGTCGAGCTGTTTCTGCAGCGCGTCGCGCTTGGTGAAGTCCTCGAAAAGGACGACCGCGCCGCGCGTCACGTCGCCGTCGACGATCGGCACCGCCGCCAGCGACGCGATGCCCTTGCCGCCCGAGGGCAGCTCGTACTCGATCTCTTCGGCGCGCAGCGGGCGATTGCCGGCAAGCGTCTTGCGCACGCGCTGCAACAGCGAGCCCGTCAACGCCGGCACGTGCAGCGTCCACAAGGTCTGGCCGACCGCTTCGTCTTCGGTGACGCCGAGGAGCCGCTCGGCCGCCAGGTTCCAGATGAGCACGCGCCCGATCTCGTCGACGACGATGACACCGGCCGACAAGCTGCGAATGATCGTCCGCTGCGACGAGAGGAAGCGATTCATCTCCTCGGTGCGCCGCGCCAGCTCGCGATTGGTCGCGTCGAGCTCGGCGTTGGCCGACTGCAGCTCCTCGTTGGTCGTCTCCAGCTCCTCGTTGGTCGACTGCAGCTCCTCGTTGGTCGTCTGCAGCTCTTCGTTGGCCGACTGCAGCTCTTCGTTGGTCGTCTCGAGCTCCTCGTTCGACGACTGCAGCTCCTCGTTGGTCGTCTGCAGCTCCTCGAACGCCGACTGCCGCTCCTCGTTGACGCGCCGGAGCTCGAGCTCCATGTCGTGCATCGCCGTCACGTCCTCGACGGCGTAGATGATGCCGTTGACCGCGTCCTTGGCGTCGCGCAGCGGCAGCACGGTGACGGCGACGTAGCGCGCCTTCGAGTCGGGGCCGTCGGTCGAGATGGTGCTCTCACCGCGCTCGCGGTCGACCTTGCCCTCGCGCACCGCCGTCGTCTTCTCGATGAGCAGGTCGCCCGACAAGCCGGCGAGATTGAGCGCGGTCACCTTCTTGCCGATGACCGTCGCCTCCGAGCGCGACCACAGCTGCCCGGCGGCGCGATTCCAGCCCGTCACCGTCCCGTCGACGGCGGTGACGATCACCGGCAGGCGCAACGACTGCAGCACGTCGCGATGGAACTGATCGACGTACGACGGCCCCGAATGCTCGTCGTTGCGATTGGCCGACTCCTGCTCGAGCAGGCCGACGAGGCGCTCCTGCGCCAGCGCCCCCTCGCGGCGATGATCCTTCTTGTAGATGCGGCGCGTGAGATCGACCGGCTCGAAGATCTTGGCGGCGAACGGAATCAGCTCGCTCTTGCCGAGCATGAGCACGCCGTTGCGCCGGAGCGCGTAATGGAAGCGCGTCAGCACCAGCTTTTGCAGGTTGGGCTCGAGGTAGATGAAGACGTTGCGGCACAAGAGCAGATCGAGCCGCGAGATCGGCGCATCGGAGACGAGGTTGTTGACGCCGAAGACCACCTTGCGGCGGACGTCCTTGACCACCGCGTACCCCGAGCCCTCGGGCACGAACCAGCGCTGCAGCATCGCCGGCGGCACGTTCTCCACCTGCTGCGAAGTGTAGTGCCCGCGCCGCGCGTAGGAGACCGCTGTTTCGTCGAGGTCGGTGCCGAAGATCTTGATCTCTTCGTTGACGAACGAGGGCCCGACCGCCTCGGCGATGAGCATCGCCACCGAGTACGCCTCTTCGCCCGTCGCGCAGCCGGCGCACCAGACGCGCATCTCCTGGCCGGCGCGCTTCTCCGCCAGGATCTGCGGGATCACGCGCGACGACAGCGCGTCCCACGCCTCTCCGTCGCGGAAGAACGACGTGACCTTGATGAGCAGCGACGACACCAGCGCGTCGAGCTCGGTCGGATCGACGGAGAGCAGCTTGAGGTAATCGCGGGGCGTCCGCGTCTTGCGGTCGACCATGCGGCGCTCGATGCGTCGCTTGAGCGTCGCGCGTTTGTACTCGCGGAACTCGAAGTGGCGCATCAGCTTGATGCGCTCGAGAATCTCTTCGACGAACTTGTCTTTCCCGCGTTCGGCCACGCGTCGGTCCTTTTTTAGAACGCTCGCTACGACCGTCGCGAGTCAGGTCCTTCCCTGACAGCCGATGCGGGCAATCGGCGCAGAATAGCAGATCATGGGGCGTCGGACCGATTCCAACATGCGGCGGTCAGCGACGCCGGCAAGGCTCGTCGTCCTCGGCGGATCGATGGGTGCGATCGAGGCGCTGCGCGCGCTCTTCGGCAGAGTGCCGGCGGGCCTGGACGCGGCGTTCGTCGTCGTCGTGCACCGCTCGGCGGGCGTGACCGTGCTGCCGCAGATCCTCGCGCGCGACAGCGGACAGGCGGTCGAGACCGCGCAGGACGGCCAGTCGCTCGAGGCCGGCGGAATCTACGTCGCGCCGGGCGGGCTGCACACCCGCATCGACGGCGACAAGCTCGCCGTCGCCATCGGCCCGCGCGAAAACGGGCATCGCCCGTCGATCGACGTGCTCTTTCGCTCGGCGGCCGAGAGCTACGGCAATCGCGTCATCGGCGTCGTCTTGTCGGGCGCGCTCGACTGCGGCTCGCTGGGCCTGCTCGAGATCAAGCGCTGCGGCGGCGTCACCGTGGTCCAGGATCCCGCGACGGCGCTCAACGCGCAGATGCCACAGAGTGCGATCAATCTGGTGCATCCCGATCACATGGCCGCGCCGGCGGCGATGGGTCCGCTGTTGTCGCGCCTCCTGGTGCGGCCGCCGCCGCATCATCGCCGGCGCTATGCACCGCCGCCCCAGCGGCAGGCGCCGTTCGTTTGCCCCGAATGCAGCGGGCCGATCTGGGAAGAGCGGGGCGCCATCGACTATCGCTGCCGCACCGGCCACCGCTACTCGGCGGAGCTCTTCTTCAAGGAAAAAGAGAAGAAGCTCGAGAGCGCGCTGTGGGAAGCGCTCAACGTGATGCAAGAGCGGATCGAGCTGTCCAAGCGCATGGCCGCACGCGCCCGCGAAAACGGCCACGACGGCGTCGCCGAGCGCTTCGAGTCGCGCGCCGCCGACGCCGAGGAGAACGCGGCGCTGCTGCGCGATCTGATCTACCGCTCCGACGGGACCCTGCCGATGGACGAAGTGCCGCTCGAGGCCAAGAAGCAAGCGCGCCGCAAGCGCCGTACAGGGATCAAGCGGCGAGGAAGCCGTGCCGCGCGGCGAGGCGAATGAGATCGCCGACCGAGTGCACGTCGAGCTTCTTCATGATGCGCGTGCGATGGGTGTCGACGGTCTTGATGCTGATGAAGAGCTCGCGCGCGATCTGCGCGTTGGTCTTGCCGCGCACGACGAGGTCGAAGATCTCGCGCTCACGCGCCGACAACGCGGCGAGCACGCCGTGGGCCGCCGTGCGCGCGGGCGGCCTGCCGTTGCCGGGAATGAGCTCGCGCGACAGCTGCGGCGCCAGATAGGTCGTGCGCGCCGCGGTCGTGCGCACCGCGTCGACGAGCTCGCGCTCCGACTGGTGCTTGAGCGCATAGCTCGTCGCCCCGGCGGCGAAGGCGTCGGTCACCATGTCGGCGTGCTGGTGCATCGTGAGCATGAGGAAGGGCGCGTGCACACCGCGCCGCTTGAGCTCACGCAAGAGCGCCAGCCCGTTCGATCCCGGCAGCGTGATGTCGACGACGATGACGTCCGGCTCTACATTCGTCAGCAGCTCGACCGCCTCGCGAAAGTCGCTCGCTTCGCCGACGACCTGCAGATCGTCATGGTAGGTGAGGATCGCGCGCAGCCCGTCGCGAAACAGCCGATGGTCATCGATGAGAACGACACGAATCATCGGATCCTCCCTTCACCCACCCACGACGAATGCACGATATCACCTTCGGCATTCGACGGCGTTGCGCAAGCGGTGCACCCGTCACGTCGCACCCGATTTTCGCACGCACCGCGGCGCCGCACGCCCAATTACAGCAGCTACCCGATAGAGCTGCGAGCGGGTTGCCTGAAGATGTACGCATGGTAGCCGTGATCGAGCGCGATCGTCGCCTGGCGCGGCGGTTGGCCGCAGCATTGGAGGCGCGCGGCTGTCGCACGCGCGTGGTGCATGGGTTCGGCCGCGCGGTGGCGCTCTTGCGCAGCGAGGTGCCGGCGGCGCTCTACGTCTCGGAGATGTTGCAGCGGGCCAACGGCGGCGATCTGCTCGCCGAGTGCGATCGCGACGGCCGCTACGACGACGTGCCGGCGATGGTGCGCGTCAGCCGCGAAGATTCGCTGTTCGCGCGCGCCATGCGCCGCGGCGGCATGCAGACGATCGTGGCGCCCATCGACGTCGAGGCGACGGCCAACCGGCTCGCCGACATGGCCAACGGCGAAGACGGCCACTTGCGCGCGCTCGTCAGCCAGTCGCGCCGACTCAAGGCCCACAATCGCGCGAACCGCGAAGGCGCGAGCCGCGCCGTGGCGACGTACCAGAAGATACGCAAGCAGATCATCAAGACGCCGCCGCGCTGACGCGCGAGCCGCGGGGCGATGACGAATACCGGGCGGGCCCGATTCAGACGACCGTGCGCGGGCTGTATAGCTCTGCACGATCGAGGAGGGCACATGTACGGCCTGCTCGAGTTCATCCGCGAGCACCGCGAAGAGATCATGGCCCAGGCCGTGCGCAAGCTGCGACTCGCGCATCCCCGACGCAGCGACGCCGAGCTCGTCGACGAGATGGCGTGCGCGTTCGACAACATCGAGCACACGCTCGAGCGCGATCGGCGCAGCGCCGAGCCGGCGGCGCCCGAGCTCCTCGTCGACGCCATGCACCACGGCAAGCAGCGCCAGCGCCTGTCGTTCGATCCCGCGTCGGTGGTCCACGACTACGGCGTGATCTGCGACGCGGTGTTCACCGTGGCCGACGCCGGCGGCATGTCGCCGACGGCGCGCGAGACGCAAGTGTTCAATCGCGTCATCGACGAGGCCGCCGCCAACGCCATCACCGCCTATTGGCAGGAGGAGCACATCGCGAAGCGGCGCGAGATCGGCCGGCAGCTCGGCACGCTCGCGCACGAGCTGCGCAACGCGCTCGCCTCGGCGCGCATGGCCTTTCAGCTCATCCGCGAGGGGCGCACGCCGACCAACGGGCGCTCGGCCGAGCTCTTGGTGACCGCGTTCGACCGCATGCAGCGGCTGATCGCCGACGCGCTCGACCAGGCGCGCGTACGCGGGACCGCGGTGCCGGTGCGGCAAGAGCGCGTCGAGCTCGGCGCGCTCATCCACGACGTCGTCGATGCGGCGGTGCGCTCCCACGAAGTCGAGATCGGCATCAGCGCCGACGAGTCGCTCGCGATCGAGGCGGACGCGCGCCTGCTCACTTCCGCGCTCTCCAACCTGGTGAGCAACGCCGTCAAGTTCACCAAGCCGGGCGGGCGTGTCGACGTGCGCACGTTCGAGCTTGGCGCGCACGTGGTCGTCGAGGTCGAGGACGAATGCGGCGGGCTGCCCGACGGCGCCACCGACGAGCTGTTCCAGCCGTTCGTGCAGAAGGGGAGCGAGCGCTCGGGCGTCGGCCTTGGCCTGGCCATCACGCGCGAAGCAGTCGAAGCGCACGGCGGCGTCATCACGGTGCGCAATCTGCCGGGCAAAGGCTGCGTCTTTCGCATCGAGCTGCGCTCGATCTCGTTGCGGCCGTACCCCGCGACGCTGCGCGCGCCGTAGCTGGCGCCCGCGATGCAGGCGTCTAGTACATGCGCGTTCATCATCTCAACTGCATCTCGAGCTGTCCCCTCGGCGGCTACCTCATGGACGGGCGCTCGAGAGGTCTGCGCGCGCGTCTCACCTGCCATTGCCTGCTCGTCGAGACCGACAGCGCGCTCGTGCTCGTCGACACCGGCTTTGGACGGCGGTGCGGCAGATCGCGGCGCTCGGCTTCGATCCGCGCGACGTGCGCCACATCGTCATGAGCCACCTCGACTTCGATCACGCGGGCGGGCTCGACGATTTTTCCGAGGCGACCGTGCATCTATTGGCCGACGAGCGCGAGGCCGCGTTCGCTCAACGAACGACGCTAGACCGCATGCGCTATCGCCCGCAGCAATGGTCGTCGCAAGCGCGCTGGCGCGTCTACGCCGCGGGCGACGGCGAGCCGTGGCAAGGCTTCGACGCCGTGCGCAACCTCGAGGGCGTGCCGCCCGAGATCTTGATGGTGCCGCTCATCGGCCACACGCTCGGGCATTGCGGCGTCGTCATCGACGGTGAGCGCCCGATGAACGTCGAGCGCCCGCGCTGCACGCCCGGGCTGCGCATGTATCAGTGGACGATGGAGAAGAACCGGCGCGCGCGCTTGTGGAACCAGCGTCGCCTGCGCGAGCTCAAGCGACGGAGCGGCGACGCCATCGAGCTGTTCTGCGCGCACGACACGGTCGAGTTCGATCGCCTCGCCCGACACTCGTTCGCAACGCCCGCGCAATACGGAGCGAGCCCGATTGCCGCCGCCGCGGATGCTGCCGACATCCGCCACTCGACTTGATCGAGTTTCCTACACCGAGGAGGTCCATCGTGACGCTCGACCTGACCGCCCAGCGCGGCACGCCGTTGCCGCAGCAGCGTTTCACGTGGCGCGAGATTGCCGGCGCGCTGCCCATCAGCAAGCTCGACGACGACGCCTTCACGCGCGTTCGCGTCATCCTCATGAACGGCATCATGTCGGACGCGCTGCGCTTCAAGCACATCGCCAACCGGCTCGACGGATCGTTGCGCGTGCCGCTGGCCGAGGTGCGCCGCGTCGAGCAGCACATGCAGACGATGATCAATTGGCTCTTGCCCGCCGATCAGTCTCCGATCGAGACGACCATCGGCTACGAGCAGGTGGCGATCGAGGTGACGGCGTCGGTGGCGCAGCACGAGCCCGATCCGTACATGGCGCAGCTCTATCGCTTCGGCCTCCTCGAAGACTTCGATCATCTGTATCGCTACTCGGCGCTCCTCGATCGCCTCGAGGGCAAAGACGCGAACAACATCCTGCAGAGCTATACCGACATCCGGCCCGGCCGCCCGACCGAGGTCGAGCATCGCGCGCCCGTCGACGACGTGCGGCGCCACTACGATCGCAAGACGGCGCAGCCGATCACGCGGCTGCACGCGATCACGCTGTTCGCCGGCGAGTATCAGACGCACGACTACTACATGCACGTCGGTCCGCTCTTCTCCGATCCGATCGCGCGCATGCTGTACGCCGAGATCGCGTCGATCGAGGAGCAGCACGTCACGCAGTACGAGTCGATGTCCGATCCGACCGAGACGCTGCTCGAGAAGTGGCTTCTGCACGAAGCGGCCGAGGTCTACAACTTCTGGGGCTGCGTCCAGAGCGAGTCGAACAAGCGGCTCAAAGCGATCTGGGAGCGCTTCCTCGACTACGAGCTCGGGCAGCTCGCCTACGTGCGCGAGATCTTCGAGCGCGTCGAGAAGCGCGACGCCTTCAGCGTCCTGCCGCGCACGCTGCCGACGCCGATCGACTACTCGAGCCAGCGCAAGTTCGTGCGCGACGTCCTGGAAAAGGAGGTCAACTTCCGCGCGGTCGGCACCGAGATCGTGCCGCTCGCGGCGGAGAAGCCGGGATCGCCGTCGGTGCGCTATCGCGAGCACATCAACTCCGAAGGCTCGCCGTCGCAGATCGTGGCGGCGAACTATCAATGGCGGCCGGGTGGCGAGCTCATCGAGCAGGCCGCGGTCCAGGCGACGGTTCACTAGGAGCGAGACATGAAGACCCCCAACGAGACGGGAATGAATCGCACCGGAATCAAGACGTCGCCCATCGACAGCCGCGCCACCGAAGCGGGCGCCGAGGAGGGCGAGCCGACGTCGATTGGCGGCGAGTCGCTGATGGCGGCGGTGCGCCTCGAGCTGGCGCAGCAAGCCGACGCGGTCGGATCGATGCCGCCGCCGGCGTCGCTCAAAGGCGTCGCCAAGTCGGCGATGACGGTGCTCAAGGGCGAGAGCCCGACGCTGCTTTTGAACCTGCTCGGCGAGCGGCTGGCGTTCGAGCGTACCGGCGTCCGCCTCTACGAGGCGGTGATCGACAAGCTGCCCGCGTTCGCCGCCGACGGTGGCAGCGCCCGGCCGACGGTGGCCGATCTGCGCGCCATCCAGGAGGACGAGCTGCGCCACGTCGACGTCGTGCGCCGCGCCATCGAGACGCTCGGCGGCGATCCGACGGCGATGACGCCGGCGGCCGACCTCGGCGGCGTGTCGATGTCGGGCGTCCTGCAGGTGGCGTGCGATCCGCGGGCGCAGCTCGCCGATTCGCTGCACGCGCTGCTCACCGCCGAGCTCGTCGACAACGACGGGTGGGAGCTGCTCATTCAGCTGGCGCGCGGGCTCGGGCAAGAGGAGATCGCGCAGTCGTTCGCGCAGGCGCGCGATCAGGAGCACCTGCATCTCGTGCGCATACGCGCGTGGGTGATGTCGCAGGTGATGCGCGAAGCCGGCGTCGAAGAAAGCGCGACCCTGCCCGCAGCGACGTAATGGTTTCGCCGCATTTCTCGATCGCGGCAAAGGCATTCGTTGCATAACCGCTCGTCGAGGTAGATCGTGCCTTACCTAGGCATGTCTCATTGACCGAAGCGGCGACAGGGCGCGTTCAGCAAGCCCTACAGGAAGCGGAACAAATATTGCGCACCGTCGCCGTCGCGGACGACCGGCAGGCGCGCGTCCTGCAAAACGTGCTCGACAGCATCGGCGCCGCGTTGCGCGGCGAGCGTGGCACGGCCGACCAGTTCGCGTCGGTGGTCAGCCACGAGCTGCGCTCGGCGTTGATGCCGATTTCGCTGTTCGTCGAAGCGATGCTCGTCGACGTGACACAGAACGGGCGCGTACCCTCGCGCGACGAGCTGATGCAGCGGCTCGGGATGTTCAAGCGGCAGCTCGCGCGCGCCAACCACGATCTGAAGCGCTTGCTCGATTTTTCGCGCATCCGCAGTGGACAGCTCGATCTCGAGCTCGAGGACGTCGATCTGTCGGCGACGGTCGCCGACGTCGTCGCCGGGCATCACGAGGAGCTCGCGGTCGCGCGCTGCACCGTCGACTTCGAGAGCCCGGGAGCGATCGTCGGCCGCTGGGATCGGCTGCGGCTGCATCAGGTCGCGACCAATCTCTTGTCGAACGCGATAAAATACGGCGCGGGCGCGCCGATCCACATCGCGCTGTCGGCCAACGACGAGAGCGCGCGGCTGGTCGTGCGGGATCACGGTCCCGGCATCGAAGCGGATCAGCGCGAAGCGATCTTCGCGCGCTTCGAGCGTGCCCATCCGACGCAGCACCAATCGGGCTACGGCGTCGGGCTGTGGGTGGTGGCGCGCATCGTCGAAGCGTTCGGCGGCGCCATCGAGGTCGAGAGCGAGCCCGGGCTCGGCGCCACATTCATCGTGAGGTTGCCGCGTTTGATGTAGTGTTGTGGCGCGATGCGGACGGTGTTGGTGGTGGACGACGAGTATGAAATTGCCGAGGTCGTTGGCACGGTGTTGTCGTCACGGGGCTATGAGGTCGCGCTCGCGCTCAACGGCAAGCTCGCGCTCGCGGCGCTCGCCGACCAGCGGCCCGACCTCATCCTGCTCGACGTCATGATGCCCGTCATGACCGGCATCGAGGTCTTGCGCACGGTCAAGGCGACCGAGGAGCACCGCGCGATTCCGGTGGTCATGATGAGCGCCGTCGGCGACGGCGTGCTGTCGTCGGAGGACGAGTCGCTGACCGCGGGCTACCTGCGCAAGCCGTTCACCTTCGACGAGCTCATGGCCACGTTCGCGCGCGTCGGACTCTAGACGTCGGACTCTAGACGTCGCGCAGGCTGCCGCGATCGGCGAGAAGATCGTGGCGCGCCGCCAGCCACACCAGCTCGGCCAGCGACGTGACGCCGAGCTTGCGGTAGATGCGCGTGCGATGGGTCTCGACGGTCTTCTCCGAGATGAACAGCGCGCTCGC
>Ga0070679_100004179_pt1 | contig 13314 bp, 12 predicted proteins | sample KBSC63BmetaG_FD_65652 | JGI IMG/M metagenome (GOLD analysis project Ga0070679, IMG submission 65652) | Corn rhizosphere microbial communities from Kellogg Biological Station, Michigan, USA - KBS C6-3B metaG | ecosystem: Host-associated > Plants > Roots > Rhizosphere | place: USA: Michigan... | reverse complement strand
TCGATGCCGTCCCGGTCGGCGCCGACGGCGACGACTTCAGCGCCGTAGGAGGGATCGGCGGCCGCGTCCAGGAGGGCCTGCAGGTTCGTCCCGCTCCCGGACACGAGCACGACCAACCGAGCAGACACGGCGAGCTCACCTCTCGCGGCGGTGGGGGGCAGGGCGGGCTCGGGGAAGCATGGGTTGAGAACGTCACGATAGCGCGGCCGAGCGACGCGAGGACGCCGTTCTGGCATGCTGCCGACGTGGCCGACGTCGCGGCGCTTCCGATCGAGGGTGTGCGACGGAGCAGCCCGCGTACGGCGATCGTCGTGCCGCTCCGTTACGCCGCGCTCGCGGCGGTGGCCGTCGCGCTCGCGGCGGTGCACGTGCGACGCCCGGCCACCGTGTGCCTTCTTCGCGCGACGACCGGAATCCCTTGTCCGTTCTGCGGTGGCACCACAGCCGTCGTGCGGCTGGGGCATGCCGATGGTGTCGGTGCGCTGCGTGCATCGCCGCTCGCCGTCGCGCTCGTCGCCGCGTTGCCGCTCACCGGGCAGGTCCGCCGGCCGTCGTGGTGGGCCTCGGTCGTCGCGCGGCGCTCGCTGATCGTGGGGATTTTGCTCGTGTCGGAGGTGTGGCAGTTGTTGCGCCTCGGTGTGATCCGCATCTAGAGTCCCGCGCGCTGACAGCGCCGACATCGGATCGGAGTCCCGCATGACGACGCCCGGACAGCCTCCCGGACCCGCGCAGCCCGACCCGAACCAGCCGCCCCATGGGCAGCAGCCCGCCTACGGGCAGCCGCCTTACGGGCAACCCCAGTACGCCCAGCCCCAGTACGGCCAGCCTCCCTATGCGCAGGCGCCGTACGGCCAACAGCCTTACGGGCAGCCAATGCCTTACACCGGCGCGCCCTACGCGAGCTGGCTGCAGCGGGTCGGCGCTTCCCTGGTGGACGCGCTCGTGGTGGTGCCTGCCTACCTGATCGCACTGATCGGGGTCGGCGTGGGTGGCGGCGCCGGAGCCTTCTTGGTGATCGTCGGATATCTCGCGGCGATCGCGGTGTTCGTGTGGAACATCGCTTTCCGGCAGGGCGCGACCGGCAAGTCGCTCGGCAAGCAGGCTCTGGGTCTGACGTTGATCTCCGAGAGGACCGCGGCACCGATCGGCGCGGGGATGAGCTTCGTCCGCTACCTCGCGCACATTCTCGACAGCTTCCTGTGCGGCCTCGGTTATCTCTGGCCGCTGTGGGACGCGAAGCGCCAGACGTTCGCGGACAAGGTCTGTTCCACCGTCGTCATCGTCCGATGACCACACCGGAGGACGGGGACGGCGAGCCGGCGGACTACTCGACGCCGAAGCCGCAACCCGAGCCGCCTCCGCCCCCGCCGGGTTATCCGCCCTACACGGCACCCCCGCCGTACGCCGCGCCGCCGCCGCCGCCGACGTACGCCGCGCCGGGCTACGGGCCGCCGCAGCACCAGATGCCGCCGCCACCGCAGCAGTACGCGCCACCGCAGCAGTACGCGCCGCCGCAGTACGCGCCGCCGCAGCCCGGCTACAGCCCGCCGCCGCCTTGGGCTTACCAGGTGCAGCCGCGCACCAACGGGTTTGCCATCGCCGCGCTCATCTGCGGCTGTGCGGGGTTCGTGACCGGTTGCACGGCGCCGCTCGCCGTCATCTTCGGCTTCATCGCGCGGTCTCAGATCAAGAACACCCGCGAAGACGGCAACGGCATGGCGATCGCCGGCATCGTCCTCGGCATCCTCGTCACCGCGGGGTTCGTCGTGTTTCTCTTGCTGGCGTTCGCGTTCAGCGACGCGGGCGGACCAACCTACTGAGTGCTGCGCCGCGACCAAGCCACCAGCACCGCGACAAGACCGCCGACGAAACCCACTTCGCCGAAAAGCACGAGCCCGACCTGCCACGGCGAAGCGCCCACCGCGGACATCCGTCCCGGACCGCCCGGACCCCCCGCGACCGCGATCAGCACTGCGGCGATCACGCCGGCGGCCGCGGCCGCGCCGAGCGCTCGCGTCACGGCGGGGCGAAGCGATCCGTCGCGGACCTCGCGGCTGACCCACCAGCCGGCTACGCCGCCCGCAGCGAGGATCAGCAGGACCGCGCAGATGCGCACCCCGGTCGGCGCGGCACCGTGCGGCAGTGCGGCCAGCAGCGGCAACGACGGGACCGCACCCACGTGCGCACCGGCCAGCGAGACCGACGTCCCGGCACCGACGGCGAAGCCGGGTCCGGCGAGATAGCCGACGGCGGCCGCGGCGGCGTTCGGGAGCAGGAGGGCGTCGGCGACGAGCAGCGCGATTCCGGGCACGGCGCCGCCGCCGAGGACATGGGTCAGGTCAGCGGCGGTTTGTGCGTGCACGGCGAGAGCGGCGAGGACGAGCAGGATCCCGGCGACGAACAGCACCCCGACTGCCATCGCTCCGGCGATGAGCGACTCACCACCGCCCGCCGGCAGCCGCCGCACCAGCGCGGTGAGACGTCCAGTGCCCCGCGCTGCTCCCCAGGTTGCGGCGAGGAAACCGACCAGAAGTCCGGCAGTCATGGCGGCTACCGGCGATGGTCGCACCGGCGCTCCGTTCGCAGCCGCCGCGACGAACGCCGCGAGGACGGCGTACGGCACTCCCACGGCCAGGCCAACTGTGACGATGCCGGCGGTGGTGTCGACGTCGCGGCCGCGCGCGAGCACCGCCGCCGCCCGTGCCACCAGGAACGCGACACCCAACGTGAGACCGAGCGGTGCCACGGCGAGCGTTGACGCACCGACGTGCAGCGGCACCTTGTGTGCGGCGAGCCACAGCTGCAGGGCACCGCGGATCGCCTGTGCGGCGCTCGCGCCCGAGCGAGGGTCGGTGGCCCACACGATGAGAACCAGCACGATGAGCGCGGCGACACCCAAGGCGACCGACCACAACGCCGCGAGCGCGCCGCGCCACCAGATCGACTGCTGGTCGCTGCTGCCGGTGACAGGGGTCGAGGCGGCCGGTGGGCGCGTGAGCAGCTCGGTCATCGCCACTCAGCGTGACAAAGACTCCACGGTTGTTCGGTTTCCCACGCCGAGAGCGGCGCGTCTAGCCGCCGACGACCTCGCGCATCAACCGCGCGGTCTCCGACGGAGTCTTGCCGACGCGAACACCGACGGCCTCGAGTGCGTCCTTCTTCGCCTGCGCGGTGCCGCTCGACCCTGACACGATCGCGCCGGCGTGCCCCATCGTCTTGCCTTCGGGCGCGGTGAAGCCGGCGACGTAGCCGACCACCGGCTTGGTGACGTTGGCCTTGATGAACTCGGCCGCCCGCTCCTCCGCGTCACCGCCGATCTCGCCGATCATCACGATCGCGTCGGTCTCGGGGTCGTCCTGGAACGCCTTCAGGCAGTCGATGTGCGTCGTCCCGATCACCGGGTCGCCGCCGATGCCGACACACGTGGTGAAGCCGATGTCCCGCAGCTCGTACATCATCTGGTAGGTCAGCGTGCCGCTCTTGCTGACCAGGCCGATGCGCCCGGGCTTGGTGATGTCGGCAGGGATGATGCCGGCGTTGGACTTGCCCGGCGAGATGATGCCCGGACAGTTCGGCCCGATGATGCGCGTGCTGCCTGCGTCGCTGGCGTAGTTGAAGAAGTACGCCGAGTCCTGCACCGGGATGCCCTCGGTGATGACGACGAGCAGCGGGATCGATGCGTCGATGCCCTCGATGGCGGCGTCACGGGCGAACGCAGGCGGCACGAACACGACCGACACGTCGGCGCCGGTCTCTTTCATCGCCTCGGAGACGGTGGCGAACACCGGAATGCCATCAACGTCGGTGCCAGCCTTGCGTGGGTTGACACCGCCAACGACGTTGGTGCCCGCGGCCACCATGCGGCGGGTGTGCTTCTGTCCCTCGGAGCCGGTGACCCCCTGCACGATCACCTTGCTGCTGTCGTCGAGCCAGATCGCCATCAGGAGCTCCGTCCCGCGAGCTCGGCCGCCCGCTCGGCCGCGCCGTCCATCGTGTCGACCTGCTCCACCAGTGCGTGGTTGCTCTCGGTCAGGATGCGCCGTCCTTCCGCCGCGTTGTTGCCGTCGAGACGTACGACGAGCGGCTTGGTCAGCTCCTCGCCGCGCCCTTCGAGCAGCGACAGCGCCGAGACGATGCCGTTGGCGACGGCGTCGCACGAGGTGATGCCGCCGAAGACGTTGACGAAGACCGACCGCACGCTCGGGTCCGACAGGATGATCTCCAGGCCGTTGGCCATCACCTCGGCCGACGCGCCACCACCGATGTCGAGGAAGTTCGCAGGCTTCACCCCGTTGAACCTCTCGCCCGCATACGCGACGACGTCGAGAGTCGACATCACGAGCCCGGCGCCGTTTCCGATGATGCCGACCTGGCCGTCGAGCTTGACGTAGTTGAGGTTCTTCTCCTTCGCCCGCACCTCGAGCGGGTCGGTCGCGCTGATGTCTCGGTAGGCGTCGTGCACGTCCTTGTGTCTGAAGTCGGCGTTGTCGTCGAGCGTGACCTTCCCGTCGAGCGCGAGCACCTGGTCGTCCGGCGTACGCACCAGCGGGTTGACCTCGACGAGCGTCGCCTCCTCGGCGGTGAACACGTCCCAGAGCTTCACGATGAGGTCGACCGCCTGCGCGCGGATCGCCTCGGGCAGGTTGCCCTTGACTGCGATCTCGCGAGCCTTCGCCTCGTCCACGCCCGTCACCGGGTCGATCGCGACCCGGGCCAGCGCCTGCGGCTTCTCGACCGCGAGCTGCTCGATCTCCATGCCCCCTTCGGCCGAGCACATCGCCAGGTAGGAGCGGTTCGCGCGGTCGAGCAGGAACGAGAGGTAGTACTCCTCGCCGATGTCCGCCGCCTGCGAGATGAGCACCGTCTTCACGGTGTGGCCTTTGATGTCCATGCCGAGGATGTCGCGAGCCTTCGCTTCGGCGTCGTCAGCGGTGGGTGCGAACTTCACGCCGCCGGCCTTGCCGCGGCCGCCGGTCTTCACCTGCGCCTTGACCATCACCGGCCCGCCGCCCAGCTTCTCCGCGGCGGCGCGGGCCTCCTCCGGCGTCGAGACGACGATCTGTGCGGTCGTCGGCACGCCGTGTTTGGCGAACAGCTCCTTGGCTTGCCACTCGAACAGGTCCACGTCTCGCGAGGCTACCCAGCGCCCCGCCGCGGAACTCAGGCGGCCGGTGCAGGTGCGACGTGCGAGCGAACCCAGTCGACGATTGTCGCGGTCGTGGTGCCTGGAGTGAAGACCTCGGCGACACCGAGCTCTTTCAGCGGCGCGATGTCGGCGTCGGGGATGATGCCGCCGCCGAAGACGACGACGTCGAGCGCATCGCGTTCCTTGAGCAGCTCGAGCACGCGCGCGAACAGTGTCATGTGCGCGCCGGACAGGATCGACAGGCCGACCGCCTGAGCGTCCTCCTGCAGGGCCGTCTCGACGATCTGCTCGGGCGTCTGGTGCAGCCCGGTGTAGATGACCTCCATGCCCGCGTCGCGCAGCGCGCGAGCCACGACCTTCGCACCGCGGTCGTGCCCGTCGAGGCCGGGCTTGGCGATGACCACCCGGATCGGTGCCCCCTGCATGCTGGGAGAGTAACCGCCGATGACCGGACAGCGCGACGAGAGCGCGATCGAGCCCATCGCGATCGAAGCGGTGCGCCGCCACTTCGACGACACCGAGGCGATCGAGGTCCGCTGGCGCTTCGACGTGCATGGCGGCACGTTCGGCGAGCTGGAGGCGGCGACGTTCGCGGCTGCCTGCGCCGAAGCCGTCGCCACGACGACGCCCCTCGTGACCGTCGTACGCACCGGCGGGACTCGGCTGCAGCAAGGCATGCGCTCGCTGGTCGGCATCCCGCGCGCCGCGCTCGCGCTGGCGGATCTCGCAGCGGCCGGCCTGCCGCACGTCTCGGTCGCGGCGCATCCCACCACCGGGGGCGTGTGGGTCGCGATCGGCTCGCTCGCGGACGTGCGGGCCGCCGTGCGCGGGGCGACCGTCGGGTTCTCCGGGCCGCGCGTCGTCGAGGCGATGACCGGCGAGCCCGTGCCGCGCGGAGCGAACACCGGCGAGAGCGCCGCCGCGGCGGGACTCGTGGACGCGCTCCTCGATGCGGACGGGCTCGATGTCTGGGTCGGCCGGGTGCTGCGCGCGCTGCGCGCCGGACCGCTGGAACCAGCGCCGGTCGGAGGCGTCGGCTGCCCACGACCGCCCGCCCGGCACGGCTGGGACCAGGTCGTTCACTCACGCACGGCGCCGCGCAGCGACGGCGCCGACCTCGCAAACGCGATGCTCGCCGACGCCGTGGCGCTTCGCGGTGGTGACGACACCGTTACAGCGTCAGTCGGCCGGCTGCACGATCGCCCGGTCGTCGTCGCTGCCGTCGCCGCGCGGCGCGCGGGGCGGGTCTCCGTTGCGGGTTACCGGCTGCTCACGCGGGCCGCCCGACTCGCCGACCGGCTGCGACTGCCGTTCGTGACGCTGGTCGACAGCGCCGGCGCAGACCCCCTGCCGGCGAGCGAGGACGAGGGCATCGCGGCGGCGATCGGCACGGCGCTGACGGCGGTGATCGGGTGCGGATCGCCGACGGTCGCCGTCGTACACGGCGAGGGCGGGTCCGGCGGGGCGCTCGCCGCCGCGGTGTGCGACACCGTCATCGTCACGACCGATGGCTGGTTCGCAGCGCTCGCGCCGGAGGGCGCGGCCGCAGCCCTGCGTACGACGCCGGAGGACGCCGCGGAGATCATGCGGCTGGCTCCGGCCGAGCTCCTGGCCGACGGCTTCGCGGACGAGGTCGTGGCCGGTGCGGCGGCTGCGGTGCGCGACCGGGTCGCCGCCGAGCTGGCGAGGCTGTCCGCCCTGGCCCCTGAGGACCGGGCGACGCGGCGCCACCACCGGTGGCGCGACCCGCTGCCGCCCGCGCCCGATGATTCGCCCTGATTGCACCTGATCTGCGCGGGTAGTCATCGTCAAAGTTGACTAGAACACCGCGCGGTAGGGCCCACAGACCGCGAGAGTTCGGCTACGTTGCGCTGGTAGTCCGACGCCCTCCTTCCCCCCGCTCCTCGGAGGTCTCTGGGTGAAGCAAGCCGTCGCTCGAACGCGAGCACTGGGCGGTGTCGCACAGCGGGGAGCGCGCTCGGTGCTCAGCCCTGCTGGGATGAAGGGCTCGGCCGTCGAGCTGGCGTGGATCGCCGCACACGTCGTGACCTACCCCTTCGGCGTCGCGGAGGAGAAGATCCGCCCGGACATCGAGCGCTTCACGCTCGAAGGGCTGCCACCGGTGCGACGCGGACTGATCATCGGTGACGTCGAGGCGGCCGGGACGCCGATCCTGCTGCTGCACGGGCTGGTCGACAACCGGTCGATCTTCACCGTGCTGCGCCGCGCCCTGCGTCGGCGCGGGTTCGGCCGCATCTGGTCGATGAACTACCACGTCCTCACGCAGGACGTCCGGGTCGCCGCTGCCCGGCTGGCCGCGACGGTCGAGGCGATCTGCGACCAGACCGGCTACGAGCGCATCCACGTCATCGGTCACTCGATGGGCGGCATCATCGCCCGCTACTACGTCCAGCGGATGGGTGGCGACGCCCACGTCCACACGCTGGTAACGCTGGGCTCGCCGCACGGCGGCACCCGCGCCGCGCACCTGCTCCCGCGCGGGGTTTGCCGGCAGCTCACTCCTCGCAGCGACGTCATCGCCGAGCTGGCCGCGCCGGTGGACGAGTGCCGGACGAGGTTCGTGTCGTTCTGGAGTGACCTGGATGCGCTCATCTCGCCGAAGCCCAGCGCGCGGATCGACCACCCCGACCTCGTCGCCCGCAACGTTTTCGTCCGCGGGGTCGGGCACATGTCGCTGCCGATCGACCGCCGGGTGACCCGCGAGATCGCGGCCACCCTCGCCCAGCTCGACCACGACGGCTCCGCGCTTCGGCTCGGCGTCACCTATCTCGAGCAGCCCCCGGCCGCGGCGGCCGCGCCCGCGCCGGGCCGGCGACGGTCTCGGCCGTCCGCCTCGACCGCCTGAGATCCTCGACCGCCTGAAATCGGGGGGGATTCGACCGAGGAGGCCGGCAGGAACTCCGCCGGACGGCGGCGAAGCAGGCGCTGACCCACCGATCAGGAGCTCACTGCACCATGCCCTTGTTTCATCGGTGGCCCCTGCGCGCGATCGCCCGCACCTTGCGTGGCGCCGCGGCCGTCCTGGGGGTCACTGCATTCGTCGCTGCCCTCATCGTGAGCGGTCGCCCGGCAGGCCAGCAGGCCGTCGCTGCCGAGCGGGCCGCCCAGACCAAGCCCGCTTCGCAGCCGACGACCGTGGCGCTGCCCGACGTCAGTCGGGCCCTGGGCCTGTTCGGGCTGACCGCGAAGGCTGCCCCCAAGGCGCACCCCGCGGGGCGGGTGACGCGGTCGCACGAGCGCGCCCCCCTGCACCGCTGGGTGCGGCCCAACTGGGGCCCGCTGACCTCCGGCTTCGGCTACCGCTGGGGTCGCCTGCACGCCGGGATCGACATCGCCGGTCCTTACGGGTCGACGATCGTCGCCGCGACCGACGGCTGCATCAGCTACGCCGGTCCGGAGTCGGGTTACGGCGAGCTCATCGTCATCAACGACTGGGACGGCACGCAGACGGCGTACGGCCACATGTCCGCGTTCCTGCGCCGCTCCGGCTGCGTGCACGCCGGCACTCCGATCGCGCGGGTCGGCGCGGCAGGTGATGCCACCGGTCCGCACCTGCACTTCGAGGTTCGGGTCGGCGGCGCGCCGATCAACCCCATCCCGTTCCTCGCGAAGCGCGGCGTCTACATCTGACCAATCGCCTGTCAGCAGCCGGTGGCGGGCTGGTGGAAGCCCTCGAACGGGTTCGCCGGGCCCATGAAGGTGTAGTTGCCGTCGATCGCGCGGCTCGGGACCTCACGGGCGAACCACGACAGGAACACCTCGTCCTCCGGATGCCAGAACCCGTCGGCGCCGTACGCCGTCGCCTGGAAGAACGGGTTCGTGCCCTGGTGGAAGCCGATGCCGACGACGGGATCGCCGGTCTCGAGAACGTCGGTGCATCCGTACTGCGGCGCCGTCGGCGTCAGCCACGGTTCGACCTTGTTGTTGACGAACGGGTCGTCCATCCACTCCGACACCTCGTGCGACAGCGGGTGGACGTCCTGGAGGTAGTGCCCCCCGCTCATGTCACTCGGGTCGTCCGTGGTGAAGAAGACGCCGGGCCGCAGGTATGACGACCAGATGAAGGTCTGCACCGTCTGGTTGCCGTTGCCGTGACCGGAACCGGTTCCCTGACCGTTCACCTCGGAGGCGCCGTGGAACCCGATGATGCAGCAGTCGCTGAGATCCCGCTTGTCGTAGAGCAGCACGTTGTCGGTGACGTAGACGGGCACCTGCGTCGGGTCGAGGCGGAGTGCGTTGTCGAGCTGAGTGATGACGGACGCTGCCCAGCTGACGTGGACGAGTCCGCCGATGGGGCCGTTCTCGTCGCTGAACTGCGCGGCGAATCCCTGGCCGCTGGGGACGCTGAAGGTGACCGGCGCGTGCATGATCGGTGCGGCCAGCCGCACGTGATAGTTGCTGCCGACCTTGTTGAACTGCGCGCGCATCACCGCGTCGCCGTACTGCACGTCGGTGTCACCGCTCTGGCTGTAGTTCTCCGTGTCCCAGACCGGCGACTGGCTCAGCGCCACGGCCGCAGGGCCCCCCTGCAGGGTGAAGTTCCCCTGCGCCGGAAACGCGATGTCGATCGGCACGATGACCGGTTGGATCGTCGTCGACGTGTTCGACGCGGGGTCGCTGCCGACCATGTTGAACCCGTAGGTGATGCCATCGTGCGGGTCGACGAACGTGCCGTGCCAGTGCGCGACGGTCTTGGCCGTCGACAGCACCGGCGCGCCCCCGCCGATCTCGCTGAAGCGCGCCTGGGCCGGGCTCAGCGCCGGCCTGATGGGCAGCGCGGTCTTTCCGGACGCAGCCGACGCTGCCGGTGTGGCGACCAAGGCGGCGCCGACTGCCGCGACTGCGAGCAAGACCTTGCAGCGACGAAACTCGAGCTCCATGCGGCACACCCCTTTGTCGGCCGCCGGCGCGACGATGCGTCGGATGACGACAAAAACTAGGAAGTGGTGGCCGAGGAGGCACCGAGTTCGACAGAAGATCGTCTGATTTCGTTAGGACGAGCAGGTCAGAGCTTCGCGAGCGGCGCGTATCGCAGCAGGAGGCGCTTCGTCCCGACATCGCCGCCGAAGTCGACCTCCGCTTCGGCGCTCTCGTTCATGCCGCGTACGGCGACCACGCGGCCGAGGCCGAAGGCGTCGTGGTTGACCCGGTCCCCGGGCGACAGCGACGGGATCGGGCGCAGTCCCGGACCGGCGACGCGGCCGCGACGGATCGCCCGGTCGGCCGCCACCTGCGAGGGGCTGGTCTCCAGATGTCCTTGCCACTCGACGAGCTCGGGGGGAATGTCGTCGAGGAACCGTGACGCCGGGTTGTAGGACGGCGACCCCCATGCCGACCGGACCGCGGCGCGGGAGAGGTAGAGCCGCTGCTCGGCCCGGGTGATGCCGACGTAGGCGAGCCTGCGCTCCTCCGCGAGCTCCTGCGCATCGCCGAGCGAGCGCATGTGCGGGAACACGCCGTCCTCGAGGCCGGTCAGGAACACGACGGGGAACTCGAGCCCCTTTGCGGTGTGCAGCGTCATCAGCGTGACGACGCCGCCTGAGTCGTCGGCGTCGGGAACCTCGTCGGCGTCGGCGACGAGCGACACCTGCTCGAGGAAGTCGGCGAGTGTGCCGTCCGGCCGGGCCTCCTCGAACTCGCGGGCGACCGACACCAGCTCTTCGAGGTTCTCGACCCGGCCTTCGTCCTGCGGGTCGTCGGAAGCTTGCAGTTCGGCGACATAGCGGGTCTTGTCGAGCACCGCCTCCAGCACGTCACCGGGCGATGCGCCGGAGTCGGCGATCGCGATCAGCTCCTCGAGCAGCGTGACGAACTCCTGCACCGCGTTGATGGAGCGCGTTGCCATTCCGGGTGCTTCCTCGACCGCGCGCAGGGCATCGACGAACGACAGTCGCTGCCGCTGGGCGTGTGCGTCCACCTGCTCGATCGCCTTGTCGCCGATGCCGCGCTTGGGGACGTTGACGATGCGGCGCAGTGAGACTTCGTCGAGCGGGTTCACCAACGCGCGCAGGTAGGCGAGCGCGTCGCGGACCTCGCGCCGCTCGTAGAAGCGGACGCCCCCGACGACCTTGTAGGGCAGACCGACACGGATGAAGACTTCCTCGAACACCCGGCTCTGCGCGTTGGTGCGGTAGAAGACGGCGACGTCGCACGGCCGGACCGCGTGCTCGTCGTGCAGCCGGTCGATCTCGCCGGCGACCCACGCGGCCTCGTCGTGCTCGTTCTCGCCGACGTAGCCGACGATCTTCGCGCCGTCGCCCTGCTCCGACCACAGCCGCTTCGGCTTGCGCTCCGGGTTCTTCGCGATGACGGCGTTCGCGGCCGACAGGATGGTCTGGGTGGAGCGGTAGTTCTGCTCGAGCAGCACGACGGTCGCGTCGGGGTAGTCGGCCTCGAACTGCAGGATGTTGCGAATAGTCGCGCCGCGGAACGCGTAGATGCTCTGGTCCGCGTCCCCCACGACGCAAAGCTCGCTGCGACCCTCGCCCCCCTCCCCAACAGCAGGGCCGACGAGCTCACGGACGAGGACGTACTGCGCATGGTTGGTGTCCTGGTACTCGTCGACGAGCACATGACGGAACCGGCGGCGGTAGTGGTCGGCGACGTCCGGAAACAGCTGCAGCAGCGTCACCGTCGTCATGATCAGGTCGTCGAAGTCGAGCGCGTTGGCCCGCCGCAGCCGGGACTGGTAGGACTCGTAGGCCTCGGCGACGGTGCGCTCGATGTGGTTGGCCGCCTTCGCCTTCGCGTCCTCGTAGTCGACGAGCTCGTTCTTCAGGTTGCTGACCTGCGCCGCGATCGAGCGCGGCGGATAGCGCTTCGGGTCGAGGTCGAGGTCGCGACAGACGGCCGTCATCAGCCGCCGGGAGTCGTCGGCGTCGTAGATCGAGAACGACGACGAGAACCCGAGCCGCTTCGCCTCCGCGCGGCAGATGCGCACGCAGGCGGAGTGGAAGGTGGACACCCACATCGACTTGGCCCGTGGGCCGACCAGCGTCGAGACGCGCTCCTTCATCTCCCCCGCGGCCTTGTTGGTGAACGTGATCGCGAGGATCTGGCCGGGCGTCGCGCCCCGCTCGGCGATCAGCCAGGCGATGCGGTGGGTGAGCACGCGGGTCTTGCCCGAGCCGGCACCGGCGACGATGAGCAGGGGACCGCCCTGGTGGAGCACGGCGGCGCGCTGCTGCTGGTTGAGCCCCTCGAGGAGGGTCGCCGGATCGACCGCTAGGCGGGCCCGCTCTCGCGGCGGCGGGGGCGACTCGGGAAGATCATCGAACAGGCTCGTCATCGTCACCGACGAGACTATGCCGGGGTTGTGACAGTGTCTGCGGCAGCGACGCGGGCCACCAAGGGAGAAGGCGCAAGTGGATCTGTTCAGTCTCGAGGGCAAGGTCGGCGTGGTCACCGGAGGCAGCCGGGGCATCGGGCTGATGATCGCGCGCGGGCTGCTTCAAGCCGGCGCGCGCAAGGTCTACATCTCCTCACGCAAGGCCGATGCCTGCGCGGCGGCCGCGGAGGAGCTGTCGGCGTACGGCGACGTCGTGGCCGTTCCTGCGGATGTGTCGAGCGAGTCCGAGTGCCGCCGGCTGGCCGACGAGGTCGGCGCCACCGAGAACGAGCTGCACGTGCTCGTCAACAACGCCGGTGCGACGTGGGGCACGCCGATGGCGGAGTTCACGACCGAGGCGTGGGACAAGGTCATGGACACCAACCTCAAGGCGCCGTTCTTCCTGACCCGCGCCTTCCTGCCGATGCTCGAGAAAGCTGCGACCGACGACGACCCGGCTCGCGTGATCAACATCGGCAGCATCGACGGCCTGCACGTGAACCCGATGCCGCACTACCCCTACTCCGCGAGCAAGGCGGGCATCCATCACCTGACGCGCGTCCTCGCGCGTGAGCTCGCCGCGAAGCGGATCACCGTCAACGCCGTTGCCCCCGGGCCGTTCGAGTCGAAGATGATGGCCTTCGCACTCGGCGATCCCGGCACCCGCAGCATGATCGAGGCGGGCAACCCCCTCGGTCGCATCGGACGGCCTGACGACATGGCCGGTGTCGCCGTCTACCTCGCCAGCCGGGCCGGGTCCTACGTCAACGGCGCGGTCATCCCAATCGACGGCGGAATCAGCGCGACGGTCTGACGGTTT
>Ga0070679_100004178_pt1 | contig 13314 bp, 12 predicted proteins | sample KBSC63BmetaG_FD_65652 | JGI IMG/M metagenome (GOLD analysis project Ga0070679, IMG submission 65652) | Corn rhizosphere microbial communities from Kellogg Biological Station, Michigan, USA - KBS C6-3B metaG | ecosystem: Host-associated > Plants > Roots > Rhizosphere | place: USA: Michigan... | reverse complement strand
AGCTGCGCAAGACGCTGCGCCGCCCGACCTACATCGTGTTCTCGTTCATCCAGCCGGTCATCTTCATCCTGCTGTTCCGCTACATCTTCGGCGGCGCGATCAACACCGGCGGGGTCTCCTATGTCAACTACCTGATGCCCGGCATCATCGTGCAGACCGCGGTCTTCGGCGCGCTCGTCACCGGCCTGGGACTGACCGAGGACATCAAGGCCGGCGTGGTGGACCGGCTCCGCTCGCTGCCCATGGCACGCACCGCGGTGCTGCTCGGGCGCACCGCCGCCGACCTGACGATGAACGTACTCACCCTGATCGTCATGGCGGCCGTTGGTCTCCTGGTCGGGTTCCGCCCCACCCAGCCGGCCTGGCAGCTGATCGCCGCGTTCCTGCTCGTACTCGGCTTCTCGTATGTGTTCTCGTGGATCAGCGCGTGGATCGGGCTGTCGGTACGCAACCCGGAGACCGCGCAGTCCGCCGGGTTCATCTGGGTCTTCCCGCTCACCTTCGCCTCCTCGGCGTTCGTACCGACGAGCACCATGCCCGCGGCGATCCGCGCCTTCGCCAACGTGAACCCGGTCAGCCTGGCCGTCGACGCCGTGCGGGGACTGACCATCGGCAGTCCGTCGCCGACCGGGCCGGCCCTGCAGACGCTGGCGTGGCTGGTCGGGCTGCTCCTGGTCTTCGTGCCGCTGGCCGTCTACGCCTTCCGCCGCGCCTGACCGGACGCGGCCTCCGGCGATTGATACCGAATTCCCAGGGTTGGCACAGGCTCGTTGTAGGTTGTCCGGGCAGACTGGCGCTGTGTTCTGAGAAGGGGGAAGTAATGATCGACTTGGGATATTCCACGCCGGCACCGGAACCACCCAGGCGACGCCGCAACACGCGCGCGTGGATCCTCGGCGGGGGTCTGGCGGTGGCGGTGGCCGGGGCGGTGTCCGTCGCGTCGATCGCGTCCGCCCAGACGCCCTCGCCCTCGCCGTCGGCTTCGGCAAAGGCCGCGCCGTCCAGGGGACCCGGCGCACCCGGCCGACCCGGGCGCATGCCGGACTTCCGCGGGAAGCTGCCGTTCGGGCCCGGCGGGTTCGGCGGCGCCCTGCACGGGGAGTACACCACGACCAAACCCGGCGGCGGGTACCAGACGATCGACGTCCAGCATGGCCAGGTGACCGCCGTGTCGACCGGCTCGATCACGGTCAAGAGCGACGACGGATTCAGCAAGTCCTACACGGTCACCGCGAGCACTCTCGTCGACGCCCAGCGGGACGGGATCGGCTCGGTCAAGGTCGGCGACGAGGTGTCGGTACAGGCGACGGTCAGCGGGAGCACCGCGACCGCCACGGACATCACCGACCGCTCCCAGGTCCGGCAGGCGCACCCGAAGCCGTCCCCGACCAAGTAGCTACCACAGACGGGCCCCTGGCCGGCTGAGCACCGGCCTGCGTCGCGTACCACACGTACCGGTTCACCTGCGCGGGCGGCGCGAAGTCCGGAACCGCGTTCGGTCCGGCCAGGTGCTGCTGCGCCTTCCACGTTCTTCCCCTACACGACCCGAAAAGGTGGGTGAACACCGAGGCGGTAATTCGATCGACCGCGGCGCATTCCGGTACCGATACTGGCCGCCATGACCGGGTTGCCTGTGCTGTGGCTGTACGGGACGTCCGGGGTCGGGAAGACCACGGTCACCTGGGAGCTGTTCCGCCAGCTGGCGCGGGAGGGCGTGCCGACCGGCTACCTCGACGCGGACCAGCTCGGGATGTGCTACGACCCGCCGACGCCGCAGAACCTGTTTCCCGAGCCCGCCGCCGATCCCGGCCGCCACCGGCTCCAGGCCCGTACGCTCGACGCGGTCCTGCCCAACTTCCGCGACGCGGGTGCCCGGTGCGTGGTCGTCCCGGGTGTCACCTCTTCGGTTCACGGGGTACGGACCGACCTCCTACCGCACGCGGCGTTGACGTCATGCCGGCTGCGCGTCGAGCCGGACGGCCTGCGCCGGCGACTGGCCGCCCGCGGCGGCCCGTTTGACGACCACGCGGAGGTGGCGTACGCCGAGAAGCTCGAACACGCCTTCGCGACCGACAGTTGTGTCGACACCACGGGACTGTCCGTCGCCGAGGTCGTCGACCGGGTACGGGCGCGGACCGGCTGGCCCGACCTCGCCGAGCCGGTGGGGAACCCGGATCCGGCCTGGCCGGTACCGGACCAGACGCCGGGCGAGATCCTGTGGCTGCACGGACCGACCGCCGTGGGAAAGTCGGACGTCGGCTGGCAGGTGTACCTGCGGGTCCGCCGGGCCGGCGTCACCGCCGCCTTCGTCGACCTCGACCAGTTCGGTTTCCACCGACCGTCCCCGGCCGGCGACCCGGGCAACCATCGGCTCAAGGCGGCCAACCTCGCCGCGGTCTGGCGCTCGTTCCGGGCCAGCCGAGCCCAGTGCCTGGTCGCGGTCGGCCCGCTCGAGGGGCCCGACGACTTCGCGCCGTACATCGCCGCGCTGCCGGCCGCCACGATCACGCTGTGCCAACTGCACGCGAGCCGGCGGACGCTGGCCGAGCGGGTGGCGCGCCGCGGCCGTGGCCTCAAAACGGCCCGAGGTCTGGGCGGCGACGAGCTGATCGGGCTGCCCGCCGCGCGGCTGAGCGAGATCGCGGATCGCGCCGCCCGGCTCATGGACGCCCTCGACGGCTTCGGCGACCTACGGGTCGACACCGACGACCGGCCCCCGGACGGGATCGCCGCGCAGATCCTGGAACGCACCGGCTGGCCGTCTCGGGCTCAGCGGTAGTCCCGGCCCGGGTCGCGCCCGACGTCGTACGGGTCAGGGCCGGCCCTGTCGGGAGGACCGGCCCTGCCCTACCCGTCAATCAGCCGATCAGCCCGTCGGGACGCAGCCGTTCGCGTCCTTCTGGTTGACGAAGTTGACGGTGTAGTTGTTCAGCCAGTTCGCCACGGTGTTGAAGAGACTTCCCGCGCCGATGTGCAGGTCGGTGTCGTGGCCGGCGCCCGCGAGCACGTACGCGCTCAGACACGCCGTGGGGCTGAAGTTGCCCGACTCCCGGGCCATCACCGCGGCCGCGCTGGCGCAGGACAGCCCGCCAGCTTCGTTGCAGTCGAGCTTGTCGTACTGCCCGACGGCGATCAGCGTGGGCACGTGGATCGCGTGCGTGACGCTGCTCTGCCGGGCCAGACCGAACACGCTCGTCTCGGCGGCGGTACCGGTCGACTTGCTCGACTCGTCCGACGTGATCATTGCGGAGTCGGCGTTCTGGGTGTGGTAGAAGTCGGCGCCGCGCGTTCCGGGTTCTGTGGTCTCGTACCCGCTCGGCAGGCCGGCGCCGGAGAACTTCGGATCCTGGCTGGCCGGGTAGATCGTCGCGTTGATCTCGGCGGCGCCCTGCGCGTTGGTGGCGGTGAGGAAGTCGGCCAGCACGAGGTAGTCAGGCGTGTTCCCGGCGCCGGTGACGGTACCCGCTTCGTACTGGAGAATTCCCGCGCCGAGCGAGTGCCCGACGCCCACGACGATCTGGAAGTGGATTCCGCCGACCGTACCGGCCCGCAGCGCCTGGATGACCTGCTCGATCTCCAGCGCCTCGTTCTGCGCGGTCAGTTCGGCGGCCGGCGGGTGGCCGGACAGGCCGGTGCCGAGCCGGTCGATGTTGAAGACCGAGTAGCCCTGGCTGGTCTCGGACCAGACCAAGGAGTAGGTGTTCGGCTGGTACGCCGGGTTCCAGTAGTTGTGGTCGTATGTGAAGCCGGAGACCAGCAACTGCACGGTCTTCGCGCCGCGCAGCTGGTCGGTACGGGTACACAACCGGCCCACCACGTTGTAGACGGTCGCGTCGCCGGAGAGTGTGACGGGGACGGTGTACTGGGCACAGGTCGCCCATGTTGGGTCGGTACCGTCCGCCTGCGCGGGCGTGGGAGCCACCAGCACAACGGACGTGAGAACCAACAAGGCGATGGCGCCGAAAGGATGAGGACGCTTCAACTGAACACCTTCTGATGTGTGCCGCCCGGCAGCGCCGAACGGGAATCGAGGTGCGGTCGGCCGCGAGCCTCGCACGCGCGAATGTCCACTGTGGTCAGCCGGTCGGACAGTGACACCCGTCACAGTGTCTTGTCACGGGCAACCGGACGGCTCCTTACGAACGAGTCACACCGGTGCGGACCTCGCGTGATGACTCTCCGGGGCACACACCATCACAGAGCGCAGGCGCGGCTGGCCGGTGCGCGACCGCCTGGTCCGCCACGACGGCGGGCAACGTGAAGTGGTCCGCGCCCGGAACGCCGCGCCCGGGTCAAATGCCGGCACGGGTTGCCGTGTACGGCGGGTGGACCGGGGTAAGCCTCCGGCATGCCCAACGTTCAGCAGCCCGAGATGCGTCGCAGCGGACAGAACCCGCTGGTGCAGGACTCCGCCGAGAGCCGCGCCGCCGCGCCCGCCGGCCCGCGTGGCCGGTCCGGACCGGTACCCGCCGACCAGCGCTCGCCCTACGGGCCGAAGCCGCCGAGGGACAAGGTTCCGGAGGAGACTGGCGAGGACGAGGAACAGCGCTAACGCTTCCTCGTTTTCCCTTCCGCCATATCCATCATACCGGTCCGTCGAGGCGTCCGAATCGTCCGGGATATGGATTTCCCGGCCTTGGTCGACACCTATTCTCGATAACGCGAATAGTGCCGACCAAGGGAGCACCGTGCCCGAAGCAGAACACCAGATAGCCATCGAGCAGCAGGTGGTCGACGAGGTCTACGAGCGCCTGGAGGTCATGCGCGCGCAGGCGAGGGAGCTGAAGAAGGAGGGACACAGCCGCGCCAGCAACGGCCCGCTCACCGGCCTGGTCGAGCGCGACGCCATCGTACTGAACGCCGCCGCCAAGATGTCCACACTGGACAGTCAGGAAGAGGGCATCGTCTTCGGCAGGCTGGACTTCGACGACGGCTACACCTACCGCGTCGGTCGTCTCGGCGTACGCGACGAGGACCGCGAGCCGATCGTCGTGGACTGGCGCGCGCCCGCCGCCGCCCCGTTCTACCGGGCCACCCCCGGCGACCCGCTCGGCGTGGACCGCCGGCGCGTCATTCTCTGCGAGGGCCGCAAGGTGGTCGGGCTCGACGACGAGGTCCTGTCCGGCAAGGACATCGACGGCGTGGTCGGCGAGGGTGCCCTCCTGCGCTCGTTGACCCGGAAACGCGACGAGCACATGCGCGACATCGTCGCCACGATCCAGCGCGAGCAGGACGAGGCGATCCGCGCGCCCGCCCACGGCGTCACCCTGATCACCGGCGGCCCCGGTACCGGCAAGACCCAGGTGGCCCTGCACCGCGCGGCGTACCTGCTCTACACCGATCGCGGCAAGTTCTCCAACGGTCGGGTACTGGTGGTCGGCCCGTCGACGGTGTTCACCGAGTACATCGGCCGCGTGCTGCCCGGGCTCGGCGAGGACAGTGTCCACTTGCGAGCGATCGGCGAACTGTTCGAGGGCGTCACCGCCACCCGACGCGATCCGGCCGAGGTGGCCCGCAGGAAGGGCGACCTGCGGATGGTGTCCGTACTCGCGGATCTGGCGTGGGACACCCCACCCAACGCGCCGCAGCGCCTGCATGGCAAGGGGGCGGACGACCTCGCGAAGGCCCGCCTCGAAATCAGGAAGCGCTGCGGGGCGGGCGGTGTCAAAGTCAACGGCGGCCGCGCGATCGCCACCGAGGTGCTCTCCGAGCTGCTGGGCGGCGAGGACGTGCCGGACGCCTTCCTCAACGCGTGGTGGCCGCCGCTGACCGCACAGGAGGTCCTCCCCGCGCAGCACGGGGAGTGGACGGTGGACGACGTCCCGCTGCTCGACGAGCTCGCCGACATCCTCGGCCCGCTCGAGAAGCCGAAGGCGACCGCACCGGCATGGCGGGCGCGTGAGCTCGGCAGCGGTGGCCGGCTGGCCGAGACCTTCGTGGTGAGCTGGAGCATCAACAACGGTTGGCAGCTGTACGCGCCGGGCCTGTCCACCCCGATCGCGGTGTCCGGACAGGGCATCGACGACAACGACTACGGGGCGGCGAAGCGTTGGGCGTCCGCGGTCATCCTGCGCGAGGGCCACAAGGTGACCGGGTGGAACGAGGGCTTCGACCCGTACGGCGAGGAGGGTTTCGTACCGGAGCTGGCCGAGCCGCTGCCGGTCACCGAGGCCGAGGAGCCCGTCGAGGACGTGTACCTGCATGTCATCCTCGACGAGGCGCAGGACCTGTCGCCGATGGAGTGCCGGATGATCGCCCGCCGCGCCGCCCACGCGTCGATGACGATCGTGGGCGACCTCGGCCAGGCGACCCATCCGCTCGCCGTCGGGTCGTGGCCGGAACTGGTGCGGCGACTGGGCAAGCGCGACGTCCACACGCTCGACCTGCCCACCGGGTACCGCGTGCCGCAGGTCATCGCCGACTTCGCCGCCCGTGCGCTGGCGCCGGGCATCGAGCCCACCCGGTCCTTCCGGCCCGGCGGCAGCTTGGAGATCCGGCACGTGGACGACCTGGAATCGGCGGTCGCCGGGGAGAGCGGCGCGGTCATCGCCCCCGACCACCTGGCCGCGTCGTTGAAGGCGATCCCGGTCAGCCAGATCAAGGGCCTGGAGTACGACCGGGTGGTGCTGGTGGAGCCCGCCGACATCGTGGCGGCCGAGCCCCGCGGCATGAACCGGCTCTATGTCGCCCTCACACGGGCCGTCGCGGAACTGGTCATCCTGCACACCAAGCCGCTGCCGGAGAACCTCACCCGATAACGGGGCGGCGCCTCAGTCCCGGCGGAAGCCGAAACGCCGGCGCCGCCGGGACGGCGCGTCGGGAGCGTAGGACCGGGCGATCGCCTCCAGCTGCGCGGCGCGGTCGGCCGACAGCGGGTCCGGCTCTGTCGCGGCGATCCGCGCCAGCAGGTCGCTCGCGGGGCCGATGACCAGTTCACCCAACCACGGGGAGGCGAGCACCAGCTCGGTCAGCGAGCTCACGATGCTGACCGCGCGGGTACGACCGGCGTCGACGGCCTTGAACCACCGCACGGCCAACGCCGAGCCGACGTCCCGGCGCAGCTGGGGATCCATCCAGGCCGACGCCACGAGGGCGAAGCCGGCCGCCTCGGTCACCCAGTCCTCCGGTCCGTTCAGCAACTCGAGCAGCGCCCGGGCCCGCGGCGAACCGCGCCAGGACTGGTCGGTCCCGTGCTGGGCGATGCCGAGGCAGGCGAGGACCTGCACCGAGCGGACCCAGACATCCGGCCGGCCCCACTCCGGTCGGCCCGCCGGCCCTTCCGCCGGCGGTACGGGCGGGTGCACCAGCACACCGAGCAGCTCGGGTACCGGGTACCCGCTTAGTTCCTGCGAACGCCGGTAGATGTCCGGGATGTGCGGCCACACCGGCACCGCGAGCTCACGCACCCGTGCGGCGAGCGCCTCGGACGGCGGGCCGACGGCCGGATGCGCCAGCATGCCCTCGTACCGCCACACCCCGCTCTCGACCGCCGGGTACACCGGGGTTCGCGGATCGGGTTCGCCGACTTCCTGCGGGTGTATCTCCGCGTACGGAAACACCGTGTGGAACGCCAGCATCGCGCTGGGCGGTTCGATCGCCGTACTGGCGAGTTGGAGTGGCGAGTCCGAGCCGGTCGGATAGTCCTTCAGGAACTGCAGCATCACGCCCACCACGGCCTCCTGGGCGCCGGGTACCCCGCCCAGCCAGGCCCTCCCCCGGCACCGCTCCGCCAGCGACCGGGCCGCGGCGTCGTCGTCCGGCGACTCACGGACCAGGTCCGCCAGGGCCAACACCTCGGCCATGTCGCCGGCGCCCCCGCCAGCGCCCCCGCCGGCGCTCTCGCCGGCGCTTGGCGGCGGCGGCTGCCGCTCCGTCATGCCCCACCCCTCCTTCGCCACGGCCATGACGGAGTTCTTCGGCGAGCCTTGCCTGCGCGTGCCCGCCGGTCGCGGTCGCCGCGAACCAACACGACGCGGTCCGGCCGGCGTTGCGGGGGCCACGAGGCGTTGACGACGAGCTTCTCTTCGATATCCGAGAGGACCCATTCGTGGTACACCAACTGGCCGTTGCCGGCGAACCATCCACGTCGTTCGATGGGCCACGTCAACAGCCGCTCGAACCACTCACCCGCGCGCTCGACCAGCGACTCCAGCGGCCCGGCGGCCTCCATGACCGCCTCCCTGAGTCCCTCGAAGGCGAACGGCTCCGCGTAGTCGATCCGGTCCCCGACGATCCGCTCGCGATAGAACACCAGGCCGAACGCGACCAGGGCCGTCCGCTGTACCGGGTCGCTGAGCCACACACCGACCTTCAGCGCGCGTTCGCCGAGTTCGTCGTCGTGAATCGAGAAGGTGTCCGCGGGATCGCACGGCCAGCGCTGGGAGACCGTATGTGCGCGCAGGCCGGCCAGGAAGGCGTGGTCCGCCTCGCTACAGGGGTCGTCGACGACGGTGTCGTCATAGTACTCAAACCACAGTTCGTTTCCGCCTGCGGCCGGTTCGGCACCCACACGCCCTCCCACGCCCCGTCGCCGTCTAAGGAAGGCGTCGGGACGCGGTGAGCCGTTACAGCGGCGGTGGGCAGGCGACGGTCACAGCATGACGGCGTACTCCACCGCCGTCGGCATCAAAGCGCCCGGCGACCGCTCCTCGTTGCTGTCGAGCGACCCGCCGACCATCAGCCCCAACAGGGCCAGCAGCGAGGCGGCGACGAGGAATCTGCGTACCGTGTGCATGGCGCCGTGCGGTCCGACAGATGAGCACCACTGCCCCGACGAATTCACCGCATGCCGGGCGTAAGGGAACCGGCCGGGCGAGGACCGCTCAGGGATGGAACTTGTAGCCCACGCCGCGCAGGGTGTGCAGGTGGCGCGGCGCGGACGGATCTGTTTCGATCTTGGCGCGGAGCCGGGCCATGTGAATGTTGAGGGTCCTCGTGTCACCCACGTAGTCGCAACCCCACACCAGGTCGATCAGCTGCTGGCGGGTCAGTACCCGACCGGCGTTGCGCAGCAACACCTCGAGCAGTTGGAACTCCTTGGGCGTCAGGGTGACGTGGACGGCGTTGACGGTGACCTCACGCCGGTCGAGGTCGATGCGCACCGCGCCGGCCGCCAGCACCGGGGCGGCCCGGGTGGCGAGGCTGCGCTCGTGCCGGCGCCGTACCGCCCCGATCCGGGCGAGCAGTTCCCGGGCCGAGTACGGCTTCGTGACGTAGTCGTCGGCGCCGATCTCCAGGCCGACGACCTTGTCCACCTCCGAGTCGCAGGCGCTGACCATGATGATCGGCACCTTGGAGCGGGAGCGCAGTTCGCGACACACCTCGACGCCGGACATCTGCGGCAGCATCAGGTCCAGCAGCACCAGGTCGGCGGGGCGGCGGTCGAACTCGCACAGTGCCGCCGGTCCGGTCGCGGCGACGATGACCTCGAAGCCCTCCTTGCGCAGCAGGTACGACAGCGCCTCGGCCCAGCACTCCTCGTCCTCGACGACCAGAATCCGAGCCATGGCGCTCCCTCCGAAGCCGGGTCTGAACCCGTTGACCGGGCAGGACGCGGCGACGCCGACGGCACCACGAGCCTTGACGAGGCCGGTCAATTCCCGACAGCACCTCGTTGCAGTGGCGTACAGTAACCGGTCGATGCGTGCACCGTGACGACCAGGGCCCCTGCTGTGGCATTCAACACATTGACTGAGATCAGGGATACATTGGACGCCTATGACCGTCCGGAGCTTCCTGCGCGCGACGAGCAGCCGTCGCCGCGTCATCGCCGCCGGGGCCGGAGCCGCCGTGGCGACCGCCTTCCCGACCGCCACTGACGCCTCGGCGCCCGCGAAGGGTACGAACGGGCGGACCGGAACGTGGGCGTCGGTGCCGACCGCCGTACCGCTGACCGACGTCGGCGTGGTGCAGGACCGGACGCTGCGGCAGATCGTGCGTACCAGCATCGCCGGTGACGCGGTACGGATCCGGCTCACCAACGAGTTCGGCGACTCACCACTCGTCGTCGGCGAGGTGCACGTGGCGCTGCGCAGCGGCACGGGTACCGACATCGTCCCGTCCACCGACCGCGCCGTCACCTTCGGCGGCGCCACCGCGGTGACGATCCCGGCCGGTACGCCAGTGATCAGCGACCCGGTCGCGTTGAGCCTGGCGCCCGCCTCCGACCTCGTCATCAGCCTGTACCTGCCGGAGCGCACCACCATCACGACGGTGCACGGCTTCGCGTTCCAGGAGAACGTCGTGGCGCCCGGCAACGTCACCGGCGCGAGGACGGTGACGGCGACGGCGACCTTCTGGGAGTGGTACTTCCTGTCGGGCGTGAGCGTGCGTACCCGCAACAGCGACGCCGCCGCCATCGTGACGCTCGGCGACTCCATCACCGACGGCGCGCAGACCCAGAACAACGCCGACCACCGGTGGCCGGACCTGCTCGCCCAGCGGCTGCGCGCCGCCCCGGGCTTCCCCGAGCGCGGCATGCTCAACCTCGGCATCTCCGGCAACCGCCTGCTGTACGACCCCAACCCACCGGTGGGCAGCGCGGCCGAGGGGTTCGCGGCGCTGTTCGGGCAGAGCGCGCTGCGCCGCTTCGACCGTGACGTCCTCGCCCAGCCGGGCGTCCGCTTCGCCATCGTCCTGCTCGGCATCAACGACATCGGTCACCCGGGAACCGACGCGGTGTCCGGCGAGGCGGTCACCGCCGCCGACGTCATCGGCGGGTACCGGCAACTGATCGCGCGCGCCCACCAGGCCGGGATAGGCATCTTCGGCGGTACCCTCATGCCCTTCAAGGACGACGCGTTCGGCTTCTACAGCCCCGCGAACGAACTGGTGCGGCAGGAGGTGAACCGCTGGATCCGGACGAGCCGGGAGTACGACGGGGTGGTCGACTTCGACCTGGCGACGCGCGACCCCGCCGACCCGCTGCACCTGCGCCCGGCGTACGACAGCGGTGACCACCTGCACCCCAACGACGCGGGCGCGGCGGCGATGGCGGACGCCGTACCGCTGAGCTTCTTCCGATAGTCCACAGTGGACCCAACTACGGCCGCGGGTCCGAGCGCCAGGCCTCGCGAAGGTTCGCGAGCGCGTTGTGGAAACCGGGGAACGTCTTCTTCACACAGCCGGGGTCGTCCAGGGTGATGCCCGGGGTACGCAGGCCGGTGATGCTGAACGCCATCGCGATGCGGTGATCGCCGTGGCACGCGATGTGCGCCGGACGCGGCGGCGACGGGTGGATCTCGATCCAGTCCCGCCCGACCTCGACCGGAACCCCGAGCGCGCGCAGGTTCTCGGCGCACGCTTCGAGCCGGTCGCACTCCTTGATCCTGGTGTTGTAGACGTCCTCGATGCGAACCGGGCCGCCCGCGAACGGCGCGATGGCGGCGAGCGTGGGCACCGTATCGGAGATGTCGCGCATGTTCACCGTGATGCCGCCCAGCCGCCCGTCGGGTGCGCCGGTCACGGTCACGCTGTCCCCGGTGAGGTCGACGTCCGCGCCCATCCCCGCGAGTACCCGCGCGAAGCGCAGATCGCCCTGCAAGCTGCCCGAGCCCAGCCCGGGAACGGTGACGGAGCGGCCGGCGAGCGCCGCCGCCGCGAGGAAGTAGCTCGCCGTGGAGGCGTCCGGCTCGATCGCGTAGTCGGTGGCCGTGTACGGGTGCGCGGGCACCGTGAACGTGTCCCCCTCGCGGTGCACCCGCACCCCGAAGCGCTCCATCATCGCCACGGTGATGTCCACGTACGGCGCCGATACCAGCTCGGTCACGGTGATGGTGAGTCCCTCTTCGGTGAGCGGACCGACCAGCAGCAGCGCGGTGAGGAACTGCGAGGACAGCCCGGCGTCGAGGGTGACGTGCCCGCCCTTGATCCCGTCGGCGTGGACGGTGAGCGGGTGGTGACCCTCCCGGTCGTGGTGGACGACGGTGACGCCGAGGTCGCGCAGCGCCCGGGTGATCGGGCCGAGCGGGCGGCGGCGCATCTGGGCGGACGCGTCGAAGTGGTAGACCCCGTGCCCGGCGGCGGCCAGGACCGGTAAGAACCGCGCGGTGGTGGCGCCGTCGCGGCAGAAGACCGAGGCCTCGGCGACGGCGGGCCCCCGCACGCGGCCCTCGATGACCCACCGGTCCGGCTCGCGCGTCACCGGGTAGCCGAGCGTGCCGAGTCCCTCGGCGAATCCCTCCGAGTCGTCGGAGACCAGCGGCCGGCGCAGCACCGTCGTGCCGCCCGCGGGCGAACGCTGACTGTCGCCGGCTCCGCGGGCGTCGCCGGCCGCGGCAGCCAGGAACAGCGCGCGGGCGGTGATGGACTTCGAGCCCGGGATCTCCACGATGGTCACGGCGCCGAGCCTATGGCTCCACGCGGCACGCCCCGGCGAGCTGTCCACTACGCGGACCCGTACACCGGTAACGCTCCGGCGGTTCCGGCACTCGGGCTCGGATGGGCACGATCCGACCTGGGCGACCGCCGACCCGAGCGGCTACGTCACGTCCGCCTCCGGCAACGACTTCAAGGTCGGCGCCGAGATCAAAGCCGGCGCGACCGTCACGGTCTCCGTCCCCGCCACGGCGCCCGGGCACGCCGGCCTGGAGTACGGCCAGTCGTGGTCCTACAGCCCCGCGCAGGCGGTCACCTTCCACGCCTGCCCGGACACCGACACCGCGTTCATCGGCGGATTCCACGTCGAGGGCCGCCAGTGCGTACCCCTCGACATCGCCGTCGGTGGCGCACCGCCCACCCGCGTCGTCGTCTCGTTCTTCAACGGCCCCTGTCCCGCGTGAGATTGGGGTAGCTTCGGTTCGTGGGTGCGATTCAGGCCGATATGGTGGTGGAGATCCCGGCAGGCTCGCGCAACAAGTACGAGATGGACCACGAGCACGGGTACCTCCGGTTGGACCGCACGCTGTTCACCGCGACGGTCTACCCCGCCGACTACGGGTTCGTGACCGAGACCATGGGCGAGGACGGCGATCCGCTGGACGCCTTGGTACTGCTGGAATCCGCGACGTTCCCCGGCTGCCGGGTGTGCGTACGGCCGATCGGCGTGTTCTGGATGCACGACGAGAGCGGCCCGGACGCCAAGCTGTTGTGCGTACCCGTCGACGACCCGCGTTGGTCGGACACGGTGACCATCGACGACCTGCCGCAGCACCTGCTGAACGAGATCAGCCACTTCTTCGACGTCTACAAGGATCTCGAGCCCGACAAGATGACCGATGTGCGCGGCTGGGAGGACCGCGAATCGGCGGAGTCGGTGCTGGCCTCGGCGCGCCAGCGTTACGAGGAAGCGCGATCGGGGCAGCCGCAGGACGGTTC
>Ga0070679_100004176_pt1 | contig 13316 bp, 10 predicted proteins | sample KBSC63BmetaG_FD_65652 | JGI IMG/M metagenome (GOLD analysis project Ga0070679, IMG submission 65652) | Corn rhizosphere microbial communities from Kellogg Biological Station, Michigan, USA - KBS C6-3B metaG | ecosystem: Host-associated > Plants > Roots > Rhizosphere | place: USA: Michigan... | reverse complement strand
TACACTGCGCATAATTTCCAGTTCCTGGCCTCCTCGGCCGCGATGGAAGGACGCAAAGCCGAGACGGTCGATGCGGTGGCGAAGTCGCGCGCATCCGTCTCCGACGATCTTCTTGCCGGAATGGGCGGGGTCGATTGGTATGTCGCCTTCTCTTACGAAGCGATGCTGCGGTTCGGCCTGTGGGACGAGGCACTTGCCGCACCCGCGCCGTCGGCCAAGCTGCCGGGATTGACGGTGGCCTATCAGGAAGCCAGGGCAACGGCGCTGGCGCTCAAGGGTCGCCTCGATGAAGCCGATCAGGCGGCGGCGGCGCTTGATGCGGCCATCGCCAAGGCGCCGGACGATTACCGCTGCGGCCAGAATTTGGCGAGGGACTGCTATGCGGTCTCGAGCCTCAGGGCGCATGCGCGCGTCGCACTCGCGCGCCATGAAACGGACAAGGGCCTCGACCTGCTCCGCCAGGCGGTCGCGCGCGAAGACCGGCTCGGCTATGACGAACCTTCGGACGCCTTCTTCCCAACGCGTCATGTGCTGGGTGCCGCGCTTATGGCGGCGGGCAAGCCCGCGGAGGCCGAAGCCGTCTATCGCGCGGACCTGAAGCAAAACGCCGAAAATGGCTGGGCGCTCTATGGCCTCAAGGCCGCACTCGAGGCCCAGGGCAAGACCGCTGAATCTGCCGACGCCGCAAGACGCTTCGCCCAGGCATGGAAACACGCCGACATCACGCTGACGGCGTCGGCGTACTGATTGCGCAGGTCCGTTATCGGCGCAACGCGGATATGCGTGATCGGCGTGGTGGGCGCGACAGGCCCCGCCGCGCGAACGCGCGGCAATCCAAAAAAGCTCAATCCCTGTCGCGGGACGGAATGCCAGGGCCAACTGAAAAATGGTGGGCGCGACAGGGATTGAACCTGTGACCCCTCCCGTGTGAAGGGAGTGCTCTCCCGCTGAGCTACGCGCCCTTTAATCCAAGGGGAGCATCGCCTTAAGGACCGGCCCCGGCCCTGTCAAGGCGGCTTTGGTGGGGCGATTGAAGGGCGCGGGAAAAATCGCGCCGGAAGCGGGTCCGGCGGCCATGCGGCCCCCGGAATCGGCCCCTAACGCCGCCTTTCGGCCAAAAGCCGTGCCAACGACCTGTGCCGCGCGGCACGGTCCGGTCCAATAATCTTATCCGGGCTGTCGGATTGAGGCTCGGCGTCCCGTCCTTGGAGCATCGATAAGCCTCCCGGTCGTCAAATGCCGGGGCGAGAGGAGAAGAAGATGCGCAAACTCATCGTCACGGAATTTCTGTCACTTGACGGCGTTATGGAAGGGCCCGGTCCGTCTGACGATTTCAAACTCGCAGGCTGGACCGTGCCGTTCCGGAACGAAAAGACAGGCATCTTCAAGCGCGATGAATTGTACGCGGGCGGTGCTCTGCTGCTGGGTCGCAAGACGTATGAAGTCTTCGCGCAAGCCTGGCCCAAAATGAAAGACCCTCAAGGCTTCGCCGACCGGATGAACGGCCTTCCGAAACATGTCGTCTCATCCAAGCTGCAAGATCTTGCCTGGAACAATTCGCATATCCTGTCCGGCGACCTGGCGGACGGCGTGCGCGCGCTAAAGACCCAACCCGGTGGCGACATACTGGTGTACGGAAGCGGCAAGCTTGCCGGCGCGTTGCTGCACCATGGCCTGGTGGATGAGCTGCGCTTTCTGGTCTTTCCGGTGGTGCTGGGATCGGGCCAGCGGTTCTTCGAGCAGCCGCCCTATGGCACGGTTCAAACCATTGAGACACGGGATATGGATAGCGGCGTAACGCTGTTGCGTTATGCGGTCCAGTGAACGGTCGATTTGGGCGGCCAAGGCCTCATATGGCGAAGCGGCAGGCCGTCAAAAACTCTGGTCGCTTTTCAGGCGGTCAGCGGCAAGTCCAGCCAGAAGCGGGTCTGGCGGCCGGGAATGCTTTCGAAATCGATCCGCCCGCCCTGTTTTTCGGCCAGCAGCCGGGCCATGGAAAGGCCCAGCCCCGCGCCGGGCACGGTGCGCCCGCCCTGGTCGGGACCGAAGGGGCTGAACATCGTTTCGCGCTCGCGCACCGAAATGCCCGGCCCGGTATTCATGATCTCGATCCGCCCGAAACTGTCGCCGATGCGCGACGCCCGCACGCGAATGGGCGAGTCATTGTCGCCATATTTGTAGGAATTGGCGATCAGGTGATTGATGATCTGCGCCAGCCGCCTGGGATCGGCTTGAACGCTGAGACCGTCCTCGACCTCACTCAGCAGCACCGGCTTGCCGCCCAGCGCCGCATCCAGCCTCAGCGATCCGATGCAGTTTTTCAGCGTCTGCCCCACGGGCACTTTTTCGCGCCGGATCGCAAGCGCGCGACTATCGCCATGGGAAAGATCGAGCAGGTCGGCGTATAGCCGCTGCAGCAATTCACCATTATGCGCCATCACATGCGCGAATTCCTGGGCGCGGTCGGGCGCCAGCCGGCCGGATTCCAGCATCGTGGAAATCCCGATGATCGCCGACAAAGGACCCCGCGCTTCCTTGCCGACATGGGAGAGAAGCTGGCTCTTGAAGCGCGAGGCGCGCACCGCTGCGCGCCTGCGGCCTTCGATCAGGGCCAGGTGCACATCGCGTTCGTTGAGCAGCATCGCGGTGCGCGTGGTGATCAGGCTGGTGATGGCCAGGAATATCTGCAGCATCTCGATGCGCTCGACATATTCGTGCGAGGTACCCAGGCCCAGATCAGATGTCAGCATGATCGCCAGCACCAGGATCATCGCCAGCCCCGCGCCCAGCAGGCGAAAGCGCACCGTCGCCGCCAGTGCTATCGGCAGGATGATGAAAGGCGTGGGATGAGACTGCCAGCGGATGGCGAAAAGGCTGACCAGGGTCAGACCGATGAACACCAGCGCGACTTCGACACGGCGTTCGTGCAATTTCAGCTTGGCGATCTTGCGCCAGGAGATCGCCAGCCCGACCGGCAACAGGATGCAGAAGCCCAGGAAGTTGGCGGCGAACCAGTGACGGCTGTCCGCGAACCAATCTGCATTGCCGACCGCGATCATCACGCCGGCTGCCATGGCCGCGCCCGCCAGAGCGGGGCCGATGATGGCGGCGCCCAGAAAACGCAATCCGCCCTGCAAATCGCGAAACCGCCTGGAGCCGAAGCGCCGCACCGCGAACATCGCGCCGATCACTTCCATCAGGTTGACGACGCCGAAGCCCAACGTCGCCAGTGGGGGCGCCTGCATCGCCAGGTTGACGCCCGCTTCGGCGACCATGACAGCCGCCAGCATGGCAAAGTCCTCACGCCGCGAGCGCGACAAGCGAACGATCATGCAAACGGCAAAGGCGGTCGCCGGCCAGATCAGGGCGATCATGCGGCCATGCCCCGTCAGCTGGATGCCGCCATAACCCAGAAGAAAGAAGCCGATGCTGGTGGCCAGGAATTGCCACACCAGGCGCGGGACATCGCTTCCTTTTGCCACCTGGATCATGGAATGCGCCCCCCTGATTCGGGCACACTCTAGGCCGAATTCCTGCAACCGTCAGCCGGTGGCCGATACAACCGCCGGATAGGCGCGGTTAAAGAGAGAGCAGGGGTGCGGGTGGCATAACGGGTGCGTTTTCCGCCACGGCAACGCGAAGATTTTTCTTCCCGGTCTTGCGCGGCGGGCTGGTGCGGGCAGCTTTTGTTTTCTTTTTCCCGGCCGGCTTGCGGGCGGCGGTCTTGCGCGCGGCTTTCGTTCTGGCCTTCGTGCCGGTTTTGGCCGCCGCTTTCTTTTTCGCCTTCTTGCGTGTCTTGCGGGCCGCGGATTTTCCCGGCAAGAGGCCCGCCAGCGCCTCTTCAAGCGCCTGGATGCGGGCGATCAGCTTGTTCCATTCCTTGTTCTTGGCCATGTGTCGCCTCCGAGATGGGACATGATAAACCCGCCCCATCTCAATGGACCAGTCCCGAAACCGAATTGTGACAGTCGCGGCAGGCTATCAAAAAGGCAGTTGCCGGATCGCGTTCGGTAACTGCGCGAACCGATCCAACACTGCATCTGCGCCCAGCGAAGCGGCGGGCACGGGCGTATAGCCATACGACATCAGGATGCACGGAACATTGGAGGCCCGCGCGGTCTGCAGGTCGGTGACGGAATCCCCGATCATCACGCCGCGCCCGCCATGGCCCATGCCGCCGGACAATTCATCCACCACGTCATGGAAGATGCGCGGGTCGGGTTTGACATAGCCGCGCGAGCCCGCCCCATACACGATGGGAAAAAAGCGGAGCAGGTCGAGTTGCTCCAGCAAGGGCCCGGCCAGCACATGCGGCTTGTTGGTGAGGACCGCCATCTGGGCGCCATCGGCCTTCAGGCGGGCCAGGGTCTCTTCCACTCCCGGAAAGGGGCGGCTGAGATCGGCCAGATGGTCCCGGTAATGGTCCAGAAAGATCGCTTCCAGGGCGGGCATTTCCTCGGCCCGGGCTTCCTCGCCGGTGGCGCTGAAGGCCTGGGTAATCAGGGATCGGGCTCCAAAGCCGATCATGTGATGCAGGGTGGCCGGGTCGATGGCGGGGCGGTCCCGGGCTGCCAGGACGGCATTGGCGGCAGCCAACAGGTCTGGGGCGGTATCCACCAGGGTGCCGTCCAGATCGAAAATCAGGGTGTGGGAGGTCATGGGACGGCAGTAATAAGGTGTAAATTGCGGGCAATATAGTGTCGCAAATCGTCACTTCCTCTTTTTCGGGCCGGGACTTACCGGAAACCATGACCAGAGCCGCCATCATACTAGCCGCAGGACAAGGCACGCGGATGAAGTCCGCCACGGCCAAAGTCCTCCACAAGGTCGCGGGCTTGCCCATGCTGGGGCATGTCATCGCCGGACTGAAGGCGGCGGGCGTCTCGCGCATCGTGGTGGTGATCGCGCCGGGCGCCGATGCCGTGCGCGATTATGCGCAGGCGCAGGGCTGCCAGAGCGCCATTCAGGACAAGCAATTGGGCACCGGTCATGCCGCCGCCGCGGCTGGCGAAGCGCTGACGGATTTCGACGGCGAATTGGTGATCGTTTATGGCGATATGCCCCTGATGACTGCCGCGACCTTCGAGGCATCGTTTCAGGCGCGGGGACAAGGCCTTGCCATCGTGGCCTTCCGCGCCGCCGATCCGGGCGCCTATGGCCGGGTGATCGTGAATGGCGACGGCACTTTGAACCGTATCGTGGAATTCAAGGACGCCAGCGAAGCCGAGCGCAAAACCGATCTTTGCAATGCCGGCGTGCTGGCGGCGGATGCGAAGAAATTCTTCGCCTGGGCCAAAAATCTCGACAACAAGAATGCGCAGGGCGAATTCTATCTCACCGATGTGCCCGCGCTGGCCAGGCGCGACGGCGCGATTTGCGCGGTCGCCACGGTGTCCGAAGACGATGCCCTGGGCGTCAACAGCCGCGCCGAACTGGCGGAAGCCGAGCGGCGCATGCAGAACCGGCTTCGCGCCAAGGCGCTGGCAGCGGGGGTGGGGATGGTTGCGCCAGAGACCGTGTTCCTGTCGCATGACACGGTACTGGAGGCGGATGTCGCCATCGAGCCTTTTGTGGTGTTCGGGGCGGGCGTTCGGGTTGCTTCGGGCGCGCAGATCAAAAGCCACAGCCATCTGGAAGGCGCCGACGTCGCGGCCGGTGCTGTCATCGGTCCCTTCGCGCGCTTGCGGCCAGGGGCGGCGATCGGCGAAGGCGCCCATATCGGCAATTTCGTGGAAGTGAAGAACAGCAAGATCGGCGCCGGCACCAAGGCCAATCATCTTGCCTATCTGGGCGATGCGACGGTTGGCGCCAAGGCCAATATCGGCGCCGGCACCATTACCTGCAATTACAACGGCTATGACAAATCGCGGACCGAGATCGGCGACGGCGCCTTCATCGGTTCGGATACCGCGCTGGTGGCGCCGGTGAAAGTGGGCGCGGGCGCGATCACGGCAGCCGGCTCCGTCATTACCAAGGATGTTGCGCCGGATGCGCTGGCCGTGGCGCGCGGTCAACAAGTCGAAAAGTCCGGTTGGGCGAAAGCCTTCCGCGACAGGAAGCAGAAAGAGAAACGCTAATGTGTGGCATTGTCGGCATCGCAGGCACGGGCGAGGCAGCGCCTGTCATCCTGGAAGCGCTGAAGCGGCTGGAATATCGCGGCTATGATTCCGCGGGCATCGCGACCTTGGTCGGCGGCCAGATCGAGCGCCGCCGCTCGCCCGGCAAATTGTCGAAGCTGGAAGCAGTGTTGCGCGACGCGCCGCTGGGCGGCCGCACCGGTATTGGCCACACCCGCTGGGCCACCCATGGCGCGCCTACCGAAACCAACGCGCATCCCCACGCCACGCCCAAAGTCGCCATCGTCCATAACGGCATCATCGAAAATTTCCGCGAACTGCGCGACGAACTGATCGGGCGCGGTCACAAATTCGAATCCCAGACCGACAGCGAAGTCGCCGCTCATCTGATCACCGATAATCTGGACAGGGGCATGGCGCCCGACGCGGCCGCCAAGGCGGCGGTGGCGCGGCTGACCGGCGCCTATTCCATCGCCATGATCTTCAAGGATCACGAAAGCCTTCTGATCGGGGCCCGCAAGGGCGCGCCGATGGCGGTGGGCTATGCCGAACGCGAAGCCTATCTGGGCTCCGATGCGTTCGCGCTGGCGCCTTTCACCAATCGCGTCGCCTATCTGGAAGACGGCGATGTGGCGGTGATCCGGGGCGTGGATGTGGCGATCTTCGACGAAGCGGGCCGGCCCGCCAATCGTGAGATCAAGATCACCTCGGCATCCGCCGCGCTGGTGGACAAGGGCGGCCACGATCATTTCATGGCCAAGGAAATTCACGAGCAGCCCGAAGTGGTGGGCCATACCTTGGCTCATTATCTCGATCCGGCAGGCCCCAATGTGCGTCACCGCGGCGTCGGATTGCGGGCAGCGTTGGCCAAAGCGTCGCGCCTTACCATTTCAGCCTGCGGCACGGCCTATTATGCGGGGCTGGTGGGGAAGTACTGGTTCGAAAAGCTGGGCGGGCTGGCGGTGGAGTCCGATGTCGCCTCCGAACTGCGCTATCGCGATCCGGTCTATCCCAAGGACGGCGCGGCCTTGTTCGTGTCGCAGTCGGGCGAAACCGCAGATACCTTGGCGGCGCTGCGCGATGCCAAGGCCAAGGGCCAGACCACCATCGCGGTGGTGAATGTGGCCGAAAGCTCCATCGCCCGCGAAGCCGATATCGTGCTGCCAACCTATGCGGGACCCGAAATCGGCGTCGCGTCGACCAAGGCCTTCACCTGTCAGCTGGCGGCACTGGCGGCATTTGCGATCGCCGCCGGCCAGGCGCGGGGCAAGCTCAGCGAAGCGGAAGAAAAACATCTCTGCGCCGCGCTGCTGGAAGCGCCGCGCCACATTGCCGAATTCCTCAAGCAGGAGGACAAGATCGCGGTGCTGGGTCAGGCGATCGCCAAGGCCAGCGATGTTCTCTATATGGGCCGCGGCCAGAGCTTTCCGCTGGCGATGGAAGGGGCGCTCAAGCTCAAGGAAATTTCCTACATCCATGCCGAAGGCTATGCCGCCGGCGAGATGAAGCATGGCCCCATCGCCCTGATCGACGAGAATGTGCCCATCATCGTGATCGCGCCGCACGATGCGCTGTACGAGAAAACCATTTCCAACATGCAGGAAGTGATGGCGCGAGGCGGCAAGATATTGCTGATTTCCGATGCGCGCGGCGTGGCCGAGGCGGGGCCGGTCTGGGCCAGCATCACGGTGCCCGATGCCGATCCCTTTCTGGCGCCGCTGATCTACGCGATCCCGGTGAAGCTGCTGGCCTACTACGCCGCCGTGGCCAAAGGGACGGATGTGGATCAGCCCAGGAACCTCGCCAAGAGCGTGACGGTCGAATAGCCGCGGTCCTTTTGCGTCCTGAGTGCGTCGCGCCTGCGCACCTGCTGTACGCACGCTCCGCGCGACGTCCTGCTCAACCCGCAAAAATCCTCGCGGCGCGTCCTTGGCTCAAACCAGCGGTACCAGTATGGTCCCCGCCATGACCGATGCCAGCTCATTGAAACGCGCCGCCGCCGCCAAGGCTCTCGACTATGTCGTGGACGGCATGAAACTGGGGCTGGGCTCCGGATCGACTGCCGAGTTGTTCGTGGAGTTGCTGGCGCCGCGGGTGCGGGGCGGTCAGCGGTTGCTCTGCGTGCCCACTTCGGAACGCACGGCGGCCTTGGCCCGCAAGCTGGGGCTGACCCTGTCCGCGCTCGACGATCAGGCGCCGCTGGATCTGACGGTGGATGGCGCCGACGAGGCGGACCGCAACCTGGATCTGATCAAGGGCGGCGGCGGCATGCTTCTGCGGGAAAAGATCGTCGCGGCGTCATCAAAAAAAATGATCGTGATCGCCGACGAAACCAAGCTGGTGCCGCGCCTGGGCAAATTTCCCCTGCCGGTGGAGGTGGTGGAGTTCGGCCACAAGGCAATCGCGGCACGGCTGCAGGCCGCCATCGACGGGCTGGGATACAAGGGTGTGAAGATCGCGCTGCGCCAGAAGGACGGCGCGGCCTTCAAGACCGATAGCGGCAATCTGATCTATGACTGCCATATGGGCGCGATCCAGAGCGCCGAGAAGCTTGGCAAGACCATTCATACGGTACCCGGCGTGGTCGAGCATGGCCTGTTTGTCGGCATTGCCACCACGCTCGTCATCGCCGGCCCCGGCGAAGTCGAAGTGATCGAAAAGTGATATTCAACGCCAATTGTTATCCCCGTCCCTCGGCGCAGGTCGCGCCTCGCCGGGGATGACGATCACGCCAAGGTCGGAATCCGAGCATCATGACCCAATATGATTTCGACCTCTTCGTCATCGGCGGCGGCTCGGGCGGCGTGCGCGCGGCGCGCATGGCGGCCCTGGCCGGTGCCAGGGTGGCGCTGGCCGAAGAATACCGCATGGGCGGCACCTGCGTGATCCGGGGCTGCATTCCCAAGAAGCTGATGGTCTATGCCAGCCAGTTCTCCGAGAATTTCCTGGATGCGCCCGGTTATGGCTGGACCATTCCCGGTACCCCGACTTTCGATTGGCCCACCTTCATCGCCAACAAGGACAGGGAGATCGCCCGGCTGGAGGGCCTCTACACCAAGAATGTCCAGGCTGCCGGCGTCACCATCTTCCCGGATCGCGCCGTGTTCGAAGACGAACACACGCTGATGCTTCTGAACGCCCAGAAAAAAGTGACGGCAGAGAAGATATTGATCGCGACAGGCAACCGGCCGACCCGTGAGATGGGCACCACCCACATCATTCCGGGCGGCGATCTTTGCATCACGTCCAACGAAGCATTTCACTTGAAGCAGATGCCCAAGCGCGTCCTGGTGGCGGGCGGCGGCTATATCGCTCTAGAATTCGCGCATATCTTTCACGGACTGGGCGCGCATGTTTCACTGGTTTACCGCGGTGAAAAGCCCTTGCGCGGTTTCGACAGCGACATGCGCGACGCGTTGGTCGATTCGATGAACAGCCGGGGCCTGGATGTGATGCTGGGCTGCGAATTCACCAAGGTGGAAAAGCGCGGCGATTGCCTGCACGCCGAGACCAACAAGGGACAAGTAATCGAATGCGACCAGATCCTGCTCGCCATCGGCCGCCAGCCCAACACCGACGCGTTGCATGTCGAGAAGGCGGGCGTGGAACTGGGCATGAAGGGCGAAGTGGTGGTCGATGACTATTCCCGCACCAGCTCGCCGCACATCTATGCGGTGGGCGATGTCACCAACCGGCTGCAGCTGACGCCGGTGGCGATCCACGAAGCGATGTGCTTCGTCGAGACCGCCTTCAAGAACAATCCCACCCGGCCCGACCATGAGCATGTCGCCAGCGCCGTCTTCACCACGCCCGAACTGGCGGTGGTGGGCATGTCCGAGGAAAAAGCCCTGGGCACCGGTCACAGCATCGATGTTTACAAATCCACCTTCCGCCCGCTGCTGCACACGCTGGGCGGCCGCGCCGTGCGCACATCGATGAAGATGGTGGTGGATTCCAAGACCGACCAAGTCCTGGGCGTGCACATCTTCGGCGACCACGCCGCCGAGATCATTCAGCTCGCGGCCGTGGCGTTGCGGATGGGCGCCAGGAAAAAAGACTTCGACCGCACCGTGGCATTGCACCCCACCGCCGCCGAGGAACTGGTGACGATGCGGACCAAGAGCTACTCCAAATCGCCCTGATTGCCCATTTCGCGAGTCGAAAAGCCATTCTTTGCCAGGCATTTACGCTGTGCGCGACACCTTCTGGTAATGGAACGGCGCTTCCCCTATATCCCAAAGCCGATTTCGAAGGAGGGACGCGTGGCCCAGCCCTGGACCCCGCAAAGCTGGCAGACCAGGCCGATCCGTCAGGTGCCGGAATATCCGGACCAGGCGGCGTTGGACCGCGCCCTGACGCAGCTCAAGTCCCACCCCCCGCTGGTGTTTGCGGGCGAGGCGCGCAACCTGATGGCGCAGTTGGGCCAGGTTGCCGAAGGCAAGGCCTTCCTGCTGCAGGGTGGGGACTGTGCCGAGAGCTTCGCCGAATTTCACCCCGACAATATCCGCGACACCTTCCGTGTGCTGTTGCAGATGGCGGTGGTGCTGACATTCGCTGCCGGCGTGCCGGTGGTGAAGGTGGGCCGCATTGCCGGCCAGTATGCCAAGCCGCGTTCCGACGATTTCGAGACCCAGAACGGCATCACCCTGCCGTCCTATCGCGGCGACAATATCAACGGCAGCGAGTTCACCCCGGAAGCGCGCCTTCCCGATCCGCAGCGCATGATCCAGGGCAACGCCCATTCGGCGGCGACGCTAAACCTGCTGCGGGCTTTCGCCTCGGGCGGTTATGCAGATCTGCACAATGTCCATCGCTGGATGCTGGGTTTCATCGCCGACAGCCCGGCGGGCGAGCAATATAAGGGCTTGGCCGGACGCATTTCCGAAACGCTGGATTTCATGGCGGCCTGCGGCATCAATTCGGATTCTGTGCCCCAGCTGCGCACCACCGATTTCTACACCAGCCACGAAGCGCTGCTGCTCGCTTACGAACAGGCGATGACGCGCGTCGATTCCACCAGCGGCGACTGGTACGACACTTCGGCGCACATGGTCTGGATCGGCGACCGCACCCGCCAGCTCGACGGCGCCCATGTCGAATTCTGCCGCGGCATCAAGAATCCCATCGGCCTCAAATGCGGTCCCTCGCTGGACCCGGACGAGTTGCTGCGCCTGATCGTCATACTCAATCCGGCCAACATTCCCGGCCGTCTGACCCTGATCGCGCGCTTCGGCGCCGACAAGGTTGCGGAAAAGCTGCCGCCGCTGGTGCGCGCCGTGAAGCGCGAAGGCGCCAAGGTGGTGTGGTCGTCCGATCCCATGCACGGCAACACCATCAAGCTGAAATCCGGCTACAAGACCCGCCCAGTCGACCGCATCCTGGAAGAGGTGCGCAGCTTTTTCGCCGTGCACCGGGCCGAAGGCACCCATGCCGGCGGCGTGCATTTCGAGATGACCGGCCAGGACGTGACGGAATGCCTGGGTGGCGCTCAGGCGATCAAGGAACTCGATCTGTCGTCGCGCTACCAGACTGCCTGCGATCCGCGCCTCAACGCCAGCCAGGCGCTGGAATTGGCCTTCCTGATCGCCGAAGGCATTCGCGACGAACGCATCAAGGGCGCGGGCCTTGCCGTTTCAGCGTAAGGGTTTCCGGCGCATGATCTGCCGCGTCTCCCGCGTTCCGACCATGAGACATGCGGGATGCAGCCAATGAGCATGCGCCGGGAACCAAGATAATGGGAATAGCGCGATTATTGGCGAAAGGCTGGATTCTCTTCTGCCTGGTCGCGGGCGCCCATGCCTTGCGCATCGCGATCGCCAGCGGCGTGCCGCTCAATTCCTCGATCCCCGCCATCGGCATCTGCGTGATCCTGTTCATGGCGATGGGGCTCTTGTTTGCGGGCGGCTTTGGGGTTTCGGCGGGCCTGCCCGGCACCCCCTTGAAGGCGCGGCTGGGGCTGGGCCATTTTCTTCCCGGCTTCAACGAAATCGTGTTCCTGCTGTTCGTCTGCCTGGCCTTCGCCAACCAGGTTTGGTTCGCGCCCGATTATCTCTATGGCAACGCGGTGACGCCGCTGGAACATGCGGTCTATTTTGCGGTGCCGGGCCAGCGCGTCCTGGTCGGGGCGCTGGACCAGTGCAGCCTGGACGGCGGGCGGATATTCTCTTCCAGTTTCACCTGGGCCTTGGCGGTGATCTATCTCGCCTCTGCCTGTTCACGGCTGCGGCTGCAGGCCGGCATCATCCGGCTGGAACGCAACACCAGGCCCGAAGGGCTGGGACCTTCTATCCGGGCCTTTTGTCTGGGGCTGGTGGCGGTAGTGGGGGTGCAGTTCCTGTTCGTGGGGTCCGCCTATCCCTGGTTCCCCTGCAATGCCTTTGCGGACATTGCGGGCGCCCTTTTGATTGGCTTGGCGCCGTTGATGCTGGCCTATCTGGTGGTTGCCGCCCTGGCCACCCTCCTGGCAAGTTCCCCAGAAGTTTGAGCCCTCTAAATAGTTAATGCGCTGATTTTATTACGTTATTTCAGAGCGGTAACAAGCCGAAACATCTTATGAGTCGCCCTGGAGAGTCCTCGCGCGCTTAAAGAAGTCCGGGTTGATAACCAAGGGCTGTGAATGTTCATCCGCCGTCGCGTTCCGGAACAGGGGCCGCTCAAGGCTGCCGTTATTGGCGTCGGCGCCTTTGGCCGTCACCACTGCGCCAAGTACAAATCCATTCCGGGCGTCGAACTGTTCGCCGTTGCCGATACCAGCCCTGAGATCCGTCACACCGCCGCCGCCCAGTATGGCGTGCTGGCCGTCGCCGATTGGCGCGAATTGCTGGGCAAGGTCGATCTGGTGTCGATCTGCTCGCCTGCCGTCACCCATGCCGCCATCGTGCGCGCCTTTCTCAACGCCGGCGCCCATGTGCTGGTGGAAAAGCCCATCGCCACCACCATGGCCGAAGCCGACGAGCTGGTTGCCCTGGCGCGCCGCACCGGCCTGACCTTGACGGTCGGCCATCAGGAACGCTTCGTCTTCGCCCGCACCGGCCTGCTGGATCAGACTGTGCAGCCGCTGGAAATCCAGTGCTGGCGCCGCGGACCCTGGACCGGCCGCGGCGACGATGTCAGCGCCGTGCTGGACCTGATGATCCACGACCTCGATCTGGTGCATACCCTGGTCGACAGCCCGGTCGCCAACGTCACCGCACGCGGCACCACGCAATATGGCCCGCACGCCGACGAGATCGCCGCCGA
>Ga0070679_100004174_pt1 | contig 13317 bp, 11 predicted proteins | sample KBSC63BmetaG_FD_65652 | JGI IMG/M metagenome (GOLD analysis project Ga0070679, IMG submission 65652) | Corn rhizosphere microbial communities from Kellogg Biological Station, Michigan, USA - KBS C6-3B metaG | ecosystem: Host-associated > Plants > Roots > Rhizosphere | place: USA: Michigan... | reverse complement strand
GTCTTCGCCGACGAGCAGATCCTGGCGCGCGCGGCGGCGCTGGAGACGTCGTTGCGTGCGGGGCTGGAGGCGCTGGCCGCGCGCCGCCCGTACCTGCGCGACCTGCGCGTGTGCGGCGCGGTGGCCGCCGTCGACATCCGCCGCCCCGACGGGACCCGCCACGATCCGGCCCGGCGCACCGGCTACGCCGTCTACCGGGAGGCGGTTCGCCGTGGCGCCCTGCTGCGCCCGCTGGGGGACACGATGTACCTGTTCCCGCCGCTCACCATCGCGCCCGCCGAGCTGGCGGCCATCCTGCAGATCCTGGGCGACAGCCTGGACGCCGTCATCGAGCCGTAGCGGTCAGAACGAGAAGCTGCTCACGAAATAGAGGTGGTCGCCGCCCCCCGACGAGAAGCCGTGGGCCAGCCCCAGCTGTACCTGCGTGTTGATGAACCAGAACAGCTGCAGCTGCAGGTGCAGCTCGACGCCCGCGTCGGTCTTCAGGTTGGTGGGCTGAAAGCGTCCCTGGAACGCGTTGCCCGCGTCGGCGAAGGCCGTCCCCCAGAGGCGGCGCAGGTAAACGAACGACGTCTGGTATCCCCGCTCGATCCAGAGCAGCGGGGCGCGGTATTCGGCCGTCAGGGTCAGGTAGCTGTCGCCGCTGACCACGTTGATCGGATAGCCGCGCAGGAACGCGAACTGCTGCTGGTTCAGCAGCAGCGCGCGGACGACATCCTGGTCGGCGTAGCCGCCCAGCGTGAAGAAGTCGCGCCGGTCGCCGAGCCCGAAGCCCCCCTGGGTCAACAGCGCCAGCGCGTGGAGATGGGCCCAGGGCGGCGTCAGGAACTCGGACCAGGACCAGCTGATCTCGGTGCCGCGGAAGCGGCCGCCCAGCGCCGGGTCCAGCAGCCGCAGCGTCAGTGACAGATTGCGGCCGGTCTGGCCGCTGATCGAGTACGGCCAGCTGTGCACGTTCGTGAACGACCACCCGAACCGCAGATCGGCGAACGGACCGCCGGCGGGCTTGACCGTGATCGGCCCGGTGGGATCCGCGACCGGCACCGCGCCGACCATGCCGTAGGCCGAGTAGTCATAGGCCACCGTGACGTCGGCGGAGGCGTCGGCCCGGCGCATGACCGGCAGGCCGATGGAGCCCGACGCGCTCAGCGTTCGCTGCCGGTACACCAGCCGCTGGTCCCCCACCAGCAGGCCGGAGGTGAAGGTGTCGGATTCGGCCAGCGACAGATTCAGCGACGGCCACAGGCGATAGTACGAGTAGCCGACCTGCCAGGCCGGGCGGACGTTCTCGGGGATCCAGACGTTGAACCCGAAGACGTGCGTCACCACCGGGTCGGACAGGCTGGTCTGCAGCTGCAGCGTGTTCCCGGCGCCGAACGCGTCCTGCAACACGGTGACCTGCCACTGCCGCGGGTAGAGGTACTTCCAGGCGCGGTACGGCGTGACCCGCGTCGTGAAGGGCTGGGCGGCGTCCTCGGGGCGCGCGTCGGGCGAGTCAGCCTCGCCGTCCAGGTCTTCCGGCGCGTCCGGCCGCGCGTTGGCGAACGGTTGCGCCAGGTGGAAGGTGGCGGGGTCGAATGGCATGGTCCACAGGTCGAAACCGTCGGTGGTGAAGCCGCTGAACACCAGCCGCCGTCCGTCCGGCGAGATGGCCGGCTGGTAAGCGCCCCCCAGTACGTTCGTGACCTGGAACAGCCGCCGGGTCGCCAGCTCGTACGCGAAGATGTTGGCGATGCCGGTGCGATCCGACGCGAACACCACGAACCGTCCGTCCGGCGAGAAGCGCGGGTCCATGTCCATCGCGCGGTCCACCGCGATGGCGCGGTCGGTGGCGGTGGCCAGCTCGTAGATGTGGACGTCGCGGAAGCCGCCCGGCTTGTAGCGCGAGTAGGCGATGAAACGCCCGTCCGGCGAGAACGACGGCGTGTAGGCCAGGCCGGGCGCGCCCGGCATCAGCAGGCGCGGCTCGCCCCCCTCGATGGGGACCAGGGCCAGCCGGCGGGTGCCCGTGCCGACCAGCACGCAGGCGATCCATTGTCCGTCCGGGGACACGTCCGGTTCGTGCGCGCGCTGCCCCCGCGTGAGCTGCCGCAGCGACCCGCTGTCCAGGTCGTAGCGAAACAGATCGTTCCAGGCCACGTCGGCGTTCCCGACGATCCGGAAGGGGAGGGGCAGGAAATCCAGCCGCTGCAAGATGAGCGCGCGGCCGTCGGGCGTGGGGGCGGCCGGGCCGGTCCCGACCAGGCGGGCCAGCGTGCTGCGCGCGCTGGTCACCGGATCCAGGCGAACGTACGCGGGCCACTGGTCGACGTTCACGCGGTGGTAGAGCAGCGAGCCGTCCCGGAAGAATCGCGGCCCCGGCCCCTCGCCGCGTGCTCCGGGGGCGTCCCAGGTCAAGCGCGTCCCGGTCGTCAGCGGCAGCCGCGCGGCGTCCTCCACCTGCAGCGCATACCGGTGCGCCATCGAGCGCTTCCAGTCGTCGAACAGGCCGGTGCCGAACACACCCGTGTAGCCGCGGCCCACCGTCTCACGCGCGGTGCGGTTCATGCCGCCCGGGAAACAGGTGTTCGCATAGCGGTGCGAGAGCTCGCGGATCTTCTCGGGGCCGTAGCGGTCCTCGACGTAGCGGAGCAGGCTGGAGCCGTAGAGATAAGCGGCCGTGCCCCCCGGATAGGCCAGCGGGATGTTCGTGATCTGATCGAGACCGAACATTCGCCCCTCGAGGAACGGCACCCGCAGGTGCATGTCGTAGAACGAGCTGCGCAGCCGGCCCCCGGTGGTCTGCCGCGACTCCATCAGGACCGCCACCCCTTCGACGAACCAGGTCGGCTCGGCCAGGTTGGGGGCATAGGTCCGCCCCTCCACCGTGTTGAGCAGCCGCGTGCAGGGGCTCAGCATCGTGTCCAGGTGCACGACGTGCGTGAGCTCGTGGGTGATCAGCAGCTTGCCGTAGTCGTCGAAGTCGTTCAGCTCGTCCAGCGGATCGGGGGGCGCGCCGTAGGCGTTGATGAAGGTGTAGGGGATCGAGCTGGCCGACCCGTTGGCGCCGTCGTCGGTGTCGCTGACCATCAGCTGCACGTGGCCGGCCGGCCGCCAGTTGAAGTAGCGGGTGTTGAGGCGCCAGGCGCGCTCGGCGTAGTGCGCCAGCCGCTCGGCCAGCGCGCGCTCGTCGGGATAGAAGTGAACGTCGAAGTGGGGGGTCTGCAGCGTGTACCAGGTCCCGCGCGGCACGGGCGCCTGCGGCGGTGGATCGACGGGCTCGTCTGCGTCCTGGCCCCGGGCGGCCCCGGCCAGCAGCGAAAGCGCGGCCAACGCTAGGCCGGCGCTGGCGCGCGTTCGCATCGGGGCGATTCTAGCCGGGGGACCCACCTAGGAGAAACGTCACTGGTAGTGAACGTCGTTCGTGGTTAAGGTTCGGGCGCTCATAAACCTGGCGAAAAAGGAGAAGAAACCATGAAGCGATTCGCGAGCGCGAACTGGAAGGGCGGCCTCAAGGGCGGCAAGGGAACGGTCACGGCGGCCAGCGGCGCCTTCAACAACCTGCCGTACAACTTCGTTCAGCGCTTCGAGAGCGGCGCCGGCAGCAGCCCCGAGGAGCTGATCGCCGCGGCCCACGCCAGCTGCTTTGCCATGGCGCTGTCGGCCGAGCTGGAAAAGGCCGGCCTGCCGCCCGAGAACGTCGACGCCAAGTCGACCGTCACGCTGGAGAAGGTCGAGTCCGGCTTTGCCGTGACCTCGTCGCACCTCGAGGTGGTCGTGAAGCTGTCGACCCCGGATCAGGCCAAGTTCGAGCAGGCCGCCAACGCGGCGAAGACGGGCTGCCCGATCTCGAAGCTGCTCAACGCGAAGATCACGCTCGACGCGAAGCTGGCGTAAGGGCGCGGCCCGTCGGGCCCCTCACCCATCCCTCTCCCGCGCTGCGGGAGAGGGGTCTTCATTTCCTCTGGGTCAGGTCGCGGCAGATCCGGAGGTGGCGGAGGGCGGAGGCGTAGTCGCCGGCCAGATCGTAGAGACGGGCGGCGTTGTAGTGCGCGTCGGCGTTGCCGCCGTCCGATTCGATGGCCTGGGCGTAGGCGGCCAGCGCGCCGTCGTTCATCCCCTGGTCTTCCAGCACGACCCCCAGGTTGAACAGCGCGGTGGCGTCGCCGGGGCGGATGGTCAGCGCGCGGCGGTAGTGGGCCTCGGCGGCCGACAGGTCGCCCCGCTCGTGCAGGATTCGCCCCAGGTTGATGTGGGCGTCGGCGTGCTCGGGGGCCTGCATCAGCACCTGGCGGTAGCTGGCTTCGGCCTGGGCCGGGTCGGCCTCGTCGATGTTGCAGCCGATCTCGTACATCTCGTCGATGGTCGGCGCGGCCAGCTCGCCCGCGGTGGGGGCGGGGGTGCGCGACCGCAGCATGGACAGCGGCGCCTCGTCGACGGGCGCCTGGACCGGGTCGAAGGACAGCAGCATCTGGCCCGACTCGACCTGCCAGCGCGAGCTCCCCTCGTGCACGACCACCGAGGCGCCCTCGGCACCCAGGTGCACCCCCGTCAGCGGGTGCGTGTCGGGCAGACTGTCGCGCAGCTTGCGGAGCGCCCGCGTGACCCGGTGGGCGGGGATGCGCTGCTTGACCAGCCCCTCCGCCTTGCGCAGCAGCAGCAGGTCCTGAAACGAGAACCGCAGCTCGCCACGTTCTCCCCGTTCGGGGGCCAGGACGCCCGCGCGCAGATAGGCGCGCAGTCGCCCCGACGAGACGCCGATCATCTTGGCGACGTCTTGCGTGGTGTAGCCGCTCACGGCGGCATCACTATAACGCCTCCGACCGGACCCCGGGGGACCTTCGGACGCGAACCCGCGCAGGTTCGGGCGGCTAAGAAGACTTCCGACGCGCGCGCTTGGGCTCGGCGGCCTGGTCGGCCGACTTTTGATCGGCCGATTTGCGCGCGCCCCGCCGCGGCTCGCCCGCCTCTTCGGCCGGCGCCGCCTCGGCGCGCGCGCCGCCGGTCCCCTTGGCCAGGCTGGCCTTGAGCGCCGCCATCAGGTCGATCACCCGGGCTGGCTCCGCGGGCGCGGGCGCGCTCTCGGCGATGTCCTGCCCCTGGACCTTCTTCTCGATGTCGGCGCGGATCCGCTCCTTGACCTCATCGTGGTACGGGCTGGGGTCGAAGGTCTCGGCCGTGATCTGATCGATGAGCTGCTTGGCCAGCTTCAGCTCGGCCTCGCGCGCCTCGCCGTCGGGCAGCGGCACCTCCGACAGCGGCCTGACCTCGTCGGCGTACAGCAGCTCTTGCAGGATCAGCGCGCGGCCGTCCGTCGACGGGCGGAGCATGACCAGGTACTGCTTGCCGCGGGCGGCGTAGCGGGCCAGCGCGGCGCGGCCGGTGTCGCGCATGGCCTCGGTCAACAGCCGGTAGGCCTTGTCGCCCCCCTTCTCGGGGGACAGGTAGTAGGGCTTCTCGAAGTAGACCGGGTCGATCTTGTCCAGAGGGACGAAGGCGTCGATGTCGATGCTCTGGGTGGCCTTCTCTTCCAGGGACTTCAACTCTTCGGGCGTGAAGGTGACGTACTGGTCCTTGGCGAACTCGTAGCCCTTCACCATCTCGTCACGGGTGACGATCTCGTTGTCGCGCGGGCAGATGTACTGCTGCTTCAGCCGCGAGCCGCACTTCTTGTGCAGCAGGTTGAACGAGATCGAGCTCGAGCTCTGGGTCGCCGGGTAGAGCCGAACCGGGATCGAGACCAGCCCAAAGGAGATTGTCGCGCCAGCGATGGGTCGAGCCATGGTGCTCCAGTGTAGTTGAGTGTGGGATAACCACCAAATTTAGGTGAGGGCGGTGGTCATCTCCGCACGTTCATGGCCTGGATGAGCTGCTCGGCGGCCACCGGCCCTTTGCCGGTGTCCTCGTGCTTGAAGAAAACATAGGCGCTGGTCCACGGGCGGGCGGCGATCGTTTCGCCCCAGCGCGCCACCGCCGCCTGGTCGTAATCCTCTCGCCGCAGCCGCAGATAGCCCCAGTCGGCCGTGGCCTCGACCGGGGTGGTCAGGTCCTCGGCGTCCGCGATGCACAGGGCCGCCCGGCGGGTCCGCAGGCAGTCGTACACGTCGTCGGCGAACCAGGACGCGTGCCGGAATTCGACCGCCGCCGCCAGATCCCCCGGCAAACCGGCCAGAAACGCGTCCAGCCGGGGGAGATCCTTTTTCAGGTTCGGGGGAAGCTGGAACAGCACCGGCCCCAGCTTGCCGCCCAGACCGCGGGCCGCCGCGCCCAGCCGATCGACCTCGCCGGCCACGTCGGCCAGCCGCTTCTCGTGGGTGATGCGGCGCGGGCTCTTGAGGGCGAACTTGAACCCCTCCGGGGTCTCGGCCGCCCATTTCCCCAGCAGCTCCGCGGTCGGCATGCGGTAAAAGCTGTTGTTGATCTCGACGGCGGGGAAGATCCCCGCGTAGTGCGCCAGCATCTTGGCTTCGGGCAGCTTCTCTGGATAAAACCCGCCGCGCCACGCCGTATAGCTGAATCCGCTGGTGCCGATGAGAAGCTTCATGGTGGTGTTTGCTCAACCGCGCCGCGAATCGGTAAGATACTGCCGATGACGCGTGACCGCGTCGCCAATCCGCTCGATGACACGACGCGGATGGCGCCAGCTCGCCAGGCGGACGCGCAGGATGGCGGCCCTGCCGTCACCCTGGTCGTGCTGTCCGGCTCGAACGTCGGCGAGATGTACCGGATGGAGAAGGACACCATCATCATCGGTCGTGGCGACCGGGTGGACATCCGGGTCATCGACGACGGCATCTCGCGCGAGCATGTGCGCCTGACCAAGGTCGACGACGGCGTCGAGCTGCACGATCTCGGGTCGACCAACGGCACCTTCTGCAACGGCCAGCGCGTCCTCCGCCACCTCCTGTGCGAGGGGGACAAGATCATGCTGGGGTCGACGACCATCTTGAAGTTCAGCGTCCAGGATCACCTGGACGAGATGTTCCAGCGCCAGATGTCCGAGTCGGCGCTGCGCGACGGCCTCACGCACGCCTACAACAAGCGCTACTTCATCGATCGCATCGAGACCGAGCTGCAGTACGCGGTCCGGCACGACTCGCCGCTGTCGCTGATCTTCCTGGACATCGATCACTTCAAGAAGATCAACGACGCCCACGGCCACCCGGCCGGCGACCACGTTCTCACCCAGCTGGCGACGCTGGCCATGAGCATGCTGGGCGAAGAGGCCACGCTGGCCCGGTACGGCGGCGAAGAGTTCGCGATCCTGGGGCGCGGGATGACCGTCGAGGCGGCGGCGACGCTGTCCGAGCAGCTTCGGGCCGCGGTGGCCGCCCACCCGTTTTCGTTCGACGGCCAGCCGATTCCCGTCACCGTCAGTGTCGGGGTGGCCCGCGCGCCCGACGCCGGCGTCAACACCGCCGGCGATCTGGTGGCCCGCGCCGACGAAGCCATGTACACGGCCAAGCGCAGCGGCCGGAACCGCGTGGTGGTGGCCGGAAAAGCTACGCCAGCGTCGCCTTCCGGGTGAGCGCGCGCTTGAGACGGGCCAGGTAGTCGGCCCGCGGGATCGAGACGGCGCCCATGCGGGTGAGGTGGGGCGTCGGCACCTGCGCGTCGAGCAGCGTGAAGCCGCCGGCGCGGAGCCGCTCGATGAGATGCCCGACGGCCGCCTTGGACGCATCGGTGCGCCGGTGGAACATCGACTCGCCGCCGAAGAATCCGCCCAGCGCGACGCCGTAGAGCCCGCCCACCAGCTCCTCCCCCTCCCACACCTCGATGCTGTGCGCGTGTCCCAGCCGGTGGAGCTCGGCATAGGCGCGCACGAAATCGCCGGTGATCCAGGTCGAGGGGCGGTCGCCGCCGGTCTCGGCGCAACCTTGCATGACCTCCCGGAAGGCGCGGTCGACGCTGAAGGTCCAGCCGTTACGGCGCGCCGTTCGCCCCACCGTGCGGTGCGGGCGCCAGCTCTCCAGGTCGAAGATTGCGCGCGGATCGGGTGACCACCAGGTCAGCACCGGATCCGACGACCAGGGGAACACCCCGGCGCGATAGGCCGACAGCAGGGTCGGGACATCCAGGCGGCCGCCCAGCGCCACCAACCCTTCGGGCCCCGAGGCCGCGGACTCCTCTTCCGTGACGGCGATGGGGCGCGAAAACAGGCGCGGTCCGTCGTTAGAATCCACGAGTGGAGTCTAACAGCGGTCCGCGCCGCGTATGGTATGTGCGCTCAGAGCCCTTGGTCGGCTGAGGCGCCCTGGTCTCCGGCGCCCGTGTTCTGCTCTTCTGAGCGTTCTTCGCTCTGTTCGGACTGCCGGTTGGCAGTATCGCGCGCGCGGCGCCGGCCACCGCTGACCATGCCGCCTTTGCGACCCGCCTCACGCGCCTCCTCCGAGTCGAACTCGTGAGCGGTTCCTTTCTGATGCGCAGCCTTCCCGCCCTGCGACGAGATCTGCCGCTGCCGCTCCGGGTCCATCCCCGCAAAGCCGCGCCCGCGGCTTTCGCCCTTCTCGTTGGTCGCCATGACGCTTTCCTTCCCCGCGGTACCTCGCCCGCGTCGCTTGCATCAGCTCTTCGATCAGTCCCAGCTTCTAATCAAAAAGCTGTGCACGGTCCCGCCGCGGAACAGGGGGGAACTTCGCGCTCACCGACGGAGTGTCGCAGGGTTGGAAGCGAATGTGGCCTGGACGTAACGCCGAGGTGTTACGACTCGGCCATCTCGTCGGGGTCCAGCTCGACGACACCCGGGACGGGAGGGGGCGCGCTGCCCTGTGTGCGTGGATCGCGCACAGCCAGCACGGTGACCTTGTACTCGATGTCGCGGTCGGCCAGCGGGTGCAGCAGGCGCACCCGGGCCGCCTTGGCGTCCGCGGACAGCACCTTGAACTGGACCGGCACGCCCGAGGTCGGGTCCTTGGCCTGGAACACCGCGCCGGGCTTGAGGTCGAGCCCGGCGGGGAAGGTGCCGCGCGGCATCTCGCGGACCGGCAGCGCGTCCTCGTTGCCGAACGCCTCCTTGGCCGCGATGACGCCCTTGGACTCGTCACCCGGGCTCAGCCCCTCCAGCCGCTTCTCGAGCCCCGGCAACATCTTGCCGTCGCCGTGCACGTACCGGAGCGGTCCGGTGCGGTCGGACGACTCGATGACGTCCCCGCCTTTGATTTTCAGTTCGTAAGCGAGCTCTACGCTCAAGCCACGGGCGATCTTCATGCCGACAAGCGTAATGCCGGCTGGCGGCCTTTAAAAGGAGATCATGGATTCGACCCCGGCGCGCGCGTAAGATGACTTGCTCGCCTCGGCGACGAAAACCTGCATTTCCAGGCACGGACTTTCATCGTCGCCGTTCCCCCCGGCTCGGTCCCGCATTTCTTAAGAGAGGCGCTTCATGACCGTAGGTCTCCCCAAACCTAGGGCGTTTGTGCGCGTTTTTGGCGCGGTGGCGTTCCTCATGCTCGCCGCCGGCGCGGGCTGCGGTGGCGGCGCGCAGACCCGCAAGAACGACGCCGGGACGACCGGCGGCACGCTCGGCACGGGCGGAATGTTCGGCACGGGCGGCGGGGGCGGCACCGGCAACCCGGTCGCGGGACACGACGGGGGCGTCGATCGCCCGGCGATCACCCCGACGCTGGCCAACGGCGACGCCTGCACGGCGGCCGCCGACTGCAAGTCGGGCTTTTGCGTGGACAGCGTCTGCTGCGAGAGCGCCTGCACGGGCGACTGTCTCACCTGCGCCGGCACCGGCACGAAGGGGAGCTGCATCCCCGCCGATCGCGGCACCAACCCGCGCGGCAAGTGTCTGGACAGCGGCGCCGCGACCTGCGGAACCGACGGCTACTGCGACGGCACCGGCACCTGCGAGAAGTATCCGGCGGGCGTGGCCTGCCAGACCGCCGGGTGCACCGGCTCGACGCTGACGTTCGCCGGGCGCTGCGACGGCACCGGCGTCTGCGCGGCGCCGGCCAGCCAGTCCTGCGCGCCGTTCATGTGCGGCGCGACCGGACAGTGCAAGACCACCTGCGCGGCGAACACCGACTGCGCGCCGGGAACGTTCTGCGTGGCCGGGAGCTGCGGCAAGCTGCCGCCCGGCGCCAGCTGCGGCGCCGCCGGGGACTGCAACTCGGGCATCTGCGCCCAGGGCGTCTGCTGCTCGACGGCCTGCACGGGCACCTGCAAGTCGTGCGCGGTGGCGGGAAGCGCGGGCACCTGCATCAACGTCCCCGCCGGCCAGGATCCGCTGGCCCAGTGCGACGACCAGGGCGCCTCGACCTGCTTGCAGGACGGGTTCTGCGACGGCAAGGGCGCCTGCGAGAGCTACGCGGCGGGGACCTCCTGCGGCGCGGGCGCGTGCACCGGCGGAACCTACACGCCGGCCGGCAAGTGCGACGGCGCCGGCACCTGCGCGCCGGCCGCCGCCCAGAGCTGCAAGGAGTACCTGTGCGGGACGGGCGGCGCCTGCAAGACCACCTGCGCGGCCGACACGGACTGCGCCACCGGCTACTTCTGCGTCGGCGGAAGCTGCGCCAAGAAGGGGCTGGGCGGCACCTGCGCGGCCGATTCCGACTGCGGATCGGCGCACTGCGAGCAGGGCGTCTGCTGCAAGACCGCCTGCGAGGGGACCTGCATGTCCTGTGCGCTGGCCGGTTCGACCGGGACGTGCGCGGCCATCCCGGCCGGCATGGATCCGTTCAACCAGTGCGCCGACCAGGTGGCCACCAACCCGTGCGGCACCAGCGGCGCCTGCGACGGCAGCGGCGCGTGCTCGTACTACCCGGCCGGCACCAACTGCGGCGCGGCCTCGTGCACCGGCTCGACGCTGACCCAGGCCCGCACCTGCGACGGCGCCGGCACCTGCCGCAAGGCCACCACCGCGATGTGCGACCCGTTCGGCTGCGGCGCGGGCGCCTGCAAGGCGACCTGCACCACCAGCGCCGACTGCGTCGCCCCCAACGTCTGCACCAACGGCAGCTGCGGCAAGCTGCCGCCGGGGGCCGCCTGCACCACCGCCGCGTCGTGCGTCTCCGGCTTCTGCGCGCAGGGGGTCTGCTGCGACACCGCCTGCACGGGCACCTGCCTGTCGTGCGCGCTGACCGGCTCGGCCGGCACCTGCTCGCCGATTCCGGCGGGGCAGGCGCCCGCCAGCTTGAGCCAGTGCACGATGACCTCCGCCGCCGGCTGCTTGACGGACGGCCTGTGCGACGGGGCGGGGCACTGCCGCGATTGGCCCAGCGGCACGCAGTGCGCGGCGGCCAGCTGCACCGGGTCGGTGCTGACCCCCGCCGCCACCTGCGACGGCGCCGGCACCTGCAAGACGGTGACGCCGGGCAACTGCCCCGGAAACCTGCTGTGCGACGCCAGCACGATGAACAGCTGCAAGACCAAGTGCACGGCCGACGGGGATTGCGTCTCGCCCACCGTGTGCAACGGCGGCACCTGCTCGCTCAAGCCGAACGGGACGTCCTGCTCGGCCGGCTCCGAGTGCGCCACCAACCTGTGCCAGCAGGGGGTCTGTTGCGCGAGCGCCTGCACCGGCTCGTGCATGTCGTGCGCGGTGGCGGGCAGCGCGGGCACGTGCAAGCCGGTGGCCGCCGGCGGCGCCGACCCGACCACCACGTGCGCCGACAAGGGAGCCGCCAGCTGCGACACCAACGGCAAGTGCGACGGGACCGGCAAGTGCCAGCTCTACGGGACCACCGCCGTCTGCGTGGCCGGCAGCTGCACCGGTGACGTGCTGACGCCGCCGCGCATGTGCGACGGCGCCGGGAGCTGCAAGACCGTCACGTCGACCTTGTGCGATCCCTGGGGGTGCGGGACGAACGGCGCCTGCAAGACGACCTGCACCGCCAACACCGACTGCACCGCGCCGGCGACCTGCGCCGCCGGGAGCTGCGGCAAGCTGAACTTCGGCCAGCCCTGCGCGACGGGCAACGCCTGCCTGTCCGGCTTCTGCGTGAGCGGCGTCTGCTGCAACAGCGCCTGCACCGGCACCTGCACCGCGTGCACGCTGCCCGGCGCGGTCGGGACCTGCACGGCCGTTCCCGCCGGTCAGGCGCCCACGCCGTCCACCCAGTGCACGGACGCGGGCACCGCCACCTGCGGCACCAACGGCAAGTGCGACGGCAGCGGCGCCTGCCAGAAGTACGCGTCGGGCACCGCCTGCAAGGGGGCCAGCTGCACCGGCTCGACCCTGACGCCCACGTCGACCTGCAACACCAGCGGGACCTGCGTCACGCCCGGCAACAGCATGTGCAACCCGTACATTTGCGGCACCGGCGCGTGCAAGACCGCGTGCACCGCGAATGCTGACTGCGTCTCGCCTTACATCTGCGCGGGCGGCAGCTGCGTTCCGCCGGTGACGCTGACGGTGCAGGTGAAAGAGCGCGACCTCAACGCGACCGACAACACGGTCTCCCCGTACTTTCAGATCAAGAACAGCGGAACGAACGTGGTGACGCTGTCGAACATCACGTTGCGCTACTGGTACACCGAAGAGGGCACCGCCGCTCAGCAAGCCAACTGTGACTTCGCGACGTTGAGTTGCTCGAACATCGTCATGTCATTCGTCGCCGTCTCCCCCGCGCGGACCGGCGCGAACGAGTACCTGCAGGTCGGGTTCACCACCAGCGCAGGCACGCTGAGCGCGGGCGCCAGCACGGGCGACATCCAGCTGCGCTTCAACAAGAGCGACTTCACGAACTACACGGAGACAGACGACTACTCCTACCTGGCGACCACGTCGTACACGACCACGACCAAGGTCACCGCGTACCTGAATGGCACGCTGATCTACGGCACCGAGCCGTAGGCGGCGAAGCGGAGATCGTCACGTCGCCCCGCTCGGCGGGGCGGCGCGCCGGTCAGCTCTCGATCGTGACCAGGTTGGGGGCGAAGGCGCGCAGCGCTTGCAGGCTGCGCGACTGCCACTGGGCGGATGGGTCGCTGAGGAAGCGAATCCGGTAGTGGTCGGTGGCGCGCTCGTCGACCTGCGCGATCCAGCGGACGAACTCTTTGAGGCAGGACGAGTTCATGAAGACGAGCTGGCGGAAGTCGGCCACCACCTCGCCGGTGTGCGCGCGCCGGGCCTGGTCGTCGACCGAATCCAGGAACGGGCCCAGGGGCGCGTTCACGCGAAGGTCGGCGTTGCCCAGCAGTCGCAGCACCAGCGCCTGGCCGTCGAAGGCGGCCGTGGCCTCGAACTCCGCGTCCTTGATTCCCTGAATCTGCGGCTCCCCCATACCCTCTCCAGTCTACACGGATTTCGCCGTCACTCGAAGGGATCGGGCTTTTCGGCCTTCGCGCGGCGGTGCTTGGGATGCGTCGTCTTCGGTCGGGGCGTCGCGGCGG
>Ga0070679_100004173_pt1 | contig 13319 bp, 9 predicted proteins | sample KBSC63BmetaG_FD_65652 | JGI IMG/M metagenome (GOLD analysis project Ga0070679, IMG submission 65652) | Corn rhizosphere microbial communities from Kellogg Biological Station, Michigan, USA - KBS C6-3B metaG | ecosystem: Host-associated > Plants > Roots > Rhizosphere | place: USA: Michigan... | reverse complement strand
TGAGGCCGACCGCGAAGACGGCGAAGAACGGACCGGAATCACCCAACCCGCGATCGATCGTCACAAGCGGAATGAAGGTGAGCACGGTGCCGTAGATGAGCGAGAAGCAGAGCATGATGAGCGCCGGGCCGACCGCCGATTTCGTGAAGAGCTGCGCCATGCCGATCCGCTGGCGCGTCGGCGGGCGGGGTGGCGTTGGCGCATGCAGGAAGAGGATCGCGATGGCGGCGCCGAAACCGCAGACCGAGGCGACGATGAACGAGACGGTCAGGCTGACCTGATGCGAGAGCCAGATTCCGGCGCTCGGTCCAACTGCCAGCGCCAGACCGGTGACGGTGCCGTAGACGCCGAGGACGGTGCCACGCCGGTTCGGCGGCGCCAGGTCGGCCGCCACGGTCGCCGTAGCGGCGGTCACTGCGCCCCAGCCGATGCCGTTCACGAAGCGCGCCAGCCAGATCGTATCCGGTCCGCTGATGGCGTAGCCGATGCAGCTGACGCCGATAAAGAGCCCGCCGATGAAGATCGAGTAGGCGCGACCGGCACGGTCGGCCAGCACCCCGGCGAAGGGGCGAGTCAGCAGCGCGGCGATGCTGAACAGGCTCATGATCGTGCCGACACTTGCCTCGCTGTGCCCCATGTTGCGAATGTGGACCGGCAGGAGTGAGATGAGCAGATAGGTGCTGGCGTAAACGCAAAGGACCACGATCAGAAGGACCGCCATCGGCACCGCCGCGACTCCGGCCAGTTCCGCCCGGCGCGCCTTCGTTTCGACCATTATCGCGTTCCCCCCTGTGTAATCCCGTTCCCCCGCTCGGGCATTGTACCGTAGGCTGCCGACGCTCACGGCCACAGGATGGTTCAAACAGGGCGTTCTCTGCGTTAGGCTACTGTTATCGGCATCAACGGTACCCTCAAGAGGAGCAACACGATGAGTGAGTCTCAGCCATTTCCGGTGATGATCGGCTTCGATCTTGACGGCGAAACGCTCTGGACCTCGCGTGATCCATCGAACGCGGCGCGTCCGGTGACGCTGTCGCAGGGGCGCTACGGGCCAGAGGTCGCTGTGCCCCGCATCCTCGATTTTCTCGATCGCCAGCAGATCTCGATCACCTTCTTCGTGCCCGGTCAGGTGATCGAGCGCTACCCTGATCTCATCCGCGAGATCGCGGATCGTGGCCACGAGGTCGCCCACCATGGTCACACGCACCGTTGGCCCGACACGATGACGCAGGCCGAAGAGCGCGAGGATTTCGAACTCGCCATGGAGCAGTTCGAACGCGTCCTCCGGCGGCAGCCGGTCGGCTATCGCTCACCCGCCTGGGAATTCAGCCCCTGGACGCTTGAACTGCTCATCGAGCAGGGTATGCGCTATTCATCCAACTTCATGGACCGCGATCATCCCTATAAGCACGTCGTCAACGGCGTCAAGACCGACCTGGTCGAGCTGCCGGTGCAATGGCTACTCGATGACGCACCCTACTGGCTCTACAGCACCCGGCTGCCTGGTCGCCAGATCGCGGCACCCGAGACCGTACTGCAGACCTGGCATGGTGAGTTCGACGGCCTCTACGCCGAGCGTGCACAGGGCACCAGCTACGTTCTGGCGCTGCACCCGCAGATCAGCGGTCGCCCCTATCGCCTCGCGATCCTGGAGCAACTGATCACGCATATGCGCCAGCATGATGTCCGCTTTCTTCGCTGCGATGAAGCGGCGGAGCTGCTCGGCCCGGGGTTGTGAGACTGGTTCAGCCGGCGGTGTCGACGTCATCGATCTTCCTCGCGACGCGACCGGGCGAACGATAGCGATGGCACGTTCGGAAACTACCGGCTGAATTGGAGATATGGCTCGATGCACAGGCTATTGCTCTTGGCATCATAGCTTAATGATTTGCCACTTGCGCAAGTATCCGCACCGGTATTCTATCCGGACCGTTGTCGACCCGAATGCGCATCCGTGCGTTCATCGAGGGGGTTATCATGCCTGACTACTTCGATCTCGGTGATTACCGCCGCACGATTACCACGTCGTCGCCTGAGGCCCAGCTCTGGTTCGATCGCGGGCTCAACTGGGCCTACGGCTTCAATCACGAGGAAGCCGTGCGCTGTTTCAAGCACGCTCTGGAGGCCGATCCGGACTGCCCGATGGCGTACTGGGGGATTGCGTATGCCGCCGGCCCGAACTACAACCTGCGCTGGGATGTGATGAGACCTCCGGTGGTGGCACAAACGGTGGCCGTGACCCATGAAGCCGCCCAGAAGGCGCTGGCGTTGAGCGACAGGGCGAGCGCGGCAGAGCGGGCGCTCATTCTGGCCGTTCAATCTCGCGCCCCGCAGCCCGTGCCGGTGGACGATTGCTCGGTCTGGAACGATGCCTATGCCGACGCGATGCGCCCGGTCTATCGCGATTTCGGCGATGACCTCGACGTGGCGGCGCTCTTCGCCGATGCGCTCATGTGCCGCACACCATGGGAGCTCTGGGATCTGGAAAACAGGAGGCCGGCCGAAGGGGCCGATACCGCCGAGACGCAACAGGTGCTTGAGCGCGCCTTCCTGAACCCGGCGAGCCAGGCGCATCCTGGAGTGCTCCACATGTACATCCATCTGTTGGAGATGTCCCCATTCCCGGAAAAGGCGCTGAGGGCAGCCGACTGGCTGCGCGACCTGGTGCCGGATGCGGGACACCTCAGACACATGGCGACACACATCGACGTTCTCTGTGGACAGTATCACGACGTGGTCGATTCGAACCACGCCGCGATCCTGGTGGATCGCAAATTCCTGGAGCGCGTAGGCCCGCACAACTTCTACACCTTCTACCGCATCCATGATCTCCACTTCAAGTTGTATGGGGCGATGTTTCTCGGGCAGCAGGCAGTCGCGCTGGAAACCGCCGATGAGCTGCTCGCCAACATTCCGCGGGAGGCGCTGCTCGTTCAGGAGCCGATCCCGATGGCTGACTTCCTGGAGAACTACGCCACCGTCAAGCTGCATGTGATGATTCGCTTCGGGATGTGGCAGGAGATCATCGACACGCCGCTGCCGGACGACCCGGATCTCTATTGCGTCACCACGGCCACTGCCCACTATGCGAAGGGCCTGGCCTACGCGGCGACTGGCCGGGTTGCCGAAGCCGAAGAACAACAGCGCCTGTTCCAGCAAGCCGTCTTGCGTGTTCCCGAGAGTCGGATGGCGACCCTCACGAGCAGCAGCCTTGAGGTGTTGGAGATCGCGCGCGAAATGCTGGCGGGCGAAGTGGATTACCGGAAGGGAAATGTCGATGAGGCTTTCGACTACCTCCGCCGGTCGATTGCCCTATACGACGGCCTGAAATACGCCGAACCGTGGGGCTGGATGCAGCCGGTACGGCACGCTTATGGCGCCTTGTTACTCGAGCAGGATCGACTTGAGGAGGCGGAGGCGGTCTACCGGGCCGATCTCGGTCTGGATGGCACGCTCGCTCGGTCGTTCCAACATCCGGAGAATGTCTGGAGCCTACACGGTTACCATGAGGCGCTGATGCGGCAGGGGAAACACGCCTTTTGCGGCATCATCAAGCAACAACTCGACATCGCGGCAGCCCGAGCCGACATCTCGATCGAGTCCTCGTGCTTCTGCCGGCTCGAGACCGCTGCCTGAGCGCAGGCAACTCGTAAGAGCGCGGTGCGTCGCCTCTGGGTGCATTGGCGAGCGCCGCGCTACCCGGTTTGGTTGGACTCCGCGATTTGCTGCTCGTGTTCGGTGCGCAGCTGGCCGCAGGCCGCCGCGATATCGACGCCGCGCGAGTAGCGCACCGTCGCTGGGATGCCGTGCTGGCGGATCACTTCGGCGAAGCGTTCGATCCGTTCGGGCGACGGGCGCTCGAAGGGCGCGGCCGGGGTTGGATTGAGCGGGATAACGTTGACATGGCAGAGGAGGCCCTTGAGCAGGGTCGCCAGTTCGGCCGCGATCGCGTCGCTATCATTGACGCCCTTGATCAGCGCGTACTCGAAGGTGACGCGGCGGCCGGTAGTGCGCACATAGCGGCGACAGGCGTCGATCAGCTCGCCGACCGGGTAGCGCCGGTTGAGCGGCACGAGCGTGTCGCGCAGCGCATCATTCGGAGCGTGAAGCGAGACGGCCAGCTTCACCTGGAACGGCTCACCGGCCAGTCGATCGATGAATGGCACGAGGCCCGAGGTCGAGAGCGTGGTGCGACGGGCACCAAAATTCAAGCCGCGCGGATCGTGCAGGATACGCACCATCTTGAGCACGGCGTCGTAATTCTGGAACGGCTCGCCCATCCCCATCATGACGATGTTCGTCAGCGAGCGTCCGAGCGCTCGCGCTTCGCGCGCCGCCTCGATCACCTGACTGACCATCTCGCCGGTCGTCAGATTGCGCGTCAAGCCCATCATGCCGGTCGCGCAGAAGGCACAGCCAACGGCACAGCCAACCTGGCAGGAGACGCAGACTGTCGTCCGATCGGCGTAGAGCATTAAAACCGTTTCGAGATGCTCGCCGTCAAAGGTGCGAAAGAGCAGCTTGCGTGTCTGCCCATCATCCGTCTCGACGGCCCGCACCGGCTCCAGCTTCGTGAGCGGCAGCAGTTCCGGCAGCCGGGCGCGCAGATCCTTCGGCAGCACTGTCATCTCGTCGTACTGCTCGGCGAGCTGTGCATACGTCCAACGGAAGATCTGATCAGCCCGAAAGCGCGGCAATCCCGCACCGGTCAGCCGCTCTTCAAGTTCTTCAAACGTCAGATCATGCAGCGTCACCGGTCGCTCGCGGCGGGAGACGCGCCGGAGGGGAAGCGCTGTCGGTTCCTTGGTCGTTGTCTCTTGAATGCTCACTGATTGCTCAAACCGGGTCTCATCCATAACGACCGTCAATTTTATCATGGGGCGGATGGCGTGGTGATCGATGAGCGGGTACGTTCGTCCACCCCGCCCGGCGCTAAACCGCCGGGCTGAGAAGACGAAACCCACTGAAGGGGTTAGAGATTACGCCCTCAAACTTAGTCCCGTAGGGACTTCGTCTAGGGAGCCCGGGATTTCTAATCCCGGGCGAGGGCAGCCCGCCGCATCGTTCCTCGATCACCTCATCGCTTACCCCGCCACCTTCGCCCCGCCTCGCAACGCCTCTTCCGCCTCGGCTGCCAGGCGTTCCACGATCCGGCCAGCCGGTTCGATGCTGTGGATGAGGCCGGTGCTCTGGCCGGCGTAGTAGGCGAGCGCTTCGAGGTCGCCGGTCATGCCGGCTCGGGGCATCGAGTCGCTGTAGCGCACGACTGGCGAGCCGTCGGCGTTGGTCGCGACGGTGTCTCCGGCGCCGGGACGATTCGTGGCCGGGCTGCCGGCCGCTTCCCAGAGCTCGACCGTGCTGTTGCGCAAGATGCGATGCGGCGCGTTCTCCCAGCCGACGTTGAATATCTCGCCGAAGGCGGTATCGGTCTCGGCGCGCTGCACCACGCGCTCTTTGACGATCGGATGGGCGTTGGCTTCCTCGCTCGCCAGGAAGCGAGTTCCGAGCCAGACGCCTGATGCGCCGAGCATGAGTGCAGCAGCGATTCCCCGACCATCGGCGATCCCGCCGGCAGCGACGACCGGCACCGATCCGGCGACGTCGACCACGGCCGGGACGAGCGCCATCGTGCTCACCTGGCCCAGGACGTGTCCTCCGGCTTCCCAGCCCTGCGCCACAATGACGTCGACTCCTGCCTCGACTGCCTGTCGCGCCTCGGCCGCGCTGCCCACCGTCTGCATCACCACCGCACCGGCCCGATGGACCTGCTCGACATACGGCGCGGGATCGCCCCAGAAGAAGGAGATGACCTTGACCCCTTCGTCCAGGCAGATTTCGAGCCGTTCGGCCGCATCAAAGGTGAGCACCTGGTTCACGCCGAAGGTGCGCGGCGTCCGCTCCTGCGTCTCATGAAGCAACGTGCGCAGCTCGGTTGGCTCGCGCCAGGTAACCGACAGCATGCCGAGCCCGCCCGCGTTGGAGACGGCAGCCGCCAGTGCGGGTACGCTGGCGCCACCGATCGGCGCCTGAATGATCGGCACATCGATGCCGAGAAGATCGCAAAGACTCGTTCGTAGGGTCATGTCACACTCCTGATCGTTCGGCTGCGCTTAGTGATACAGCTCGTACAGTTTTTCGACGCTGAAATCCGGCGATTTGCAGAGGTCGATGATCTTCCGCTCGCGGTCATCGACCTCTTTGGCGGCCTGATAGACGCGGTCGGCGATGTCGATGGGGATGTTGATGATGCCATGCTTGTCGCCATGCAGCAGATCGCCCGGGTTAACGGTGAGGCCACCGAATTCGACCGGCGTGCCGACCTCGACGACGTGCACATAGGCGTGTGAGACGTGAATGTGCCCGGCGAAGAGATGGAAGCCAAGCGCTTCGACTTCGTCCAGATCACGCACACCCCCGTTCGTCACCGTGCCGACGCAGCCGAGCGCGCGGTGGATATTGGCATTGACCTCGCCCCAGAAGGAGCCGAGCGGTTGCTCATCCAGATCCTGAATGACGACGACGCGCGGCTCAGGCAGCGAGAGAATGTGCTCCCACATGACACGGCGGTCGATGGCCGCGCCCGCTTCCGGCTTGAGTGTCGTGCGAATCTTGGCAGTGGCCGCATAGCCGACCATCGGACCCAGATTCGGCAACGCGCAACGAATCTCCGAGGTCATGTAGCCGGTGCTGCGCGGCCGCACATCGAACGTCTCGATCGCGTTGGAAACGGTTGGAGTGTTGAGGGTCTGGAGGGCGCGAATCACCTCCGGCCGGACCGCCTGCCATGACATAGTGGTTTTCTCCCTCTTTCCGACGCCTGTATCCATTTGTACTGGCTAGCATACGAGGTGTGCTCCGGGCCGTCGATAGCCGAACGATGGACCCGATGAGTTGCGGAGCGGAAACGGAGCTTCCGGTCGTACTGACCATATCGAGTGCAACAAAATACCGGATCAGGCTTATCGTTGCCTGATCCGGCGTTCCAGAACGATGTAGTGCTCAATACGGTGCCTCGCCTGGATGGTTTTCAGGACCGGTAAGCTGATAACTGCTGGCGTCGCTACCCGGCAAGTTGAGGTTCTGTTCCAGGAACCGCTGCTGGGTGGCCTGAGACGTGCCCGTAGTAGCCGGTGCAGCGTGGCTGGTCGGCAGGTAGAGATTCTGCTCCATAAGTCTCTGTTGCTCGGACTGGTTCAGTCCTTCGCCAGGACCGATTATTCGGCTCACCGGCGTCTTGACAATCGCATCGTTCGTGCTGAGCGACTGGCGCGTGCTCCAGTCGTTGGCAGTGTCGGAGCTGGCAATCCCACCGAGCCGGCCACCGACGACCGCGTCAGCGTCGGCTTTCAGGCCCTGGCGAATGGCGGAATCGTTCACTGTGTCGGAGCTGTTGATGCCACCAAGGCGACCGCCAATGGGCGGGGACATCTCGCTTGACGAGGACGTGACGACCATCGATGGGGCCGTGTGGTGATCCGAGTGTCGCAGCGATCCAACGCCAAATATTAGCAGCGCGCCACAGAGCGTACCAACAAGCAGGAAGGTGATCGCGCTCAGATCGACCCGTCGCATCGTTGCCATGGTTCTGACTCCCTTCTGAATCTCGCCGGCTGCTCCCTGCAGCTCAACTACGATGGTTCGAGTATGGGCGTGCGGGGAGTCGTCAACATCGGAAGGGATACGGATTTGATCGGTGGAAGTGGGAGCGAGCGACACTACGTATATCGCGCAATGCGAGGATACGCATAAGACGTGGAGACGTTTCGATTGTGATTGGGGAAGAGTCGCGGTCGATCAGATGAGGTCGTGCTCCTTGGCCCAGACGGCTGCGGCCGCCCGTGAGCCGATCCCGATTTTGTTGTAGATACTGGTCAGGTGCGAGGTGACCGTGCGGCGGCTGACGAAGAGTCGTTCAGCGACGTCGGCATCGGTCAGGCCCTCAGCGACTAGTCGCAGCACCTCGACCTCGCGCCGGCTGAGGCCGGCCGGATAGCCGGATGCTTTCGTCGGGAACTGGGCAATGCGCTGTCGCAGGTCATCGACTCGTTCGAGCGCCGGCTTCGGTCCCAGTCGTTCGCAAATCGTCTGAACATCGTCAAGCAACACAGTAGCGTTATCGCTCCGCCGCTGGGCCAGGCGTAATTCGGCAAGGTCGAGTAGTGTCAACGCCACTTCGAATGGGGCGGCATAGCGTTCCTGTGCGATGTCGAGCGCCCCGAGCATTCGGTGGCTTGCAAGCAGAGCGAGCGGCTGACGAGGATTTTCGGCCTGGGCGAGCGCTCGCTCCGCGTACACGCGGGCCTCGAGAGAGTTCCCTACCGAGCGGTGATAGCGAGCCCAGAGGAGATCTCCATCGGCGCGACCGAGCACTGCTCCACTTGCCGTGAGCCAGCGGTCGTGCGCCTCTAGCCATGCTCGTGCAGTGTTGTCATCGTTTTCGTCCAGCGACAAGGCCACGGCGAGGCGCAGATAGGTCGTTCCCGCGAAGAAGCCGATAGCACCAAGCTCAGTGGCAGGCCCGGACGGCAACAGGTCCTTGACCATCTTCCAGGCGGTTCGCGGATCTCCCTGATCTCGTGCCAACGGTGCGAGCAGCCACCCTGAGCCATCCTCGCTCGTCAGCGTTTCGCGCACCTCATGCCAATTGCCCTCGATCAGGAGGTGCAGCGCGTATTCCACGCGCGGGTCCTGCTCTCGCACTCCGCCGGCGTGCTCGAGGGCTTCGGTCACGGCTCTGACAAGGCGCTGTCGCTCGTCCAATCGATCTGTGAAATACGGCAGGATCACCGTGAAGAGCACCCCGGCCGCGGTAAGTCCCTGTTGAAAGTCGTCGCCGGCCTCGCGAACGAACTGGTCGGAGCGAGCAAAGGCCTGCAGAGATTCGTCAACCTCTCCCAGCGCCGCATGGGCGATTGCCAGGGTCGAGTAGGCGTCCGCAAAGCTCGATCCGCCGATACTGAACGAAGACCGCGGCGGTGGTTCAGCGTCGGCGACCAGCAGCGCCAGGCGTCGAGCCTCGGCGTACCGGCCTACGGAGCAGTACCAAACAGTCAGGACACCGCGAGGGTCACCCGCATCCAGCCCCCACTGAAACAATTGCGTGCGAAGCCGGAATCGCTCTGGAGGTTCGAGCCTATCCAGGAGTTCGATGCCCGTCTCGAGGTCATGGATCCCCCGTCGAATATCCTCCGCGTAGCAGCGGAACAGACCGCGGCTATAGGTTCCGTAGGCTCTGAGGGAGTCATCGTTCACGAGGTCCGCCAGGTTTACGGCCTCGTCCGCGCACTCGACGGAACGTCGCGCGTTCTCCATGCGACGCAGCCAACCGGCGCGCACGAGCAGCCAGCCGCGCTCTTGAGAGTCGGTGCTGAGCGATGCGGCGGCCTCGAATCGATCCGCGGCGCTGATCCAGGCATGAGTGCGCTGCGCCCGATCTCCCGCCAGCAACAGCCATTCGACCGCCCGGCTATCGCCGGCCTGACTGAAGTGATGTGCCACCGCATTAACGTCGGGAATTGGCATGCCGGCCAGGTGCTCCGCCACACTGCGGTGCCAGCGCCTTCGTCGTACCGCACTCATCTCCTGATACAGCGCGTCCCGTAGCAGTGCGTGGCGGAATCGGCAGTTCGAGCCTCCAGACTCCTCCTCGATAAGGTAGGCGGCCTGTCCCAGCTCAACGACGCCCGCGAGCACGTCTTCGCTCATCTCAGCGACGTTCTGCCACAGATTGAGCGGAACCTCCTGACCGATAATTGCGGCGACCTGGAGTTGAGAGCGAACGTCTGGATCAAGATGCGCCAATCGCCGTTCGATCACGTGCCGCAGCACCACAGGAACGCGCAACTGCTCCAGTTTGCTCAGTTGCCACCGGCTCTCGCCCGGCACTAACAGGTTCTCCTCCTCTAAGCTGCGCAGCAATTCACCGACGTAAAGCGGATTGCCTTCAGCATGTTGTGTCAGATAGCGCTCGAGTCGAGCCTGATCCGTGTCGGTGAGGTCGTAGCGGTTCGACAGCAAGGCTCGTTGTCCGGCCTGGTCGAGCGGTCGGACGTCAAGACGAAGAGCCCCGGCTTCACGGATCAGCAGCGGCAAGAGTTGGTAGAGCGGATGATCTCGGCCCGGCTCATCCGGCCGAAAGGTCCCCACGATGAGAATCCGACGCGTAGCAAGACGCCGGGACATAACACGCAGCAGGTCGAGGCTCGCCTGGTCGGCCCATTGGAGATCGTCCAGCACGAGCACAAGCGGCCGTTGTGACGCGATGGAGGTAAAGAATTCTCGGGCCGTGGCGAACAGTCGAGCCCCACTGCCGAGAGCCGAGGATGCTTCAAGATCGTGTGTGAAAGGTGGCACCGGGGGCAAGGTCTCCGATAGCGGATACTCATCGAAGATCTCGAGCCAGGGACCATAGGGAGGCGTAACCGATAGGTCGTAGGCGTGTCCGGTGAGCACCAGGGCTCCAGCCTCGGCCGCGCTCCGGGCAAGGTCCGTCGCAAGCGCCGTCTTGCCGATGCCCGCTTCACCGCTGACCAGCACCAGCGCGCCGTGGCCGGCCAGCATATCGACGAATGCCTGACGCAGCACTGTCTGCTCATTCGTCCGGCCGACGAGCGCTGGCACACGCAATGGCGATACTGGGCGTGAGCGTGAGGGATCCATGGCGGTAACGTCCTCAAGATCGCGCAAGTTAACGCTCAACGTCCGGGCATATGTGGAATATGACGATTGTAGCATAGGCGATCGTCCGCTGGAACGGCGTGGAGCCGAATCGCCGGGCTCGGCAGACGTCGTATCGTGTTGCCGGACCCTCCGATCGATGCTACAAACGGCGCATGACGCTTGAAGCCAATCGTCTGTGCGAAACACGGAAGCCGATGGGGGAGGGGACGAGATGAGCGAGCAGGCTGATCTGAGTGGCGTCATCGATCGATTACGCGCCAATCTGCAGGGGGCGGGCATCCCGATCGTTGAGGATGACCTTCAGGGCCTCGTCGACAAGGGATTTCTCAGCACCGTGCTGTCCGCCGAAGCGACGCTCCGGAGCTACGCGAGCGATCTCCTGCCCGACTATCTCGGCGCCTGGGGCGAAGGGGAAGCAGCCCTTCCTTCATACAACGAAGGAACTCCGCGACCGTCATCCACGATTGAGCGCGCGGCCGGATATCCGTCGCTGGCCGAAACGGCCGAGCGGGTACGGCGCCGGGAAGTTTCGCCGGTCGAACTGACCGAGGCGGCGCTGGCGCGGATCGCCGAGCGCGATCCGTTGCTCAACGCCTTCCAGGTGGTGCTGGCCGATGAGGCCCGCGCCATGGCGCGTCAGGCCGAGGCGGAAATTGCGGCGGGAAACTATCGCGGACCGCTGCATGGCATCCCGATCGCGGTCAAGGATCTGTTCGCTATGGCGGGCACCGTGACGACCGCCGGTTCGAAGATCCTGGCCGATAACCGGACCGATTTCGACTCGGCCGTGGTCGAGCGTCTGAAGTCAGCAGGTGCGGTCATTCCCGGCAAGACGAAGATGTCGGAGTTCGCCTATGCCGGCTCCTCCATCAACGCGCATTACGGCCCGACGCGCAATCCATGGAATATCGAGCACGATACGGGCGGCTCAAGCAGCGGCTCCGGTGCGGCGGTGGCCGACGGCATGGTTTTCGGCGCGCTCGGTTCCGACACCGGCGGCTCGATTCGCATGCCGGGCGCGCTTTGCGGCATTGTCGGACTGAAGCCGACCTACGGCCGCAACAGTCTCCACGGTGCCGTGACGCTCTCCTGGTCGCTCGATCATTGCGGGCCGATGACGCGCACCGTCGAGGATGCCGCGATCATGCAGGCGATACTGGCCGGCTACGACGCGCACGATCCACGGACGCGCCGGGTGCCGGTGCCGGATTACATGGCGGCGCTCGGACGCGGCGTGCACGGCCTGCGCATCGGCGTGCTGCGTGACGACGGCTCCGATCAGCCGCTGGCAACCGATGAAGTGCTGGCTGCCTGGAAGGAAGGACTGAAGGCGCTGGCTAGTGCGGGTGCCGAACTGATCGAGCTTGATCTGCCGGAGATCAACGACCTGCGTCCGCTCAACTCCTGCATTCTGGCGGGCGAGGCGACCGCCTATCACGAGCCGATGCTGCGCGTTCGTTATCAGGACTTCGGCGAATTCCCGCGCCAACGCCTCATCTCCTCCTACGCCTACGGTCCGAATGTCGGCGTTCGTGGCCAGCAGGCGCGCGGCGAACTACGCCATAAACTGAACCGCGTCTTCGACCAGGTCGATCTGCTGAGCACGCCAACGATGCCGTATGCCGCGCCGCTGCTCGCGACGATGACGCGCAATACCTGGTTCACCGGTCCGTTCAATGCGCTTGGCTGGCCGGCGATCACGGTGCCGGTCGGCCTCGGCGCCGAGCGTTTACCGCTGGCGTTGCAGCTAGTTGGCCGACCCTGGGATGAAGCGACGGTGATGAGCGCGGCGGCGGTTGTCGAAGCTGATGGGCCGTGGCCGGGAGGGAAGCCGTAGGCGTCGAGAACGGAACTCTCTCAGAGGAGGCAAAAGTGGACGAGCACGATCGGGCGGTACTGTATATCGCGGCGAACCGGTTTCCGTTTCCCGATCAGGTCGATTGGCCGGCGGATTACATCACGCTGACGAATCAGTCGAGTGAGCGGCGCGGGGTGCCGGGGCCGGCGGGGATGGAATACCCAGATATCGTGGTGATTGACGGCCGGGGTGAGATTCGCGAGATTGGCGAAGTCGAGCGGGCGGTGACCGACGAGTGTGCCGAACGCTGGGCGCGGGCCTCCACTGCTTGCGACAACAAAACAACCTCGGGCGTGCAGCACTTCTTCGTCTACGTTCCGCCGGGACAGGACATTGAAGCGCTGCGGCTGATGGATTTGTACAAGATCTCGCATGCCGGTGTGCGCACCTGGGCGCTTGCGCCTGACGGTACAGTGACGATCGATCCGATCGTGACAAACGGTGACCCGAAGGATCATCGCGCGCGTTGAGCCGTGGTCTGGAATATGCAGACTCGGCAACAAGTCGAGCAGCACGCTCGGGAGGGACGGGAGCACCCATCGAGACGCCAGTCCAACGTCGATGGGTCTGTTCGCGCCGGATTCACGCACAGTATGGAAGCTTTTCTTGCCGGACGCGTTGTCAATGGTGAGACCGCTTGTCGCTTGTGTGGAACCGGTGCCGAGCGCGCCGGACCTTCGTTCCTCGTGGTCCTCTTCAGCCGGCAGTACGGGCGCTCTCGGAGCTCTGTATCGTAACTTCGCACGTCGGGCACGGCATCTGTTGTGAGCGGACGGTCATC
>Ga0070679_100004171_pt1 | contig 13323 bp, 8 predicted proteins | sample KBSC63BmetaG_FD_65652 | JGI IMG/M metagenome (GOLD analysis project Ga0070679, IMG submission 65652) | Corn rhizosphere microbial communities from Kellogg Biological Station, Michigan, USA - KBS C6-3B metaG | ecosystem: Host-associated > Plants > Roots > Rhizosphere | place: USA: Michigan... | reverse complement strand
CCTTCGGCTGTCCGCGCCCTTCGGCTGTCCGCGCCCTTCGGCTGTCCGCGCCCTTCGGCTGTCCGCGCCCTTCGGCTGTCCGCGCCCTTCGGCTGTCCGCGCCCTTCGGCTGTCCGCGCCGTCAGCCGTTCTCTTGCAATTGTCAGTTTCATACGATATTCTTTCAATTGATGAGTATTGTCGCCCGGACCTTCGCGAGCCCTGATCCTTCTTTGGTGGTCGCCAAAGCCGTACTCTCGGCGGCCGAGCGGCTCGGTTTGCGAAACCGTCAGCTCGCGTCCGTCATCGGCTCGAGCGAAGCGTCCATCTCGCGCCTGCAGCATGGACGCGGGCTCGACCCCGAGACCAAAGAAGGCGAGCTCGCTCTCCTTTTCCTCAGACTCTACCGAAGTCTCGATGCCCTCGTCGGTGGCGACGACGGCAAAGCGCGCCAATGGCTCACTGCCGACAACAGTCACCTGAAAGGCGTGCCCGCCGAGCGAATCAAAACCGTCGAAGGATTGGTCGATGTCGTCCAGTATTTGGACGCGATGCGCGGGCGACTCTGAGCTCAAGCCGCTTCGCCTGACACCGTGGCGCGCCGTCGAGGCGCAGCATCAAGTCTCCACGCGCAAGCTCGTCGACTCCGCCGAGGAGCAGATTCTTCTCGAGGAGCTGATCGATCGCGTAAAGCCGCCCGACACCACGCGCGGCCGCCTTCACTATCTCCTGGCGACGCCATTTCGATATCCGCCGCTGCCGCACGGGTCGCGCTTCGGCGGGCGTCACGAGCACGGAATCTGGTATGGCTCCGAGACGCGGCGCACGATGTTCGCCGAAGTCGCCTACTATCGGCTCGTGTTTCTCGACGGCACCGACGCAGACCTGGATGTCGTCACGACGCAGCTCACCGCGTTCAATGTTCGCGCTCGCTCGTCGCGCGGCATCGATCTCGTTGCACCGCCGTTCGACGCGCACCATCGCGCGATCGCCTCACCGACGAAGTACACGGCAACGCAAGCGCTTGGCGACGCGATGCGGGCCGCGGGCGTGGAGCTCGTGCGGTATCCGTCGGCGCGCGACGGGGATGGTGGCGTGAACGTCGCGGCATTCTCGCCGACGGTATTTGGCGCCGCGCGTCCGCGGGGACTCGAAACCTGGCATTGCACGGCAACTCGCCAGAGCGTCGAGCTGGCAAAGCGCGACTACTTCGGGCGTGAGAGCTACGCATTTTCGCGCGATGCATTCCTCGTCGCAGGCTCGCTGCCAGCGCCCGCGGTGTAGTCGGAAACTGGCGCGACAGATTGATGACGCGGATGTCAGGGCGCTTCATTAACTTGGGCTCGGCACCACTCCTGGAGGCGGCGTGACGATGACCGGCATCGCGACGAGCAGCTTGGTCGGCACTCCATTCGCCGCCGCGCACGTGCCGACGCCATCGCAACGCCTTGCCATCCAGGCGGATCCCACGTCGCTGCTCGTGCTCGCGGGTCCCGGCGCCGGCAAGACATTCTGCCTCACCGAGCGAATCCGATTTCTCATCGAGCAGCATGGCTTCGATCCGGCGCGCATCTGCGCGTTCACGTTCACGAACAAAGCCGCCGGCGAGATCGCGCACCGGCTCGAGACTCAGCTCGGCGATGCCGCGGCGCGCGTCAAGCGCGGCACCATCCACGCGTTCTGCGCCGAGCTCCTCCGCGAGCTCGGCGCAAGCGTGCTGCTCGAGCGCGGCTTCGGCATCGCTGATGAGGAGTATCAGCTCAGTGTGTTGCGGCGAATTCAAGGCCGCTCGCTCCGCTGGCACCGGCGGGTATTGAACCGATTCTCGGCGCATCGTTTTCGCGGCGACGTGCTCGAGCACGACGAGCTCGTGCTGTTCGAGAAATATGAGCACTTTCTCAAAATCCGAAAGCTCGTCGACTTCGATACGCTCGTGATCAAGGCCGCCGAGCTGCTCGAGCGACCGGCCGATGGCGCCGCGATTCGTTCGCGCTGGGATGTCATCCTCGTCGACGAGTTTCAGGATCTCAACCCGGTCCAGTATCGAATCGTCCGTGCGCTGGCGCACGATCATCGACACGTGTTCGCCGTGGGTGACGACGAACAGTCGATCTACTCGTGGGCGGGCGCGGACCCGAGAGTGTTTCTGGAATTCGCGAAGGATTTTCGTCTGTCGCGCGAAGTGCACCTCGAGGAGAACCGCCGCTGTCCGAAAGATGTGTTCGCGCTCGCGCGAAAGCTGATCGCGTTCAACCCGCCGCTCTTCACGAGCCGATTTCCGCCGCGTGCTGATCGAGTGTCGCCCTTCCCGATCGGCGTGGAAAGCTTCGAGACTGACGAGCACGAATCGGCGTGGATCATCGACGACATCAAGCGCGATCGCGCACAGCACGGCCACGAGTGGGGAGATGTCGCCCTTCTCTATCGCAAGCACGAGATCGGGGAAGCGATCGAAGCCGCGCTGCTGAATGCCGGCATTCCCTGCCGCCTCGCACAGGGGCGCGCGCTGGCGGACGATCCCGTGGTCGCCTACGTCATGGCCGCGCTTCGCGTCATCGCTCGGCCGAAAGACGCGCTTCTCCGCGACGCGTTCTTCCGCGTCGTTCTGCCGAAGCCGTTGTTTGACCGAGCGCGTGCGCGCGCGGAATCAAAGAACCGTTCGGTGGGAGACCAGCTCGCGATTTGGGCCAAGGGCGCGCAGCGCAAAGATGAAGACGCGCGCCGGATGCGTCGCGCGATCGCGGATTTGCGCAACCTTCAGGCGCTGGGTCGCACGCATGGTTCGCTCGCGTCGCTCGTGCAGGATCTGTTGTCGCGCCGCGTCGGTGTGTATCGCTCGCTGCTCGAGGACCGCCACGACGAGATCTCCGATCCCGAGACGCTGGCCGATGTCGTCGCGCTCGCCGGACGCCTTCGCGAGGCACGCGATCGCGGAGCTGTCCTCTGGCTGCCGAGGATGGGCGGCGTCGAAATCGCACTCAAGGGAATTCTGATTGCGATCGGATTCCGAACCGTCACGCTCGGCGGCGATCCGGTGCCGCGCGCCGAGCACATTCGTCCAGACGAGACGCCGTCGGTCGGCATCGTGCTCGGTGTATTCAAAGCGGCGCAGCTGCTCGAGATCGAAGATGTCGGCGATCCGTTCGACAGCTTCACGGCGATCGATCTCGAAACGACCGACAACGACACCGGAAAGGCCGAGATTGTCGAGATTGCCGCTGTGCGGGTGCGCGACGGCAGTATCGTCGAGCAGTATCACTCGCTCGTGAAGCCGCGCGTGCCGATCGCGCCGGCAGCGACCGATACACATGGGTGGCGCGCGGAAGACGTCGAGTCGGCTCCGTTCTTCGAGGAGGTGTGGCCGGCGTTTCGCGAATTTTGCGGCGAGGATGTCGTCGTCGCGCACAACGGCTACGACTTCGATTTCAAGATTCTGCAGCGGATGGCCCGAAGTCATCTCGAGCACAGCGAGGCGCCGCCCCCGGGGAGCGTGAGCGACCCGGGAGGATCTGCACTTCCCGCAGTCCCGTTCGACCTCTGCACCTACGACACCCTCCCGCTCGCACGCGACCTCCTGCACACGAGCAAGAAGCTCGAGCACCTCGCGCCGATGTTCGGGATCGAAACCGGGCGCTCGCATCGCGCGCTCGACGATACGCTCGCCCTCGCGAAGGTGACGATCGCGCTCGATAACCTGAAGCGCATTCGCTCGCGAAAAACCGCGCTTGCCAATCTCCTCGACTATGTCGGACTCGGGCTCGCGCTGTCCGATCCAACTTCGTTGTCCGACGAGGGCCATCTGCTCCGTGCCATCCTGCGCGTCTACGCCCTCGGCCGCTATACGAATTGTCTCGAAGTGTACGAGCGTGAGCAGGGCGACGACCTCACCATCCCCACGGTCGACGAGGTGATCGAAGCCCTCGGCGGCGCGGAGCTCATGGTGAAGATCCGCGCCGACAAGACCGCCGACGAGCGCTATCCGGCAGCCATGCTCCGCTTGCGCCGACTCATCGCCGAGCTTCCGGACGGCTCGCTCGATGAGCAGATGTCGCTCTTTCTCGAGCGGGCGATGCTGTCGAAGTGGGACGGACACGAACCGGATCGCGCGCGTGTGAACCTTCTCACGCTGCACTCGACGAAGGGCCTCGAGTTCTCGCGCGTCTATATCGCCGGTGCCGAAGACGGCCAGCTTCCAGGTGGAACGCAGGCAAAGCCCGCAACAGTCGAAGAGATCGAGGAGGCGCGACGAGTGTTGTACGTTGGCATGACTCGCACGATCGATCGCCTGGTGCTGACGCGAGTGGAGACGCGCGGCGGAAAGCCGACGGGCGGCCAGCAATTTCTCGATGAGATGGGACTCGCCACGGAGGTCGCGGAATGAGCGTGGAGTGGCGTGTTGCCGTCGGCGACGATGCGACGCGCGCCGTGTACGAGCCCGCGACCACCGAGAAGCAGGCGGCGCTCTTCATCATGGCGCACGGCGCGGGCGGCAACATGTCCGATCGCGCGATGCTCGCCGCGGCGAACGCACTCCGCGCGCGCGGTTTCGGCGTCGTTCGATTCAACTTCTTGTACAAGGAGCGCGGCTCTGGCCGGCCCGACCAGATGCCGAAGCTGATGGACACCATCACGGCCGTCGTGGCGCGCGCGCGTGAGGAGCTCGGCGCACCGCACCCACTCATCATTGGCGGTCGATCGATGGGCGGTCGCGCGGCATCGATGCTCGCCGCCGAAGGCTTCGATGCAGATGGACTACTCCTGCTTGCGTATCCGCTGCATCCCCCAGGTCAGCCCACAAAGCTTCGCGCCGAGCATCTTCCGCGGATTCGAATGCCGGTCATCTGTTTCAACGGAACGCGCGACACGTTCTGTACGCCGGACATCATGGAGCGCGTGCTCACCACGGTCACGACCTCGTGGGAAATGCATTGGATCGAGGGCGCCGACCACAGTTTTCACGTGCTCAAATCATCGGGGCGCACGGATGCGGCGGTCGTGAACGAAATGGCTGATGCGAGCGCGCGGTGGGTCGAGCGCCTCGTTGGCTGATGGTAGCTGGGCAGCCTACGACGCCGGCAGTTCCGGCAGATCCCAACGGCCGCGTAGCCGCTGATATTCACTCGCGGTGAGCTGAACGAGCATCGGACGACGGCTCGCGTCCAACCACGCGACGACCGCGCCGAGCTCGCGTGCATCGAGCGCGGTACAGCCAGCGGTCGTCGATGCTGGTCCGCTCCAAATGTGAAGGAAAATGCACGAGCCTCGTCCGGGTACCGGCGGCGCGGCGTTGTAACCCACGATCACTCCGAGCTTGTATTGATCGATCGACCGCATGCGCTCGGCGCTGGACCAATCCACGCGCGACACGCGGTCGCGCGCGACGACGGTGTTGTAGTGCACCGAGCTCGGATCGTCGACGCAATCTGTTTGATCGGTTAGTGATACGTACGGCAATCCGACCGCGGGCGACGCGGCGAGCGGTTGGAAGCCGAACACGGTGTCGAGCGGAAACACTCCCGCTGGCGAGCGGCCGTCGCCTTCGCGCTTCCGCGGCGCGCTCGCCTGCGCGCCGGGCACGGCATCGAAGCCGATTCCCCACGCCAGACCGGTACGTCCAACCACGATCGGAGTGGCGGTGCCGACCGCGTGCCATGCATCTCCGTTTCGTGCACGCTCGAATCGCTGGAGCGTTCCTGTCGTCGAGTCCCAGCCTGGCGTCGTCACCACGACCAACTGGCGGGAAAGCGCGATCGGCGAGACAGTCGCCGGAACCGGTGGCGACACGCGGCAGGCGCTCACCGCCAAGCTCGATACCACGATGGCCAACGCGACGCGGCGCATACTCTGGCACTCCGGCCGAACTCAGTTGAATCGAACGCAACGATCGAGCCGCTCGACAACCGTCGAGACGCGTCCTGAATTGTAGCGCTTACTCGATGTCACCAGTTCTCCCACGTGGCTATCCGGCTTTCTCGTCGACCTGCGGCCGGCCAAATCCCACGAATCGTTCACCGGCGATCCCGCCCCCAATCAGCCGTATCCCACCTATCTGCCCCGTTTCTTCTTCCGGGCCTCGACCCCGTCCACGCTGCTTTCCTTCAAGTACTACTGAGCCGGTCCGCTTCCCTCCTCGAGAAGCGGCGCGTATTGTAGCGCCCAGCGGAGTCCGTCCGTATATCCGATGAACTCCCACCCACCGGCGAACCCCCGGTCCCCTCCAGGAGGAAAGTCCGTGAACCAGATGCTTCGACTCCCGAGATCGCGTGCGACGCTCGTTGCCGCGTTCGGGCTCGTCATCGTGCCGGCGCTCGCGTTCGGCCAGACCAAGAAGGCGCTCAGCGTCGACGACTACTCGCGGTGGCGCGCCATCGGCAACCAGGCGATCTCGGGCGACGGCAAGTGGGTCACCTACGTGCTGTCGCAGACCAATACTGCGCCTGCCGACGCGAAGCCGGTGCTCCACCTGCTCAAGCTCGAGAACAATCAGGATCTCGAGATCGCGAATGCATCGGCGCCAGCATTCTCGTCCGACTCGAAGTGGATCGCATACCAGATCGATCCGTCAGCGGGTGGACGTGGCGGTCGCGGTGGTCGAGGAGGAGGCGCGGGTGGCGGTGCCGCTCCCGGTGGCGCGGGCGGACAAGGACGAGGCGCGAACGGCGGTCCACCGGCCCCACCACGGCGCGTCGAGCTGCGCAATCTCGCGACGGGCGCGGTGCAGTCGTGGCAGGACATGCAGTCGTTCACGTTCGCCGCGAACTCGAGTCACCTCATTCTGCGACGACGTGCGCCAGTGCCTGCGGGCGGCGGCGCCGGTCGCGGTGGCGCCGGCGGACCGCCGGGCGGTGGTGCACCTGGTGGCGGCGCGAATGGCGCGGCGGCTGAAGGAGCGAGCGGATCGCACGGCTCCGACGTCATCGTGCACGATCTCACGAGCGGCCGGGATCAGCTGCTCGGAAGCGTTGGAGAGATCGGATTCAATAAAAAGGGCGACCTGCTGGCCTACACGGTCGACGCCACGCCGAAAGACGGCAACGGCCTTTTCGTGCTCGACCTGCGCAACGGCCGCGTGAATCCCATCGACAACGACGCGCGCGTGTACAGCCGTCTCACGTGGAACGAGAACGGCACCGCGCTCGCCGTGCTCAAGGGCGTGGACGTCGACAAGATGCGCGAGCGCGATAACATGCTGCTCGTCTATCCTGACGTGCAGGCTGTCCTCGGCGTCGCCGAGATCTCGCCCCTCAAGCTCGATCCGTCGAAGGCTTCGAACTTCCCGAAGGGTTTTATTCTGAGCGACCGCGCGCCGGTTTCGTGGAGCGACGACAGCAAGCGCGTGTTCTTCGGCATCAAGGAACAGGTACCGGCGCCCGACACCTCGACCGCGAATCGCCGCCGCACGGGCGACGAAGTCGCGGACGTCGACGTCTGGAACACGAAGGACGAGCGCATTCAGTCGGTGCAGATGATCCGCGCCGACCAGGATCGCAATTTCACGTATCGCGAAGCGTTCAACACCGCGACTGACAAGTTCGTGTTGCTCGCCGATTCGACGATGCGCGAGCTCGATGTCGCACCGGATGGCCGGTGGGCCGTCGGTCGCGACGTGCGCGGCTACATCTCCGATTACAAGCGTCCCGCGGCAGACATCTATCGCGTCAACACCTCGACGGGCGAGCGCACGTTGATTGCGAAGAACCAACTCACCGGCGCGGGCGTGCTCGGCATCTCACCTGATGGCAACACCTTCCTCTACTGGAAAGACAACAAGTTCCAGGCATACAATCTCGACGCGGCGGCGACGAAGACGCTGAACTCGGGCACCGCCGGCTTCGTCGACATGGAGTACGACCATCCGGGACCGAAGCCGTCGTATGGCATCGCGGGCTACACGCCCGACGGCAAAACGGTGATCGCGCAGAGCCAGTACGATCTCTGGGCGATTCCGCTCGACGGCTCCGCGCCGAAGAATCTCACGAACGGCCAGGGCAAGAAGAGCGAGATTCGGTTCCGCTACGTTCGCATCGAGCCAGACTCGAACGCGGCTGCGCCTGGTGGCGGCGGCGGTGGTGGACGCGGCGGCGGCCGAGGCGGCGCGCGCGGCACGATCGATTTGTCCAAGCCCGTCACGCTGTCGGCGTACGGCGAATGGACGAAGAAGTCCGGCTTCTACGAGCTGGCCGGCGACCAGATGAAGGAGATCGTGTACGATACGGCGTCGTTCTCGAATCCCACGAAGGCCACGAACGCCGACGTCTTCCTCTTCACCAAGCAGACCTTCACCGAGTTCCCGGATCTTCGCGTGTCAGGGCCGGATTTCAAGAACTCGAAGAAGATCTCCGACGCGAATCCGCAGCAGTCTGAGTTCCTCTGGGGCCACCGCATTCTGTTCGACTTCAAGGATCACGACGGCCACCGTCTGCAGGGTCTGCTCACGATTCCCGACGACTACAAACCGGGTGAAAAGCGGCCGATGCTCGTGAACTTCTACGAGAAGAACTCGCAGAACATGTATCGCTACTCGGCGCCGAGTTTCTTGAGCAGCATGGGCTCGATGCCGATCGAGGCGACGACGAAAGGCTACGTCACGATGATTCCCGACGTGTACTTCCACACAGGCCGTTCGCACACCGACATGCTCGAGGCGGTGGAGGCGGCTACGCGGAAGGTGATCGAGATGGGCTATGTCGATCCGAAAAAGATCGGCATCAACGGCCACAGCTACGGTGGAGAGGGCGCGGCGTTCATTGGAACGCGCTCGAGATTGTTCGCCGCGGTCGGGATGGGCGCCGGCGTGACCGACCTCTATCAGGACTTCAACCAGAACTGGGGTTGGGCCTACGCCATTCAAGGCGGTTCGGGCGCCAACGGCGATGACTACTACCTCTATGGCCAGGGTCGCTGGGGCTTCTCGCCGTGGGACAAGCCCGACGTCTACATGTTCGAGTCCGCGCTCTCACACGTTCCCGAAGTGACGGCGCCGTTCCTCATCATGCACGGCACCGCCGATCCGACGGTCGCATTCCAGAATGGTCTTGGCTTCTACAACGCGCTTCGGTACAACGGCAAGAACGCGGTGCTGCTCGCGTACACGAACGAAGGACACGGCTTGCGCGGCCTCGCGAACCGGAAGGATCTCACGATTCGCTATTTCCAGTTCTTTGATCACTACTTGAGAGGTGCGCCGGCGCCGAAGTGGATGACGGACGGCGTGCCGTTCTTGCAGAAGGATGCGGCCAAGGCTGAAGGTCAAACCATCGTTCCGTAGTCGACGGGCTGTCACAAGGACGAAGGGCCTCGCGAGTGTCGCGAGGCCCTTTTTTATCCCGTGCGCGCCGGCGGATCTGCGCTTGCCTCGCGCTCGAGAAGCGGCAGCAGATCCTCGATCTCGACCGGCTTCACGAGATGGGCAATGAATCCGGCATCGCGCGATCGAATGCGATCCGACGGCTGACCGTATCCGGTGATCGCGATGAGATGTAGTCCGACCGGGTGCTCGCGGCGCAGTTGGCGCGCGAGCTCGTACCCGTCCATGCCCGGTAGACCGATATCGATGAGAATGACGCGAGGACGGATCGCTGCGACGGAGGCAATCGCCGCCGGCCCGTCACCGACGGCCGTGGCGTGGAATCCATAGACCTGCAGCAAACGGCAGAGACTTCGGCGCGCGTCGTCGTTGTCGTCCACGATCAGCACTGATCGAGCAAGATCGGTATCCCCGACCGGCCGTGCGCGATCGGACGACGAACGCGCCCGCGACTGCGACGTCGCCGTCACCGCCGGAAGATCGACGATGACGACGGTGCCTTTGCCCGGGCCTTCGCTCTTCGCGCGCACGGTGCCGCCATGCAGCGTTACCAGATTGCGAACGATCGTGAGTCCAAGTCCGAGCCCGCTCTGCGCGCGGTCCGCTGGCTGGCCGCGCTGGACGAACAAATCGAACACACGGTCCAGCATCTCGGGCTCGATGCCCTCGCCTTGATCGCTGACGGTGATCACCACGCGATCGCCGTTGCGCACGGCGGAGAGATGCACCTCCTGTCCGTCGCTGCTGAATTTGCCCGCGTTGGTGAGGAGATTGGCGATCGCCTGAACGAGTCGGGAATGATCGCCTACGACAGTGAGGCCCGTGGCGACGTCGACGCGCAGATGCTGGCGTTTTCGAAGAAAGAGCGGTCTCGCCACTTCCACCGCTTGCATCACAACCGTGGCGACATCGATCGGCTCCATGTGCAGCTCGACCCTGCCGCGCGTAATGCGTGACACGTCGAGCAGATCGTCCACCAGTCTCCGCAGGTGTGCGACCTGACGGTCGATCAGCTCCAACTCCTCGTCATCTCGGCCGTGACGGCGCAGAATCTCGAGCGCCGTCACGATCGGCGCGAGCGGATTTCGCAGCTCGTGCCCGAGCATGGCCATGAACTCGTCTTTGTCGTGCGACTTGCTCTCGGCTTCGCGCGCTGCTTCTTCGTGTGCGCGCGCTTCGGTGACGTCCTCGCAGACGATGTACGCTGTCGCTCCATCGGGGCTCTCGGCGACGCGCGTCGTCTCCTTCACCCACATGATCGAGCCGTCTTTGCAGATCTTCCGGAACGCAATCTCGCGCACCTCGCCGGGATCGTCGAAGCACGCGGCGAGGTGATGCATCACGGCGTTGCGATCCTCTGGGTGAATGATCGCAAGGACACTTTTGTTCAGCAGCTCACCGGCCGCATAGCCGAGGTGTCGTTCGGCATAAGCGTTGAGGCTGCGAACCGTCCCCGAGCAATCCACCGTGAAGAACATCGACGGTGTAGAGTCGTAGAACAGGCGAAAGCGGTTGTCGCTCGTTCGCAATTCCGCCGCGATTCGCTCCTGCTCGCGCAAGAGCTCGACCTTCATCAATGCGAGATTGACCTGACCTGCGACGACGCCGACGAACTCGTGCTCCTCAGGACTCCAGCCGCGGTCTTGCCGGACCTGGTTGAGCACGAGCAGATAGCATCCGTCCTCCAATCGGCGAATCGGATACCACAACAGCCGCTGAATCGCCATCTGGTTGTGCAGCAGCTCATGCGCGCCATCGGCGGCGAGAAACTGGTGTACGTCCGTTCGGCTGCTCTCGAGCGGTGCTCCGCTCCGAGCGATTTCCCGCGCCGCCGTCGCGAACATCGACAGGGAGTACGTGTTCTTCGTCGGCGCGATGTGACTGGCCGGCTCGAGCCACTCGCAGAGTGCGATCGCCGAACCGCGCGAGTACGACACGTCGTAGATCAACGCGCGGTCGGCGCACAGTGTCGGGCCCGCGATGTCGACCAACGATTGCAGGATGTCGTTCGTCGTGTCGCCGCGCAGAATTGCGTCCGACAGACGATTGACAGCGTGCGAAAGCTCGAGACGACGATCGGGAGACGTGAGTACTGGCATTTATCGAGTGGGCCGGAAGCATCGCTCGGCGAGCGAAAGCTGCACCGCCGTTCCGCGGCTGTCCATTCGCGAGTCATCCAGTGTTCCCTCAACCGCCTGGCGAGCGCGCGCGTTGGGCCATAATCTTTCGGCTTCATTTTGCGGGAGCGTTGACGTGACGCAGGCCGGCGAGCTCACACTTCCCCAGCCTCAGGATGAGGCCGGGCTATTCGGCTGGTGGCGCGTCGCGAGCGCATCAGCGCGGCGCGCCCTCGTCGCCGCGTCGCTCGGCTGGGCGCTCGACGCGTTCGACGTCATGCTGTTCTCGCTCACATTGGCCGCGGTCATCGCGGACCTCGGCCTGACGAAGACGCAGGCCGGCGCACTCGGATCGATCACCTTGCTCGGCGGAGCGGCCGGTGGCCTGATCTTCGGTCATGTCGCGGATCGATTCGGCCGCACACGTGCGCTGATCTCGAGCATTCTCATCTATTCCGTATTCACCGCCGCGTGCGGGCTGTCGCAGAATCTCTGGCAGTTTGCGCTGTTCCGAGCGCTGCTGGGGCTCGGCATGGGCGGTGAGTGGGCAAGCGGCGCCGCGCTCGTGTCGGAGACGTGGCCCGCGAAGCACCGTGGCCGCGCACTTGGACTGATGCAGAGCGCGTGGGCGATCGGCTTCGCCGCCGCGGCGCTCGTCGTCGGATTCGTGCTGCCGCGCTGGGGTTGGCGCGCGGTTTTCTTCGTCGGCATTCTGCCAGCGCTGGTCACGGTATGGGTTCAGCGCACCGTCGAAGAGCCGGAGGTATGGAAGGCGCATCGCGCCGCGCTGGCGAGCGGCCGCGAGAGTGCGAGTGCCGGCGGTGCGAGCCGCTTCAGCGACATTTTCCGAGGGAAAATGCTGCGGCTCACGGCCGTCATCACCTTCATGAACGCGTGCGCGCTGTTCGGCTGGTGGGGACTCAACGGCTGGGTGCCGGCGTATCTGTCGCTTCCCACTTCGCAGGGCGGCGTTGGACTCACCGCGCAAACGATGTCGTGGTTCATCGTCGCGATGCAGGTTGGCATGTGGATTGGCTACGTGTCCTTCGGCTTCATCACGGATGCGATCGGACGAAAGCGCGTGTACATCACGTACCTCGTGCTCGCGAGCGTTCTGCTGCCGCTCTATGGATCGATGACGGCGCCAATCGCGCTCCTCTTGCTCGGACCCTTCGTCGCCTGCTTCGGCACGGGTTTCTTCAGCGGCTTCGGCGCCGTCACGGCCGAGGTTTATCCGACTGGGGTGCGCGCGACGGCGCAGGGATTCACGTACAACCTGGGACGGATCGCGAGCGCCGCGGCGCCGTTCACAGTGGGTAAGCTCGCAACCACGAGCGGGTTCAGTCTCGCGTTCACGGTTGCCGGTGCGGCGTATCTCCTCGCGGCGCTTACGTGGATCGCGATTCCCGAGACGAGAGGTCGCGAGCTCGAGTAGCTCGCCCATGTCGGGCATCAACGGTAGATACGGACGTGAACGGAGTGAACGGGCACTAACGGAACAACCACGGTTGAAATCTTTTTCAAACCGCGGTGCCGTTAGTTCTCGTTGCAGTACTCCGTTACAGTCCGTATCTCACCGTTGATGCCGGGGACGCGTCGCACCGGTCGAGGCATGCGTAGGTTTCATACCGGCCGCATTGTTCTACCCGCTGGCCGCATGCCACATTCTCTCGGGTCTTGGGTCAGGAGCTTTCCCATGCGTCGCTCGTTCGTTCTCGCTGCCATCGCGGCATCATCTCTCTTCAGCATTCCGGTCGCCGCTCAACGCGGCGGCGGCGGACGCGGCGGTGGACGCGGCACTCCGATTCAGCAGGGCGAATCGTGTCCCGCCGGAACGACCGAGATCAGACCGCGCAGCTGCATGGCGCCGGAGAATCCTCCACCGAGCATCGTCGATTATCGGCCGCACTCGACGCTCGT
>Ga0070679_100004168_pt1 | contig 13327 bp, 14 predicted proteins | sample KBSC63BmetaG_FD_65652 | JGI IMG/M metagenome (GOLD analysis project Ga0070679, IMG submission 65652) | Corn rhizosphere microbial communities from Kellogg Biological Station, Michigan, USA - KBS C6-3B metaG | ecosystem: Host-associated > Plants > Roots > Rhizosphere | place: USA: Michigan... | reverse complement strand
CGGGCGCGCCATGCTCAGCGGCTGCGCATGAGGAGCCAGCCGATCGCCGCCGCGAACGCGAGCACCGCCGCCACCACCAGCCACGCGCGTATCGCCCCCGCCGGCTCGTCGGAGTTGGTGACGAAATCGGGCAGGGCGCGGCGGTTCTCATCGGCCTGCGCCAGCACGTCGGCGCTGTTGGGATTGAAGCGCGGCTGCAGCTTCTTGCGATCGCGCGCCGCCTTGCGCTCGACGGAGACGTCCTGGAACGTGAGCACGAAGTACGCCTGCCACCTGCTGCGGATGCGCTTCTCGAGCCGCGCCCAGACGTCCTCGATGAGGCCGCGCGCGCCGTCGAGATCGTCGCCCTCCAGGTTGGCGAACAGCGGCGCCACCGGCGCGGCCAGGAGCTGCTCCAGCTCCTCGACGTGCGCCGGTCCCATTTCGTATTTGTCGGCCACCAGCTCGACGGTCGGGTCGTTGCGCGCGGCCGTCGCCAGCTTGGCGTTGAACTCGTGGGCGAAGTCCTCGGCGATGAAGTGGAGGGCGCGCTTCACCTCGCCGCTGATCTGCGCGGCCGAGGCGGAATCCGAACCGCCGTTCGAATCTTCGAACAGCCCGCGACACCCCTTGTCGAACGACCCGCGGTAGACGGACAGCTTCTCCGCGAGCAAAGTTTCAGGCGACATTCGCCCTCCTTCGCCCGCAGCCAGTATTTCAGCCTACATAGTTGCGATCAATTGAAAAATCAGACGGCGCACTCGCCCTGACCGATCGCCACCTTGAACGGCTTCTCGTCGCCGTGGTCGAGCCAATCCTCGGGCTTCGCCGTCGCCGCGTCGAACTCGGCGAGATCGGCGACCGCGCGCTTGACCACCTCGGGCTCGACGCGCCGAAAGTACTGAAGCGGCGCCTCGCCCTCGTTACGCTCCTTGCGATAGAGCTCGAGCAGGCGCAACACCGCGTCGGGCACGCGCCGCGCCGCCAGCTTCACGATCTGCCGGCCGAAGGTCGCCCCCTCGCGCGCGATGCCGCCGCCGAGGTGAAGCTGGTATTCGGGCACCGCGACGCCGCCCACGCGGCGCATCGTGCCGTGGAAGCCGAGCGCGGCCACGTGATGCTGTCCGCACGAGTTGGGGCAGCCCGAGATCTTGATGTCGAGCGCTTCGGCCGCCTTCACCGCCTCGGCGCTCTCGCCGGTCGCCGCCGAGAGCGCGTTCTCGACGGCGGTGGTGAGCTCGCGCGAGCGCGTCACGGCGAGGTTGCAGGTATCGGCGCCGGGGCACGAGGTGACGTCGTGGATGGTGCGCGCGCCGGCGCGGCCGAGCCCGAGCGTGACGAGCTCGGCGTGCAGCGCCGTGAGGCTGGCCTCGGGCACGAAGCGATAGACCAGGTTCTGCTCGTTCGACAGGCGCACCGTGCCGTCGGAGAACTGGCGCGCCAGCTTGGCCGCGCCGCGCAGCTGCGCCGAGGTGATGTCGCCGCGATCGAGCCGCGCGATCACCGCGTAGTAGCCGGCCTGCCGCTGCTTGATGCAGTTGGTCGCGTAGAACCGCTCGAATCCGTCTTCCGCCGCGGTCTGGCGCACTGGCGCGCGCAAGCGCAGCACCGCGTCGGGCCGCACCTCGTTGCTCACGTCGATGGCGATGCGGCCGCGCCCGTCGGCGTCGATCTTCGCCAGCTCCGCTTCGTACTCCTTGCGGAAGCCGTCGAGGCCGAGCTTGCGGATGACGTACTTGAGGCGCGCGCGCGACTTGTTCTGCCGATTGCCGGTGCGATCGAACACGCGCACCACCGCCTCGAGCACCGGCAGCAGGCGATCGGCGGGCACGAAGCTCTCGAGCGGGTGCGCGTCCTCGGGCGACGTCGACAACCCGCCGCCGACACGAATTTCGAACCCACGTTCAGAATTGCGAACCCGCGCGAGAACCGCGACGTCGTTGATCGCGCCCTGCGCACAATCGTCGCCGCAGCCCGACAGCGCGATCTTGAACTTGCGCGGCATCGACTGGCAGATCGGGTTGCGCAAAAAGTGGCGCGTGACCGCCTGGCCGTACGGCGTGACGTCGAACGCCGAGCCGTTGCACACGCCGGCGAGCGCGCACGCGGTCACGTTGCGCACGGTGCCGCCGCACGCCTCGCGCGTGGTGAGCCCGACCTCGTCGAGCTTGGTCATCGCCTCGGGCACACGCGAAAGCTTCACGAAGTGGAGCTGCACGTTCTGACGCGTGGTGACGTGGCCGAAGCCGCGCGAATATTCGTCGGCGATGTCGGCGATGCGCTCGAGCTGCGGCGCCGAGAGCACGCCCTGCGGAATCTTGACGCGCAGCATGTTGACGTCCTGCTGGCGCTGGCCGTAGGTGCCGCGCGTGAGGCGATAGGCCCTGAACTGATCGGAGCTGAGCTCGCCCGACTCGAAGCGGCGGAGATGATCCACGAAATCGTCGATGTCGGCGGGGCTGGAAAAGCGGAGCGGATCCGGGACCGCCGGCACGGGTGCGTCGTCCATGGACCAAGTGTCTGGTCGCGGGCGGCGCCGGTCAAGCAAAATTCTACGTATTCTTGACCGGTATTCCGTAGAATTTGTATTACTACGGAATCGTAACGATATTTACTTGTCGGCGAGCGCCTCTTTGCCGACTTCGCGAACTTTGTGGCCGGCTTCCATGTACTCGACCCAGGCCTTGCCGACCTCGGCGGCGTCATCGCCGCGCTTGGACTTGCGGCTCTTGCGCAGGCAGTCGTCGAACGCCGAGAGCTCGCGGTCATCGGCCGCGAGCTTGGCCACGGCGGTCTTGAAGCCGGGCGTGGGCGCCGCCAGCGCGTTCTCGGTGGTGACTTCCTTGCCGCAGGTGTTCTGCAGCGTGTCGAGGTACTTCGGATCCTTGCACTCCTTGAAGAGGTACTCGACCAGCGCCTGGCCGTCCTTCATCTTGTCGACGCCGGGCACCGCGCAGTGCAGGAAGCGATCGTAGGCGACGACGTCGGCGCCCGGCTTGCCGCCGGCGAACGAGTGCCACGCGGCGCCGTCGGTGCCGACCTTCTGGCCGACTTCGCGCTCGGCGAGATGTGACGGCGCGACCTTGGCCCACTCGTCGAACGCCGTCGACAGATCCTGGAGGCTCTTGGCGTACGCCTTGAGCGCCTGGTCGTACATCGCGGGCGCGGTCATGCCCTCGATGCTGTGCTTGGCGTCGATCGCCTTCGGCGTGCACTCCTCGCGGACCTTGGTCGGGTAATTCTTCGGATCGGTGCCGAAGGCGCCCTCGAGTCGCTGCGACAGCGCGAGGTTGTTCGGGAACATGCCCGGGTCGACGCCGGCGCCGAGCAGGCACGCCCAGAACTTGCCGACCACCTGGTCCTTCTCGATCTGCTGGAACTGGTTCATCACCGCGACATGCATCTCGCGGATCTTCTGCGTCTGCATGCTGCGGTAGACGAAGAAGCCGATGGCAGCGACGGCGATGACGCCGACGACGATCCACGGCGTCTTCGAGCCCGACTTCTTCAGCGCGAAGTCGTCGAGGCCGGGCGGCGCGCCGCCGGGGTTTTGCGCGTTGGGGTCATTGGGATCGTTGAGGTCGGGCGGGATGTTCATGGCCGCGCATCATAACGCGAATCACACGAGATCGGCGAGCGCAGCCGTCACATGGTGTCGGGCCATCTCCTTACGCCAGCCGAGCGCGAAGTCGGTGTTGTCGAGCGGCTTGGCCAGGCGCGCCGCGCGATCGGCGACGGCGGCGACGGCGTCGCGATCGTCGAGCCGCTTGCCGACGAGCAGCGCGGCGGCGGCCGAGGCGTCGTGCGGGCGCGAGCCGGCGCCGGTCACGAAGATGCGCGCCTCCTCGACGACGCCAGCGACGACGCGTGCGGCCGCGGCCACGCCGAGCACCGGGAAGTCGAACGACTCGCGGCGGCGCAGCTTGCGGTAGGCGGCGCGCCAGCTGCCGTCCTGCGGCGGCACGTGGATGGAGGTGAGGATCTCGTTCGAACGCTTGTTCAAATATTCGATCCCGTCGTCGCGGAAGAGGTCGCGCACCGGAATGCGCCGCTCGCCGTCGACGGAGACGAGCGTGACCTCGGCGCCGATGGCGGCGAGCACGGGCGCCGTGTCCGACGAGGAGACGGCCCAGCAGCGCTCGCTGCCGGGTGCGACCCAGCAGGTGCCGCCGTCGCGCTTGAGGCAGAAGTCGATCGACTGGCGCCACTCGAACGACTGGTTCCAATAGTTGCAACGGGTGTCGAGGCACAGGTTGCCGCCGAGGGTGCCCATGTTGCGCAAGGGCGGCGTCGAGATCAGGTGCGCGGCGCGGCCGAGCGCGGGCCAGGCGGCGGCGAGCGCGCCGTCGTGCTCGACGGCGGTGAGCGAAGTCATCGCACCGACGGTGAACCCGCTCGCCGCGTCGCCGCGCACGCCGTGCAACGCCTCGACGGCGCGCAGCCCGATCACGCGCGTGGGCGTCTGTTGGCGGCGCTTCATGTTCGGCCACAGGTCGGTGCCGCCGGCGACGAGCGCGGCCTGCGCGCCGTGCTCGGCGAGCAGGGCCACCGCGTCGGCGAGCGTGCGCGGCGCGAAGTAGCGGAAGCGCGGCAGGCGCATCATGGCTGCGCACCTCGTCTCATTGCGGCTTCCCTCCTTCGCGCGCCGACGGTGCACCGGCGGCGGACGGCAGCTGCTCGACGGGCGGCGCCACCGTCGCGCCGCGCACGCGATCGCGCTTGCGTGGCGGCTCGTTGGTCGCCTTGCCGTCGCCGCCCTCCCACGGCGGCGGCACCGTGAGCGCCTCGGGCCACGCGATCGTGGGAAAGCGCGCGGGGCCGAAGCGGCGGTTGGCCGCGCCGAGCGCCTTCAGGATCTTCTCCGGCGTGATCGGCACCTCGTCGACGCGCACGCCGACGGCGTCGAACACCGCGTTGGCCACCGCCGGCATGATCGGCAAGAGCGGTCCCTGCCCCACCTCCTTGGCGCCGAACGGTCCGTTCGGATCGGGCTCCTCGACGAGGATGGTCTCGATCTCGGGCATGTCGAGCGTGCCCGGGCTCTTGTACTCGAGCATCGACGGAAACTTGTGCACGTTGGCGCGCGACAGCTTCGGCGGCAGTCGGCGGAAGGCCTGGTCCTCCATGAGCGCCTCGCCGAGCCCCATGTAGACGCTGCCCTCGACCTGTCCGCGCGCGAGCACCGGGTTGAGCGCGCGGCCGATGTCGTGAGCGATCCAGATCTTCGGCACGCGCAGCCAGCCGGTCGCGCGATCGACCTCGACGGCCACGACGGCCGCCGAATACGAGTACGCCGGCGACGGACCGACGCCCGCGCCCTTGTAGTCGCCCGGCGCTTTCGGCGGGCGATAGCTGCCGGTGGTGCCGAGCGTGCCGTGTTTGGCCTCGGCGAGCTGCACCGCCTCGGCGAACGACACGCCGCGCGCCGGGTCCTCGCCGTCGAAGACGCGCCCGTCGGCGAACACGAGCCGCGCCGCCGGCAGCGCCAGCTTCTCGGCGACGGCGCCGGCGATGAGCGCGCGCGCCCGCTCGGCGGCCTGGATGGCGGCGTTGCCCATCATCAGCGTCACGCGCGACGAGTAGCTGCCGAGATCGACGGGGCCGAGGTCGGTGTCGCCGGTGACGGCGCGGACGTCGAGCGGATCGATCCCCAGCACCTCGGCGACGCAGGCGACGAGCACGTTGTCCGAGCCCTGCCCGATCTCGGTGGCGCCGCAGAACGCGGTGACGCGGCCGGAGCGATCGAGCTGCAGCTGCACGCCCGAGTGCGGCAGCTCGTTCCAATAGATCGGCAGCCCGGCGCCGCACAGGTACGAGCTGCAGGCGATCCCGAGCCCGCGGCCGGTCTTGCCCAAACCGCGGCCGTCGGTCCAGCCGGACGCCGCGACCACGGCCTCGATGCAGCGCACCAGGCCCGTCGACGACACGCGCAGCCAGTTGGCGGTCAGCGAGTCGCGCGGCACCGCGTTGTCGATGCGCCATTTGGCCGGATCGACGCCGAGCTCGGCGCACATCTTGTCGACGTGCACCTCGAGCGCGAAGCGCGGCTGCGGCGTGCCGTGCCCGCGCTTGGGCCCGCACGGCGGCTTGTTGGTGAAGGTGCGGCAGCCGCGGAAGCGATAGCGCGGAATGCGATAGGTGACCGTCTGCAGCGCGCCGGTGTAGAAGGTCGAGGCCACGCCGTAGCTGCCGTAGGCGCCGCCGTCGAGCAGCGTCTCCAGCTCCTGCCCGACGATTTCGAACCCCTGTTCGGTTTTTCGAACACCGGTTCGAAGCTTCATCAGGACCGGGTGGCGCCCGCGATGGCAGTAGAAGACCTCCTCGCGGGTGAGCGCGATCTTCACCGGCCGGCCGAGCGCGATCGCGGCCTTGGCGGCGACGATCTCGTGGTTGAACGGATCGGACTTGCCGCCGAAGCCGCCGCCGTTGGGCGTGGCGATGACCCGGATCTGCGACGCCGGGCGGCCGAGCACCTTGGCCAGCGCGCGGTGCAGGTAGTGCGGGGTCTGCGTCGATGAAGCGACGGTGAGCTTGCCGTCGCCGTCGAGCCACGCCAGGGTTGCGTGCTGCTCGATGGGCAGGTGCGTGTTGCCGCTGAAGAACATGACGTCTTCGAACACGCGTTCGGATTTGGCGAGCGCGTCGTCGACGTCGCCGAAGTCGAAGGCGACCGCCTTGTGCACGTTGCCGTGATCGCCGTAGTCGTGCAGGCGCGGCTCGGGCGTGCGCAGCGCCTCCTCGGCGTCGGCGATGGTGGCGAGCGGCTCGTAGGTCACGTCGACGAGCGCGGTGGCCTCGTAGGCGCTCAGCTCGTCGGCGGCGATGACCGCGGCCACCGGATCGCCGACGAAGCGCACGCGATCGGTGCACAGCGCGTGCTCGTCCTGCGAGACGGGCAGGATGCCGAAGGGGACGGGGAAGTCGCGGCCGGTGAGCACCAGCTTGACGCCAGGATGGGCGAGCGCGCGCGCGCCGTCGACGGCGACGATGCGCGCGTGCGGCACCGTCGCGCGCAGGAGCTTCATGTGCAGCATGCCGGGCAGCGACAGGTCGTCGGCGAAGCGGGTGAGCCCGGTGACCTTGGCGCGCCCGTCGACGCGGCGGAGCGGCTTGCCGATGACGTTTGGTGCGCGCTCGCTCACGGCGCCCTCACTCTTTCGCCCCGCGCAGCTGTGCCGCGGCCGCCTCGACCGCCTCGAAGATCTGCAGGTAGCCGGTGCAGCGGCAGAGCTGGCCCGAGAGCGCCTCGGCGATCTCGGCGCGCGTGGCGTCGGGGCGGCGCGCCAGGAGCTCCTTGGCCGCGAGCAGGAAGCCGGGCGTGCAGTAGCCGCACTGCGCGGCGCCGTGATCGGCGAAGCAGGCCTGCAGCGGATGCAGCTCCGCGCCGTGGGCCATGCCCTCGACCGTCTCGACGGCACGCGCCTCGCACTCGACGGCGGCGACGAGGCACGACAGCACCAGCTGCCCGTCGAGCAGGACGGCGCAGGCGCCGCACTCGCCGAGCTCGCAGCCGTGCTTGGTGCCGGTGAGCTGCAAGTCTTCGCGCAAGAGCTCGAGGAGCGTCTTGTAACCGTCGACGAGCAGCTCGCGCCCTTCGCCGTTGACGGTGAGCGCCAGGCGCGTCTTCTGACGCAGCGCCGGATCCCCGAGCTGGATCAGGTCCGTTGCCACAGGAGGCCTCGCAGGAGCTGCTCGCGGAAGGAGTGGCGGATCTGATCGGGATCGCCGTCGCCGGGCCGGTACCAGCGCGCGACCCAGTTGAGCGCGCCGAGCAGCGCGAACGCCTGCAGCTTCGGCTCGCCGGCGCGCACCATGCCCTGCCGCTGGCCGGCGGCGATGAGGTCGCGCACGCCGCGCTCGTACTTGTCGCGCTTCTGCACGATCTTCTTGAACAGCGGCTTCGGCAGATCGTCGAGATCGAGGTGCAGCGTCGCGCCACCCGACATCACGACGTGCAGGTGGCCCTCGACGAGCGCGCCGAGCCGCTCGGCGACGTCGGGCCGATCCTTGGCCGACTCGAGCACCTCGAGCAGCTGATCGAGCGCCCGATCCTGGCAGGCGTAGACCAGCTCCTCCTTGTTGCGGAAGTAGTAGTAGAGGTTGCCCGTCGACAGCCCGGCGGCGCGGGCGATGTCGCGCATGCCGGCGCGGCGCAGCCCGTGATCGCGCATGGCGACCAGCGCGCCCTCGAGGATCTCGCTACGGCGCGCGTCGGCGCGGCGCACTTTTGAACGCGTGTTCAACATTTCGAACCTGTGTTCGAATTTTTGAACCCGTGTTCGAAATTGTCAAGGGCGGGAATGCAGACCGTGCAGCCCGAGCGACGGCCGGATCAGGCGAAGCGGTCGAGGTTGCGCAGCCACTCCCAGCAGCCGCGGGCGTCGAACAGCTGGAACTCGACGGCGCCGAAGGCGAAGCGATCGCCGCGGTTGACCGCCGCGCCGCCGCCGCGCGCCGCCAGCTTGACGCTGCCGACGAAGGTGCCGTTGCGCGAGCCGGCGTCGGTGAGCTCGACGCGATCGCCGACCAGCCGGAAGAAGGCGTGGAACTTCGAGACCTGCTCGTCGGGCACGACCAGATCGTTGTTGTCGGTGCGCCCGACGGTGATCATCGAGGGAAACGTCGACTGGACCTTGCGCAGCGGCAGCACCAGCGGCCGGCCGCGCTCGGGCGGAGCGTTGGTCTTGGTCTTGCTGACGTCGACGATGCGGATGGTGCCGGTCGGGATGCGCGCCAGATCGGTCGGCTCACGCGGCAACACCGAGTCGAGGCGGTTGCGGATCGCCTGCATGCCCGTCACCGTCGCTGCCGCGCGCACCGGCCGCACCAGGCGCGCGCGCGAGATCATGAAGAAGTACGGATGGGCCTCGACCCACTGATCCACCCGGCTGACGAGGGCCAGCTCGCCCCAATCGACTCCCCCCATTTGTGGCCATTATACCTTCGGCGGACGGCCCCACCATCGTCCTTCTGCGAGGACGAAGCGCGAAGGCGGCCGCGCGACTGGATGTGTTGGCTCGATGACGATTCCTTCGCCGGGAAGCTTCGCGTACTCGGGATCCCACGGTAGGACGATGGCGATCGTGTCGTCGAGCGGCACCAGCTTGGGTAGGATCGGCGCGACCACGCGGCCGCGCGCCCAATGCAGCGCGGCGACGACCGTCGCGTGCGACGCAAGATCCTCCAAATTGCGAATCGTCGGCGGCGGCAGCTTGATCTCGCCGCGCTCGTAGCGCGCCAGCACCTCTGCCGGCGTCGCCCACAACGAGTCGACGGTTTCGACGCTGTCGTGGCGCGCGATCTGATCGGGCGGCGCCGCGGCGACGAAGAAGCGGGCGTCGAAGCGCTTGCCCTCCGCCGACGGCGTCACCCAGCGCGCGAACGGCACCAGCGTCGCCGCGTCGACGGTGAGCGCGGCCTCCTCGGCCAGCTCGCGCGCCGCGGCGACGGCAAACGCCGCTTCGCCTTCACCGTCGCTCGGCTCGACCCGCCCGCCGGGGAACACGTAGGCGTCCGCCATGAACGACGAGCCCCGATGGCGCCGCACCATCAGCACCTCGGGCCCGCCGGCGGCGTCGCGCAACAGCACGACCGTGGCCGCAGGACGTGGCGTCGCCACCGAAGGCGGCTCTGCGCTCTGTACGCTCATGATGAGAACCTCGTGAACAGCGCGCGCAGATCCTCCGGGATCGGCGTGGCGCGGAACGTCTGCATGTCGACGCACGCGCAGGTGATCTCGGCGCGACACGCCTGCTGCCCGTCGCGATGGCGGAAGCCGTCGTAGCGAAACGTCGCCGAGCGCGCGCCGAGCTTGGGCACCGACAGCTCGATGTCGAGCGCGTCGCCGTAGCGCAGCGGCAGCTTGTAGTCGGTCTCGATGTGCACCGTCGGAAACCCCACGTGCCTCTGGTTGAGCATCACGTGATACGCGAAGCCGTTCTCGTCGAAGAAGTCCTCGAACGCTTCGTGGAAGTAGATGAAGAACTGCGGGTAGTAGACGATGCCGGCGTGGTCGACGTCGCCGAAGCGCACCGGTACCTGCGTGCGAAAGGGCATCGGCGCCCGCCGTCAGCCCGCCATGACCTTGGAGAGGCGCGTGCGCTGGACCTGCGAGAAGCCCTGCTTGCCGTACAGCGCCTGCGCCGCGGCCGGGTCGTGGCGCTCGCCGATCTCGACGTCGAGCGCGCGCAGGCCGCGGCCGTTCGCCCAATCCATCGCCGTCGCGAGCAGGCGATCGCCGAGCTTCTTGCGCCGATAGTCTTCGCGCACGTAGAGCTGCTCGATCCAGCCGATCTCGCCCATGTGCTCGAGCGAGGTGAACACCGTCATCATGAGGACGCCGACCATCTTGCCGTGCGCGAACCCGGGCAGCCCCTCGTGGAAGGCGCCGACGACGAGCACGCGGTCGGAGTCTTCGAGCGCGGCCTGGATCGCCGGACGCATTCGATCGGCGTCGACGTCGCGGCCGTAGCCGCGCTGCTGCTGCACGAAGAGCTCGGTGGCGGCGCGCAGGTCGACGCCGCCGATGCGACGGACGATCAGTTGAGGCTCGCTCGACATGCCCCCTTCTAACATGGGCGCGGGCGTGCATGCTACGATGTCACCGTGGAACAGTCTCCGCCGTCGCCGCCGTCCACCCCGCCACCACCGCCACGGCCGAAGAACACGCGAAAACATCCGCGCTTCGAGATGTTCGCGTCGGTGGAGCTGCACGCGGCCGAGGAGACGCTGGTGCTGCCCGCGCGCAACATCTCGCTCGGCGGCCTCTACCTGAGCGCCGACGGGCACGACCTCGGCATGCTCGAGCTCGGCCTGGAGCTCGAGGTGCTGGTGTTCGACGCGCTCGACGAACGGCGCCGTCCGGTGCGGCTCGTCGGCGAAGTGGTGCGGCTCGACGAGCACGGTGTGGCGCTCATGTGGGCCGACTCGGATCCCGAGGTCGCGCGCAAGGTCGCGCGCCTGTTGCACCGCTTGCAGCCGCAGAAGGACGAAACCGCCGGCAGCGACGAGCCGCAGGCCGAAGAGTAGCGCGGCAGCCCGAAGCTCCGCTCAGCCCGAGCTCCGCTCAGCAGCCGGCGAGCGTCTCGCAGGTCTCGGTCGCCGAGTGCGCGCAGCCGGTGCCGCCGCCGTCGTCGCTCGCGCACACCGCCGCGCAATGGTAGACGTTGTTGCCGTCGGGCCCCGTGCAGTGCGCCAGGCACTTGTCGTCGCTGCCGTGGTTGCACATGCCGATGGCCGATCCGAGATCGTACGCCGTGCAGGTGGTGCCGGTGTACGTCAGCTCGATGATCGAGCGCCCGTCGGCGCCGCACACCGTGCCCTGCGCCGTCCGCCCATTCGTCGAGCAGGTCAGGCAGCTCGATCCCATGCACACGAGCGACGTGCCCTGGCACTGATACGTCCCCTTGTACAAGCAGGGATCGCCGACCTTGGCCGGCGTGCCGTCGGCGTTCGCCCACGCGCCGCAGCCGCCGCACGCGGTGTTGAAGCACGACATGTCCGGCGGCGCCGTCGTCACGGTGACGGCGAGGTCGAGCTCGATGCGCCCGTCGGGATTCGCCGGCACCGAGAAGTCGGAGCCGCAGCCAATCACCAAAAGTGCGGGAAGACTTATTGTGAAGATGACAAGAAGGGCGCGCATCCCGCCCATCATAGCTCAGCGGCGGCTACGCGGTGCGGCGGACTTTCTCGACGGGAAATCGAATCACCGTGCGCTGCTCCTCCAGCCCTTCCACACCACCGAGGTCCGCCGGATCGATCATGACCGCCGCCGCCGCGCCGCCGCCCGCGCCCTCGCGGGTGGTCTCGCGCAGCGCGCCGACCAGCTTCTCGACCAGCTTGTCCGTCGGCGGACGCGAGAACATGTGCGCCTGCTCGGCGAACTTGACGCCCACCGACTCGAGCCACTTCACCGGCGCGTCGCCGCCGATGCACACGAACACGTGGTCGTTGGCGATGGTCTCGTACTGCTCGCCCGCCTTGAGCGAGACCGAGTCGTTCTTGATCTCGGCGACGTTGGTGGCAAAGCGCAGCACCACGCGCCCCGCCTTCACCACCTCGTCGAGCTTCTGCCGGTTCTTGGCCTTGCAGCGCGACAGCTGCTTGCCGCGGTAGGAGAGCGTCACGCGCTGCGCCGTCTCCGACAGCGCGATCGCCGCCTCCACCGCCGAGTCGCCGCCGCCGACGACGAGCACGCGCTGCCCGCGATGCTCGGCCGCGTCGGTGAGCAGCGCCGACACCTTGGTCAGGTGCTCGCCGGGCACGCCGAGCTTGCGCGGCTTGCCGCGCGTGCCGATCGCCATCACCACGCGCTGCGCCGAGTAGACCTGCTTGTTGGTCTTGACGTTGAACCAGCCGCGCGTGTCGCGCTGCACGTCCTCGACGGTCTCGCGCGTCGAAACGTGCACGCGGTTCTTGTCGAGGATGGTGCGCCACGCGGCGAGGAGCTCGTCCTTGCCCGAATCGAAGACCGGCAAGAGACCCACGCACTTCACGTCGTAGGGCTCGGCCATGCACTCCTTGCCTTTGGGCCAGCGCGCGATCGTCGCTGCGACGAGCTCGTCCTTCTCGATGAGCGCGTACGACAGGCCGCGCTGCACGCACGACAGCGCCGCCGACAGGCCGCCGGGGCCCGAGCCGATGATGAGCACGTCGACCTGCCCGTTGCCGTAGGCGTTGGGGCGCAGCCCGGCCTTGAGCATGTGCTCCACGACGGCGCGGCCGAGGTTCGAGGCGTTCTTCACGAGCGGCTTGCCCGCCGCTTCGCCGATGAGATAGAGCCCGGGCACCGCCTGGTACCAGTCGTCGAGCTGCGGCATGCGGATGGGCGGCGCCTTGGTCCCTTCGTAGTGCATGACGAGCGCGGTGGTCGGGCAGGCCGACACGCACTGCTCGCACTGGATGCAGTCACCCATGCGCGCGACGCGCGACTTGGTCCCCTGCAGCTCGAGCACGTCGGTCGGGCACACCGTGATGCACGCTTCGCAACCGGTGCAGCGATCGTCGTTGATGCTGTGGATGAGGAGCTTCCGCTTGGCGTTCTGCAGCCGCTTGTTCTGCATGCGGTGCTTGAGCCCCGAAACGCCGGCCGAGATGAGGACGCACAGGATCGCGAATCCGAGAAGGCCGCTGAACACGATCAGAGGGACCATGGCGCCCCTCCAATACAAGAGCAGTGCCGGGGGTGACACAGCGGATTCCGCGGGGTTCGGCACCCATATCCTGGGGACTCCACTCCCTAGTGGGGACCGGAGTGCCCCGGGTCGGATGTAGGATTTGCACGTACCCGCATGCGGCCGAGCGAGCGGCGGATGCGCCACAGCTCGGCGAACGACTGGGCCACGTTGCG
>Ga0070679_100004166_pt1 | contig 13332 bp, 9 predicted proteins | sample KBSC63BmetaG_FD_65652 | JGI IMG/M metagenome (GOLD analysis project Ga0070679, IMG submission 65652) | Corn rhizosphere microbial communities from Kellogg Biological Station, Michigan, USA - KBS C6-3B metaG | ecosystem: Host-associated > Plants > Roots > Rhizosphere | place: USA: Michigan... | reverse complement strand
CTGATATTTGATTTTATAGTTCCTGTTTATAATTCTACAAAAAAGATAAAAAAACAGTTTGGTGATATGCATGAAAAAATGCAACAGGATATGAATACAATGAATTCCAGGCAAACTCAAGCCCGCCAGGAAACGAAAGTAAAAAGGGAAGGTGATTATATTGATTACGAAGAGATCAAATAATTTACAGATCAAGATCTTCAATGTACATACCGGGTTTTAATAAAATGGTTTGTAACCCTACATCCTTTGCTGCATCTATGTTTTGAACTGAATCATCAATGAAAAGTGTTTTAGCCGCTTCAAGATCATTTTCCTTTAATACAAATTCGTAAATATCAGAATTGGGTTTTCTTAAACCTATTTCGCAGGAATAATACACTTTATCGAAAAATTCTTCAAAGGGCTTAATTCTTGAAGCCGTGTGATATATTTTATTGAATGCATCGAGATGAATGTGATTGGTATTGCTAAGCAGGTATAATTTGTATTTTGATTTGATAGATTCAAGAAATTCCAAACTTTTCTCTCGAAATGACAACAACATCGCATTCCAGTTTATTTGTATTTCATTTTTATCCAGGGCAATTTGCGTCCTTTTATTGAACTGTTTATAAAAATCTTCCTCACTAACATTACCAGTTTCAAGATTTTCAAAAAGGTCATCTGCTGCTGCCTGGGAATACATCTCATGAAAATTTGTAATTCCCGATTTTTCAAATGCCTGACGGGTTAAATTATAGTCAATATTTAAGATTACGCCACCAAGATCAAATATTATAGCATCTAAATTTTTCATGGATCAAAGAAAATTAATTCTTTTCACTTCCCGAATTTTTCTATTTTTGCAATCCTTAAAATTTACCGCTTCGCGGTTCGGGCCTATAGCTCAGTTGGTTAGAGCACCTGACTCATAATCAGGGGGTCACAGGTTCAACCCCTGTTGGGCCCACTTAATAATCAAGCATTTATGAAGATTTTCTTTGTAAGTGCTTTTTTATTTGCAAACAATTTGCAAACAAAAAGATCCTAGTCTTGGTATTTACTCTTGGAGTATGTAACATATTTAGTTATGAGAACAAATAAATTATAGAAGTTTAAAAGTTCTTATACGAATACCACTTCTTCTTTCATTCAGCACAATCCTATCTTTGTGATAAGAAGCCAAAAAATTATAAACTATCATGTCAGCGCAGGGAACTATCAAACGCTATATACTTATAATTGAAAGAATCGCATCTATTGGTTTTCCATCTTTCCAGGTTATTAAAGGCCATTTGTCCGATCATGGTTTTGAAATTTCAGAAAGAACACTGCAAAGAAATATTGAGCAAATAGGTTATGAGTTTGGAATAGAAATAAAATATGACAGAACCCAAAATGGATATTATGTAGATAAGGAGGAAAGCATCAATTATGATGTATTCATGAAATTTCTTAAAATTGTAACCACTGCGCATTTGTTAACTGAGAGCTTAAAGGATGGTAAAAATACCATGAATTATATTTCATTTGAAGGAGACGGAGATCTCAAAGGAATTGACAATCTTAAACCACTTCTTTTTGCAATTAAAAATCACCGGAAGATATTATTTACTCATGAAAATTTTGAAACTGGCAAAAGAAAAAACTACCAAATGAAGCCATATATGTTGAGAGAATATCAAAGCAGGTGGTACATTGTTGGGTTAGTTGACGGAGCTGAATTTAGAACATTTGGTATTGACCGTATTGAAAGCATTGAAGTGCTCACTGAAACATAATAAATTAAATGCGTCAAAGATCGTTTTCAGGTCGGAAAGAGATGTTATTACAGTAGATTATTTCAGCAGAAAAAATCTTATTTATTCCTTTTCAGAAACGCAGGTTTTAAATCTTGAAAAACTAAGAAAAAATCGTCAGGACGATATGCAGGCAATCACTGCTGTTCATGAGAGCGGGCATGCAATTATTGCCATTATGCTTTTAAAAACGGTTCCTGAAGTTATTTATTCAGTCACAGCAGATACAGAAAGATATGGTTTTATTCACACAAAACTCGGTTGGGAATATATTAGTAAAGAACAGATCATTAAGCTGCTTGCTATGTATCTGGGAGGATATGTTGCTGAAAAAATCATATTTGGAGAAGAAAATATTACTGCAGGATCGGAAGAAGATATTATAAAGGCAACAAATCTTGCGACAGCAATGCTAAAGAGTTGTGGTATGGGAAGCCTTGTAGCAAGCTTCCGTGTAAAAAATCTCATGACTAACAATTTCATTCACGATGAAAATAACATAATAAATGAAGAGGCAAAAACGCTTCTTCAAAATTCGCTTTCTCTTGCTGAAAAAACTTTAAAAGATCAACAAATACTTCTGTTAAAAATGTCAGACTATTTATGTGACAATAGATGCATGAACAAAGAAATGATAAAAGAAATGATCGGCAGATATGCTGAATTTTTTTCTGAGAATGAATTAATAGAGAACGGTGATTTATTGTTTTACAGAAATCATCTAAAGAAAAAGTTCTCGCCGTATCAAATAATGAGAAGAAGGTATTTGATAATATTTCAAGCCTATTAGAAATTTCATTAAATAAAGTAAAAAATGAATATGAAAAGAAACCTATCTTAAAAAGGGTTAGTGCAAAACGTATTCTTCTCTTGAAGAAAATGGTTGTTACTGGCATTATTACCAGCTTTGTAATTCCACAGGTTTACATGTTTTTCTTCTCAATCAACTTACAACATCGCTTCAGCAAGATGACTATGCAATTTATTTTAATTGGCAGCACTTAATAAAAGATCTTAATTGTTGTGAAAGCAAAACATGGTTACCAATAAAAAACAAATGGTGGAGCTACTGCCCAAAATGGCTTTATCTTAATCCAACATTTATTGATAATAATTTTCGTTCGTTAATCAATAATGAACTTTGTAAATCGCTGGACGGAATTTTTGAAAATGATTTGTCCGAAGCAGAAATATTAAGATTCAAAATATGGATGAAGGCTTTGCGAGGCTGATACGCATCAATTAAATTTATTTGATTAATTTTTTTTCTGACAATGTTTTCACCAATAAGCTAAACTATGAAATATGAAGCTTAGCCGGCCCGTTTTATCCACTGAGCGATTGCCGGTTTATTATTTCTTTCTGTTTGACTGTTGAGTTTATTTCTCGTATTTCACCTGTTTCTGCCACACTCTAATTTTCATTATGTGTCTGTAACTCCTAACTTTTCTAAATATTCTTAACAGCATTTGGATCCCTATTTTTTGCTGATTTAACCCGGCAATTGATCAATACTTTTCGTGTCTGAAGGGTATTTTTTGTAGGTCATTTCCAAGGTATGCGGATGGGTGTTGAAAAGAAATATTGAATCGAACTGAATGATTCCTATTTCCAATTTTTATTTGGCTGTGGTCCCATTTCGAAAACCAGTTTATTACCACACGCGATACTTGCATGACTAATGAATGGATGATCGATTGGCTTGCCATCCAGACGTGCACTTTGAATGTATTTGTTTTCAGCTGATAGTTTATTGGCAACAATCGTAAATGTTTTTGGCTGATTGTTCACTTTAAATTTCAACGTTAATTTGGGAAACTGTGGTGCGCCAATCGCATATATTCCGGAAGCCGGCGTTACAGGATAAAAACCCATCACCCCAAAAATATACCAGGCGGCCATCTGCCCACAGTCTTCATTGCCGTTAATACCCAGCGGTTCGTTACGATAATTTTCTATTGTGAGCTTTCTTATCAACTCCTGGGTTTTCCACGGCTCGCCGCAATAATCATAGAGATAACTGTAGTGGTGGCCGGGCTCATTGTCATGACGGTAATGGTTACCATTAAAGTTCTCATCCAGTTTGGCTATAAATTTTTCTTTTCCACCCATCATGTCAATCATGCCCGGAATATCCTGCATGGCCCCAAACAAATAGGTCCATTGATCGCCTTCGGTGAAACCATCCTGCCTGCCCAATTTATTCTTTGGATTGAACTGCACAAATGAACCATTCGCCAGTCTAGGAACCAGAAAACCAGAAGTTGAGTCATAAAGGTTTTTATAGTTTTTACTCCATGCTAAAATTTTGTTGTAATCACTTGTTTTGCCCAATGCTTTGGCCATCTGCGCTACCGAATAATCATCTGAAGAATATTCGATCGTACGGGAGACAGATTCTGCTGTTTTTCCCAAAGGAACATACCCAATACTGTTGAAGGCGGTAAGACCCGCCCTCGCTTCGTAGCCTGTCCACAGATCACGATCGCCATATGCAAGACTGGTATCATTATCCGGCGGTACCATTGCATCTTTTAATAAAGCTTCATATGCAAGCTTGACATCATAATTGCGAAAGCCCTTAACATACGCATCTGCAATAACTGCATCTGCATGCGTGCTTATCATGATATTCGTTTCAGCGGGGTTAGGCCACATCGGTAACCGGCCGCCTTCCTTATACATCTGCAACATCGCGGTTATCATTCCGTTTACGCGGTCGGGTTGCGTAAAGATCAATAGCGGATGCAGTGCCCGGTATGTATCCCACAAAGAATAATCAGTGTAAGAAATGCCGGTATGGACCTTATCATCAAAAGCACTGTAGTATTTTCCATATTCAGAAAATTCCCGGGGGAACTGCATAGTATGAAAAAGTGCTGTATAAAAAATCGCTTTCTGGCCTTCTGAAATCCCTGTGGGCGTCATACATTCCAGGTTTTTTTGCCAGGTGTTACGGGTGGAGGTAACAAGCTGCGCAAAACTACGGCCCGAAATTTCTTTCGCCATATTGATCCTTGCCTGGTCAAGGCCTATAAAAGATGTGCCGATACGCAATTCAATTTTTTCTCCGGCTTTGGTTTTAAAATTAATGTAAGCACCCATCCTTGTTCCCAATTGTTCAAGAAAATCCGGGTTTACCGTAGCATTGTCCCAGGTACCAAAAGAAGCAATTTTTTTATTGCATTGAATAACAAAATAACCTTTAAAGTTCGGAAGATCAGGTCCAATCTGCGCAGACATTCGGTCCGGATTGTACCCCGTGATCTCATTTTTAAGCGTATCAATTTTTATATATCCTTTGATTGATTTTATTCTTGGGCCGTAGTCATTGGAAGGATCTGCCAGTTCAGGATTTAAATCAATTCCCTGGATAATAATGCGTGCCTGTTCAGCCGCTGGAAAAGTAAATTGAAAGATGGCTGCTCTTGATGCCGCTGCAATTTCACCTTTAATCTTTTTGTTGTCACCCGCATTCAATAGAACGGAATAGTAATATGGATGTGATACTTCCTCGCTGTGCTCAAACGGTAAAGCCCTGTCTTTAGGTAATAATTTTAGCGCCCCAATCTGGGGCATTACAGATACATAACCATAGTCGCCCATCCATACGGTTGGCTGATGTGAAGCCAGGAAACCAATGATGCTTTTTTCCTCATACACATACGCATTGAGCCCCATTTTAGCTTCGGCTGTCTGCGCCAAAAAATTAGTCATCGCATAGGGAACACCTACAGCAGGTACAGTGCCGCCTCCGTCTAGGCCTTTTTTAAAACCCGCATAAGGGGTGCCTATTAACGGATTAACATAATCAATTGCCTGTTTATTTTTTAACTGCTTTTGTGCAATAGAAACAGTAGTGATGCTGATAAATAATATGGATAAAATGATCAATTTTTTCATGCTATTTTCTTAAGTAATTGTATTGGTGACATGATGTTATTTTGGGTATAATATTACTTCAACGTGGTCGCTTTTGGTGAACAAATATTGGAAGGGATCATTTCATTTTTTTACCAGCGGATGCCAGGACACTTTCAATCGATTTACATCTCCGCTGCCAAAATAAACAATTTAATGGAATGATAGCCTTTTTCAAGGCAGCCTTACCCGTAATTACTAAAGCCCCATGTTCGCTCACTAAAATTTCGATACTATCAATAAATATTTGCACTCATCGTCCTAGAGAAATTACAAAGCAGTTATATTGATCTTTATTGGCATTTCAACGATAGGGTGATGATTTCCCGGCGGAGAATAACCTTATCAGAAATGCCTGTCGCAATGCCGGTTTTAACTTGCTGGGAACTGGCAATGCTTTCCAAACTATTTACGGAATTGTAATTCCATACATCTTCATCACGGTTGTGGCCATAACTGTAATCCAGCAACTCCCAGTTGGGCTGATATTGTCAGATACCGGTGTGCTGAATAACAGCAGCCAAGAGGCAATAGCAATTTTTTTAAAGCGGTTGTAAATTGCGCTGGATGACGAGGAGCATAATTGGGGAGATCGTAAGATACGCACCCGCATATCTGCTTGAATTTGGCAAAGGTATAACCTGGCAATCTGCTTAAAAATTATGCAACATTAGGTTAGCGATCTGCTGTTGGGTTAGCGCTGTTTTAAAAATCATCACATCGTCTATATAACCATGAAACACCCTGTCTGTGGCACCTGCATTGCGTCCTATATTCCATAAACTACCCGAGTAATTTGCGGTACCAGTCTCTCCCTTTGGGTTTCTTGGTTCACCTTTTTTTGTTTCCACCAGTTTGCCATCTACATACAATTTAAAAAAAATACCATCTGCAACACCTGCCAGGTGATGCCAGTGATGATTCCAGTTTTCGGGTACGGAGGCGGTGGCTTCATGACCTTCCCAGCCGCTCGCATAAAAATTGATCAACTGATTGCTACCTTTTATTTGCAGGCTGTTCCAATCTCCTTTACAGATGATATCTGCAAAGTTTTGTTCGTTATCAGGATATACCCAGGCCATCATCGTCAAGGGTATATCCCCTCCCATTTTGTTAAGTGAAGAAGTAGCTGGAAATTCAACATAATTACCTGCGTAGGCATTTGTCTGAATCGCTTTTCCAAAGGCTCCTTCCACCCAGTTTAGATTTCCTTTAACGATACCATTATTACCTAGCCCCGAATGATCGCGGATTTCCGCCGCTGGCCCCTCATCAAAATCCATTATCAGCAAAGGTTTGAGAGAAGCCAGCGCAGCATAGGTATATTTTTTGCCGGCAGAATGATTTACAACATTCACCATCAGCGGTTGTAAAGAAGCAATACCAATTTTGTTGATGCCCTCTTTTGTTGCCTGGTAATTAAAACTAATCTTTCTTCCCTCTCCGGGCCCCAAAGTTATTGTCATCGATTTTGATTCAACCTTATTTATAAATAGATCAACTGATGCAGATGCGGTATCGCTGCCTGCATTTTTTACTGTTGCGCTGATACCGATCGTGTCTAAAAGCCTTACCAGTGGTGCAGTTGATAGGCTAAGGTTATTGTAGATAAATGTCGGCACAGTTTTCTGAATTTGCAGGTACTTCGTTTTCGTGCCTTCAATTTCGATGCGGTGCACACCTCGTTGGTACAAAATAATGGTGGAATTGATAGTAGTGTTTTCGTGTGGCTTAAGCACCTTTGAAATGGTTTTGAATGGCTTTCCATCCAGGTAAACCGGCACGCTGAATGTGCCCGCAACAGCACTCCTATTCTTCACCCGTACAGCAAGTTGCACAGGGGTATTTGCTTTTACTGAACCAGCTGAGATGAATATATGCTGAATGATAAAATCAGGAGTTCCTTTGGTCATGGAATAGGGTTTATCTGCAGCACTGCTTCCCCATATTTTATTTGGTTCTGGCCCCATTTCGAGTATAAGTGTTTTGCCACTTTCTATTTCTTCCTGTGTGAGCCATGACCTGTTAAATGTTAAACCGTTAAGGCTGGCAGATTGTATGTATTTATTTTGTTGCGAAACGTTGTTTGCCTTTAATATAAAATCATGCCCGTTGGATAGATGGATGGTAGTCTCTTCAAAAATCGGGCTGCCAATCTGGTATTGGTCGGTTCCGGGAGTAACTGGATAAAATCCCATGGCGCTAAAGACATACCAGCTTGATAAAGTACCCAAATCGTCATTTCCCGGGAGGCCGCCCGGATCAGTTGAATAGCTGTCGTCGGTAATTGTTCTTGTCCACAATTGCGTTTGCCAGGGCTGTCCGCTATAGTTAAACAGGTAAGCATAGTGAAGCGGAGGTTCATTATCATGGATATAATGGCCCTCTTCAAAACATTGTGAAAGCTTTTCCGAAAATGCTTTATCGCCACCCATCAGATTGATCAATCCCTGCACATCATGAGGTACAAACCAGGAGTAGGTCCAGTCCGTACCCTCTGCGTAACCTCCGTTAGTAAATTCGCCGGAAGTCGTTTTAGCTCTCATAAAACCGGTGCTGGCATCAAAACTGTTTTTGTAATAGGGGGCCCGTTCAATAAGTTTGTTGTATTGCTCCAGGTACTTTTTTTTGTTGCCTGTTTTTTCTAAAAAGCGAGCACCAGCCCAACAATTGTAGGCATATTCAAGCGAATGCGTGACACTGCTGGCTATGTTGGCAGGGACAAATTTATATTTTATAAAATCAGCCATTTCACGGCGGGCATAGGGAGGCACCGTAAGGCTTTTGCTCATTGCTTCAGCTGCGGTTGATATATTAAAACCTTTTGCGCCTTTTACATAACTATCTAAAATAAGTTCCGTGTTATGATTGCCCATCATGTTGTCGGTAGGTAACCAACCCGTCTTGTCGTATTCCGCTAATACAGAAGCAATCATATCGCTTTCCCTGCGGGGATCCAACAATGTAATCAATGGATGTTCAGTTCTGTAAGTGTCCCATGGAAACAATGGCCCATAATCGTTTTTTGGGGAATCAGCATCTGATAAAACGGACGGCATAAACATGGAATGGTACAACGCGGTATAGAAAATTTCTTTTGTGTTTTCATTTGGTGTTTTGACTTCTATCTGTTTTAATTTTTCGTTCCAAATCTTTTTGGATTGCAATTTGGTTTGTTCAAAATCCCAACCTGGTTGCTCAATTTGCAAGTTATGTTCAACACCGTCAAAAGAGTTGGTTGAAAATCCAATTTTAACGAGGATGGTTTCTTTTTCTTTTACCGCATAATGTATAATAATGGACGCCGGAAATGTATCTCCAACTGAAGTAAGAGGCTTTTCATCCCCGCCGGAGTAAAGGTTAACGAAGTCAAATACTTTGCTGAATTTCATTATAAAATAATACCCTTGGCACCGACCGCTAATAGTACTGCTGTCAATAATTACTGTATTTGTAACATCGGATAAAACAAAAAGACCGGTAGTAGATTGGGAGAAAGTGAATTTACAAAGAGCTGTTCTTTCTGTCGCTGTGAAAGCAGCGTTGATACCGGAATTTTTCAGCATTACCTGATAATAATAAGGGGTGGCCAGTTCATTGGCATGATCAAAATTGGCGGCTATTTTTTCTTTAGCAATGCTGTCTCCGGTGAAAGCCATCAGGTTAAAACTGCCTGTGGAAGAATAACCGCTGGCATGATTGATAAAACTGAAACTTTGTATTTTTTTATCTGAATACATATAACCATTGGGTGTAATCTGCACCATTCCAAATGGCCGCAACACACCTGGAAAAGTGGCTCCCTTTGATTCCCAAACTGTATGATGACTCGACTTTTCTGTACCGATAAATGGATTTACATAATCAACCGGTTGTTTTATTTGGGCAGATAGGGAAGCAAAGCGTATTGAGGTTAAAAGTACAAAGACTATTTTTTTTAGATTCATTTCAATTATTGTATGCTAGTGATATGATTTAGGCAAATAGCCTGTAATTGGGTTAATGAAAAAAGAGGGCGCTGAAAGTTTTTATAAGCATCCACTGTTCATATTGATAAAGAAAAACATCATTAATGTCCTTAAATTCTTCTTAAATGATCGAAGACTTTATTAAGGCAAAACTTGGTTCTATCTTCTCTTATTTCTTTCTAAAAACTAAAACAATTTTCACATTAATTTGGTCGATACGTTTGATTGACAGAATTTCGGAATTAATTGCCAAAATTAAATGTCTTTAAGAATGAAAAATATAAAGTTGTTACTGCTTTTATTTACAGTTATTATTTTTTCAAAGTTATCAGCTCAAACATATCGCATTGATACAGCCAATATAAGTTTCCAAAACAAATTGAGGCCTTGTCTACAGGTAAATTATGATGCAGATCCAAAAACAGTTAAAAAAGCATGGAGCAATTTTTTGAAGAAGAATTATAAACTAAAAACAAAAGGTATAGGCTTACTAAGTGACAAGGATATTGTAAGCACTCACGATGTTACTATTAACAATATTTCTGATAAGAGAATGGATGTTTATGCAATGATTACCGATGTTCCCAGAGGTGCACAAATGAAATATTTTGCATCTTTTGGGTATGATTTTTTTATAGGGCCGGATAATTATGCAACAGAATTTGGAGAAATGAAAAAATTACTAAATGATTTTAGTGTGCAGTTTCTCAACAAATATTATGATGATGAAGTGTCAGCGAGTTTAAAACAAATTAAAAGTTATGAGAAAGACATTAAAAGGGATAACAAAGATATTAAGAGCAATGTGAAAAAATCACGTAAAGCATCTTCGGCGGAAGCAACCGGCCTGGAAGCGAAAAACAACACCTATAATAGCGATATTAAAAACACACAGGAAAAAATAGATGCTTTACAAAAAAAACTTGAAGCAATTAAAATAAAACAAGGAGGCATTACCCGTAATTAATATACTTACTGTATTACTGTATTTGGCAAAAGCTTGCAAGGCCATGGCTATTTTGTTTGTCTAACAAAAAGTAAACACTAGCCACTCAAAGAGCATTGGCCAAATTGATGGATGGTTTAACCTTTCTTTAACCATGTAACAAATACATTTGCCACCTTAACCAGAATTTATGAAGAAAATTGTTTTTGTAGTTTTCAGTTGCATGTTGTTTTCTTATGCTTTTTCGCAGGATTCCACATCTTCAGCTCCTGCAAAAACGAAAATTACTTTGCCAAATCGACCGGGCGATCATTTTCTTATACAACTTTCTTCAGATCATTGGACAGGGATGCCTGATAGTATTGGCAGCCATCAAAAAGGGTTATCGAGGGGCTTGAATATTTATTTCATGCTTGACAAGCCGTTCAGGTCTTCCCCAAAATTCAGTATTGGCTTTGGGCTTGGTATAAGTACCAGCAACATGGTTTTTAAAAAAGTGAATATTGATTTAAAATCAGTTTCGCCACATCTGCCATTTACACATACAGATTCAACAAATCATTTTAAAAAGTATAAATTCTCTACCGGCTTTTTAGAAGTTCCCATAGAATTCAGGTATTCATCAAAACCATTGCAGCCAAATAAAAGCTTTAAAATTGCAATTGGTGGAAGAATTGGAACTCTTTTGAATGCACATACCAAAGGCAAAATTCTTCAGGATAAAAATGGAAATACACTCGCTAACTACACTGAGAAAGAAAACAGCAAAACTTTTATTGAAGGTACCCGGTTCGTTGCTACAGCCAGGGTTGGTTATGGCATTTTCTCTCTTTTTGGTGCATACCAGGTCAATCCAATATTAAAAGATGGTGCAGGCCCTGCGATGCATCTTTACCAGGTGGGTATCACGCTTAGTGGTCTCTGATTTATTTACCTAAACTCCATCTTTTATTCCGTTCTTCTACAAAAATCGTTTTACTATTTTTGCAGTTAAATATATCATTTGATAGAAAAGAAAATTAGAAACGATTCCGTAATCAATGCAGTTCTGGTAGGCGTTATTCAACAAGATCAAACAGAAGAACTTGAAACTGAATACCTGGAAGAACTTAAATTTTTAGCCGAAACAGCAGGCGCCCAAACTTGTAAAATATTTATTCAAAAGCTTTCACGTCCTGACAGCCGTACTTTTGTTGGCAAAGGAAAACTTGAAGAAATAAAAAATTATGTTTCTTCAAAAAGTATAGAATTAGTAATTTTTGATGATGAACTTACAGGCTCTCAAATCACTAATATAGAAAAGGAATTACAGGTAACGACAATTGATCGCAGTGATTTAATACTCGACATATTTGCTTCAAGGGCTAAAACAGCGCAGGCGAAAACGCAAGTGGAACTTGCCCAATATCAATACATACTTCCCCGCCTTAAAGGCATGTGGAAGCATCTTGAAAGACAAGGCGCAGGTATCGGGAGCCGGGGGCCTGGCGAAACAGAAATTGAAACAGACAGGCGTATTGTTAAAGACAAAATAAGCCTTTTACGCAAACGGCTAACCGAAATAGACAAGCAGGCATTTACACAAAGAAAAGAACGGGGCGAATTTATAAGGGTATCTCTGGTGGGCTATACCAACGTTGGTAAATCCACTATCATGACATTGCTCAGCAAAAGCGATGTCTTTGTAGAAAATAAATTATTTGCAACGCTTGAAACCACTACCAGAAAGGTTGTGTTGGGCCACACACCATTTCTTTTGAGTGATACAGTAGGTTTTATAAGAAAATTGCCTCACCATCTCATTGAAAGTTTTAAAAGTACTTTGGATGAGGTTAGAGAAGCTGATATTTTATTGCATGTTGTCGACATATCTCATCCCCAATTTGAAGACCAATTAGCTGTAGTTAATAAAACACTACATGAATTGAAAAGTGATGATAAGCCCGTCATTCTTATTTTTAATAAAATGGACCAGTACGAGAAAAAGACTTTTGATGAATGGCTTAATCCTGAAGTAAAAAAAGAAATGCTTATTGAACTAAAAGAAAAATGGAAGGAAAAAACCGCGGGTAAATGTGTATTTATTTCGGCCGTTGAAAAAACTAATATTGGTGAACTTCGGCAAATGGTATTAAATCAGGTAAGAGCTATATACCAGATAAGATATCCTTATAAGGCTGAATTTTTTTACTAGAATTTCTAAAACACAATGGCTTGCACAACAAAAAATATACATGGTATAAAATAGCAGAATCAATAGCAGAACTTCATTTTGGTAACAATAATCTTTTACCATTGGAAGTAGGCGGAAAAAAAGTTTGTATTGCAAGAACTTCTAAAGGCCTTGCCGCCTGCGCATCCAAATGTCCTCATGCAGGGGGTATAATGGCAGAAGGTTTTCTTGATAAAAATGCTAATATTATTTGCCCGGTTCATCGCTATGTTTTTAGTTTAGAACATGGAAGGGATAAACATGGGGAAGGCTATTATTTAAAAATATATCCGATACAGCACGACGATTCAGGCATTTTTATTGGAATTGAAGAAAATGGGTTTTTAAACTGGTTAAAATAGTTTCAAATCAATTTTTGAAACATATTAAAATTAGCTATTTTTGCCACCCGTTTTAATAAAGGATATTCCTCCTTAGCTCAGTTGGTTAGAGCATCTGACTGTTAATCAGAGGGTCTCAGGTTCAAGTCCTGAAGGGGGAGCT
>Ga0070679_100004163_pt1 | contig 13334 bp, 9 predicted proteins | sample KBSC63BmetaG_FD_65652 | JGI IMG/M metagenome (GOLD analysis project Ga0070679, IMG submission 65652) | Corn rhizosphere microbial communities from Kellogg Biological Station, Michigan, USA - KBS C6-3B metaG | ecosystem: Host-associated > Plants > Roots > Rhizosphere | place: USA: Michigan... | reverse complement strand
GGGGGGTGGAGAGAATAAGAGAGTGAGAATATGCCCGGGGAACCGGGCATATTCGAGTCGCAGCTAGTACTTTCCGAGCTGATCGGAGACTTTAGCTACGAGCTGCGGACTCGGGGCACCCGGCTTCCTTGCAGGAGGCCGGGTGCCCCTCCGATCCTTATTATCTCCACCCCCGCTTTGGCGCGGGAGGTGAGGGCTAGACGTAGGGTGGTCGTCTGGGACAGTGGCGGGATTGGTGATTATGCTTTCGGTGGCAGAGGGATAAGCACGGAGGTCTTTTTGGCGTAGCGCTGGAAAGCTTTGTTGCCTGCGTGGTGCTTCTCGAGCGGCGGGATACCAGATATCTTGATGATCAAGATACTTATGACGAACGCGCCGATGATTCCCCAGTACTGTTGATAGCTGATGGCCACGATCGCCGCGCCGCACCAGGTAACTATCTCGCCGAAATAATTCGGATGCCGGCTATAGCGCCAGAGACCCGTGGTCATGATTTCACCGGGCTTTTTGGTCTTGCCGAACCGCCGCAATTGCCAATCACCCACCGTTTCGTAGATGATGCCGAGGCCCCAGACGATGAAACCGATGGCGGCGAGCCATCCCCAAGCCGGAACCTCGGCCACCATGATCGCGACACAACTCAGGCTGATTGCCCAAAGTAATAATCCTTGGACCAGAAAAATCCGCCCATACGCCGTCGGCCAGTAGTTGCCTTTCCACTTCTCTCGATATGAGACGTACCGGTAATCTTCGGACCTTTTGACGTTACGCGTGGTGATATGCGCGGTCAGGCGCAGACCCCAGATCGTCACGAAGATCGCGGCCAATAACTTGAGGCCGCCATGTTCTTGACTGATGGCGTACGCTAACCAGACGATATAGACGAAGCCCAGACCCCAAGCCGTATCCACGACATCCGTACGGTCACTTAAACGCGCGATCACGAACCAAGCGGTAACGTACCCTATGACCGCGAATAAGAGCGCCGACAGCAGTAGTAATAAGGTCATGCTGTCATCATACCAAATCGGCGCGTAAAAAGTATCGGACCACGCGCTTAACTCGCCGGGAGGTTAGGAGGCGTAGCCGGGGGAGCTTCCGATGCGGGCGGAGGAACGGTAGGAAGCCAGATAGTAAAGGTGCTGCCCTTGCCCTCGACGCTGCTCACCGTAATGCCGCCGCCATGCTGCTCGATGATGAGCTTGGAAATGTACAGACCGATACCGGTGCCTTCGTAATCATATCGCAAGGTACCCGTGGCACGATGAAACTTCGTGAAAAGCTTCGGCATTTCGAGCGCCGAGATGCCGATGCCGGTATCGGTGACAGTGATCTGCAATCTGTCTTCGGTAGTCGTGACGGTCAGGCTGATCGACCCACCTTCCGGCGTGAACTTATAGGCATTATCCAGCAGGTTCCAGATGGCGCTTTGGAAGTGGGATCTATCCAGATCGACCCAGGCATCCGTGGCGATAGTAGGGGTAAATCGCAGCTTTTTCTGCGCGCACAGACTATCGAAATCGGTGGCGATACGCTCTAATATCGGACGCATCTCCTGCGTTTCGTGCCACGAGTTCTGGTTGCCGGTTTCAATAGTCGAAATGGTAAGGACGTCCTCGGCGAAGCCGAGCAATCGCAGTACGTTCACGGCTATCTGCTCCACCATTTTCCGAACATCGTCCGGCAACTCGGCGCTTTTAAGCACCTCCAGATAGCCTTGGATGATAGTCAGCGGCGTCCGGAGGTTATGGGACGTGATCATCAGGAACTCGCTCTTCAGACGGTCAACCTCTTGCAGCTTGGTAATATCCGCCTTCAGCGAGCTGGCCATGGTGTCGACAGCGGCCGCCAGGTCGCCGATCTCGTCGTTGCGGCCCAGCCGCATCTTGCGGTTCAGGTCGCCCTTGCTTACCGCCAATGCGTCCTGGCTTATCCGCGACACCGGGCGCAAGAACAACCGGTTGATGAGCACATACCAGACCAGCAGGGAAACCAGCAGGATAGCCACGCTCAAACTGACGATAAGCGTCACGATTTTCCGGATATCCTGATCGACCCGCTGGTAGGAAATGCCGTACACCACGTTGTAGCGGTGGATGGCGAAGCCTTCGAGGTAGGGTTCGACTATCCCGACCACGTTGCCGTGGCCGTCATGCAGATAGGTGCGGGTAACGGCGCTGGCCGCTGCTTCGCTTACCGGTATCCGTGGCGCATCGGTATCCGTAAACAGCCGGTGACCGGTGGTGTCTATGATTTCCACCTGGCTGATGTCGGCGTCCAGGGCGGTAAAGCCGTCGATTTCCTGCTTTATGCGGATCGTTCCGGAAGTACTGTAGGTGACATAGGCATCGCCGATCGGTTGCGTCGCCAGTGCCGCGAACGACTTGGACTGATCGACAAGGCTGGTCCGCAAGGTGTGGGTGTTCTCACGGACGATGACGAGGGTGATCGCCAGGAATACGGCGAGCAGTAACAGTATCAGTACGAGCAGGAACCGAGCGCGAAGCCTGAACCGCCTCATGAATCCTTATTGATAGACCTTCCAGAGATACAAACCTGCCTGAGTAGTCGGGATGTCGTTAGTTATATTTTTGTAGTGTCTGGTCACTACGAACGTAAGCGTCTGGGTATAGAGCGGGACATCGGGTACTTCGGCCGAGATTTTCTGCTCGATCTGCTGCAACAGATGTATGCGCGTCGCCGGATCCAGCACTGAGCTGGCCTGAGTGGCCAGGGCGTCAATGGAGTCGTCCGAGAAATTGGCATTGCCAAGCACCAGGCTGTCTATGATATCCAGCCCGTCGAGGATATCGCTATCGTAGGAAAGGTGGTAGATGTCGGTCTTGCCACTGAGCGCAATACCCACGAGCGCGTTGATGCTCGATTCCGGCTGAGTCTTGACCGTGAAACCGACGGCCGTCAGTTCTTTGGCGATTTCCTGCGCCGCCCCGCTCACCGTCTCACCGTAGCTCAAAGTAATGGGCGCCGAGGCGTTCGGTACCGTTGCCAGCAACTCCTTGGCCTTCTTGATGTTCTGCGATACGTTGCCGATCGATGGGTCGTGGCCGGGTATGGTGGTCGGAATCAGCTGGCTGGCCTGCGCGCCGTCCACGCTGCCGGCTTTCATGATAGCCGGCACGTTCAGGGCATAGCTGACCGCCTGGCGGGCAGCTAGCGAGGTCAGCGGCGAACCGGCACGGTGCGTATTCAGACCGAGGAAGCTCACGCCGGCATCCGGAGCCACTACCGTTTGTACCGGGTGTAATTTACTGATTTCGGAGGCTGGGAAAAAGCCAGCGATATCGTATGTACCGGCAGCCGTGGCGCTGGTCAGCTTACTGACGTCGGTCACACCGACAAATTTGACTTCCCGGGTATATACATGGCCGCCCCAGTAGTTATCGACAGCTTTCAGGGATACCGCGGTGCCGCTAGGGGTGGTGCCGGGCTTGATGATATAAGGGCCGGTTCCGGCGTCGGGGTCACCGACCTTGGCTTTCGAATCGGTAATGAACAGCGAAGCCAGGCGGTTGAGCAAGGTCGGGTCGGGACCGTCGGTCGTTATCCTTACTTTGTACGTGCCCATGGTCGTCACCGATTTGATGGTACTGGCCAGGGCCATGGTAGTAGAACCGTCTTCGTCATTCTGATGGGCGACAGCGTAATCCAGCGTCGACTTGACGTCTGCGGACGTGAACGGGTGGCTGTCGTGGAATTTCACGCCTTGCCTGAGCGTGAACACCCAGTCGTTGTTATTCGGGTTAGTCCAGCCGGTAGCCAGCAACGGCACGATCCTGGTCTGATCCTGGTACCGCACCAGGCCTTCAAACAGCTGGGTCAGCACCTGGTCGCTCGAGGAGGAATTGGTATTGTTGGGATAATTGACCTGCATACCCGCTTCGCGCAGGGCATAGCTTAGGCTGGGAATATCCTGTTTGGCCGGAACTTTGTCACGGTTATGAGACACCCAGGCGTACGCGCCACCAGCGATAAGCGCGAGTATCACCAGTGATACGAGAATCGTCAGAAGTGGCTTGCGTTTTTGGCGTTCGGGCGAACTGAAGACCGGACTCGTCGGACCGGGCACCGCCGCGCCGCTATCAGAGGCCGGTGACTCGGACGTTGTCGGCTCGGTGGCCGCTTCGGTGGTTGGCTCCGCTGCCGTTTCAGGCGTGGGGGCCGCTTCGGTCTCAGGGGCCGTTGCCTCTGATGAGGTGGATGATGGCGTGACGGAGGCCTGCGGATCCGAAGGATCCGGCGTTGTGGGGGTTGTATTTTGGTCTGGCATAATGAGATATCTACCTGTTGTTACATAGTACTTATGCTTAAGTATGATGACTCAAACGGTATTGTCAATTTAAAAAATGCAAAAATTACAACCGATTCGGTATCGTACTCCGTAACAGCGTGCCGCCGGGGCTATATAAGTGTTTTCCAGTAGTACCAGAAACGGTTCAACAAGATCGCGACAAAAACAAGGTAGTACCCGAGCAGAATGTCGCCGTGGTGACGCGCGATCCAGCGTTTGACCTGAGGTTTGATAAACCGCGCTTTCATGTTGCCTTCGCGCAGGTTATGAAGTGTCGTGTACCAAAGCACTGGTGGCACTATCAGCCAGACCGCGAAACAGTAGGGACAAATGGCATGGATCCGAAACACCGCCTGAAAATACAGATACACGAAGAACAGGAAACCGGCTAGAGCTCCGATGTTTATCGCCAGCCACAGCCGTCTTCCGAGCTTCGCCCCGGACAGTAGTACCACGCCAAGCGTCGTAAGCATACTGAACGCCACCAGGCCGAAAATAGTGTTGGGGACGCCGAGGATACTAGCCTGTTGGGTTTTCATTACTGATCCGCAGCTTAGAATGGGGCTGATATTGCATGGCGGGTGGTAGGATGGGTTCTTAAGAACCTGGATCTTGTCATACGTCAGCGCGAATGAAGCAATGACGCCGATCATCCCCGCTATCAGAAAGATGTACGGGAGTGTCCGTTTGAGCGTAACGTTCATTTACTTGAGTTTTGCCAGGTGTTGTAGCCCGAGCCAGACAAGTATCGCCATCACGCCGGCGCCGACCAGTGCCGCGATCGCCACATACTGAGCCAGCATACCGAATGTCCAGTACGAGTAGCCGTCGCCAAGCAGCAGACCTCGCAACGTCTCGCCTTGGAAGAGCGTGGCCTTTTGCGCCTGCAACTTCAGGTTTGTCGGATCCTTCATAGCCGCCGTGCTCACTTGCGCGTACGTCTGGCCGCCAGCTACCTCGGACAAGTGAATTTTAACGAAGTTGTTGGCGTACACTTTGGCCTGGGCGCCGTTAACGAGTTGCTGGCCGGCGTATTTGTTCATCGCCGCCTGATCCGGGGCCGGAAGCGCCGCTATGGCGGGACTGTCTTTCGGCGGGAAGAATACTTTCTGTTCTGAAAGCTCGGTGGTCACCATGCTCGTGGCGAAGTGATACCCATACCAGGCTAAACCGCCGACCACTAAGAGCACGGCGGTCATTGCCGTTCCCAGGAGAATGAATACTTTGTCTATCGCTTTGCGTTCTGTTTTTGCCATGTTGGCTCCTTATTATCACGGATCATGTGAATAGCATACTATAACTATAACCGAGAAGCGGCACGGGCACATTGAGCCACGTCACATCCCTTTTGTGACCTGGAGTGACAGTCACGCTAGATGACCCCTCCGAGCAGGCGCTCTAAGGCCGCCATGTCTGACACCACTATAGCGCCCCGCTTGATACCCACGATACCGTTCAGATTCTTGATCTCGCGGCTAATAGTTTCTCGTGCCAGGCCGGACTGAGCCGCCAAGTCGGTTTCCGAGATACTCAGCACGCACCTTCCCTCGTCATCTTTCCTCCCGAATCGTCGGCACTCGATGATTAGCTCGTAAATCAGGCGACTTTTAGCCGTCCCGGACATGAGGTGTACCAGTCGGCCAAGCACCCCATCCATACCTTTGTAGATTCGGCTCAGTAAGTCTAGCATCACGTCAGGATTGGACTTGAGAAACTCGAGCGCGTCTTCCACCGGGACTATATGCAGTTCAGCCGGTTCTTCGGTCTTGTACAAATAGCTGTTCGGGGTACGATTAATCGCCCAAGACATGGGGAAGAAGGCGCCGGGCTTAAACGTGTTGACTACCACCTCCTCGCCCTTGTACGACACGTCGTATTTCCTGATCCGTCCCTTAACCACGTAAAAAATATGGTCCGGGCTTTCGTCGGCGAAGACCAGGATCTGCCCTTTTGGGTATGTTCGAAGGGGATATCGGGAAAACTGAGCCTGTATCTTTCGCTTCAACGCGTCTTCTTCAGCAGTAGCCATAGTAGTATTCTAGCTCATCAACACCATAAAAAAGACCCATCGAAAGCCGATAAGTCTCTTTTGATGACCCTAGGCCACTCGGTTTATAAGGAAATTGTTAGTGAAATTATCAGGTGGAATAAACTATTAATTTTTGGACACTGAAACTACAGTCATGCCAGGGAAAAAGAAATCGCGAAGCTCAGTGTTTTCCGACTCTTTTTGTAAAGCACCTAGGGCAGATGTCCAAGCAGTAACAGCTTCCTCACGACCCTGAAGTCTTAAGTCTGTAATACCGGCCTCTCGGAGTTTAAGAACTTGTGAATAGTCTGTCATCTTCGTAGGCGGGTAGTCTTTTCTTGATACTACTGCGTCTGCTCCTGTTACTTTCGTCACTAAATCTTCTAGCTCGCCGCCAAAGTCAGCATCAAAAAGGAATCCACCATGAATCATAAAATCCTTAACTGATTCAAAGGCTTCGCTACCATTAGCTGTTGACCAGTCGTAGTCAATAAAAATAGCTCGGCCACCTGGTTTAGTTACCCTAAATACTTCACTTATAGCTAACTCTTTTTCATGTCCTAGGTGCGCAATAACAAAACGGGCATGACAAGTCTCAAAACCTTCGGCCTCAAAAGGTAAGGCTCTTATGTCTCCGAGGACAGTCTTTGCTCCAGCTATTTTTTGCCTCTCAAGGAATTCTGGATTCTTATCAAGTGCGGTATATTCCCCTCCTTGTGAATGAACGTAACTAAATAAACTTGTATTGGGCCCCGCACCAATATCCAAAACGTGAATATCTGGACTGATATCACCAATAGCTTCAACTGATATCCTAATGGGCAAATCGAATGTACTCAATCGTTCGGTTTCTTGCTTAAACTCGGAGTCCTTTGACTCGTAGATATTAGCTGCGTCAGTGTTCATACGTTTTATATTAACAAAAGACCAACCAGGAATCGAACTATGTAACAGGTGAGATTTGGTAACAAATTATGCTAAAGAAATTTATAATCAAATCTTATCCGTAACTTTCCTTTGGTGATCCCTAGGAGAGTCGAACTCCTCTTGTCAGGATGAAAACCTGATGTCCTAACCGATAGACGAAGGGACCAGACGCTTCGCCTGCTGGGCGCGTAACAGACAGCATTTTGCAGACTTAGCTGCAGCTACGCGCGACAGAGACAGAGGCTCGGAATATCATACCATAACAGATACGAAATGGGAACCCTACGATATGGGGAATGGGGTATGCAGCAGGTAGCACGGGAGTTTTCCCACTCCCGTACTACTTGCTACTGACTATTCCTGCTTATCGGTGGGACGGAAGCGATGCGGGTGGTGGTAGGTCGGGTGATGTAGCGGGTGTACCGCGTTGGGGTGGCGGCGAGCGTGTTTCGGTTTGAGATGATGGCTGACGACCACGCCTGTCGCCTCGGACACGACCGGCCCGACAAATGAGCCTTCGGCGGTCATGGTGCCGGCATCGCCACCCATGGCGTGCTTCTTGTAGATGAACTGCCGGAAGATCAGGAAGCCGCCGACGACTGCCGCGCCGAAGATGGCGATGACATCACCGGCACCGGTGTTAGGTAAGCTGGTAACGGGCGCCACGCAATGTTCGGTATCTGATGCCGGGATACTGCTATTGTACTGACAGGGCGAGCACAGCGCGCTTCCTTCAGGGACACCGGGCTTACATTCCGGAGTCGGCGGCTGGTTGGGCGTGACTAAGGCCGTGCATTTCACGCTCTTCACGTCTTTGGTATTGCCGTTGATGGTGAAGTACAGCGTGGCGGTCGCCGTGTAATTACCGGCATTCGCGTACGTATGGGTAGTCGTCGCGGATGTGCCGCTCGGCGATACGTTCTTGGTTGATTGCTTATCACCGAAGTCGAAGTCAGCCCGTTTGAAGCTCGCGCCGTTGCCATAATTGGCCGAAACCGTGAAGCTGTAGCTGAATTTGCTAGCGTCGAGAATGGCTCCGCCCAGTTGCACGCAATTGTAATACGGGACGGCGACGGGAACAGTCTTGGCACAGCCGCTCGAGGTCACGGTCGCGGTCCTGCCGTCCGGCAACTTCACATGGAACGTGGCGCTAGCCTTTTGATTGCCATATTTTCCATACGGATGAGTAGTCGTCGCCGTGACTCCACTGACCGGCACGCCTTTTATCGTGGCGCCGTCGCCGAAGCTGAAGTCAGCGGTCGTCAGGCTCGCGCCATTGCCAGCCTTACCGGTAACCGTGAACTTGTACTGATATCTCGACGATCCAATCGGCACGGCGGCCAGCTGGAGACACTGGTAAAACGGCGTGGCCACGACAACCAGCGTGGCACAGTTAGCGGATGTAACGGTGATGGTCTGCTTTCCGGGCAAGCTCACGTACACGGTGACCCGGGCAGTGTAGTTACCGTCTTTCGCGTAGGTGTGCGTGACCGCGACCGACGGACTTGACGCACCCGTGACCGCCTTGGTGCTGCCATCACCGAAGGTATAGACCAGTTTGGTGATCGAGGCGTTATTACCGGCCCGGGCATCGGTCGTGAACTTGAATGTCCGAGCGCTACCGGAAACCGGCGCCTGGTGCAACAGATTACAGCTGTAGCTCGGGCTGACGTTATTACCGTATATCGGGTTACCGCAAGAATCGATGACCGCGAATTCGACCTCTCCTTTGGAATTGAATAATACCGTGACCGGCAGGCTGTTAGATGCGAACGCTCTGTCGTTGGTATTGCCGTAAAGCGTACCAGCGCCTGGGATGTTCTTGCTGAAGTAACCAGCGCCTTGATACGATGCCAGCCGGCCGACACTTTTGGCGTTCGTGGCGACTACCTGCCCGTCGACGATGATACGACCGTCTTTGTAGGCCGTGCCTGACTTGGCCGAAGTCACGAAACGGCTATAATCAGCGGACGCCAAGCCATAATAGTCATAAATCGGCTTCAGATCGCTATGGCCATTCCCGCTATTATTACTCTTGACCGTGGAAATAAAGTCACTATTGCTCGAAAACCCACAGTGTATGATGTCGTTATCACCGCCGCAATCACCTGTGGCGCTGACGGTGGCCATCGAGCCCCCGAACAGTATCAGCAAGAACAAACTCGCGCCCAGATAGAATTTCCGGTTGGCGAAAATAAAACGGCTGACGATTCTCATCGAAGATTCCTTTGTGTGTTGGTTTTAATGCGGAATTACCGCGCTACTGCATTGAACATAACAATTCGTAGCGAAAGTGTCAACGCTTTCCTCGTATCACCAGCCGATCCGATCGTAGTCTACGCGAATACTCCGGCTAGCAAAAATCCCCTCGTATAAGAGGGGATTTTTGGAAGATCGGGAGCGGTCAGTCACGATTGCTCTTTAGCGTACTGCCCGTAGCCTAACACATTTCGATGCTTATGGCTACCCCCCCTTCTGGTAATTAGCTCTGGCGGCTCAGGCGCCGTCCAAGGAAGAGGCGGTAACCGAGGGTACCGACGACCACGGCGGCTCCGAAGATGCCAGCGATGTTGCCCGCGCCGGTGTTCACGAGCGTCTGGGCGGGCGGCGTCGTAGTGACAGTCGCGTGGTCACAGACGGGCTGGTTATCATTGACAGCGGTATCGCTGACGCAAGCCTCGTTGTCGACCGGGTCGGTAGAGCTCTTCGTGAGCTGAGCGGTAAACTTGAAGGTCATGCTCTGACCCTGGGCAAGCGCCGGGATAGTGTAGGTCCACTGGTTGTTGGTAATGGTACCGAGATTTTCGTTTTCGCTGACCAGTACCACGCCGTCTTCAGGGAGATCGGTGACAACAGCGTTCGTCAGATCAACTTGGCCGTTGTTGGTAACTGTCACTTCGTACTCGTAATTAGTGTTCAGCTGTACTACCTCGGTCTTTTTACCATCGACCGTCTTAGTGATGGTGACGCTAGGAGTCTTGGGCGTAGGAACGGTGAACGATACGGAACACTTGACGTTAGCGGGCGCCTGGATAGTACCGCCATTGGCGTCCTTGCCAGCTACCACGACGGTAGCGGTGTGGGTGCCCGGAGCAAAGCTCATAGAGGTCGTCGGCGAGTTACTGTTCACGACGTTCTTGCCGTCAAAGGTGTAGCCGTAGTCAGTGATCGTCGCGTTGTTAGCGGTAGCTTGGGTCGTGAAGCTGTAGGTCTGGTTGCCGGTGCTATCGATGGCACCAGGGGTAGCAGTCAGGCTCACGCAAGTCAGTGTCGATTTACATTCCGGGCTGTTGACCGGGACACCCGGCTTACACTCGAGGGTCTTGACGGTGAACGAGGTAGCACAGTTAGGAGAAGCGACCGCGGTAATGGTCTTACCGGCGGCGTCCTTACCGGTGACGCTCACACTGACCGTGTGGCTATCCGGGGCGAACGTGTGTGTCGCGCTAGCGGTAGTGGCTGAAGTCGTAACCGGAGCCTGGACAGCACCGTCAATGGTGAAGGTGTAGCTTGTGATCGTCGCGTTATTAGCGCTGGCAGTAGCCGCGAAACTGTATTGCTGGTTACCGGTGTGCTGGTCGATGCTTCCGGCGGTTGGCTTGAGCGCGACGCAAGCCAGCGTCGAAACCAGCGGCTTGACGGTGAGCGGCTTAGCACAGTTACCTGTTCCACCGACTGTCTTGGTGACACCGGTATTCGTGAGCACGGTCATGGTGACCTTGGCGGTCCAAGTACCAGGAGCGTAGGTATGGGTGACTCGGATGCTGCCGACGTTAGTCTGCAGGGTGTCGGACTTACCGTCACCAAACGTGAAGGTGTAGCTCTTGATAGAAGCGTTCTTAGCGCTGGCCTGGACACCAAGCGTGTAGCTTTGGTTGCCGGTGGTCTTGTCGACCGTACCAGGTGTCAGGGTCAGAAGGTTACAGGCGAAAACAGCGGGCGGAGGGGTGAAAGTAATCGCGTGCTTACAGTTGGTAAGGACGACGCTGCCACCACCAGGCAGGCTGATGTAAACGGAAACAGTAACGGTAGCAGACTTAGTGAAAGTGTGCCGAACAGCGGTGTTCGGGTTGGTTTCGGTCACCGTCTTGCTGCCGTCTCCGAAGTTGTAGACCAATTTGGTGATCTTCGCCCCGTGACCGGCGTCAGCGTCAGTAGTAAAGCTATAGGAATTGTCGCCAAGGGACTTAGTCTGCAGGGAGTGACAGGCATAAGTAGGAGTGACAGGCGTCTGATATGTGGGGTTTCCACAGTCACCGGTCATGACGGCGAACTGCACCTGACCTTTGGAGTTGAAGAGGACATCCACCGGCAGGCTCTTGGTACCGGCAGCGAAGGCTTTACTGTTCAGGTTGCCATAAATATTGCCGACACCGCTCACCGGGAAAGTCCGGGCCCCACTGCCCTGACAGCCCTTGAGGCGGCCGGTGCTCCCGACGTTCGTGGCGACGACGTTTCCACCAACGACGATGGTGTTGTTGTTATACGCGACGCCAGGCTTGGCATCACTGACGAAACGGCTGTAATCACTAGCCGACAAGCCCATCTTGGCATATATCTTTTGTAACTCGGAGCTGGCCTTAACCTTACTGATGAAGGAACTACGGCTGCTAGCACCATTACGGATAATAGAGTTGCTGGAATCATCACCACAACTCGAGGTGGCAGCATCGACTTGCCCATCCTGGCCGATCGTATTAACCCCCATGACCCCACCGACACTCAGTGCCAGAAGTAAGGCGAATGATAAGAATAAGTTCTTAGCGCTGGCTTGACGTGTGCGCTTCAGCACGTTACTGAATAACTTCATCTATAACACCTCCCTGATGTTTGGTCGTATTCTACTACATCAAAGCGCTTTTGTCAATAATATTATATATTAACATAAGCAGTATGCCACGAAGCGGCTGATTCAGCTGTAAGAATACAGACAATCGGACCGTCAAAAACAGCCTCCAGGCTACCTGAATAGCCTGATAGATAGCTTACTTCGCTTCGGTGGTCGTTTTCGGGAAGCTGAACCCGAAGGTACTGCCTTTGTGCTCGGCGCTCTTGAAGATGATTGCGCCACCCTGGGCGATAACGACCTTGCGGGCCATGAACAACCCTAGTCCGGTACCGTCCGGACGGGCCTTACGGGCATTGCCAGCACGATAAAACTTTGTGAACAGATGGTGCTGTTCGGACTTGGGCACGCCGATACCATCGTCGACCACCCGTAGCTCGACGCTCGAGGACAACTCCTCGAGTTCGATATGGATATGCCCGCCCCCGGGCGTGTAGTAGATGGCATTGTCGATGAAATTCATGATGACCTGCCGGGTCTTGGTCTCGTCCAGGGCCACCAACGGGAAGGCCTTCGGTTTATCGTATTGCAGGCTCAAGCTACGGGTCGCCGCCGCTTCCTTGAGCTGAGCGATCTCGTCGTTGATCATATCGCTCAGATTGACCGGCGTGCGTTCGATGACGAACTTTCCCGTCTTCAAACGCGAAACGTTCAGCAGGTCGGATATCAGGTACACCATCCGTTGGGAGCTGACAAAGGCCTGGGTCAACATCTTGTGCTCCATCGCCGTCAATTTACCCGCGTCGCCATCCAGCACCATACTCAGATACCCCTTCACGCTGGTCAAGGGTGTGCGCAACTGATGGCTGGCCATACTGATGAAGTCGTCCTTGGTCTCATCTAAAGTCTTCAGCTTGTCATTGGTCCGACGCAACTCCTTGGTCGCTTCCACGACTTTACCTTGTAGCGTCTTGTTGAAGTTCTGAATCTCCTCGAAATGCAAGGCATTCTGGATGGCGATGATCAACTCGTTAGCGATGGTATCCAATACTCTGAAGTCCTGTGAGGTATACGGATTACCACTCTTCTTCGGTCCCAGCGCGAGATAGCCCAAACCTTCTTCGCTCCGAGCCACGTTCGGTGCTAGCCGTACCAATACCGCCACATCATTACGTGTTAATAATCTTTTTAGCTCTTTATGGGCTTTATCTTCGAGGTAATCAGTCGCGATGACACTCTGATGATAACGAACAGTAAGCTTGCGTATAGCCATAATATCTTCG
>Ga0070679_100004160_pt1 | contig 13338 bp, 11 predicted proteins | sample KBSC63BmetaG_FD_65652 | JGI IMG/M metagenome (GOLD analysis project Ga0070679, IMG submission 65652) | Corn rhizosphere microbial communities from Kellogg Biological Station, Michigan, USA - KBS C6-3B metaG | ecosystem: Host-associated > Plants > Roots > Rhizosphere | place: USA: Michigan... | reverse complement strand
GCGTTCAGGACGCTTCGCACCTGGAAGCCAAGAACGCCGGTAAGGTCCACTTCATCAACCTCGTCACCGTTCGTTCCAACGACGGCGGCCTGGTCGCGATGAACCGCAACGGCTCCATCGCCATCATCGATGCGAAGGGCCGCGAGAAGGAGCGTTACGCGATCGTTTACGGCGCGAAGCTTAAGGTGGAAGACGGTGCACAGGTCAAGCTCGGCGATGTCATCGGCGAGTGGGACCCGTACACGTTCTCGATCCTCACGGAAATCTCCGGAACGGTCCAGTTCAAGGACCTGCAGGAAGGCCTCACGCTCAACGAAGAAGTCGACGAAGTCACGGGCCTTTCGCGCCTCGTGGTCGCCGACTCCTCCGACGAGAAGCGTCAGCCTGCCATCATCATCAAGTCCGCCAAGGGCAACAAGCGTTACCTCATGCCTTCACGCGCTCACTTGATGGTGCAGGACGGAGACGAACTCCACCCCGGCGACATCCTCGCGAAGATCCCGCGCGAAACCACCCGTACGAAGGACATCACCGGCGGTCTGCCGCGAGTCGTTGAATTGTTCGAGGCCCGCAAGCCTCGCGATCCGGCGATCATCTCGAAGATCGATGGCGTCGTTCGCTTCGGCGAAGTTTCCAAGGGTCAGCGCAAGGTGTACGTCACGGCGGACAACGGACAAGAGGAAGAGTACAGCGTTCCTCGCGGCGTCTACGTCAACGTTCAGGAAGGCGAGCGCTTGCGCGCCGGCGATGCACTCATCGACGGGCCCCGCAACCCGCACGACATTCTTGAAGTCCTTGGCGAGCGCGAGCTGCAGATGTATCTCGTCAACGAAATCCAGGAAGTCTACCGTTTGCAGGGTGTGTCCATCTCTGACAAGCACATCGAGACGATCGTCCGGCAGATGCTTCGCTGGGTGAAGATCGAAGAGGTAGGCGACACCAACTTCCTGCTCGAGCAGCAGATCGACCGTTTCCGCTTCAACAACGAGAACCAGCGCGTTCTCATTGAAGGCGGACGCCCGGCGATCGGCCGTTCGTTGCTCCTCGGTATCACGAAGGCGTCGCTTTCCACCGACAGCTTCATCTCGGCGGCGAGCTTCCAGGAAACCACGCGCGTCCTCACGGAAGCCAGCATCAACGGCTCTCGCGACACGCTCCGCGGCCTCAAGGAAAACGTCATCGTCGGCCGCCTGATCCCCGCCGGAACCGGCATGGAGTACTACCGCAACGTCCAGCTCTCCCCCGAGTTGGAAGAAGCGGCAGCCCAGGTCCAGCAGGAAGTCACCGCAGCCATCGAAGCCGAAGAGCGCGAGCTCGAACAGATGCGCATGGAAGGCGAACAGGAAGAACTGGCCGCCGAATAACTCTTGGCATCAACCTGTTGGGGCCTCTATAGGAGGCCCCAATTTGCTACACTCCTTGCACTGATGAGTTGAGGAGATAGATGTCACTGAACGGTTCAGGTTGGGGGCCGATTGCATTTAAGCGATTTTTGAAATTCTATCCAACATCCCTTTGTACTTCTCTTATAGAGACGGATCAGGGTTTTGGATACTTAAAGGGTCTTGGTAATCCTGAGGGGCCTCACTGTCTATCGTGCGAACTCGTCGGCACATCTTTAGCCGATTGGCTTGGTGCTCCAACCTTGGATTGGTCTTTGCTTCTGATCAAGAGGACAGATGAAATTCCTATCAAAGACGGTCACAGGATCTTGGCGGGTTACAGCTTTATTACTAGGGCTGAACCGGGCGCAACGCCTTGGGGCGGTGACGAAAAGGAACTCGAAAAGCTCGCTAATCCTGCGGCAATTACCCAACTCGTCATCCTCGATACGTGGACCAGAAACTGTGACCGGTTTGCCCCAGATGGAAGACGTCGCAACAGAGACAATGTTCTCTTCATTCGGGACACTACGACGAAGAAGCCATATCGCTTAGTAGCGATGGACTTCAGCCACGCTTTTACCTGCGGGCATGAGCTGACAAAGAAAATGGGAGACATAGATTATGTTCGCGACGAAAGGCTGTATGGACTTTTCCCTGAGTTTCGTCCGTTCATCGCTCGCAGTACAGTCACCGAAATCGCGAGCAAACTTGGAACCTTCAAAGCCGAAGACGCAACCGCAATCCTTGGCCGTATTCCATCGGAATGGGGGCTTGATGCCAATGTCCGTTCCGCTTGGGGAAGATTAATCGTAGAACGTGCAAGATTTCTTGCCGCCAACGTTGAGAACATATTGACCCCTCAGTTTGACCTGAACCTAGGAGATGGCAATGCAACATAATGGTCACTATTCCGTCGTTCAATTCCTCCCGGACATCTCTCGCCAAGAGGTAGTAAATATCGGTGTAGTTTTGCTTGAAGACACTGGCAAGGTCCGTTCTAAGCTGCTCAGCACAAACGCGAGGATTAAACAATTTTTTGGTAAACAGGATTGGGTACATATTGATTTCCTCAAGACATCATTAGTAAGTCGGCTTGCGAGGGAACATTTCGAATCCATTGAGGATTTCAGTTCTTTCGCCGCGAGACGCGCAAACGCAATTCAAATGACCCCACCACGATCAATTGCAATTGACGACGTAAATTCGGCGGTCGACGATTTGTTTAGCGAAATGGTGGCGAGTCAACCATCGCATCGACGGAAGAGAATAGATGTGCGACTCGGAGAGTCGCTACAAGCTGCTGGCGTTCGATCACTTGTCCGACACAGCGTAAGAGTTAATTTTCCGCTCTTTGATGAGCCTTTTAGAGCACCCTACGGTTACCAAAACGGACGATTCAATTTAATCACCGCGGTCCAGTTCAATCTGAATTTGAGGGAATTCATCTCCAAGGCTGCAGAGAAGGCTTTGGAGGGTCGTGTCCTGTTCGAAAATCCAGATCCGCAACATGGTCCACTCACTCTGAATGTGATTGGAAAATTCTCTGAGGAAACGAATGAAAAGTCCAGAGCCTTTGTCGAAGATCTGATGCGTGAAAATAACGTAAAACTCTATGATTTTGAAAATTTGGCTCCGCTTCTTAAGGACATCAAAGAAGCTCATTTTGATCACATAAATGATTAGTGGGGAACTCATTACAATTTTCAAGTATGGGATGTCTTGGTTGCACGATGAATAGGGTGTTGAACACTCTCACCAGCGCATTGCCTTCGCTAACGCAGCCATATGGGAGCAAAACACCTATACGACTCGGACTATTTGATCCGCTCTGGTCGCGCGGGTAAAAGCAGGTTTGCTAAAACTAACCGATTAATGGCACTCGGGGATTAGCTATTTGCCTCTCTCAAGCGATCCCACCAGTGACGGTTGGCAGCCCCGACGCTGATTGACTTTGTTTGACAATCAATTACCGTTTTGACGCGTGCCAAGCTACCAGGCTTCAGTAACGTGGGGAAATAGGTAAGGTCTTGGAATGGTACTTGGAGTGGCTTACTAGCTCCGAAGGCGGTTGCTCCGTCGTCCATTGACAAACAGATGTGACGTTTCGGTAAGGTCACAATTGAAGGTGCAAATGACTCATCAGCCATAGCCGGAGCCGATGAGCTGGGAGCGAGATTTGGACAGAAGATGAGCCGCCACTCGGCATCCGGTACGAACTGTTTTCTCTTGAAGCAGGCCACAAGGGTCAACAGGCACTGGCCGGCATCTCTCGCAACTCCCTTCGCCATCCATGTCAGAGCCAGCCCGTCTGGCTTCCCCTGAGTATATTTACGAATCAATAGAACTAAGCCATTCAGGAAGCGCTTGGCCGCCCTTCGTTGCTCGGATTCTCCGTAGATCACGGGGGAGTACCAACTCTCGGCCCGGGTATCTGCGCATTTGAGCTTCGGTTGCCATGCTGGAGGGATTTCGCATCGCAAGCAGAATTCCCCATAGTTCTCCCAATGGAACCGGGAGGATTCGGAACCGCAGAAACATACGATAAAGATAAAAGCACGCCGTGTTCGCATAACGTCAGGGATCTCAGTCAGAACTCGCCTCGTGAAAGAGCAAGTTTCTTTGTCTAGCATCTGCAGCACAAGTTGCTCGGTCAGAGCTATCCCGTGAGTAAGCTCAGTCAGATCAGATTGCTCGGTAACGCACGTTGCCCAGAACTGTCGATGCTGAATGATACTGACGAGGGATGATTCATGTGTGTAGTGATAAAGCGCTTTAGGCGAATGCTTATGAAACGTGTCACGCCCCACATTGCGTGTCAGGAACGTAAGATCGTCGATGAACGCAGCGTTATTTAAGTGAAAGGACACTCCTCAATTCTAGCGGTCAATTCTGGGGATTCAAGAAGTCGTTGTCTTAGCTATTGATCTTAGCTAAGATATCCACATGGAAGTCAACGTCCATCACGCCAAGACCCACCTTTCCAAGCTCATCTCCGCAGCAGAGAGCGGGGAAGAGGTCATCATCGCTCGCAATGGCAAGCCTGCCGTGAAACTGGTGCTTGTTGAGCCGAAGAAGAAGTCGCGCAAGGATATTGTCGGCAGCGGTATTGGAAAGATCTGGATGTCGCCGGATTTCTACTCCAAGGAGACCGACAACGAGATCGCCGATCTCTTCGAGAACTCCAAGGATTACTTCGGTTGAGAATCCTGGTCGATTCGCACAGCTACGTCTGGACCAAGCTAAACGATCCACGCCTATCCAGGAAGGCGCGGGGCATCATGCGCTCCGACGAGAACGAGCTCTTCTTTTCGGTCGCGTCGCTGTGGGAACTCAGCCTCAAAATCCGAAAAGGCAAACTCCGGACTCTGACCTCTTCAATCGCCTTTCTGCATGACCTGCTCGGCGAGGATGGCATCACGTTGCTGCCGATTCGCTATGAAGACGTTCTCGCGGTCGAGCATCTGGCCCTGCATCACAGCGATCCTTTCGACCGCATGCTGATCGCCCAGGCGATAAACCACGACCTCTACCTGCTGTCGAACGACACGGACATCAAGCTCTACTCGGAAATCAAAACCATCTGGTAAAGTCCCTGGCTCCGCTGGTGGCTTTCACACGTGGACGACCTGAGTGCGGCAATTCACCTGCCCATCCCTCCGTCCACTCTGAGCCGGTTTCGAAGTTGAGACTTTCGACTATGAGAGCCGTTTCCGCGTCGCTGCGGCTTTCTTCGCGCTTGCGCTTCTAGCACTTGCTGTCCGTTTCTTCGCCGCGCTTTTCGTTTGCTTCGATAGTGCAGCCTTGGACGCCACACTCCTGGGCTCTTTCTTCAGGGCCCTCTCTACGGCGCGGCCACGTTTGGTCTGACCGTCTTCGCCGGTTACTGGATCGCTCTTTCCGCGTGCGGAATCCTGCGCCGCCTTCTTTCGGGTGGCCGCGCTGGTTGTACTTTTCTTCGGAGCGCCCAGGGGAATACCCGCCCGGCGCGCTTCGCTGAGGCCGATGGCGATGGCCTGCTTGGTGTTGCGGGCGCCGTGTTTGCCTTCGCGGATGTGGTCCATCTCCTGCTTGACGAACTCTCCGGCGGCGGTTGAAGGCGACTTGCCTTCGGCCAGGTCTCTTTTTGCTGCGTCAATCGTTGATTGTTCCGGCATACGTCACTCCAGTTGTGTCTCTGAACCCTCTTCCTAGGAACAACGACAACAGCAACGGCGAGAAGCAGATCCCTACGGGATGACAACAAGAAAGACAAGAGCAACTGCAACTGCACCTGCTTCCCACCATTACTGCTCGTGCAATGGTTACGATGCGGCCATCGTGTCACAAGGTTTGGCTGTCATGCCCGAGCTGCCGTAAAACGACAACGCCAGAAACCTCGCGGCTTCTGGCGTTCTCATCCTTGATGAACCTGCAGGCCAATCGGATATCGCATCCTCGGCGTCTGCCTCGGGCTGACTGCCGACTTGCATCGGCTGTCGCATCCTCCGGCTCTTCCTTCGACCAACTTCCAACCTTTGCCTCGCGTCTCTTCGTCGGGCGCTGCCGCCGGTGCGTTCGCCGGATTGCTCCGCCTCCCGCTCCTTCGACCCTGCCTGATGGTTTGACGCGCGGCTTGCTGCCTGCTCATCAGCTGAAGACAAAGTAGGAGCGGGTGGGCTGTGCACGCAACTGCAAATCATGGGGCTTGTGTGGATTTTTGCAAACAAAATCCCCTTCTCTAAGTGATTCGTGCGTTGCATTCATCATCGCCTGGGAAAAGAAAAGCGAACGCTAAGGACGCAACGGACGCAAAGGTTCGCTACGGCATCCGCGGCGAACCCTTTGCGTCCTCCGCGTCCTCCCTTTCGCTCGGAACGAACGTTCTTCCCCGGTGGGTCGGCAAAGCCAGTGGACGACTGGTACGTGTCGGGCCGTTGGCCTCTGGAGTATTGGAAAAAATGCTGACCGACCACACCAGGATCCGGACGCTCGAAGTTACTCCGCCAACAATCCTCGCAGATCCAGCGCCCGCGTATACATCGTCAGCTTGCCGCCGGCATCTTTCGGCCAATCCTCGCGTGGGCGGTCCCAATAGAGCTCGACGCCATTCTGGTCCGGGTCGCGGAGATACAGGGCCTCACTGACTCCATGGTCGGACGCGCCCTCGAGCGGCACTCCGGCTGCGAGCAAGCGTCGTAAGGCATCCGCCAGCGCTGCGCGGGTTGGATACAGCACCGCCAGGTGATACAGCCCCGTTGTGCCGGTGGCCGGAGGCTGCCCGCCGAGGCTCTCCCAGGTGTTGAGGCCGATGTGATGGTGGTACCCGCCCGCGGACAGAAACGCCGCTGAGTCGCCCATCCGCAGTGTTACTTCAAAACCCAACACGCCGCAGTAGAAGGCCAGCGCCCGCTCCAGGTTCGCCACCCTCAGGTGGACATGGCCCACCCGCACGTCTGGATGTATCGTCTCGCTCATAGAAATCAGATGTCCCGCGCGACCGAACGAAGCAACCACACCTGAGGCCCATCGGCAATATAGACAGCGAACTACCGCGAGTCCGGCCGCATTTCTGGGCCTCACTATGCACAGGGCGGCCGTTTCGAGAACATGAGAAAAGTCGACGTTAACCTTTTCGTTATCAAGCGAGACGGTAGGGGTGGCCAGGAATGAGGTGCAGCCCCGATTTTCTGCCTCGAAAACCCTCCATAAGAGCGTCGTAGTTACCCGTTTCTGGGAGGATCCAGTGCTCATTCGCGGGCATTCATCCAAAATTCTTCATCAAGGGCAGCATTTTCCTTGACATACCCTTACCTTCGTAACATCCTATAAGTAATAGCCTATTCGTAATCCCCTATAGGTAACTTAACTCGATGCACTGTGAGGTATTTTGTCATGCGTTCCTTTAGCAAGATCTTGTTTTATTCCGCCGGTGCTTTCGCGCTGCTTGCACTTTCTGTATCCGCCAAAGCGGATACGCTGACGCTGCTTGGAACATCCAGTGCAGCTTTTGGGGGCTATCCCGCGTCCGATGCGATCGATACTGGCGCCAACCACCTGGTGACGGACTTCGCCAGCGCTTCGCTGGGTGCGGCCACACACCTCGATTTTGCGATCTCCGGCCCGGCCGACCATGTCGAACTCTATGACCGGACGACGAGCGGCGGTGGTAACGGAAGCTTTGTTGGGGGCACCACGGACTTCACAACGGAGTTCGAATTGATCTTCAGCAACAACGCCGATTTCTCATCACCGCTTGCAGTCTATGACTTCACGAAGTCCACTCCGTCAGGCCCGACGAGTCTCGCGAGCTTCTTCTATTCTGCTGACTTCGCGTCGGTGAATGCGGCCTACGTACGCTATCAGGTCATCGCCACAAACGGTAGGAATCCTGGACTTGCGGACATCGTCATCACGGGCGCTTCCGCCATTCCTGAGCCAGGTAGCCTGGCGCTACTCGGAACCGGAACGCTTGGCATGATTGGAATGTTGCGTCGCCGGATGTCAGGCAAGTAGCCACACGCCGACAGCCGTCTCGACACACCAGCTTCGATAAATTTGAAGAACCACACGAAGCCCGGCAAGCTGCCGGGCTTCGCTGTTTTTATCGATGGGAATCCGGCCATCCAAAAACGAAAACGCCAGAAACCTTGCGGCTTCTGGCGTTTCCATCATTGACGATCTCGCGGGGCCAGTCCGATATCGCATCTTCGGATCGCCGGCGACCTGACCTCCGATTCTCATCGGGTGTCCGTCCTTCGGCTTCCGTCGAGCAACTTCCAACTTCGTCGGCGATCAATCCTCTGGCGCTGCCGTCGACCGATCTCCGGCTTGCGCCGGTCATCAGGTGTTTCGGCCCTGCCGTCGGCTCCATCTCCGACCTCCTGCGGGGTCATCAGCTAAAGAGACAGTAGGAGCCATACCTCTGTGCACGCAAGTGTAAAAGCGGTGAGTTATGTGGATCGCCGGGAGCCTCGGTGAGCAGCCCTTTCTGGGCTACGTTTTCGCACGAACCACAAACGAAAGCGCCAGAAACCCGGAGGCTTCTGGCGCTTTCATCATGACAATCTCGCAGTCTAATTGGATATCGAATCTAGAGCTTTGCCTTTGGGCAACCTCCGACTTGCGCCGGCTGTTGTGTCCTCGGGTTTTGCTGTCGACCGACCTCCAACTTTCATCGGCGATATGTTTTCCGGCTGTGCCAGCAAATCTACCTCCGACTTGCGTCGGCGATCCATCTGCGGCGGTGCCGTCCAACTTACTTCCGATTCTCATCGGCCATCTGTTTCCAGCTTTGCCCTCAGTTGACCTCTGACTTGCGTCGGCGATCCGCTTCCGGCTTTGCTTTCAACTGACTTTCGATGTCCTGCTTGCTCATCAGTTGAATGAGACAGTAGGATTCGCTCTCCTGTGCACGCAAGTGCAAATCCTTTCGATTGTGTGGATATCGCGATTCAGGCAGTCTCGGCCCATTTCCAGAGGAATAAATTTGTGTGAAGAAATGGCGCCAGAGAGGCTCGCGGACCCAAAGATGGGACGGTAATCCGATTCAAACCGCAACATCGTTCGGCGAATCGCCGTCTCATTCGTTATGCCACCGGTACGAACCTTCATCATAGGCCTGCTCGCGCTTGGACTTCATACCCAAGTGCGGCCGGCCTTTTCTCAACAGGCCGCGGCGGCCGCGGCGCAGCTAAAGTCGGATATTTCCGTTCAAGCGAACCTGGTAGTGGTTCCTGCCGTCGTCCGCGACAAACACAATGTGCTGGTTCCTACGCTGAAGCAGACGGATTTCGCTCTCACCATCGATGGCAAGCCGCAGACGATCCGTTACTTCGATCACGATACCGATGTTCCACTGACTGTCGGTCTGTTGATCGACACCAGCATGAGCCAGCGCAAGGCGCTTGACGACGAGCGCACCGCCAGCTCCGCCTTCCTCGACAAGATGCTTGCACCCAACCGCGACAAGGCATTCATCATCCAGTTCGCGCGCCAGGTTGAACTCTTGCAGGACGTCACCGACTCCCGGCCCAAGCTTCAGAAGGCGCTCAAGGAGGTGGACTCCGAAAAGCCGTCATTTGCCCAGAACGGCGGCGACAACAGCGATGATCGCCACGACCGCGGGCGTGGGGGAATGCAGGGATTTGGAACAGCGCTATACGACTCTGTCTTCCTCGCATCGGATGAAATCGTCGGCAAGCAAAAGGGCCGCAGCGCTCTCATCCTGCTCACCGACGGCGATGACCGCGGCAGCAAGGAATCGCTCGCCAACGCCATCGAGTCTGCCCAGCACGCCAACACCATCGTCTACGCGATCTACTACAAAGGTGAGAGCTTCGGAGGCGGTCGTCCCGGCGGAGGCTTTCCGGGCGGCGGCGGACATCGTCGCGGCGGGTTCCCCTTCGCTGCTGACGGCGACGGACAGATGGGCGGCGGCCGCGGCGGTGGCTATCAGATCGACGGCAAGAAGGTGCTGGAGCGCATATGCGGAGAGACCGGCGGCCGCGTCTTCGAGGTGAAGGGTAAAGAGACCGTCGACGCCATTTACACCCAGATCGCCGAAGAGTTGCGAGCACAGTATCGGCTCGGATTCACGCCCACGGCGGAAGGTGCCTCCGAGGGATACCACCAGATCATAGTGGCTCTCGCCGGAGCCGAAGCGAAAAGCAAAGACACGGTGCAAACGCGCGACGGATACTACACCGGCTCAGGCAAGTAGTCTCTTCGCTACAGCGAAAGGCCCGCCACGGTCTGTGGCGGGCATGCGACAGATCTATCCTCTATCCCCTACTCACTAACCGCTGCCTTCATCCAGCCGTGGATCTGCATCCAGTGTTCCAGCAGCGTAGGCCAGATTGCGAGTTCCGGAAGTTTGGGCAGGTTCTGCGCCATTCCGGTGCCGTGAGGCCCTGTTTCGAACACGTGCAATTCAGCTGGCACGTGCGCCAACTGCAGAGCGTTGTAGAACAACGTGGCATTTAGCGAACTTACCGTCATGTCGCCTGAATTGCCGTACAGGAAACTCGGCGAAGTGTCCTTTGTCACGTGCAGTATGGGCGAAACTGTATCGAGCATCGTCTTGGCCGCGTTCTCGCCGATGAGTGTCTTCATTCCGAACGTGCCGGGAATCGCCGGGTCCAGGCTGAGCCGTGCATAGCTGAAGATGGCGAAGTCCGGATGCGCACTGACGCGGTCGATATCGTCTTCGGGCACATCGGCCTTGTCTGCCGGGACATCTCCACGCAACCGTGGATCACCATGCGGATCGGCCGTCGCCAGATATCCGGCAAGGTGTCCGCCTGCTGAAAATCCCCAAATTCCGATCGCATCTTCTTGCAGTCCCCATGCCTTCGCATGGCTGCGCACAAAGCGCACGGCGCGCAAGCCGTCGATCATCGGTGTCGGATAGCGATACGCGGGGTTCAGCCGATATTGCAGGACGTAAGCACTCACGCCGTGGTCGTTGAGCCAGCGAGCCTCGACGCCGCCTTCTTTCTCCATCACCACATGCGTATAGCCGCCACCCGGCAGCACGACGACCGCGGTATGCGGCCCGGGGCCTGGCGCGGGATAGCAGTACAGTTTCGGGATATCACTCTCGGCCTTGCCGACCGCTCCTGGCGCGCCGTTGGGCCAGAGCAATTCAATCGATGCGAAGCCTTTCGGCGGAGCATCCTGTGCGACCGTATGTGAAGCGCTGAAGACGAGACAAAAAGCAACAAGGGCGAGACAGCGGAGGCGTGTAAGTTTCATCCGCAACAGGATACGCCTTCTCTACCCTCCACTCTCTATCCTCTACCCACTGCTTTATCCGTCGCCTATCTTCTCGGTCGTCCAGTTGAAATAAACGCTCGCCATCCGCAGTGTGAAGCCGCATGCCATGGCAATGGTTACGCAGACGATGTCCGGTAAGCCGAACTTGTCGAGCACCAGGTAGCAGACCGCCGCCACCAGCGCCACGATCGCATAGAAGTTGCCGCGCAGAAAGACCTTTGGCGTCGTGCCGCTCAGTACGTCGCGCAGTGAGCCGCCGCCCACTGCGGTTGTAATACCGAGCATGATTGACGGAAGCCAGGTCAGGCCAAAATTTTCCGCCCGGGTCGTTCCCGCAACTGCAAACACCGAGAGAGCCGCCGCATCGATCACCAGCATCGCGCGCTGCATCCGCTTGCCGAACGATGAGGGAAACAGCAGCGCAATCGCCGCTCCTGCGAGCGCCGTATACAGATAGCCGACGTTCACCAGCGCCAGCGGCGGTCCATGTTGCAGCAGCACATCGCGCGCAATCCCTCCACCCAGCCCGGAAGCGAGCGCCAGCCCAAACGCTCCGATAATGTCATACGCGTACCGCTTGTGTTGCCGCGCATGCAGCGCTCCACCAGCGCTGGCTATCGCGATGCCCAGGTAGTCGAGCACGAAGAAGAGCGTTCGCGGATGAACCACGTCGGGGATCGTAGCCATGGATCGATTGTAGGGCGCAACAGCAGGAGATTTGCTCTGGTGTGGTGAGTCAGTAATTCGTTGCACAATTCCAGAGCCAACGGTTCGACGTATAGTACGTCGGGGGCGAATCGGATCCCGGTGGATGTTTTGTTTTCCTCACACTCACCACAGACTCGTCATGCTGAGCGAAGGCTCGCGCTTTTGCGAGCCGCAGCCGAAGCACCTGCCACACGGATGGGATCAGTAAATTTTCCGACCCGTTTAACCGAGACTCTGGACGTTTTCACCCCGGCGATATGTCGCAAGGCAGTGGAGATCTCTTGGTTGACGCTCAGAGCTTGGGACCGCACAAGAGCGGTTGTGGGTTGAACGGGTCGCTCGGTTGTGGTGACGCGAGCGGCTTGGCAGGTCCCTCGGCTGCGGCTCGCATGAGACCGCGAGCCTTCGCTCGGGATGACAGATTTGTGTTGGTGTGGTGAGTGTCACTGTGGCGAATCAGTTATTCATGCCAATGTTCCAAGCTCGAAAGCCCGATGCACTATGCAAGGAACTAAGGACTCAGGACACTAGTCGCTGCGATCTCCGCGCCACAACCTGAGCGCTTCCTCCGCGATGACGTCGGGGAATTCTTCCGGGAAAAACAGGTTCGCGTTCTCGATACGCCGCACGCCGGTCGAGCCCGGCAGCGTATGGTCGAGCCACTCCGCCCATTGGACGGGGAACAAGGTGCCCTTCAGTCCCCACACCATGCGGGCGCGTCCCTTCCATTGCCGCAGGTTTTCGCGGATAGGGGTCAGCACGTTGTCTCCGAGAGCAATGGTGTACTCTTCCATCTGCTTTTTCCGCAGTGGAGTGGCAATCAGAGGCCGGAGATAGATCTCGATGGTCTCGTCGGAAAGCGCATCAGGAAACGTAAAGGCCAGACCACCCATCCCTCTCGCCGAGCGCGTAAAGTTCTTGTCGTTCAACTGCGGCACGATGAACTTATCTACCAGTAAGCCCTGCTTTGCGAGCGCAACAAACGGGGCAAACTGCGGTGGCGGATTATTCTCGTCGACGTCGCAATTCGTCAGCAGCAGCGTCCGAACCCGATGCGGAAACTTCGCCACAAACAGTTGTGCGACGAGACCTCCGCTGTCGTTCGCGACGATATCGACCGCGTCGATGTGCAACGAATCCAGTAGCGCGGCGAGCATCTCCACCTGCGCCTCGGGCGTGATTGCCTGGCCCTCCGGTGTCTCGGTGTAGCCCATGCTCATCACGTCCGGCGCGATGCAGCGGCGGTGGTGGTGCAGCCGCTGCAGCGCGCCGCGCCACTGGTAGCCGTTGAGAAGGTAGCCGTGGATAAACAACGCCGCCGGCCCGCGGCCATACTCGACGTACGCGACTCGGCTCATGGACAGGGAAGCGAACTGCCGCGACTGTGCATACCACGCGGCGTCGATACGCTCTGGCGCTGTTGCGACTGTGTGGCTGCCCAATGCCGCCGCTGCAACGGCTGCGGAAGATATTTGTAAGAACTCTCTACGCA